>Ga0157375_10000232_pt1 | contig 51747 bp, 36 predicted proteins | sample M35metaG_FD_115311 | JGI IMG/M metagenome (GOLD analysis project Ga0157375, IMG submission 115311) | Miscanthus rhizosphere microbial communities from Kellogg Biological Station, Michigan, USA - M3-5 metaG | ecosystem: Host-associated > Plants > Roots > Rhizosphere > Soil | place: USA: Michigan...
ATTCGCCGACCGCCTGGCAAATGCATCCGCCATCGAGAATGAAGTCGCCAATGAGCCCATCCGCGCCGCCGATCGCGCGCGTGCCAAACAGATTGCCGACTTGCAGGACCGCGTCCTCCTCGAATTGAGCCAGCGTCCTCTCAACGACATTCCGACCGATCGCCTGGCGCTGCTGGCCTGGCGGCTTCAGCGCAAATCCGGACTGGTCCCCGACACGTTGACCTTCACCGAGGTTTTCACCGATGACCACGTTACTGCCGGTGATATTCCCGATCCAAAACTCACCTGGCAGGGTTAACAACACACTTATGTTCACCATCTCATTACATTTCAAACTGCACATGTGCAGTTTGAAATCGGAAATGTGCAATTTGAAAAAGATGCATAACCGATTGAAATCAGGCCGTTTGGAACGAAATCGGAATTCAAACTGCACTTCAACAAAATTGTTTTATGTGCAATTTGAAATTTGAAAGCTGACCCGCCCGGCACTCCCGGGAGGCGCGCTACATTGATTTTGGCCATTGATTTGGCCGTTCTTTGACATCTTAAACCGGACTGGCGATACCCTCCTTAGTCCCAAGGACTTTGGAGGCCAATCGCCCGTGTCCACCCAAGGCTCAAGCGATTCTTAACCTTCGGACTGGGGCCGTGCCATTAATCATCGCTCGGAGAGAACCTTGATATGTTCAACGTCAGATGCTCAACTAACGTTTGTCCTGGAGTGGATGCCGGATGGCTGGTTTTGTTGGCACTTAAACATTGTCGTTACGGCACCACTCACCGATTACGTTGGGCGCCGACCATAAAACTTTCAAATTGAAACAACATGAAAACTTTTCCCATTCTTGCCATGGCTATTGTTCAGCCATTCGCTATGTATCTCTTTCTGCGAATTCTTCATTGTGGTTTTTTTGTGTCCGCCGGGCTTGCAGCTCTGGTGGCCATGCTGGCAGGCTTTTGTGTTTACTTTGTCCAGACACGCGTGGCCGCTCGAAAAAAGAGTTCATGACTGCTTTACCGCCTGGAGTAGACGCGGGATGGCCAATCGTGTTTCCATTTTTACGACCTCGGTCGCGCGCCACATCAATTTATGAATCCTTCAACGAAATGTCTAAAATGCTCCGGTGATATGGAAGAAGGCTTCCTGGGGGACGAGGGTCGAGGCTCCCGTGAACTCGTAACCTGGGTTGAAGGAAAGCTGGAGCTTGGGATTTTCCTTCATCCCAAGAACCTGGGCAATAGGATTCGACTTCCTGTGAATGCCCTTCGTTGCACTAAATGCGGCTATCTTGAGCTGTATGCGCCCATCAAGTAATTCCTTTGGCGCCCCGATGTTGTAGACACCACTCACCTATGAATACCTTACTTGAACGCTTCAACGCCGAGCGAAAAGCCTTCGAGCGGCTCAAAAAGCAGGCTGAGTCCAAAGTCGTCCGATGGCGCTATTGGGAGACTCCAGACTGGTACTGGGAGCCGGAATACATGGTGAAGTATTGGATTGGCGAGCCCGAACGTGCTCCGAAAGCTACTGCGGATTATGCGTACGGATATGATGACAAAGATCGTGCTACGGTAATCCAGAATTTTGACTTGGGAGAGCCAAGAAAAATAGGCAGCATGGATTTCTTGCGGTATGCGGGAGACAAGATTGCCATCTCGCATTTTATCCCCGAAGCGATTCAAAATGAAAAAGGGATCAATATCGCGAACGATTTCAAGTACGGCGGCGTATTGGCGGATGTCTTTGAGGCGACTGTTTCGGAAAACCAAATAGTAAGAGTCGAACACCGGAGCGGGGGCGGCTATCCGCCGTGGGACTGGAAGACTATCGTTTGGGAGAGCGGTAGAGTGAGTGTGGTCATGCATGGAATGCGAGGTCGCAAAGCCCATTCGCAAATCACTTACGGCGAAAAGGGCAAGGTGCTGGAGGAACTTGACCTTACCAAGCCGCCCAAGCGCAAGCCGTTGCCCAAAGGGATCACCATGCAATCGCTTGCAAAACAGATTCGCGAACGGCTGGCCAGGGCGGTGGTGGCTACCGTGAAGAAAGCCAAAATCAAAGAGCCCGTTTACTGTCTGGCCCTGAATTACGACTGCGAGGGTAATCCCCTCTTGCTTCCTGAACTCGGCATCGGCCTGGACTCTGAACGCCAGGCCCGGCTGAAAGCCCGCAGCCGTGAGGCGAGGCTTGCCATCTGGGCGCCTGAAGAGTTCTCGCTCTTCGCTAACGACCGCACCGCGCTTCAATGCAGGGATCGAGAGCTGGACCGGGCATGCGACCTATTCAACCGCGAGTTGGAGTACAAAGCCTCAGACGAACCGGCACGCAAGCTAATCCTCCAGGTTGCAGCCGATTTGGCTAAAGCCGATTGGACTGGGATATTGAACACTACCGACGACTTCATCGTCTATGCAGTGGATACGTACGGCAATGACCTCCACAAGAATCTGAAACTCAATGTTCCGCCGAAGCTGTTGGCCAAACTAAAAGCGGCCAAGCTCCTCTGAGCGACACAGGCGGCGGCATGGCGCGTTTGCGGCGTGATGGACGCCCTTAGCCCGCCGCGCCTCATCGCGATCGGTAGTTGTGACGAAGGATCGAGTAAACACAGTGGACTTTTGTATTGCGCTGTTGGCGGCGCTCACCTGCCTTTATGCCGCATGTTCTCGCGTCACGGCGGATATCACAACCACTCTCATTAATTCGGTGTCTTCGGTCCCGTACACGGATCCTGATCCAGTTATTGGCTCGATCGGCTTCCTCTATTGGACCTGTGCCATAGTCCTGCTTCCAATAGCTTGGTTTGTCACCGCGGTCTGCTTTCGGAGGAGATTGAAGTTCCTCATACTCATCGGAGGCATTCAGGTCGCATCAGGTTTCGTTGGAGCGTTTCTGCATCCTTGGCTATTTGGTGGATATTGGACAAGATGAGAACGGACAACGACTGGCTTGGAGTGGACGCGGGATTCCGCCTCTGTTTCATTCAAGTGCCATTGGCCCGCGCCATTAATGAGCATCGTTAGTCGCTAGGCGTATGCGATCCCGAACGCGATACTTTCGCCGGGGCGGCAGTAGGTGAGGCGCGACGTTGGCGGCAACCGCGCACTTATGAAAAAAGATGACCAGAAACCGCAACCCAAACCCGCTGGCGCAGTTCCGCCGCCGCGACCGCCACGGAGCTCTACTATAGCGCTTGGTCCAGATGACGATGACGCGGGGAAGGGCAAGCGAAAGAAAGGCGTGCTAATCAAGTTGCCGCCCAAACCGTCAGTTGGGCCGCCCGTGAAGCCAATAGTGAAGATGCCGATTATACTTCCAAAGAAAAAGAACCCGTGAAAGCGCCGAACCTTAAAGGGCCATTGCTGCGGAGCGCGCCGGTTGAGGGCTAAGAATCAGGTTCTCGTCCTCGTCCTCGTTCTCGTCCCTCGATCTTGTTCTGCATGGCGGATACCGAAACAAAGATCGAGGACGAGGACGAGAATGAGGACGATAAGAGGAACCTGTTGCACAAAAAACTTTCTTTATCTCCAACTGCTGAGTAATTTTAAACCACACTATGTTGAGAATACATTTCATGTCATGCTTGTTTGGGCTGGTGGTTGCTGCCGGCATAACCTCCCAGGCCGCTGCCCCGGACGAAAAGAAAAAGCTTCCAGATGGCGTTTATGCCGAGATGGAAACGTCCAAAGGAAAAATCGTGCTTCATTTGGAATACGAAAAGACCCCACTGACAGTCGCGAATTTCGTTGGGCTGGCTGAAGGGAGCAAAAATTACTCGAAAGCTCCGGGAGAGCCGCCCAAGGCGCAGAACAAGCCATTTTATGACGGTTTGATTTTTCACCGTGTCATTCCCAACTTCATGATCCAGGGTGGCGACCCTCAGGGAAAGGGCAGCGGTGGCCCAGGGTATCAGTTTCGCAATGAAATCGTTTCGTCACTGAAGCATGACAGCGCGGGTATTTTGTCCATGGCCAACGCTGGGCCCGACACGAATGGCAGCCAATTTTTTATTACACACAACGCGACTCCATGGTTGGACGGCAAACATACTGTTTTCGGCCACGTCGTCGAAGGACAGGATGTCGTTAACGCTATTGCGAACGGAGACACTATCAAATCCATAAAGATTCTTCGCATTGGCGAAAAAGCGAAGGCATTCAAAGGAGATGAGGCGGACTTCCAAAAGTTCTCGAAGAAAGGTTAATGTCCGGGTCACCAGTTGACTCGCGGCCAAAAGTTTACATGGCATCGGCCTTTTGGTACGCTGCCAGTCTATTATGACACTGGACGACTATTTACTCGAGGCGGAAGACAAAATGACCAAGACCGAGCAAGTGGTCATCAACGAGTTTGCCGGGGTCCGGACGGGCAAAGCCTCTCCCGGACTGGTCGAGAACATCTTAGTAGAGGTTTATGGCTCGCAGATGCGGATTCGGGAACTTGCTGGTATCACAACACCTGAGCCGCGCACGCTCACGATCCAGCCGTGGGATATGAACTCGCTTCACCCGATCGAGAAAGCGATTCAAAAAAGCAATCTCGGTTTGACTGCTTCAGTCCAGGGTAAGGCCATTCGCATCTTTTTTCCTGAATTAAGCCAGGAACGGCGGCAGGAATTTGTAAAAATCGTTCGCAAGCTGGCCGAAGATGGCCGAGTCGCAATTCGCCACGTTCGACGGGATGCCATGGAACAGCTAAAGAAACATGGCCACGACAGCGGAACGACCGAGGATGAGGTGAAACATTCGGAGAAGGAATTGCAAAAGCTGACGGACGAGTACATCGGTAAGATTGACGGTCACCTGGCACATAAGGAAAAAGAAATCATGACGGTTTAAGACCTGAGGGCCGAGCTTCGCGCGATTGATAACTCCCGGTTTGGCCTTTGATTCTACCTGACGGTAAGGCTGGTTTTTCTTTCCTCGAACTTAATGACTGTTTCTCCCGGCTTGGCAAAGCCCCAACTCTCCCGAACCAGCCGTTCAACTGCCCTTGGGTCATGACAGAGCGCATCAATAGCCGCCTTCATTCGCTTGGTGATTTCATCTTCCTTTCGGATTTGTTCTTCCAGCGATGCTGTGCTTTTACGAATGCGTTCGTTCTGGCCGATCAGCGGCAGATACGACATCCCTATACCGAGCAGACCGGCGACGAATAGGAGGAAAATGACCACCCGCGACAGTTTATCCCATATCCCGAGATCGACGCGCATGATGCTAAGCTAAACATAAGCTTGAACGCCCGTAAATGAAAAATGTCTCTGTTTTGCTATTTAGTTGTCAGCCCGGTGTTGACCGATGACACTTCCGACGCATGATAAAAGCTTTGCTGCTCATTTTTGAGCCGACGAACACCTGGGAACGGATTTCTCGCACCCGGCGCGGCTTCGCTTTCATATTGATCACGTATCTGCTGCCAATGATCATTTTGACTGCGGTTGTCGAAGGATACGGACTGCAACGCTGGGGTAAGGCGCGTGAGATAGGTCCGCGTCGATTCTATACAAGAAATGAGGTAATCATTTTTGAAGTAGTCCAGGCGTTTCTGTTCACCCTGGTCGTCTTTGTCGGCGCGAAACTGATTAAATCCATCGGTGAGACCTTTCATGGCCGGCACACTTTCACTCAAGCATTTGTGAGTGTCGCATACGGGTTAAGTCCCCTTTTTTTATTGCACCTGTTTGATGCATTGCAGGACGTGTCGCCCTGGGTTCCATGGGCGATTGGTATTCTCTTGTCGATTGGGGTGCTCTACCAGGGTATTCCGCAGATGATGGAGCCAGACCCTTCCCATGCTTTCGGTCTTTATATGATGGGATCGTTGCTTTTGATATTAACCACAGGACTGGCTCGGCTGGTTACAGCATGGTATCTTGCAGGCAAATTTGTCGGAGTCGATGCGTTTGTTACGAGCCTGGCAAAACAATTTTAGAGAAGAAATGGCGCCTATCAGTCACATCGAACATGCAATTTTTGAGGCCTTGAAAGAGTTGGACGCCGCTGTTCAACAAATGGCCAAGGCAAAGCCCAACTTACTGCCTATTTTCGAGCGCATCGATGCGCTCGCCCGCCAATTGCCCAAAGGCACAAACCCTGACTTGCAGCATTATCTCGCCAAAAAAAGCTATGAAAAGGCACGGCTGCTTTTGGCCGGACAAGATGCGGAAAACGCCCGGGGTACTTGCCGATGAATGGCGGTTGAGCCGGCGGCTCAGGGCCATCGGCGCAGCGTTGCAACCGAGCGAATCAATCCAACACGCTTGGCACCATGGATGACACTATCGCGGCTATAGCAACACCACTGGGGGAAGCCGGGTTAGCGGTCATTCGCATCTCCGGCCCTGAGGCGCTAGACGTAGCGGAACGCTGTTTTGCGCCTGCCGGGAAAGGGAGTATTCAGCCTTCAAAAGCGCCGACCCATACCCTCCATTTTGGGCACATTCTGGATCGGGGGAGGGTTGTGGACGAAGTGCTCCTGGCGGTCATGCGTGAACCACGGACTTTCACCAGAGAAAATGTGGTTGAAATAACCTGCCATGGAGGGTTGCTGCCGGCAAAACTGGTTCTCGATGCCGTGCTCCATAGCGGTGCGCGGCTCGCTGAACCTGGCGAATTTACCCGGCGTGCCTTTCTGAATGGCCGCATCGATCTTGCTCAGGCGGAGGCAATAACCGATCTGATTCACTCCCGCACAGAACTGGCTTTGCGGGCCGCCAGCGAGCAACTCGCCGGCAAACTTTCTGGGCACATCAATGCCTTGCGTAATGATATGCTTCAGTCTCTTGCGCACATCGAGGCCCACATCGACTTCCCGGATGAGGACATCGCACCCGATACTCGCGCCCAACTTGTTGCGCGCCTTCAATCCAGTTGCGCTCGCATGGACGAGCTGCTGCGTCGAGCCCCCGAAGGCCAGATCCTGCGACGGGGGATTCGGGGTGCGATTGCTGGACGGCCAAACGCTGGAAAGTCCAGCTTGCTAAACCAGCTTCTGGGCCGGGATCGAGCCATCGTCTCGCCTATTCCTGGCACAACTCGCGATACGATTGAAGAGACAGCCAATATTCGCGGATTGCCAGTTATCTTTATTGACACTGCCGGTTTGCGCGAAGCGCGTGATGAGATCGAGTCTGAAGGCATTCGCCGCAGTCGCGAGAGTTTCCAAAAAGCGGAATTCATCCTTCACGTTTTGGACGCGTCCGAACCGTTGACTGCTGCCGACCAAACTTATCTTGATGAGTTCAACGGGAAAAAGCGTATTCTGGTTTTAAACAAAAGCGATTTGCCCGATCGTTTGAATCTAGCCATACAACCCGAAGGTATTGCGAACCGCACACAATACTCGGCCATTCTCCGGATCTCCTGTCTAACTGGAGAAGGCCTCGAGCCTTTGAAAGACGCAATCAAAAACCTGGCCTGGTCTGGCGAGATTCAAGCGGAAATGTTGGAGATTATGATTAACTCACGTCACCAGGACGCGCTAGAACGCGCTCGTGAGGCCAGCTTGCGTACTATCGAAGCTCTGACTGAGGGTGCCTCGATAGAATTGGCTGCCCTGGATTTGCGGATCGCTGTAAATGCCATTGGTGAAATCGTCGGACAAACAACAACGGAAGACCTTCTGGACGTCATTTTTAGCCAGTTTTGCATCGGCAAATGAAAAGCGAGCGCTGGGGAAATGGACAACTGCCTTCTCACAATTTCTCTAAGCTGTTCGAGTTTGTCGACCGATCATCTTTGAACGGAGGCCACGTGGCCAGGTGCAGGGGGATTTGCGTCGAGTTCGCCCAGACGCTTGCCATCCACAGCATTCCACACGCCGATGTGGCCGCTGAAATCCGAAGCGAAAATGCGTTTGCCGTCGTGGCTAAAGGTGACCTTCAGCGGCAGATCACACGAACCCTCCATGCTGCGTTCCTTGCCGCCACTGCCATTCCAAATAATGAGGGCATTATCACGGCCGCAGGAGACCAGGCGGCCGTCATGCGCATAATTCACGGACCTGGCGCCACCGCTGTGTGCATTCCAATTCTTGGCTTGTTTGCCTTCCTTCATTTCCCAAAGTTTCACCGTTCCATCCTCGCTGGATGAAGCCAGCAATTTGGAATCACCTCGCCAGCTCAGCGCAGTGATCGCGGATTTGTGGCCGGTGAGATTAAACAGTTCCTGCGCGCTATCCGGGTCCCAGATGCTTAGGCCGCCATTGCGATCCGCGCTGGCAAGCATTTGACCGTTCGGACTGAATGCCACTGCCGTAACCCAGTCGGTGTGCTTTTTGATCTTTTGCTGCATCTCTCCAGTTTTGGTTGAAAAGATTTTTACCAGGCGGCCAGGCCCGCCGAGCGCGAGTTGCGATTGGTCAGGCCGGATATCTGCCGCCAGGACGCTGTCATAGTCATTTCCAATGGTCATGAGCCGTTGCCCTGTTTGCACGTCCCAGACAAGCACTCGTCCCGAATTTGCGGCACGTCCTCCACCGGCCAAAAGCAGTTTGCCGTTGCGGCTGAACTTGAGATCTACGGGTTGTCCTTCCGTAAAAGGCAAGATGCCAATCAAACGGAGGGTGTCACTGTTGAATAAGAGCACCTGCTTTTGACCCGCGACAGCAACAAGCGGCGCCCACGGGCTGCTTGCCAAACCGGTAATCGCAGTCGAATGCGTCGTCGTGACGATTGGGTTTAGGGAAAATGATTTACCCGGCATCGGCGGGGGCCCATCGGGCTTTCCGGTTGCATCCGCCTGTAATGTCAGATCAACGCTGGGTTTGGTTGCAGCAACTGCCTTTCCCGCGGCATTTTCGAGTAATCCACCACTGATCCATTTTTTAATCAGCTCGAGCTCTTTATCCAAAAGCTTGGGCCGGTTGGGAGGCATGGTTGGCTCTTCCGCGTGAGTGACCGCTTTCCAGAGCTTGCTGCCATCTGGAGTTCCGGAAACGAGCACTGCTCCAGAACCACTCCCTTTGAGCGCACCCTGATAAGTTGTCAAATCAAGGTCCGCCTTTTTCTTATCCGAGTTGTGGCACTTGGCGCAATTGGCTTCAATCAATGGCAGGATGTGCTCCTGGTAAGTCACTTTCTCCTGGGCGCAGGCCGAATACAGGATTAAATAGAATCCGCAAAAAAATGGTCCGTATTTCCATGGTCTTGTCTTGCAAGCCACAGCAGTGACAACATTCGGAAAATGCAAAGCAGGCGCTGAGTTTTCGAGCTGTTGTTCGTTCCTCATTTAAGTCGTCAATGATTGAAAACAAATTCCTTTGCATTCAGCAGAGACCAGAAGACGTCATCAAGCACCGGTTCTGGTTCTGTGCAACCTTTCAGGAATACCTCCAGCCTGGTGGTTTCCTCTTTTGTGGGTGGCCGGCTGAAGCACCGAAGATATAAGTTCTCGATAATTTGCCCGGGTGTTTGCTTTCCTTTGATCATGGACTTCACAACCCCGCCTTCCTCAATCTTTTTTTGAATTGTTACGCCGTTGAGCAGATGCAGTGCCTGGGAGAGATTCGGGTCGATTTTAACTTCGCAGGAACAAACGGTCGTCCTGGTCGCACGGCCAAAGGTCGTCAGGAAATAATTGGCCGTATTGCCATCGGCGATTTGCACGGCGCGAGCGCCACGGGGCAGCCCGGGGAATTTGTTCGGTGTGTCCGTCACCTGGCTGACGCAATCCAGAAGCACCTCGGCGCGCAGGCGGCGGATTCCTGCTTTGCTGAAATTTCGTTCGTCCTGAGCGTTGGTTTCATTTGCGCGGGTGCTGAGCTGATAGGTGCGCGATGAGCAGATATCGCGTATGAGTTTTTTGAAATCGTATTTGTAACTGACGAGTCTGGTGGCCATGGCATCCAACAATTCGGGGTTGGAAGCGGGATTGCTGATCCGCACATCATCAACCGGTTCGATGATTCCGCGGCCTATAAAATGAGTCCAAATCATGTTGGCCAGGTTGCGGGCAAAATAGGGGTTATCAGGCGAGGTCAACCAGCGGGCAAGCACTGCTCGCCGGCTTTCATTTTTTATCTCCGGCACCTCCCCGCCCAGAAATTTTGGTGTCATGGCTGCGCCGGTGACTAAATGTTTGACCTCTCCTGAGGTCCGGTCGAAAACAACAGTTTCGCGCGGGTCATCACCCGGTTTGCGACCGACCTGAGCAAAAAAAGCGGCAAAGCTGTAATAGTCATTCATCGTCCAGCGATCGAATGGATGATTGTGGCATTGCGCGCATTGAACGCGCATCCCCATAAAGATTTGAGCAGTGTTCTCAGCCATCTTGAGCGGGTCTGGCTCGATCTGGTAATAATTTGCGGCCGGGCTCTTCAAATTGCTGCCGGAGCCCGTCAAAAGGTCGCGGACGATATGATCCAATGGCACGTTGGTCGCCATCTGATCACGAAGCCATTCAAAATAGAGCAGGGCGGCCTTGGGATAGACCACGTTATCCCGAGAACGGATCTGCAGGAGTTCGGCAAATTTCATCACCCATAAATCCGCGAATTCCTTTCGGGCGAGCAAGTCGTCAACCAGCCGGCCACGTTTATCCGGGGCTTCGTCCTGCAAAAACTTCTTTGTCTCATCGACCGAAGGCAGCTTGCCTGCGACATCGATGTAGGTGCGCCGGAGAAACGTAGTATCATCGCAAACTGGCGAGGGTGTTAATCGCAGCTTCTTCAGTTTGGCATAGACCGCATCATCGATATAATTCAGGGAGGGCACGTCGGGCCAGCGATAAACGAGATTTTTCGGAATCACGATGACCTGTGCGCCAACGTTGAATTCGCCGAAGCGCGCCTGAATGAAAGCTTCTCCGCGTTGGCCAGCCGTGACCAGGCCGTCTCCGGCTACGCGGGCGGTCGCATCATTATTACTCAAGAAAACAGCCAGGCGGGTCAAATCGCGTTGGGACCCGTCAGAATAGTTCCCGCGAATGGTGAAATGCTGCAAGACATTCGAGCCTTCGAGCACTGCCGCTTTCGGAAAAATTTCAATGCCAGTCACTTTGGGAATGGTTGGCGGGTCGTTGGTAGCTCCGGCGCTTAGCCAGGCCACAAGTGTTTTGTGCAGTTCGCTGTTGGTTCCAAATCGAACACCCCCTGTATGCTGGACCGCTCCCAGACCTTTCTGCACAATCAGGCTCTCTTCCGGAATGGCAAGATTAACCCGGCGCCCTATCTGATCCCGTGTAAGCCGATAGTAATCTCCGTCTGGATCAAACCCAAACAACGAAAGCCGGAATCCATCTTTGCCCTTGGATGCGCCATGGCAGGAGCCCTGGTTGCACCCGGCCTTCATAAAGACCGGCATCACATCCAACTTGAAGCTGACATTCGGAACTGTGGTGGCATTGGTCACTGTGACGGGTACTGTCAATGTCCTCCCTTCAAAGCTGACGATGAGATCCGTCCTGCCATTCGCTCGGGCTGCCACATTTGTGCCATCAAAATGGGCAAAACGTGGATCAGTCAATCGGCAACGCGCATCATACGTAATGTCTCGCGTGATGCCGTCCGAATAAGTCGCTTGGACCACCACCGTTTGGCGGCCAGCGGCGCCGGCCAAATGGATTTCGGGCGGGAAACACTTAAAGTCAGATAATGTCCTTTTCGTTTCCTTTGGTGAGCAGGAGGTGAGCAAAAAGAAAGCTGTAAGCACCAGGATCCAGGCTCCAGAAAAGCTCCCGAGCTCAACCCTCAACCCCATTGCACGAGCGCAGTGGTACTTGCGTTCACTGGAGCGTGGCTTTTGGACATTGGAGCTTTTCCCCGCCATTATTTTTTCTCCTGAGTCGCAACTGCTACCTTGGTCTCGTCCTTTTTCGGGGGAACGATCCGCAAAATCCCACCGCTCGCAATGGTATGCTGAATCGGCTGGCCGTTCTGCTTGATCTCCAGCGAGCAAAACAGGTTCTTGTGCGAGCCATTTGCGCATTTCGCATCCACCGTGACATCAAAAACGACTTCCTGATCCTGTTTGGTTATTTCACGGTCTGGTGCGGTGACTTTTTCCGGCAGCCCCCCTAGTTGAATCTTAGCTTTCCCTTCGAATGGTTTTGCCTGTTGCAGGTTAACAGTGAGCTTGCCGGTTTTGCCAGGTTGGATCCAAAGTGTTTCAATCTTGCCGGTGACGAAGGGCGTCGCGACTTCGAGTTTGGCCGGCTGCGTCGAAAGGTAAAGCTCGCCACCCTCAACCGTGGCATGTCCCAGCACGGCAACTTTCCAGGCTTTTGTCTCCGCACCGCCGCCTGCATTAAGTTGGTAGAAAACATTTGTGGAACCTTTCGGAATGGTGGCTTCAGATTGCGAACTAATGCCCGGGGGATTCCAAACCATATTAACCTCAATTGGCGCATCAAAGCCCGCACTGCGTTCAGCCACAACTTCCAGCCGCATTGATCCGGCTTGCACCAGCGGCACTTGCGGTTCCACGATACGGAGCTTATACGGCGCTTCCTTGGTGATTGCTACGCACAGTTTATCAACAGAAGTACTGTAGTAATTCGCATTGTTAGGCTGGCCTTGTACCAGTTCGACATCCTGCCGGAACTTGCCAATAACCGCTTTGTTATCGTTCGTACCTGTGGCGGTCAGATCCAGCAACCTGGACCCGATGGGCGCATCCGGGGCTGCTTCGAAAACAAGCGGCATCGAATCAATATTCGCTGCCATTCGTTCGGCCAGCAGAGTTAAACCCTTTGGCAGGGCATCGATGTCAAAAACCAATTCGCCGCCAAAGTTAACTCTTTTGGCGGAGACGAGCGTCGCGAATCGATTCCCTCGGGGCACCGAAATAAACTGGCGGGATTGGGTGTCATTCCGAGACACCTCAGGAATCTTTAGACTTAGTTGCGCTTTTACAGGAACTATCTCGAGCCGATATACGAAGTCCGGTCGTCCTTGTCCGAGCGTGTCTCGGAGGCGGACAAAATAATTGGTAGTCTCCGGCGGCGTAAACTTTAATACGCTGTCGACGCCCGCGCCGTCATCGTCGGATCCCACCACCTGACCTTTGGAGTCCAGTACCTCTAAAACCGGGTCAAGCGGTGAACGCAGACGACGAGCATACACATTGAATTCGAGGGCGACACCTTTAAGGGCATGAAAGCGGAACCAATCTTCCTCACCTTTTTTAGAAATGATTCCATTCAAGGCGAGCGGGGGATCCAACTCGGTCACGGTTGCGCGATCTCGGTCGTTATTTGGCAAACGTTCGAGCACATTGGAAAAGCTCGATACATGAATCCAATTTGGTGTTGGCGATGACAGGCCATCCAGCTCCGCAAATACACCGAACTTGTCCCGCGGAACTTCCGGCAGCTTGATCTTGTTTGTAAAAACGCCTGTAGCCTCACTCTGATATGTGACCAGCAATTCATCTCCCATCCTGCCCCCGGCGGGGTAGGCCATAGCCGGACGCGGAAATGTGCCAATATGGAGCCGGTAATGCGAGTTGTCGCTGCCACCATAGGTGCTTTCACGAATTTGAATGAGGTAGGTCCCATCGTGAGGCGCAAGCGCGCTTACAAATGGGTCCTGCATTCCGAGCCAGGTATCATCAGCGTCTGCAATCATCGCTCCGTTCGTTTCCATCACAGTCAGGCGGGCATCGAAAACAGCGCGGCCCAATCGAATACCTTCCACCTCTGCTGAAAGACGCTGCCCTTTCTTCACATCGACAATGAAAGAGTCCACGTCCTCGCTTGAGACCACACCAGTGACGGTTGTATTAAGTGCAATTCTTTGAGCGTTTGTGAGCTGGTTATTCGGTTCGGTTTCAGCCATGACCGGGAATGGCCCGGCAAAAAATGTGCGCAACTCCGAAAGCCCGCTGGTTGTTCGCACTCGCAAATGGTACTCACCAAGCTTGCAATCGGGCGCGAGTTTTACCTGGGCCTTAACCACTTTGTTTGTGATCAAGCTGAGCTTTACAATTTGAAGGCCGGGTTCATAGCAAATGATTTCTTCCGCATCTTGCAGCCTGTCTCCGTTGAAACCGACCTCTATTTCGGTGCCTCGTTGGCCGCCTGTGGGGGTGATCGAAGCTAGATTGGGCGCGACCGCCTGGGCAGAAGCTGCGAATAGCAATAAAACCAGGAAAAGGCCAGTTGGGGAAACCCGCTTGGCCCGCTGAACTTCTCGGGCATCAATTGAAGAACGCCGGACATTTCTCGCCGCACCGAAGCAAAACCTTGGAGTCGACCAACAAAAATTCCAAACCATCATCATCCTCCATGCAGGGTGCCGCGGGGCTAAGCCAGCAGCCCTTTCACCACTTCACCATCTTTGACGATCTTCACGGGCCGCGACCCGGCCATCAAATTCTTTTCATAATCGATCCCAAGCAAATGATAGATTGTAGCGGCGTAATCCTGGACGTTCAGCGGTTCTTCATCCGGCTCGCTTCCAGTCGGATCGGTTGCTCCATACACACAACCTTTTTTTATTCCGCCGCCCGCCATGACGATGCTGAAAACTTTGGGATAGTGATCGCGTCCGGCGGTTCCGTTGACCTTGGGACTGCGTCCGAATTCGGTCGTGAGCAATACCAGGGTGGAATCCAACATGCCTCTCGTTTCCAAATCCCGGATTAACGCAGCAAACGCCTTATCGAAGTTAGGCATTTGGTTGGAAAACCCATTGCGAATATTATCGTGATGGTCCCACCCGCCGTAGGTCAAAGAGACAAATCGGACACCTGATTCGACCAACCTTCGCGCCAGTAACATGCGCTGACCAGCGGCATTGCGGCCGTAGGAGTCGCGCAATTCCTTGGCCTCCTTGTCCAGGTCAAAAGCAGCGCGAGCTTTGTCTGAACTAATCATCGCGTAGGCCCGCTGATAAAATGAATCCATGCCGTCCAGCGCATCAGACTTTTCCAAAGTGCTGAAATGCTCGTCCACCACCGCGCGCATTTCTCGCCGGCGCGCAAAATGTTTTTCGTCCACCCCGGCCGGGAGATTCAGATCACGCACCTTAAAACCGCCGCTTGCCGGATCAGCTCCCAGGCTGAAGGGGCCATAAGCCGAGCCGAGAAACCCAGTTCCTGCGAAGGTATTGGGCTGGCTCGGGATGCATACATACGGGGGCAAATTGTTCCGTGAGCCCAACTCGTGAGAGACGATGCTTCCAATACTGGGATACTGCACGGCGGGACTCGGACGCCAGCCGGTGAACATATTGTGCGTGCCGCGGTCATGGTCGGCCTCGCCATGCGTCATGGCACGCACTACGCAGATTTTGTCCGCAATGTCTGCTGTTTGTTTCAGATGCTCGCTAAAATAGACTCCCTCAAGTTTCGTTTTAACCTTGTCCAGCGGCCCGCGATACTCGATTGGCGCGAGTAGCTTAGGATCGAATGATTCCTGCGCCGCAATACCTCCAGGCAGAAAAATGTTAATGACTGATTGAGCTTTGGCGGCGCTGTCCCTGGTTTGGGCTTGAAGCTTGAACAGATTCCCCAAACTCAACCCAACGCTTCCCACCAGGCCGATAAAGAGAAACTCGCGGCGGTTGGAGCGCAAAATATGATCCGGGCTGCCGCAAAAAGGACCGTCAGGCGTATTCATCAGAAAATCCAGGGTTTACAGGTTCAATTACACTAGCACACACAACTCCAAGGGCTCAATCAATTATAAATGACGGCTCATGGCTCCAGCACATTCATATTAATACTATGATAGCCGATTGAGTGGTTGGGGCTATCCTCCGTTTGCTTTGTGGTCTTCACCTATCCGTACACGACCCGAGCTTAAAATACGTAATTCCCCCCGTTGATGCACAGAGTCTTTTCCCTCATATTCACGTTGCTGATGAGTTTAGAATCTGTGGACAAAACGGTGATTGAACCCCAAACTAAATCATCCGTGAAAAAGGGTACAAAGCCCACTCCCTCTTTTCTCCAACAGACATATCAATGTATCCTGGCTGCTGTGCTGGGATTGCTCAGTTATTTTGCCGTAAGCCACTTTGTTTTGGAGAGTGTGCAAGTTGTGGGAGTAAGCATGGTTCCAACATTGTATGATTCTCAGCAGTATTTATTGAATCGTTGGGTTTATCACTTTCGCGCGCCTCGGCGAACTGATGTTGTGGTATTGAAGGATCCCGAAGATAAAGGTTTCGCCGTCAAGAGGATCATTGCCGCAGCGGGGGATCGAGTGGATTTGCGAGCCGGGAAGGTTTATGTCAATGGAACCCGGTTAAATGAGCCTTATCTTCTGCCAAACACGCCGACTTTCCCTTATTTGTCTCAAAACGAGCAATCTGTCATGCTGGGCAAGGATCAGTTTTTTGTACTGGGAGACAACCGGAACAATTCGGCAGACAGTCGCACATATGGGCCAGTTTCTCGCCAGAGTATCCTGGGACTGATTATTCGATAAAATTGGTTCCCGAGGGAAGGGACCTAAACTTCCGTACCCGCCACAGAGATCCAGGAAGAAGATTTCTGAATTTCCTTGTTGCCATTGCGGGCGGTGTCGTTAAAGTAACTGGAAGAACCCGGTTCCTTTCACACAAGTGGATGGATTCAGAGTAGAACCGCCGAGCCGTCAATTCAGGTAACCAACAGCTTATGCGGATACTGCTTCAAAAAAAAGAAACAGGCCTTTACGTCAAGGATGTCAGTTCCTGGACGCGCGCCAGCATTGAAGCGATGGACTTCGTCAGCTCGACGGCGGCAATCGACTTTTGCACCGTCAATAATCTATCCGAAGTTCAGGTGGTGCTTAAGTTCGACGAACAACAGTACGACATCGTTCTTCCCGTCTTGCCGCCAAATCTCCCCGCAAATAGACCAGTTGCGTGAGAGCATTTTGGCCTCGACCGAGACCGGGTCATCGGTCTTATTGTCCCGAGGTTTTCATGTTTCGGTTCTTGCGCTCAGCACGGTTGACATTATTTTGTCAACCATGAGCGCAACAGCAGTTGACGGCGAGATTTCGGCCCACATCGCGGAACTGGGCGAGCGCGTGCTGGGCCAGGGGCACATCACCCGGGAGGAAGCTCTTTCGTTATTTAATCTTGAGAGCCGGGCCGATATTTTTGTTCTTCTGCACTGGGCCAATCGCATTCGTGAGTATTTTAAGGGAAACAAAATCCATCTTTGTTCGATTGTAAACGTCAAGGCAGGCGGATGTTCCGAGAATTGCCGGTTTTGCTCTCAATCCGCGGCTTACCAAACGAATTCTCCACGCTACGGTCTGGTGGAGGCGGAGCCAGTGTTGGCAGCGGCCGACGAAGCCGCCGCGCATGGTGTCACAGCGCTGGGGCTTGTCGCCGCCTGGCGCGGGCTCGAGGAAGGGCCGGTGCTCGATGAAATTTGTTCCCGCCTCGATGCCCTGAAGCAATCGGGCAAAGCGCGGCCAGACGCTTCGCTGGGCATCATCAAAAGCCAGCAAGTGGCCGACCGTTTAAAAAATGCGGGATTGGAATGCTATAACCACAATCTGGAAAGTTCAGAGCGATTCTTTCCGAATGTTTGCACGACGCACACTTACGCCGAGCGTTTGCAGACGATCAACCACCTTAAACAGGCAGGCATTAAGATTTGTTCCGGCGGTATTTTGGGTATGGGCGAAACCCGCGAGGACCGATGCGAACTGGCGCTGGCACTTCGGGAGATGGGCGCTCATATTATACCAATCAACATTCTTAATCCCATCGAGGGAACGCCATTTGCAGCGAATGAACCTCTCCCACCGCTGGAAATTTTGAAATCAATCGCCTGTTTCCGTTTCATTCTGCCGCGTCAGGAAATCATGATCGCAGGTGGCCGCACCGCGAACCTGCGCGACCTGCAAAGTTTGATTTTCATGGCCGGCGCTAGCGCGTTAATGGTTGGAAATTATCTAACCACCCTGAATCAGCCCGTGGAAAAAGATATTCAGATGTTAAAGGATCTGGGCCTGGACCCGAGCTGGGACAAGCATGGCTTTTGCGATCAAGAGGAACCGAGCGCCTCAGTGGCTTGAGTGTCGGAAATAGATCATGGCCCAGCCAATTCGAGCTTCTGGCAAGGACCATCTGCGCGAGCGAGTTGCGGTCCAGAAGTTAGGCAAAAACATCACCGGTTATCTTGGGGAACGTATTGAGATCCGCAGTATCCTCGCTGATTGCATTGCCGCCGCTCATGCGCATAGCTGGATTATTGAAGAAATCCCGGTTCCGCTCAAACCCAGCCTGCTCGCTTTTACCCGAACGGCTCCCTGCCCGGGCAATGGCAGTTCGAATCGTCCGGCGAACATCTACGTTTCCTCCGGCATACACGGGGACGAGCCGGCGGGGCCTCTGGCTTTGCGTCAATTACTGCAAGAGGACCGCTGGCCGGGGGGTGCCAACCTTTGGGTTTGTCCCTGCCTGAATCCCACTGGGTTTCAATTGAACCAACGTGAGAACGCCGAAGGTTTCGATCTTAATCGCCAATACCTGGAACCAGAATCGCAAGAGACAAAAGCTCACATCACCTGGCTCAAACGGCAACCGGCTTTCGATTTGTGTTTTTGCCTGCATGAAGATTGGGAGTCTCAAGGATTTTATCTCTATGAATTGAATCCAGATGATCAACCCTCTCGCGCAGGCGCGATCATCGCGCGTGTAGCGAAAGTGTGTCCGATTGACGAGTCCGAACTGATCGAAGGCCGTGCGGCAAACCATGGCATCATTCATCCGAGCGTCGATCCGCGATCGCGACCGCAATGGCCGGAAGCATTCTTTCTTCTGACCAATAAAACTCGGCTTTCGTACACGCTGGAAGCGCCATCGGACTTTGCCTTGGAAGTTCGTATAGCGGCTTTGGTTGAGGGAGTGAGAGGCGGGGTCGAGGCGACTGATTGAAGCGCTGATTAAAGTCGATACCTTGAATATGCAGCAGGGCTCCTGTACCCGTGCCGGGCCTGGGTTCAAATTTTTGTTCGTGGAAAGCTGCCTTTGCTCACGCGCCAGGTATCGGCAAGTACGATCAAGGTTTTGCTGCTGAGCACCATTTCCGCCATGGGAAAAACGATGCGCTCTTCTTTGTCAAAATGTTTACGTGAAGCGAGCACGACCTTAAGCAACAGCGAGCGCGCTTGCTTGAGTTGTTTTGTGGCTTGAATGAGTTGCAGGTTTCGTTCGATTTCCTCGTGTTCCTGATGGAACGTTTCTCGCTGGCCGATTTGCTCGAAACAATGTTCGAGTGGACCGATGAAAAGTTTATCCTCCGTATCCGAATGCGCTTGAAGTAAACGCTCAGCCATTGCGGCCAGACACTTAACTTCTGCTAGAGTCCGCAGCTTCGGGAGCGCAGTTTCGATGTGGTCGAACATATTGTGAAACACGACATGTTCGGCAAACAATGCATCGGTGATTTTCATCCCACATGCTCCTCCATGCCCGCGCAGGAGCAGACCAGGTTTCGGTCACCATAAACATTATCGATGCGGCTGACTGCGGGCCAGAATTTATAATCATGGAGCCACTGAGCAGGAAAACAAGCCTGCTCGCGTGAATAAGGATGATTCCAGTTTTCCGCAGCAAGCATATCTGCCGTGTGCGGCGCGTTTTTTAGCAGATTGTTCTTCTCATCGGACGGGCTGGATTCCACAGCGATGATTTCAGCATGAATCGCAATCAAGGCATCACAAAATCGATCCAATTCTTGCTTGGATTCGCTTTCGGTTGGTTCGATCATCATGGTGCCAGGTACGGGCCAGGAAATGGTTGGAGCGTGGAATCCGTAATCCATCAGCCGCTTGGCCACGTCCTCGACTGTAACGCGCTTGAATTGGCGCAAATCAAGAATACACTCATGCGCGATCAGATTCCCATGTCCTCGATAAAGCAGCGGATAAAAATCTTTCAACCTCTGGGCGATATAGTTGGCATTCAGAATCGCGTATTTGGTGGCTTCGGTTAAGCCGTTCCCGCCCATGGCTGCGATATACACCCAGGAGATAGGCAGAATACCAGCACTACCCCACGGTGCCGAGGACACCGCGCCTACAGGATTCTCACCGCCCAGATTGACCACGTTGTGCCCTGGTAAAAACTCGACCAGGTGCTCGGCTACACCAATTGGCCCCATGCCCGGCCCGCCACCGCCATGTGGAATGCAGAAGGTCTTGTGCAAGTTCAAATGGCAAACGTCAGCGCCCATATCCCCGGGCCGGCATAGTCCCACCTGCGCATTCAAATTGGCGCCATCCATATATACCTGCCCACCATTGGCGTGAATCAAGTCGCAAACGTCCTGAATGGATTCTTCAAAGACGCCATGTGTCGAGGGGTAAGTCACCATCAGTGCGGCCAAATCATTTTTGTGTGCTTCGCTTTTGGCGCGCAAATCTGCCAGGTCGATGTTGCCTTGTTTGTCGCAGGCCACCGCCAGCACTTTCAGTCCAGCCATGACCGCGCTCGCAGGGTTGGTGCCGTGAGCTGAGGTTGGGATGAGACATATATTTCGATGAGGCTGGCCGCGGCTGGCATGATGAGCACGGATAACCAGCAAACCCGCCAGTTCACCTTGCGATCCGGCATTCGGTTGCAAGGAAACTCCGGCAAATCCGGTTATTTCCGCCAGCCAATCTTCCAATTGCTGAAAAAGCGTTTGATAGCCGCGCGTTTGACGCAATGGCGCAAACGGATGGATTCGGCTGAATTCCGGCCAGGAAATGGGCAACATCTCGACCGCCGCATTGAGCTTCATCGTGCAGGAACCTAGTGGGATCATCGAAGTGGTCAGAGACAGGTCACGATTCTCCAGGCGCTTGAGATACCGGAGCATCTCCGTTTCCGAGTGATACTGGTTGAAAACGTCGTGGGTCAGGTAACTGCTGTTGCGTCCAATGGTTGGAGGAAAAACACCAACGACCTCTGCGGTCAGCTCGGCTACCGTGAACGCAATTGGCCGCTCTGCGTTAAACACCTGAAGAATGTCCAACAGATCTTTTTCGGAAGTAACTTCGTCCAGGGAAATGCCCACAGTGTGCTGATCAATCGGGCGAAAATTCATTCGAGAGGCTTCGGCCGATTTCAAAATCTCCGCGGAACTTTTTGGGCCCAGATGCACACGAAGAGTATCAAAAAATTGAGCATCCCCAATGGAGTAACCAAGCCGTCCCAATCCCGCAGCGAGACACTGTGCAAAAAGATGAATACGTTGGGCGATCTTTTTCAATCCCTGAGGGCCATGATAGCAAGCGTAAGCCGAAGAGACATTGGCCAGAAGTGCCTGAGCGGTGCAGATATTACTGGTGGCTTTTTCGCGGCGAATGTGTTGCTCGCGGGTTTGTAACGCCAGCCGCAGGGCAACCTTTCCGCGCGAATCTTTGGATATACCGACGATTCGGCCCGGCATATGCCGCTTGAACTCTTCACGGGTGGCAAAGTAAGCCGCATGAGGACCGCCATAACCTAGAGGCACCCCGAATCTTTGGGTTGTTCCAATGGCCACATCGGCCCCGAATTCTCCCGGTGGCCGCAGCAATGTCAGGCTCAGAAGATCCGCGGCAACAGCGACGAGAGCGCCGGCTGCGTGCGCCTGCTGGACAAACGCAGAATAATCGTGAATCTCGCCAAAGGTGTTCGGGTACTGCACCAGGGCTCCAAACGTTTGAGAGTTGAATTGAAAGGTTTGAAAATCGCCGAGAGTAACTTCAATTCCGAGCGCCCTGGCCCGTGTCTGCACCACATCGATCGTTTGAGGATGGCACTCAGACGATACAAAAAAAACATTTCTATCCTGTTTCATACCATGACACAAAGTCATGGCTTCCGCCGCCGCGGTTCCTTCATCGAGCAAAGAAGCGTTTGCCACTTGCAACCCGGTGAGATCGATGATCATCGTCTGAAAGTTCAGCAACGCTTCAAGCCGGCCCTGGGAGATTTCAGCCTGGTAAGGTGTGTATTGAGTGTACCAGCCTGGGTTCTCCAGAATATTGCGCTGAATGACAGCCGGGGTAATGCAGTCGGAATAGCCCATCCCAATGTAAGAGCGCAAAACCTGGTTTTGCGAAGAGATTTCCTTAAGTGCCGCCAGCGTTTCATGTTCGCTGCGACCGGCAGGGATTTGCAGTGGACGTTTGAGGCGAATTCGTCCGGGGATAGCCTCATCAATTAACGCTTCAAGGGTTGGACGACCCAATAATTGCAGCATTTTTCCAGTGTCGCCGGTGCCCGGGCCGATATGCCGTCTTGTGAACGAATCCGGGTGCGAACGCAGGGCGGAATTCTCTGGGGAAATGGGTTGGGCCGATGCCTTAATAGGCGTCGCGGGATTTTGTTCAGGAGCGTCCGTAACCAGCATTTGTGAAAAGTACGGTCAGAAATCCGCAAATCAAGTTAGAACTGGAAATGCGACCGAGATTTAGGTTTTAACCACAAAAAAACGAAAAGAGACTCAGATTAATTCCCGGATCGGTCCGCCGTTTTCCACGATGTAGCGTGGGCGGCCCTGATGATCGGGATAAGTGGCGTCGAGTGGCACGCCCATGTGGTGGTAGATTGTCGCGGCGATATCGCCTGGGGTGATGGGCCGTTCCTTGATCGCGCCACCGTCTCGTTCGGTTGCCCCGATGACCTGTCCATGACGGAACCCGCCGCCGGCCATCACCATGGACATCACCACTGGCCAATGGTCACGCCCATCGGTGCTGTCTTGTGTGCCGATCTTTGGTGTGCGGCCAAATTCCCCCATTGCGATCACGAGCGTGTCGTCCAGCAAACCACGCTCGCTCAAATCACTTATCAGCGTGCTAAAAAGATGGTCGAACACGGGCAAGAGCGGCCGAAGGCCGTTCCAGATTCCGCCATAAGGTGGAATATTGTCCCCGTGTGTGTCCCAGGTGCCTGACGAGGTATGATTGCTTAAATCAATTGTGACAAAACTCACACCAGATTCGACCAGACGTCGCGCCAACAATGCCTGCCGGCTCCACTCGTGCGTGCCGAAACGCTCAACTGTCCGGGGTGATTCCTTTGAGAGATCGAACGCCTCCTGCGCGCGTTCGCCTGCGACAATATCAAACGCGCGTTGACCAAAGCGATCCATCGCCTCCATTGAACCGCTTAAATCCAGGTCGTTTCGCAGCCGATCCATCTGTTGTGAAAGCGTCTTGCGCGTCCGCAAGCGGTCCAATGTGAGCCCGCGGGCCAGTGTGAATATCTTGCTGACGTTGTCTCCCACGAACGGATCGTAAGCTTTCCCGAGGTAACCGCCCCAGGCGAAATGCGTTTTGTCTCTGACGTTTAACGCCACGTAAGGCGGCATGGCGGGATGATTGGCTCCGCGAAATTTGGCGACGATCGATGCCATGGCGGGATATTTGTCGCCTTTGGGATTGATTCGCGGTTCGGCTTCGAGGTTCGCCGTTTGCATCACCGTATTGGGTTGATGATTGCTCTCGCGACAATCCACCGAACGGATCAGGGTGCACTTATCGAGGATTCCTGCGCATTTTGGCAGGTATTCACAAATGCGCACACCAGGCAGCTTTGTTGGAATGACGCCAAAGGGTCCACGAACCTCGGTCGGCATGTCGGGCTTCACATCCCACGTATCGATGTGACTCGGACCGCCCGCCATCCACAATAGAATGACACTTTTATTCCCTCGAATGGGCTTGCCGTTTTTCACTGCCTCAGCACGGAGCTGAAGCACGTTGGGCAAACTCAATCCAGCCAATCCAGCAAGACTTGCTTTCAACATGCTGCGCCGGCTGAAGACAGTCAGACCTTCACGCGCGCGACCGTTGAGAAACGAAAAGGCGTGCTCTCCACGATGCGAATGCGAACTTTGGGAGAGCATGCAGGAAAGCTAATTCCCCCTTCCCCTCGGGTCAACGGGTTTTGATCTAAAAGGCCCCCACAGAAACAAGCAAAGAATTTAACGCGAAGGCCGCAAAAGCTCGCTATTCGCGCAAAGAACGCCGGAAAAATTCGCGGGCAAGACAGCCAGATGAAACACAGAGACGCGCGAAGACCACAGAGAGTAAAGATGTCTAGAGTTGCCCAGCACAGTGAATGTTGGAACGTTACCTCACCGCGGCGTCGGTAACAACCAGGTCGCCGGCTTCCCCGTCGAGGGTGGCGCGGATGCCTTGAGGCAGGGTTGCATTCAGGCTGGTATGTCCGAAAGGCAACCCGGTTACTATGGGAATTTTGAGCGGCAACAATCGCTCTTTTAGTATGTCATTGAGAGTCTGTTGCTTTTCGCCGGTTTGTTTCGCCTTTTCCTCGCTCCCTGTGCAGGTCCCCACCGCTATACCTGCTACCTGGGCCAGGACTCTGGAGTTGAGCAGATGGGTCAAGAGCCGATCGTATCGATAAAGCGGTTCGTTTAAATCCTCGATGAAAAGGATTTTCCCTTTAAAAGAAGGTTGGTATGGCGTTCCCAATGTGGTCGCCAAGACTGAGAGATTTCCGCCCAACAACTCGCCGGAGACCCTGCCACCCCTCAGGATGGAGACTTTTTTGGCAGTCGTTTTGTCGCAGATGCTCCCAGGTGCTGCTGGCTTCATCAAAGTCTTCAGCAGGTTTTGCAATGTAAAAGGTGGAAGGTCATGTTTAACTAAATCCGAATGCAACATCGGACCGTGGAATGAGACGAGATTGGCTTTCTTCAACAAAGCGCAATGGAGAGAGGTTATATCACTGTAGCCTACGAATATTTTTGGATTGGTCCTGATGATATCGTAGTCCAGAAAGGGCAGTATGCGCGCTGATCCATAACCGCCGCGCATGCAAAATATAGCGTGGATAGTTCTGTCCTGAAACATCCGCATGAGATCTCCAGCGCGGTCTCGGTCCGAGCCGGCGAGAAAGCCGGAGCGTTTGCGTACATTCGATGCCAATTTGGTTTTGAAACCAAAACCTTCCAGCACCGCGACTGAGCGGTCTATGGTTTTAGGATCCAGCGGCGGACTTGCTGGCGAGACGATTCCGATGCGCCCGCCAAGGCTGAGTCGAGGTGGTTTGATGGGCATGGCCTATTTACCGAATGACACGAGAGAGGCCAGGATAATGTCCCGAGCAACGCTAATCATCCCGCAAGGGCAACAACTCGGCCTTGGTCTGAGCAAAGCTGGTTTCGAGTTCCTTTAAGAGGGGACGAGCGTCATTGACGACACCGGTGCGGCCAAGTTCCTCGAGTTTTTGGGCAATTTCAACCATGCGTTTTGCGCCCAGGTTCAAGCTCATACTTTTGAGGGCATGGGCGTGAAAAGCCAACTGCGTGGGATCTTCAATCGATTCTCCGATCTGGGAAATCCTTGCCGGAGCTCCTTGCAAAAATAAGTCCACCAATTCTTGCAGCATGCTGATGCCCTCCGATGGGGGCATATCACGCAATTCGGAGATCATAGACTGATCGAGCATGCTGTCGGGCAGTGAAGGTTTTTGACGAGTGAAGAAACTGGTATCGGCGTTTCTGATACACAAGGGTCCCCAACGCTCCAGAGCCGATTGGAGCTCAACGATGCGAATCGGTTTGGATATATAGTCATCCATCCCGGCCTGCAGACATTTTTCGCGATCGCCCATGAGAGCATTGCCGGTCATGGCAACGATGCGGGGCCGCTTTTCAGGGGACCAGCGTTGGCAGATTCTGCGAGCTGTTTCCAGGCCATCCATCTCGGGCATTTGCACGTCCAGGAAGACGAGATCATACACCTTTTGTTCGAGAGCCTTGAGGACCTCGATGCCATTGTGAGCGACGTCGGCGCGATAACCCAGCTTTTGAAGCACGCTAACTCCGACCTTCTGGTTGATGGGATTATCATCGGCCAGCAACAGGCGCAAAGGAAGACGCCGGGCGAAGGTGGAATCAAGCGATGGCGCGGTCGGTGGTTTTTTTTCACGCTGCAGTTGAATTCCCATAGCGCGACAAAGGGAATCGAGCAACTGTGCGGGGCGTAGTGGTTTGTGAAGCAGACCGGCAATATGAACATGTTCGGGCCGGGTATCATCGGCGCGCAACCGGAGTGAAGAAAAAAGCAATAGCGGCAAATGAGCACCGGATGAGATGCCCCGAATTTCATTGGCCAGCTTGATGCCGTCCATATCGGGCAATTGCAGATCCAGAATTGCTGCATCGAAGGGAGCGCTTTGCGCTACGAGCCGGCACGCCTCGCGGCTGGTGACTGCCTGCTCGACGAGCATTCCCCACTGTTCTGCGCGATGCTTGATGATCCGGCGGTTGGTTGGATTATCCTCGACAATGAGGAGGCGCTTGCCAGCCAATTGCGGCTGAATACTCTGCCAGGAGGGGGGCGCAGTGGCAGAGGCGGCGCTGGCCAAAATGGTGAAATGAAAGGCCGCCCCTTTTGCAGCCTCGCTCTCGACCCAGATCTTGCCGCCCATCAATTCCGAGAGCCGTTTGCAGATGGCAAGGCCGAGACCGGTGCCGCCATAATGGCGGGTGGTCGAGGCATCGACTTGCTGAAACGATTTAAAGAGCCGGTTTTGGCGATCCAAGGGGATACCAATTCCCGTATCGCGCACCGAAAAATGGAGGAGCCACTGCTCGGGATGGCGCAGAAAGTCGGTATCATGCTCCAGGCCGGGGATTAAATTTCGCGCTCCTTTAGCGGCGGGAAAAACCTCGATGACAACCTCACCCTGGTGAGTGAACTTAACCGCGTTCCCGATGAGATTCACGAGAATTTGACGCAATCGTGTGACATCACTGACGAGGATTTTTGGAATTGAATCATCGACGAAGTAAGCCAAATCAAGCCGTTTTTCTGCAGCTTTGGGAGCGAGCAAATCCAGGGCTTCCTCGATGCAGGTATGGAGTTCAAACGGATGGCGCTCCAGTTCGAGTTTGCCGGACTCGATTTTGGAAAAATCCAGAATGTCATTGATGATGGTGAGCAAAGCGTCAGCGCTGCTGCGAGTGGCTTCGACGTATTCCCGTTGCTCGTCGGTCAGCTCTGTATCCAACAGGAGCGCGGTCATGCCGATGACACCATTCATGGGTGTGCGGATTTCATGACTCATGTTGGCCAGGAACTCGGATTTGGCGAGGGTGGCTTCCTCCAATTCCTGGTTGAGGGAAATCAAAGCGGCATTGCTTTCAATCAGTTGCTGCTGGCTTTCGCGCAGAGCGCGGTAGGCCTCATCGCGCTGGACCAGGTTCAGATAGGCCTTCGAATGATAACGAATTCTGGCCACCAACTCGATTTTGTCGGGCAATTTCACCAGGTAATCATTTGCGCCGAGCGCGAAAGCTTCGCCCTTGACCTCCGGATCCTCGTTGGTAGAGAGCACGATGATGGGCGTGTCTTTTGTGCCAGGGTTTGCCCGCAACTGACTGACCAGGGTTAAGCCATCGATTCCTGGCATCACCAAATCCTGCAAAATGACGGTCGGGTTGATCTGGTTTGCGATGGTAATCGCTTCACGCGCCTCAGCGCAGTAATGGAAATCGATATCAGTCTGGTTGGCCAGGGCGCGGCGCACGGCTTCGCAGACCATTGCCTGATCGTCCACGAGCAGAACCATGACGTGGTAATCTGGCGGGTTTGTGTTGCGAGGCGAGCCAGGCGCCGCGGTATAGCTCAGGTGTTCTTCGGTCATTCTATTTCTTGTTTGCTGTCAAAAGCGCCGATAGCCGGGGCCCGATTTTTTCCACTCGCAAAATTTCACCGGCAGCCTGGAGTTGGGCTGCCGCCTTCGGCATGCCATACACGGCACTAGTGGCTTCATCTTGTGCGATAGTGTAGTTTCCGCGTTCCCGCAGGTCCAACAGTCCTTCCGCACCATCTTTGCCCATGCCAGTTAGTATGACACCAATGATATTGCCTGGCCACAACGCTCCCGCGCTTTTGAAAAAAACGTCCACCGATGGCCGATAGGAACAATTCATCGGTTCCCGAGTGTAACCGAGTCGCGAAGGGCTGGAAAACACGAGATGATTTTCTCCTCCAGCCAGCAAAACAGTTCCTGCTCGGGGTTGGTCACCTTCATGGGCAAGACGGACCTGCAGAGAGGTTTGGTGGTCCAGCCAATCCGCCAGCCCGAGGGCAAACTGTGCATCCACATGTTGAATGATGACAATGGGGGCTGGGAAATCGGCGGGCAGGGAGCCGAGAACTTTAGCGAGCGCTCCAGGCCCGCCAGCCGAGGCTCCGATTGCCACAAGGTTCTCCTGAGCGGCATTGGAAAGCCGAGGTTGGTTTTCGCCTTTGGCCGGCCGTTTGCGACCGCCAGAACCACCAATTAATTTCCGAATCGTTTCAATTTTGCGAAGCAACGCGTTTGGACCGGCAGGCGTTCCGGGTGATTCCAAAACCGGTGTATTAACGGCGTCCAAAGCCCCGGCGCCGAGCGCCTCAAAAACCTTGGATGTCGTGTTGCCAACATCAGCCGTCACGACGACAATCGCGCAAGGTGTGCTTGCCATAATTCGACGTGTTGCTTCAACGCCATCCATCTTGGGCATGATCAGATCCATCAGGATGAGATCGGGAGTATCGCTCGCGCAATGTTCGACAGCCTCAAGGCCGTCGCGCGCGATCCAGGCAACTTGATGTTCGCGAGCGCCGGCAACAACTCGCCGCATCGCTTCCACCGCCATGATTACATCGTTAACAATAGCAATTCTCATGCATCAGGTTCGCCAATCAAGTCCACCACCGCCTGCAGCAATGTTTCATCATTGAAGCTGCCTTTGGTCAAATAGTAGTCCGCCCCCGCTTCCAGCCCGCGCAACCGATCTTCCTCGCGATCCTTGTAAGAAACAATCATGACCGGAAGGGATTTCAAAAGTGGATCAGCTTTAATGAGGGTGGCGAGTTCGATTCCGTCCATACGGGGCATATCCACATCTGTAATGACTAAATCATAATGGCTGGCGCGCACTGCGTTCCAGCCATCGATACCATCCACCGCCACATCCGCCAGGTAGCCCCGGCCGAGCAAGAGTTTGCGTTCCAGTTCGCGCACCGTCAGAGAATCATCGACTGCCAGAACTTTCTTTTGCTTTTGGGCCCGCAAATCCAAAGCTCCACGAGGTGTCTGCGGCTGAAGTCCCTCACTGAGCAGTTTCTCAATGGTACGCACCATGTCGTCCACGTCTAAAATCAACACGGGAGAGCCGTCCTCCATCAGGGCCGCGGCGCTGATGTCTTTGACCTTGCCTAATCGAGAGTCAAGCGGTTGAACCACCAGTTCGCGTTCGCCCAAAAATTGGTCCACCAGCAGCCCATAGAGCGCCTGCCTATCTCCGAGAACGACGATGCTCAAGGAATCACCCGCGGCTTTGGCTTGCCCGCACTCCAGGACCTGCTGGGCAGTGAGAAGGCCGATTTGTTGTTCGCCCAGCCTGAAATGGTGGCGGCCTTCCAGTGAGGAGACGTTTGTCCTTGGAAGCCGCAGTGTGCGAGTGATCTGTGATAACGGTATGGCGTAAGGTTCGCCCGCAACCTCGACCAGCAACGTCCGAAGCACGGAAAGAGTGAGGGGCAACTGCAATTGGAAGCGCATGCCACGGCCTGGTTGCGTGCTGGCCCGAATGGATCCCCTCACGTTTTTAACCATATTCTGGACAACATCCAGCCCGACCCCGCGCCCGGAAATCTCAGTTACAGTCTCCTTCAAAGTAAAGCCGGGCAGGAACAAAAACTGGAGCAGCTCCGTGTCGGTAAGTTTGTCGGCAACGGCAGGTATCGTCAGTTTTTTTTCGACGATGGCGGCGCGGACGCGTTCCGGGTTCACACCTGCGCCATCGTCTGTGACGGTAACGAGGAGCATGCCCGCGCTGTGGCGGGCCTCGAGATTGATTAGACACTCTGGCGGCTTGCCGGCTTGCTGCCGTTGCGCCGGGGTTTCACAACCATGGTCCACCGCATTGCGGAGGAGGTGGGCCAGTGGCGTTTCGAGCCGCTCAAGAATATCCCGGTCCACCTGGGTGTTGTCCCCGGCAATTTCGAAGCGAACTTCTTTCCCGAGGGAGCGAGCCAGATCGCGAACCATTCGGGGAAACCTCCGCGCGCCATCGCCAAATGGCCGCATGCGAGTTCTCAGCACCTCGAGATAGAGACGGTGGGACAGATGCGCGGAGCGGCGGTCGAACATGTCCAATTCCTGAATGCGGTCGCCGAGGAACTGTTGGCAAACTGCCACAGCGCGCCCCAGTTCAGCAAAGTGAGCCTGTGCTATTTCCGGGAGGCCCTGGCCGTTGCTCAGCTCTTCGCGCAATTCCGCCAGTTTTTGGCCCAGGTCGGCTTGTTGCCGTTTGAGACGTTGCAACGAATCAGCAAATGGCTTTAACCATCGGGATTCGACCAGCGACTCGCCCGCCAACCCAAGCAACCGGTTCAGGTTGTCTGCGGTCAGACGTAATACGCGCTCGCCAGGTTCCGGCTTGTTCTCTGGTTTTTCGACGCTTGGTTTTGTAGGAACCGTTGATGCCGGTATAACTTTTGGAGGTTCGCTTGGAGTGACACTGGAGCTGGCGACAATCGGGTCAGCCGTGTTACTGATGGAAGGCGGGCCAGATGGAGCCGATTGCTGGTTTGGCATTAAACCAGCAAGCAATTTCAAAAAATCCTGGATTTGGTTTCCGTGCTCTGCCTCCCATTGGGAAATGTCCGCTTCCGTTCGTTTGGAGATATTCAGCAACAAATCGACTCCGCGCAAAAGCAAATCAATCGAAGGTTGATTGAGGTTTAGCCTGCCGTTCTGTGCCGCAACAAAACAATCTTCCATCGCATGAGCGACGCGCACCGCAGCCTGAAGATTGACGATACGAGCAGCACCTTTGATCGAATGCGCGGCTCGCATGAGCGTCTCCAAATGTTCCGCGGCGGCCGGACGCCGCTCGAGTTCCAGCAATCCGCTCGTGAGAATTGCAACCTGATTGTCTGCTTCGAGGCGAAACAAATCGAGCATCGAGAGGTTGCTGAGATCTTCAAGCTTGCCTGAACTCATGCGAGACTCCGGTTAAGAGAGGAAAACAATAATTCGGCGTCCAAAAAACCGACCGCCTGCTGTTGAAATTGAAAAACTCCTCGCGAGAAAGTGTGGGGCGATTTTGAAACCGTCGCTGGCGCGGGTTTGAGGTGCTGTTGCTCGAAACGGTGGATTCCATGAACTTCCTCTACCGGGAAAGCCATGCGTTGACCGTCCCACCGGGCGACGAGCAGCCGATCGTAAATCGTGCGGAGGTTTGGGCGAGGGCCGGTGTTTTCGACCCCGAGAGCCCGCCCGAGAGAAACGCAGATGACCAGTTCGCCCCGCACATTAGCCAGGCCGAGGACGATCGCCTGTCGGCGGTGCGGCAAGGAATGAATGAGCCTCCGCTCGGCCACCTCTTGAAACGCGTGTGTTGGAAGGGCCAGCCATTCCGTACTGAGCCGAAAAAGCAGTACCGAAATTCTTGCGGTCTTCGCGCGGGTTTTGTCTTGTGCATAATGGGCAGTCCAGTTTTGCCGGTAACCCGCGGGTAATGCTCGATCGAGTAATTGCACACCTGCCTTGGAATGTATCGGGCAATTGCGGCAGTGGACAAACTTCGGAAGCTCTCCACAACTGCTATCGCCATAAACTCCGATCCTGTTCCAACACGCGTCGATCTCTGCTTCCAATGGAGGCGATGAAACGCTGCCGGGCTGAATCGAGGCGGCGGTTTTATCTTGCTCTGCTTTCACGGCCAGATCACTTGCTAAGACTCACTCGCTGGGCTCGGCTTCTAAATCGGCGTGCTAGAGCAATCTGGCCATTTTTTTGTGACCACAATGCAAGTTGCAACAGGCTGTCATGATGATTGGGCTCGAGATACAGAGCCTTGCGATAGTAATCCTGGGCAGCCGGATCTCCGGTGGCATCCCGCACCAACCCGAGGAGGTAATAAGCCTGAGCCGATGGCTTGCCGTTTTGGAGGTGCGCCTCGCAGATCGTTGCGGCCTCCTGCAACCTGCCTTCGTCAGCCAGACGGCGGGCCGTGTTGAGGTCGGCTGGAACAAGTGCGGGTTGAACAGTGTCAGCCGTGGCTTGCAAAGCGCCGGGAGCCAAAGGACTGGCCTCGATAATCGAATCGGGATGCGACAGGCCTGGCGATTCGGGGATGCCAGGCCCCACTGGGTCCGATGTGCCTTTGCGGCAAGCGAAAGCCATGGGCAAATGGGCTGAAACAAACCCCTGGTCCAGCACCAGCACTTGTTCGGCGGCGCCCACGAACACCAGCCCATCTGTGGCCAAAAGGTTACTCAATTTGGCGAGAGCTTTTTTCTGAGTTGGCCGATCGAAGTAAATCAGGAGGTTTCGACAGAAAATGAAATCGTATAAACCATGGGGTGGCTGGAAATTTTCATCCAGCACATTGCCTTCCGTGAAGCGAACCGCTTTGAGGATGGATGGATGAAGTTCAAATCCATTTGCGGTGGCTCGAAAATATTTATTGCGAAACCCAAAACTATTGCCCCGGAAGGAGTTTTTTCCATAGAGACCTTTCCGTGCCCTGGACAAGGCCAGGGCGCTAATATCAACGGCGTCAATGTCCAACCGTTCGAGGGCTATACCCGCGTCGGATAAAGCCATGGCGAGCGAATAGGGCTCCTCGCCGGAAGAGCAGGGCAGGCTGAGCAAGCGCAAACGGCCCCCAGGATTGGCCGGAAGCCACTCCTCCTGCACTAAGCGAACCAAAGCGTTGAACGGCTCGCTATCGCGAAAAAACCAGGTTTCCGTAACCAGGATCGATTCCACCATCTCGTTCCATTCAGTCCTCGAAGAGAAAAGCAACTTGATGTAATCCTGCGCGTTGTTCATGCCGTTGCATTTCATTCGCAAGCGGATACTGCGGTGAATGAGGCTCGAGCCGATGGAAGCGGCGTCTAACCCGACCCGTTCTCGCAGCGCGTTTTCGATTTCCTTTATCGGATCGTGGGTATGAGCTGCGTTCCCGGAAGTTTTCATTAACCGAGTGGATTCGATTGAAGTGGCTGACCGAAGGCTGGCATATCCAGGGTGGGGGCTTTCATGAAAAGCAGCTCTCGAAGATTGCTGGATAACAAATGCTGTTCATTTATCCATTGAATAGTTCCGTTCGAATCCATCAGCACAGGTCCAAGATACGGTGCAGCGCCGATCTTGAGGCCGGCATCCACAAATTCTTCGGGGTTTTTGCGCAGAGTCTCCGTCGCCTTTTCGGCGATGATACCCAGCAGATGGTCCGTTCCGGCTTCATGGCGGTAATTGATAATGATGATGCGTGTGCTCAATCGTTCGCGGGCGCAGTGGCCGGTAGCCACTTCGCATAAATCCAAAGCAGGAACTGGCTTGCCTCGATAGTTGAAAATGCCAGCAACGCCTTTGGGCGCGTGCGGCATTCTTTTGAGCTCGAGCAGCGGAATAACCTCGACCACCCGGCTGGCATCCATCGCATACCTATCGTTTCCCAGTTGAAACAGCAGGAATAACATTTTAATTCACGGTCAACTTGAACCTGGCCACACTGGTCTGCAACCCCCGAGCTGCGCCGTTCAACTGCTCAATCGCCAGATTGGATTGACGAAGTGACTCCGCTGTTTGGTTTGCTGCTTCCCCGAGTTGCGTCAGGGTCTCACTGATCTGTTGCGCTCCGGTCGCCTGCGCATTCATACCCTCATTGACGGTTTGAAACCGTGGAGTCAGCGTCTGCACCTGGTGAATAATCTGGGCCAACTGCGTGCTGACCTGGCGGATTTCCTCGACTCCATGGCGGACTTCTTCCGAAAATTTGTCCATTCCCATCACTCCCGCCGAAACGGCGGACTGCATTTCTTTCACCATCTTCTCGATATCGTAAGTGGCCACGGCGGTTTGGTCGGCCAGTCGCCGAATTTCCATTGCCACCACCGCGAAACCCAATCCGTATTCGCCTGCCTTTTCAGCTTCGATTGCCGCATTGAGGGACAACAAATTGGTCTGGTCCGCCACCTTCGTGATTGTGGTCACGACCGAGTTAATATTGGTGGTTTTGTCGCTTAAAACCGCGAGCTTGGCACTAATTGAACCCGAAGCGTCCATGATTTGCCTCATATTGGATTCCATTCGCGAGATTGCAGTCTGGCCTTTGCCGGCGACATTCGCCGTTTCTTGAGCGACATGGCTTACCTCATTCATCGTCTTGACCAGTTCCTTGGACGTTGCGGAAATTTGCTTTGAAGTTGCGCCAATTTCGGCGGTGGTTGCCGCGATCTCGTTGGCGGTTCCCTGTTGCTCGCGAGCGGTAGCTGCAATCTCGGTGGCCGCCGTATTGACCTGAATGCCGGAGCGCTGCACTTGGCCGACCAATTGGGACAGGTCATCCGCCAAACGATTCAAGCCATCACTCAGGACGCCAAACTCATCCCGGCGTTCCAATGCGAGCCGGTTGGTAAAGTCGCCGCTCCGCATGCGTTCAAGCGCCGCTACCAGGCGGTTCAGTGGAACGATGACCGCCGAGGATTGGAAGCGTCCCACTACAAAACAAAGCACAAGGATCCCAACAATTCCGATGGCAAGCGTCCGCACTTTGCCCCGCGCTGCCTCCGCCTCCGCGGTTTTTACCAAACCGACATTCTTAGACAGGTCTCCCACCAGGCTCTCACGTTTTGCCCTCACCGCCAAATTATTCGTATTGTAATCGCTCAAAGCCGCGGCGGGATTGCTCTCGGCAACCTCCGTGACTCGCCGATACAGCGGCAGCATGGTCCGGTGGGTGAAATTTGTTAAGGTGTGGATCGATGTTATAAGCTCAATGTATGTGGGAAATTCTTTTTCCATGGATTCCAGGGTCAAAAGCAAATCTGTTTCTGCCTTGTGACGCCGTCTGCTTTCCACTTCATTATTTTTTGCATCCAAAAGCAGGCCCCGCACTGCGTCACTCATTAAGGCCTCGTTCAGGTAAATCAGATCAGTCTTGTCCGCCAGTTCGACTCCGCGGGCCTCGGCTTTATTGACGGTTTTTTCGCTCCACCATGCCAGCCCTGCACCGATCATGAGAAGGACGATCAACACTGCCGACGCAATGTTGAGCCGTTGCCAGATCGTCATCTGTTTCATTTTAAATTTTCTGAGGCTTTATCTTAAAACTTTCCATGTTCGAAACAAGATCAGTTATCAGGCCGGATCAAACCCCCGCCTAAAGAGATGAAGGCAAAAAAGTTGCCTGGGAAGTCGCAGTGCATTTCCATGCGAGCGACACGTCTCGCGGTGTGACCCAGCTTCGATGTGTAACCCCGACGCAATTGGTCGATGGACTTTTCACCCTCGCGCTTGAAATGATGGCTCTAGATTGGCGCCGCCGAAAAAAGAGGGGGCGGGGGAACTGCGCTAGAACCCGGCCGGAATCACAACCGTTTGAAGCAACAGTTTGGTTACGCCTATGATGCGGCGGGAAACTCAATTTCCGAACGAACAACGAGTTTGTCCCGACGTCAGACGTCGATTCCTTAAAAGCTCTCTGACCCACTAGAGAGAGGGTTTTACCACCAGCGAAAATTCGGGTCGGGTGGTGGAGAAAAATCCCATTGAGCGAGTTCCGGTGGAAAAGCGAAGTTTTCGACATGGGCGTCTCCAAAAAGCATCACAAAGACGCGTTTGCCGCGGTAGTTATGCCAAACGGCCAAAGGATCATTGGGATCACGATTTCCATGCCAGGTCCAATCCCCCTGAAGGATTTTGTTGGATGGCCGTTTAGCGATATCGCTACTCTTGATTGGTTTGCCTTGCGGGGTGTTTGGAGCCGTTGAATCTCCCGCTACGTGTTGAACCCTCCAGCTCTCGATAGCCCATTGAACGAGGTAGCTTGTGCCGTAAGCAATATAACATGTCAGTTTTTTATTGGAGGTGAAAACCAAAGCGTCCCCGTGGTCACTTGGACATCGATAAATTTCCGGTGTGGCCAGGTACGGGTTCAACACACGATTGGTCCAACCATAGGCGTTGCTGGCATAATCGGCGGTGGTACCCAGGTTACCCCCAATCGTGGACCAACTGGGAGCAACCGGGTATTTGTCTGCGTTATCCTGGGTGTACATCTGAAACGCCAGGCCAATCTGTTTCTGATTTGAGGTGCATTGTATCCGGTGGGCCTGGACTTTGGCTCGCGATAAAGCTGGTAAAAGAAGCGCAGCCAGGATGGCAATGATGGCAATGACCACGAGCAACTCGATCAAAGTAAACCCAGGCAGGTCAGTTTTCGGTAATCGATCGGACCGATCCCGAGCTGCTGAATTACCTTGGGTATGCATGTTAGTTATATCGAATTTGTTGCTCACGTCATTTGAAACAGTTCGCGGTCCGGGTTTGGTGTGCTTTTTCATGTTGCCATTTGGCTCTTTGCCTGGCGCAATTCATCCAGGAGCTCGGCTGCGGTCTGATAGCGTTGAGTAGCATCCTGGCGGCAGGCTTTGAGGAGTATCTTGTTCAGTCGGAGCAGGTCGGAGTGATCCGAGCGTTCGACGAGGGTGGCGGGAAGTTCTGGAAACATTTCACAATTCAATCCCATGCTCGCTTCATATAGCACTTTGCCCAGGCTATAGACGTCGGCTGAGGGTGTTCCGGGGCCCTCCGGGGCGATATAGCCTTTAGTGCCAAGGTAGGTGACCGCTTGTCCGGTTGCGGGTATGTCTGTGACCAGGCCGATGTCGGCGAATTTTGGGGCACCGTTAACAAAGATGATATTAGCTGGTTTGATATCGCGGTGAATAAGCTGTTGCTGGTGGAGGAACTGAAGGGCTGCAGTGAGGTCAAGCCCCAGTTGTAGACACTCGTTAGCTGTTAAATGGCGACGTTTTCGGATTTCTTTTGCCAGAATCCTGGGGGAGTAGGAAGCTGGCTCGATGCGAACACCCGTGTTTTCATCGTCAGCAGCTTCCATGACGTAATAGATAAAGCCTTCGTCGTCGCGTCGGCCAACCTGGAGAATTTGGACCAGACCTGGATGTGAACGTGAGATAGGCATGAACCTCTGGAGCCCGCGAAACTCGCGCTCGAAAGGATCCGGGCTATCAAAACGGTCCCGGCGGATCACTTTTACGGCGTGGTAAGTGCCGATGGCATTTCGAGCCAACCATATTTCGCCGTAGGCGCCTCGAGCGACAGAGCGCAACATGGTATGTTCTGGAATGTTCGGAATAGCGTCGGCGTGCGCAAGCGAGCCGGATACGGGAACCGGTGTATTTGCCGCGCCAAGGTCCGGTTTTGTTGTCACAGCCTGAGAGATGGGTTTGCTTTGTTGTTTCTCGAGGTTGCGCGCGTAAAGCAGCGCGGACCAACCAAGCGCCACCGGAACTTGCACGCTGGAAATGATGAGCCAGGAAAACCAAACATGGTGCTGCCACATCAACCAACTCGCAACGGCAGCGATAGCCAAGGCCACTCCCGCGCCAAGGAGGATCGCGAGCATTGGGCGAGTCAGCGCCAGCCCCAGCCCGAGCAGTATTCCGGCAGTGATAATGATGGTCCACTCGTCCCAGGCGGGCAACCGTGTCATCCAATCACCGCGGATAAGATTCAAGAATATCGTCGCAGTTATCTCTACACCAGGAGCCTTGCCTTTACCCCATCGGGAGTAAGGGGTGTCCCACTCATCGACGCTGCCTCCGGCGAAGGGAGTAACGGGCCAGGCACCCACAAAACATACCTGGTTGGAAAAGGCATTGGGACTGGTCAGGCGCGGGTCTAATGCCTGAGCGTAACTGCAATGCGGCAAAAGGCCTGGGACCGAGTAGAAATTGATCCAGCGCTCGACCGGCCATGGAGCATGCACGGAGGGACCGGTCAGTTCTGCCGCGCGCTGGGCGAGGCTTGGGATACCATCCGTGCCGGGAAAATGTCGCCGGAGTGGATGCCATTCGGCCAAGCCCCAGGCGGCGGCTTTTGCAAAATCCGGCAAGGGAGGGACCACATTAGTCAGGGTGAAACCGCCGGCGAGGGTCCGGATTTTGGCTTCGCCTCCTAGAATGACTTTCGTGCCCGCCTGCTGTGCGGACTTCATGGCATTTTCCAGAAGGGCATCGTTTGTGTGAGGCTCCGCAAAAAGGATATCGAAAACCACTGCTTTAGCGTGACACTCCTTAAGGCGGTTCAGCAACCTGGCATGCTCTCCGCGATCCCAGGCAGCCCCGCCCCAAGGTTGTCCAAGGGCGGTTGCTGAATCCTCGTCCATGTAAATCACCTTTACTCCTTCCACGGTTTGGTTTCCGCGCCATAAGAAGGGCAGATCGTAGCTCAACTGCGCCACTGCGTCTCCAATGAGATGTGAGAGGACGATTATGCCAGACAGGGTGGTCAGCAATGCTCCGCCGAGAGCGCCTCGCAATTGGAGTGATGGGTTGGTTTTGTTCACGGCGGCTTCCGAAGTCTTATCAAAAGAGTTCTGGAGCAGAAGGAAAAACGGGGAAAGACCTGAAAGCAAAGATTTTTACGAAAACTCGTCGCGGCTGGCGAACACATCCTCAGAAGCAGTGCCGTGGAAAAACCCCGGTGGCCGCTAAAAAACGTAAACAACACAAGCACAGACAATTATGAATAAACTTATCCTCTCCACACCCTCAATTGAATGCAGGAACCGGCTCCAACTCTCCCCAAGCCTTTGGAAGTTTTGTCTGCTTTGTTTATGCATTGCTGGTTTGGCAGATTCGCTGCAAGCTGCCGCGCCAAGCAAGCATTGGAAAGGCGCGATTACGCGAACTGGCGCTTCCTGGAGTCTTGCCTCGAATTGGCAGGAAAATATCCCCCCCGCAGATGGAGATGATTTAATTTTTCCTTCCACTGCCTCGACCTTCACGCTTACGAACGATATTGTTGATCTTCGTCCGCATAAGCTTGTTTTCGAAGGCTCAAACTATACGGTGAGGGGGAACCCCATTACGCTGAGAGCTGGAATTTCGGTGTTGCAACAGTCGGGTGTGGTTTATCTCGGAATCACGAATTCCGCGCCGCAGACTTATAACGTAATGAACAGTGGCGCCTGGCTTAGCGTGCTGGGCGACATTCATCTGGGGACGAATACACTCACCGTAGATAGCATCGGTATAGTGTATTTAGTCGGAGGAGTCAGTGGCACTGGCGGGTTAATCAAGAACGGCAGCGGGACCAATCGGTTGACCGGCAGCGTCGGTAATTCTTACACGGGCACAACCGTCGTGAATGCCGGCACGTTGGAGTTGGACAAATCAAGCGGGCTCGCCATTGCCGGTCCACTCGTGGTAGGCAATGGAGGGAATGGAACAAATTCAGGGGCAATTCTGCGGTTGCAGGCGAGCAATCTCATCGGGGGAGTGCCTGTTACCATTAACGATGGCGCCCTGTGGCAAATGAATAACAACAGCGATGGGATCGGCTCTCTAACGCTTAAAGGAGGTCAGGTAGTTACCGGGACCGGCCATTTATGTTTGGGGGGCTCGGTTACCAATCTGGCTTCAACCTTCCCGGGGATCTTCCTGGGCAACCTCTACTTGTGCGGAACCACTCGCAGTTTTGAGGTCGCTGCTAATTCGGAACTGCTCATCACCGGCACCATTGCCGATGCTGGGGCCAGCAGTGGGGTTACGAAAACAGGCGGTGGCCTCTTGCGGTTTTACAATTGCGCCAATATCTACACTGGGCCGACAACTATTCACGAGGGCATTTTGCAAGTTCAGAGTCCCACAGCATTGGGATCCAGCACCAGTGGTACCATTCTGGCAGGCGGGGATTTGATTCTGGAAGGAGCCAGCATTGCCAACGAATGGCTCACGAATAATTCTCCCTATTCTTCGCTCAAAGTTGTGAGTTCTTTTGATTCCAACGTTTCCGATTGGGCAGGCAACATCGTTTTAAATGAGGACCTGAGGGTAATCGTTTCTCCCAACCAGACGTTGTATCTGGATGGAATCATCAGCGGGACCGGGGGGTTTACGAAGAGCCAGGTTGGCACTCTCGTGCTTCGAGGTTCGGGTAATACCTACACCGGTACTACCACGGTCAGAGACGCTGGATTGGTCCTAAAAAAATCCACGGGCGAGGCGATCCCCGGCCCGTTGGTTATTGGTCCCGGCAGCAGCCCTTTTGTCCTTTTCCAGGCGGCGAATCAAATTGGGAACGTGCCAGTAACGGTCTACTCTGGCGGTACTCTTGATCTTTCGGGTTACAGCGATGCCATTGGCGCATTGACACTGAATGGCGGGTATGTCTCGTCAGGTTCCGGTCTGTTGACTCTCGGCGGTGACGTGACGGCCAGCGGACCCTCGGACTCCCACCTCAACAATATCTACGGAAATTTATCCCTGGGTGCTGCCACACGGGCTTTTAATCTTCCGACAGCCAACGATGGGATGGTAATTCAGTCTGTCATCAGCGGCACGTCAGTGGGAATAGTGAAAACCGGCAGCGGCCTGCTTCGTCTAAGCGGAGCAAATACGTTTTCAGGTTGGACAACTGTCAATGAGGGAACTTTGGCAGTTGCTCACAAAGATGCGCTTGGAATGTTTGGCAGCCCGACGAAGCTCGCAGGTGGAAGCCTGCAACTGGAAGGAGTGATCATTGCAAACGAAACGATCCAAAACGATTCCCCGAATTCGTCACTGATTGCGCTTGGGGCGTCGGGTTCAAGCGTGGACGTGGTCCTCAATGCGGATCTCAATGTTCAAGTGCTTCCGGCCTCAACGCTGGATTTGTCCGGAACAGTTTCCGGGGCGGCTGGCATCATTAAAAGCAAGCCGGGGACTTTAATTTTCAGTGGCACACCGGCGAACACCTACACTGGTGTAACCCGAGTCAATGAAGGAACGCTCGTGCTTAGAAAACTGATGACGGAAAGCTCGATTCACGGGCCAATGATTATCGGTGATGGTGTGGGAGCAGTGAGTTCCGACATTGTGCGTATCGAAAATTATTCCTACCAAATCGCAAAAGTTCCGGTGATCATTAACTCTTCCGGGCTTCTTGATTTGAACGGCCGCGCAGAAACGCTCGGCTCCCTGACTGGGAATGGGAACGTCGCGCTGCGCAACGGAATCCTTTTTGCCGGCAACGATAACAGCTCCACAACTTTTAGTGGTGTCATCGCGGGGCCAGGAACTTTTGATAAACAGGGCACCGGCACTTTGACCTTGGAGGCCAGTCATTCGTCGAGTCTTTATACGACAGTGGAAAGCGGCATGCTCATCGTCAATGGTTCGCAGCCGTATAACACCGTTTTTGTACGTGGTAATCCGGTCAGTCGGACTTTAGGTGGTTCAGGCACAGTGGGTTCGGTGTCGGGAACCGATGGTGCGATATTATCCCCGGGCTCATCAGCCAACCGTGTTGGTGTGCTGACGACTTTCGATCTGACTCTGAATCCTGCCTGGACCTTTGCCGCTGAGTTGAACGGGACTACCCCGGGCGCGGGATATGATCAGGTGAATGTGGTCGGCCCGGTGAATCTTGCCAACGCGACCTTAAAAGTCACGTTGGGGTTTTCATCTGCCATCAGCAACACCTTCACGATTATCAATAACGACGCGAATGATCCGATTGCAGGGACATTCAACGGCTTGCCGGAAGGCGCCACATTGGATATTGGAGGCGATCAATTTCGGATCAGTTACATCGGTGGAACGGGCAATGATGTGGTACTGACACAGCTGACCGCGACAACTCCAACTCCAGCATTAACGATTGAGCGGATCAGCGGAACACAAGTGAGGGTGTCGTGGCCGACGAATCTTGCCGGTTATACGCTCCAGTCGACTTCAAATCTCTCCACCAACATCTGGAGCGCCGTCGCGCAGCCGCCAATCGTGATCGGCACGAACCATGTGATCACTAGTAGCGCAACCGAACCACAAATGTTTTTCCGCTTGAAGACACCGTAAGAGTGGCCAGCGACATTCCCGATCACCTTCAATGAAAAACGGTGACAGTTTTCGACCCACGGATTGGGAACAGGAACGGACGCCGGTTGGCTTTGCAGCTAACCGGCGTCCGGTTCGTTGTCCGAAACTCAACATTCGGCAGGCCGTAAGTCTGGAAGCAAATCATTGCTTCGATACGATGGCCCTGCTAAGGTTTGCTCGATCAATGAACGCTTTTTTAGGTGTACTGCGTCGATCATGGGCTCGTCCAAGAATCTGCGTTGCTTCTGTTGTTATTGGCTGGCTACTTTTGCTCAACTTGCCCGTCCTTGCCGCGTGTATCCCTCCCACCAATAACATTACGGTGTTGGACGGGGCATCGCTGAGCTCGAATGGTGTGCTCATTTCTTACAGTGTTTCCACCACAGGCACACTGCCTTGCAATTTTCAATGGACATTCTTCGACCGGACAAACGTGCTGTTTGTAACTAACTTCACCTCGAGCACGGCCACAACCATGATCAGCCGGGTATTTGGTCCGTTCGATTCGTTTCCTAACAGCAATAGCGTTCATGTGTCGAATGGCTGCGGCGGGGGCGATCAAGCAGGGAGCCTGGCCCCGCCATGCGGACCCATTTGTCTTTCCATCGGCACGCCTTCCACCTTGAGTGGAACCAATGGGTCAGGAAGCGGTCCTATTCTAGCCAGTTCCTGCACGACTTTCGGAACCAATACCAAATGGCTTCGCATGGTCTCAACCAACACGGTACCAGGCACTGCGATCATCAGCACTGAAGGAAGCGGTTATGATACAATTCTAGGGGTTTACACGGGCTCGATTACCACTCCGAGCAATCTGGTGTCGGTGGTTTGCAATGATAACATCGGGGTTGGCAACAATCAAAGCCGATTGCAATTCATCACCCAACCACTCACAAACTATTGGCTGGCCGTAAGCGGAACCAATAACGGCGCACTTCAAGTAAAGTATTGGTGTTTCCAATCATTTGAAAAGGCGGTCGAGTGGAATTTCGATAACACCAACTCGAGTGTCTCGAGTCCCTCTCCTTCATTGGGTTCAGGCTCTGTTGCTACTGCAGGCGGGACAACCGCACTCTACACTAATGGTATCTCGTCGACAGATACCAACACGCCGAATACGGCCTGGAACACGACTAATTATTTGGCGCAGGGATTGGGAAACAAAACTCGTGGCATCCAGGTAAACGTTAGCACTTTGGGTTTTCAAAATATTGCGGTGGGTTGGGATCAACATGTTAGCACAAATGGCTCCAAGTACTTTCGACTGCAGTGGAGCACCAACGGCGCGGACTTTGCTGACTTCGCCCCTTTTATAGCAATGAAGGCCGACCGAGTCTTTGAAAGGAAGTTTCTCGACTTATCCACTATCGCTCCGCTGAATAACAATTCGAACATATCGCTTCGGATTCTAAGCGAATTTGAAAGCACGGCCACTGGTGCGGGAAGCGCCAAATATGTGACTCCTTCCGGCATCGGCTACAACGCGTACGGCACCGTTGGCTTTGACATGGTTACTGTTTACGGAACGCCCATTCCTGCGCTTGCTGGTTCCAGGTTTGATGGAAGCCAGTTTTCATTTGGTGTCGTAGGCAGCACTGGGTTTCAATTTGTCGTTCAGACTTCAACCAATCTGGTCAATTGGACGTCGGAAGCAACCAACACAATCCCTTATACCTTCCAGGAAGCCAACTCCATTGATCAGCGGTTTTATCGAACTTTGTCGCTGCCCTGACCGGTGACGCTACGGGGGCTTTCGCGCCAGCCTGGCGCACTTGGTCCTTCAGTCGAGAGGCTGATCCATTTTGGCTTACGCAGACTAAAGATTGAGCCTGAAAGCCAAGGTTAATGTGCGGTGCCGAGGCAATTCGGGATAGGGGTTCAGCGGGTTGAGCCGATAGTTTTGGTTTGCGAGATTGAGCAGCCCCAAAGTTAATTCCGCTCGACGGCGCGCCAGGCGGTAGCCTGCGAACAGGTTGACCTGCCAAAATTCATCCCCGGGAAGGTCGGGATGATAACTCTGATTGCTCTGGGCCATCCACAACCCTTGCGCCTCAGCAAAGAAACCGGACCGATGATTGAAGATCGTGAAAAGGTTTAACTGATGCAGAATCGCTCGGTTGCTGACGTTTGGCGCCAGTGTGCCAGGAATATCCTGGTAGTGTGTGTCCAGCTTCGCTTCGCTTAACCGATATCGCGCGCCCAAAGCCCATTCCTCTCCCAGCAATTGGTTTAGGTTAAAGGTGAGTGATTTTTCCTCGAAGGAGAGGTCTTGAGCCACAGTCGCAGGGGTGGCGTTTGGCGTGACCCCCGCTTCTGTAAATTCCAGGACGCCCACGCCTTGGGTGGCGTCTGATTTCAGCAGTTCCGCATCCAGACCGATATAGGTATTGGATTTGAATTTCCGTTCACCTCCGATGTGGAATGTTTCAAAACTCGAACCTGGGATCGGGCCAGAGACCGATTCCGGAATCAAGCTGCGAAAAGCCTGATTGAATCCCGCAACCTGGCTCGGTTCCAGCCGCACGCTTTGATCATAAAAAAGTCCTCCGAGCGACCGAGTGTAAGCGCCACGCACAGAGGTCATCTTATCCGGGGACCAAATGAAGCCCGCTTTTGGTGAGAATTGATCTTTTTCAACACTGTTGCCGCTCGTGGGCGGCGAGCTGACATTCTGGGGATATTCCAGGCGGTCGTAGCTGCCACCGCCAATCAGCCACAATTCATCCATTACGTTCCAATTCTCGTACGCATAAGCGTTCAGGCGATCCAGATCGGTGCGATGGCTTTGGATGTACTTCGGATCGTAAATCGGTGGAAACAGTGTCGGGTCGCGCTGGAGCACGGAGCGTGTGTCAGCCCAGCCGGCCTGATAACGTCCACCGGCGACGATGGTGTGCCGGGTTATCTGACAAATTTGTTGGAGCTCGGCAGTATAGGCTTCGAACTCATTTTGATAATCGAGCGCAAATTGGCTGTTGGCAGGATCCACTGTGCCAATAACACGGCCCGCGCCATCCTTGACCAGGGTTTGAATTACTGCTGATGGTTCATCGAGCGACAGCTTGTCCTCGAGTCGACCTGCCAGGAATAATGTGTGGATTCCTGGAGTCCACTCATGGTGATAGCCGAGCAAAAGGTTGGGATCCTGTCTTTCTTTAACGCGCAGGTGCAGGCTGGGTGCCGGGAGGTTTGGAATGGAGTTATCGAAATTGTAATACTGCCGCAGGTCGCCGGAATGCAAGTCGCTATAAATGGCTTGGAAATAGACCGAGTCCTGCGGTGTGAGCTGCTCCTTGAAAGAACTGGAAAACACAAACTGACACAGATCATTGTTGGGTTGCTGCCCGTTGAGCGTGCGGTACGTGCCATCCAGCGCATAACCAAAGTTTCCCCAGGTTCCATACTGAGAAACGTCCTGTTGAAAGTCCCCGTGAGTTGAGTAAAAAGTACTCGAACTTAGTCCGGGTCCGTTTTTCTCAAAAAGCCTTGAGTATTCCTGCTGAGAAACGTACGGGGACAACGTGTTTGCCCCGACGGGAGACAGGAGGTTGGCCAGCAGGTACTCATTAAATGTGGCCGTTTCGTAGCGCAGGTTGAGTAGGTTCGGATCGCGCAGTTCATTATAGCTATTAGCCAGAAAGAGGTGAGCCGAGTAATTGGCGTAATCGTTGGCGACTGCTCTCGAGGCTTCGCGAGCGCTGACGTCGAACATGCCCACGTCCCGGTAGATTGCGGCCAGATTGGCGCTGCCCACCGCGCGATCCTGGTCCAGCAACAGCCGTGAACGAAGGATGCTCCGATTGTCGTTTAGATCCTGGGACCGCTCCAAATCGCGAATACCCGCATTGACCCGATTCTCCTGAAAGTGGAGCAGCGAAGAATACAACCAAGCCGTCGGGTCACGGGGATCCAGGGCTTTGGCCAGTTTCAATTCCTTGTCAGCGCGATTGGCATCCCCGGCATTGCTGAAGGCCTTGCCAAGGTACGAACGGAGCAGCGCGCGATTTGGTTCGACCATGGCCGCGATTTGCAAGTCCAGGCGGCCGGCTTCTCCCTGGCCCAACCGTATTCGACACAAACCACGGCCCAGCCAGCCGTTGGCCAGAGAGGGATCGGCGGCGATAGCTCGTTCAAAGCTGGCCGTTGCGTCCTGGATCCGGTTGGCCGCAGCTAGCAGGAACCCCTGCAGAGCATATGCCTGGGCGTTCTTTGGCGCGAGTCGCAGGCTTCTTTCGACAGCCTGTCGTGCAGATCGAGTAGCCCCAAAACTAAATTCCAGCTCAGCGACCCGCGCCCAGGCAAAAGCGAACTCAGGCGATATTTCGGTCGCCTTGCGCGCTGATGCCAGAGCTTGTGGAAGATGTGAAAGAGATTGCTGCCAATAGGATTCGGCCAGCCTTGAGGTGGCGAGTTGGCTTGTGTTTGTCCCGGTGCTGAGCGACCCGGGGCCTGGTGATCGAGGAAGCTGTTTTACTGCTGCAATGAGAAGGCGCAAGGCTTTGGCAAGGGCGGCCGGGCGTGTATTTGGTTCGCCGGAGGTTCCAATACTAACGAGCAACTCTTCCGCAGCACCGACCTGACCGAAGGCCAAGCGCAATGATGCCAGAAACACGCGTTCTGCATCGGATGCCATCTGCCGTCCTTCTGTATAGGCTGCAAACGCGGCCACCAAATCCCCTTGATCGTAAGCGGCGAGTGATTTGCTTAATCGCTGGCGAGCCTCGACTGGCAAATCCAATTCCTTTAAATCCAGCGCCGCCGGATAATACAAGCACCACTGGATTGTGTTGGTCGCCTCAAGTAAGGAGGTCTTGCGGGGCGGCTGTCCGGGCGTCACGATTCCTTGCTCACCGGTCTTGATTTCAATCTGATCGAGTTGATTGCTCAGCGTCACTTCGCCTTCCAGCAGGTTCAAGATGCTTGTTCCGTCCTCCGTGACCTCGAGGGTAAACTCGGTGCCACGAACGATCGCCGACATTTGCGGTGTGCGCACGTCGAACTGGTCTGGCCTATCGCGGTGGAAAAAGTAGAGCAGCCCCTTGAGAAACTCGAAGCCACGCTTTTGCTTTGAAATTTCACCCACCCGCATGGAACTGCGCTCGGCCACACGCACCGTCTCCAACTCCGAGAAGCGGACTAATGCCTGGCTGCGATCGTCAGTCCGAAGCAGGTTGCCAGGATAAAGCGCCTGATTCGTGCGCGCCGGGTCCCATACGCCTGGCTGACGCGAGACTTCGACACCTTGACCTCGAGTTTCGACGATGACGGCGGCGGCCAGGGGCGATTTCTCACGGTCAGCGGAAAGCGCAGTCTTCCCCAGCGCGAGCCAGCAGAGGCCCGCGATGAAGGCAAACCTTGAGCGGAAACTTGAATTCATCCCGTGGCTGGCCGACCACCACTTGAACCGCAAACGGGCAGAAAACGCAAGACCGGACTCCAGTCGATCCAGTTATCGAACTCGGCTCCAGCCGCGAAAAGGACCGGCAGACCCATCCTTTGCTTGCAGTGCAAGGCGGAATACTCCTGGTGCCTTCTTGAGATGTTCTTCAGTGTTCGTGTCACATGCTTTTGAATGGGTTTTGTGTTCATGCAGATCTATTCGTTCGCGGATCCGATGTTCTCGTAAAAAATCACAGTATTCTTTCTAAACTGGAATCAGAGCATTTGTTCTTGCCAACCTGCCAGGCGGGCACACAAAAATGAGCTGTGCCAGCGAAAGACGAAGAGTTCATTCCTACTCGGGCCAGTTTGCTGGGCCGGCTCAAGAACTGGGACGATCAAACGAGCTGGCAAGAGTTTTTTGATACGTACTGGAAAATGCTTTATAGCGTCGCTCGGCGCTCGGGACTGGCTGAGGCGGAGGCCCAGGATATCGTGCAGGAGGCGATTGTCGCTGTTGCCAAAAAAATGCCCGATTTCAATTACGATCCCGAAATTGGCTCGTTCAAATCATGGCTCATGCTCATCATCCGGCGGCGGATCATCGATCATTTCCGAAAGAACCAGCGTAAGCCGCATCACGGCCCAGGTGCTACACCAGGCCACGCTGGTTCCCACGATCCTGATAGCGGTACTGGCACGGGCACGATGGAACGATTACCAGATCCTGATGGGGACAAGATTTCCCGCATTTACGAAGAGGAATGGGAACATCATATTTTTGACGCCGCCCTGGAACGCGTCAAGCAACGGATCGATTACGAGGAATTCCAGGTTTTTGATTGCTACGCCATCAAGGGCTGGCCACCTGAAAAGGTTGCTAAAACGCTCAACGTCACCATGTCATTCGTTTACAACGCAAAACATCGGCTGACCAAAATGATCAAAGAGGAAGCTCAGCGGCTGGAGCAAAAAATGGTTTAAGTCGCGGCACGAGCTGCAAAACCAGAAGTCATAAGTGCCTCCAGATTAAGATCGGTTTGGCCCGATTCACCCCAAAAACATGCCCCACTGAAATTTTTTGCGAGAACCGTTCGTGGCCGGCGTATCCATCCTCATGAATAAAATGACATTGAAGAGGACCGTGCGGTTGGTAATCAGGGCGGCCTGGCAGATGGCGGTTATTATCATGAAAAGCGGGTCTCCTGAGGTGACTTTGGCTGGCTCCCCATCAGGCCGGATTGCCTTGCATGTCTTGTGCGCAAAACGCGATCACCATTTTCGATGGCACTGGCAGGGCGTCGTTCGGGAATTCGTCAAAGCCTGAAATTTTTTAACAAGTGTCCCCCTCTTGTGAGGTGGATGACGGGTTTCGGCGGAATCAAAAAAATCACCGTGTGTATCCGCCGGAACCCGTCTTTTTAGTTTTGGCCTAAGGAAAGAGAGAGGGGAATATTACCAAAAGAATTTTCAACCCGAGTTTATATACGCGCAAATATCAATGTAGTGCCACTACTGGCACTATCATCTCCTTTGTCGTCAACTCAATAGAAGTGTTTGTTTTATAGCTGGTCCATAACCACGTTGATGCCGTGCCATAAGGCAGCTCAACAAATATCTTCGCCTCACCGGGCACCACGCTTTTGGGCACATCAAATTCCGTTGTATAAAACTCCCAATCACAACAGCGTTTGATGAGCGCGTAATTGGTTCGCAGGGGGGCGCTGCCAGCGGCAGTTGGCCATTCGATATTCAGCTCAGGCACCAGAAAACGGGGTAAGGCGTCGATGCTGAGCCGCGACTGCGCGCCCGGGCCTGACCCGGGATTGACAAAACACAAGCTCAACCGCTGTTGTGTCTCACCAATCGTGAATTCCTTCCTCCGGAGCAGCTTCGGCGTAAACGGTCCGCCAAAGTGAATCACCGGAGCTTCTTCACGGTTCGTGGACCAAAACGTGCCGAACCAGCCGGCATACATGGGCAGTTGGCCGCCAACGCAAAGAGACAACCCGTAGGTATCCTCTTTTTGGTTGTCGTTCCACCGCCGCAAGACAAAGCTGGTATGCCGCGATCCGTTGGCCGGCGTGATAGCATCAAGTGAATATTCGATGTTCCGAGCGTCCCGGGCCTTGCCTGGTTCGATGGGAGGTCCGTCGTCGGTCAGGTCCCCGTTCGCATTCTTGTCGACGAACAACCGCCTGCCATCCTCGACCATCCATACTTTTACATCGCCGCGGTCGCCCAGTATCATCAAATTATACTTCGGCGCAGCCTGATAGGTTGGCTCTTTGATGATGGTGCGATCAAAGTGGTTTGCCGCATTGGTCGAAGCATGTGCTTCGTGGCCGAATTGGATGACAAAGCAAAAAGTTGCTACGGCAAAAAGCAAACGGAGCATGTGGTTTCCCTTGGTTGTAGGTAACCCAGCAACGCGGAAATCCAAAGTGCGAATTCTCTAAGCACCTTGCTGAAGAATATATGTCATCGCGACTTTGTGATGTCAAGGGGAGGTGCTGGGAAACGGACACAGAGGGAATTGCCGCGCACCTTCACGTCCGTCGCGGCAACGGAACTGGAAGCTGCAATTTGATCCGGGCATGGGCTGCAAGATTCAACCTGCGACACGAGTGCTTGTTCTGAGTGTTGTCTGGCGAACAGTTGCAACAACATTTGGCTCGTGATCCAAAAGAGATCCCTTTTGGATCAGGCTCGGAATCAAACTGTTAAGCCTTTTCAGGCGTTGGCACGATTGCTGTTTAGGGATGTTCTAGCGTGAACAACCCAACTGCAACTTTCTGCCAAAGTGCCTGGGCAGATAGAGGGGAAACGACCCAAGAACCGCTAACGCTTCTAAACCAAGGCATTTAGCCATGCTCGAAAATATCTTCATAGAGTTTTTTTTGAAAGATTTGGCTCTCCTCCACGTATCCACTTCAGACGGCAACAACTAAACGAACGCAGAACTCATTATGAAATACCCGAATCCAAATCACCCCACTATCATTGGGCTCGCCATTTCCAATATCCGCCAGGACCTCTGGCTATCAGCCAAACGGAAGTGCGTTAAAGGGCGTGCATCAGCTCTGTCTTTGGTTACGCTCCTTCTCCTTTCGTTAGCAACAGGTCAAGCCCTGGCCCACCGCAGTCCGAGCAATTGCAGTGGCGCCAATCCTGAAATGTATTTATACGCCTTTCGGCTTAACGGCTCCATCGCGAATACAATCACGAATGGAGAAAAGGTGGTCTATCTTATTCAAGCTAAGAACGACTCGCAGCAGCCCACGCCAGGCGGGTCGCAACCCTCTTGCGATATTACATGCGCGAATTTTACGTTGCAGATTCCTGAGGTGGATGGAACTCCCGGACCTATTATTTCCATCGCGACAAACGTGAATCTTGCATTTGGAACGCCTCCCTTCACAGTTGGATCAATCACTTGCACGGTTACTGTCGCGTCAAGTGGTTCCATCGCGCGGGCCGTTGCGCAGGTAACCGGAGTAGCGCACGACGTGACAATACCTGGATGCGCAGCGGATGGGGACTGTGTCAGAAACGAATGCGATCCCGACGTGGCTTTCGTCCAACGATTCGCTTCGATATACGTTTTAAGACCAGGCATCAGCATCTCCTCAAGTGTATCGAGCGTGACCAACCGGCCGGGAGCCGCATCATTTATCATCACCGGGGTCGTTACCAACTGCGGCGATGAAACCTTGGCCAATGTTTCTATCGTAAGTGATGGCGGGACGGGAAAGATGCCCATCAAGACCATCGGGTCGCTTGCTCCCGGTGCCTCTGTTGAATACAGTGCGACCTGTACGAATACTGAAAATCGGTGTCCCTCCTTCACAACCACCGTTAGTGTGACCGCCACAGGAATATCGACCCAGGCGTCGCTCGTGACCGCTGCCTCTTGCCCTGTTTCTCTCATTTCTCATTTAAGTGTCCGACTTCCAAAGAGGCGCACGGATGGAATGGTTGAAGTAAGTGCCGACTGCGAACCGGGCTGGACATACCTTGTAGAAGCTTCAAACGACCTAGTGGACTGGAACCGTATCGCAGTAGTGATGGCTGCGTCTAACATCATCTCCATTACCGATAATGAAGCTTCGAGTTTAGGCACCAGGTTTTATCGAGCTCGCGCCGTGTGCCAGCAATAACCGCGGAGACAACTCAGCACAACGAGTTTGCATCTTTAAGCTTGATGGGGGAACCAATCGTCACGATCGGGAAAGGGCACATCGAGTAACAAATATAAAAACGCAGATGTGACTTGACAGTATACAAATGGGTGGCGATTAAATAACCAAGAATGCTTGAGGCAATCAGTCTTTCCTCGTATAGAAGATTCGAGATCAACAAAACGCGACGAGAGATTACATGATCAAACCGACTCAGCGCGAGTTTCCCCTATTCGAGCTGACGCTTGTTTTGGCACTCCTTCTCATAGGGTGGGTCGCCTGGCGTTTGTATCAAATAGTTCCGGAAAATGACGAAAATCGTAAAGAATTAATCAGCCTTAAGACGGATTATTTTCAGATCACCGCATTCGTTCAGTCCAACGTCGGCGAACTG
>Ga0157375_10000236_pt1 | contig 51196 bp, 50 predicted proteins | sample M35metaG_FD_115311 | JGI IMG/M metagenome (GOLD analysis project Ga0157375, IMG submission 115311) | Miscanthus rhizosphere microbial communities from Kellogg Biological Station, Michigan, USA - M3-5 metaG | ecosystem: Host-associated > Plants > Roots > Rhizosphere > Soil | place: USA: Michigan...
CAGATCGGCGGCATGTACGAGGGGGACCGCTCGCGCAAGACGACCCTGGTCGACTACGGCTTCCGCCTGCCCTCGGCGATCGACAACCGGCCGCTCAAGTTCGACGAGTTCCTCGAGCGGGTCGACCAGCTGGTGATGGTCTCGGCGACGCCGGGTCCGTTCGAGCGGGCAGAAGCGACCCGCACTGTGGAGCAGATCGTGCGACCGACGGGGATCATCGACCCCGAGATCGAGCTGCGCGCGACGAAAAACCAGATCGACGACCTGATGAACGAGATCAGGGTCTGCGCCGACGCCGGCGACCGGGTCCTGGTCACGACGCTGACCAAGAAGATGGCCGAGGACCTGACCGAGTACCTGCTCGAGTACGGGATCAAGGTTCGCTACCTGCACTCGGAGATCGACACCCTGGAACGGATCCAGATCGTCCGCGACCTGCGCCTCGGCGAGTACGACGTCCTGGTCGGCGTCAATCTCCTGCGCGAGGGCCTCGACCTGCCCGAGGTCTCGCTGGTCGCGATCCTCGACGCCGACAAGGAGGGCTTCCTGCGCGGCGAGACCAGTCTCGTGCAGACGATCGGACGCGCCGCCCGCAACGTCAACGGGCGGGTTCTGATGTATGCCGACAGGGAGACCGACGCGATGCGCGCGGCGATGAGCGAGACCGACCGGCGGCGGGCGATCCAGCTCGCCTACAACGAGGAGCACGGGATCACGCCGGAGACCGTGCGCAAGGGGATCTCCGAGATGTCCGAGTTCCTGGCGATGGAGGACCGCGCGCCGAAGAAACGGCGCCGCAAGGCGAGTGGCGAGTTCGCCGACCCGGCCGAGCTCGAGCGCACGATCGTCGCACTCGAGGAGGAGATGCTCGCCGCCGCCGACGACCTGCGCTTCGAGGAGGCCGGCCGGCTGCGCGACGAGCTGAAAGAGCTGCGCCGGGATCTGGATGGCATGACCGCCGGCGCCTGAGCGGCGCCCTGCTCAGCTGAGCAGCTTCGCCGCCTTGGCACTGTCGGCGTGGAACTCGCCGCGCACGAGCTTGCCGTCGCCGTCGTACTTCATCACGTGGACGAAGGGCGACTCGAAGCTGCCCTTGTCGTTGCCGGCTCGCTGGATGCCGAGCACGACCACGGTGTCGCCGGCGTCGATGAACTCGCTCGGCTCGACGCTGAATGACGACCAGTATTCGGGGATCTGAGCGAAGTTCGCCAGAATCGCCTCGCGGCCACGGGTCTCGCCGCCGAGCGGCAGCTCCTCGGACGTGTACCAGACGGCGTCCTCGGCGAAATCGCCCTGCAGTGCGGCCAGGTCGCCGCGGCCGAAGGCTTCGTAGGCGGATCGGGCGGTGTCGACGTTCGACATGTCTCTCCTTTGGTGGAAGTTCCCCGCCCACGGAAACCGTACGCCCGCGAGGCGACCTGCGCAAGTGGAAATCGAAGCCGTTTAATCTGCCGCCATGGCGATCGACGTGACCGAGGCGAGCTTCGGCCAGGAGGTGATCGAGCGCTCCCGGGAGGTCCCGGTCGTGGTCGACTTCTGGGCCGAGTGGTGCGGGCCCTGCCGCACGCTGACCCCGGCCCTGGAGGCGGCGGAGCAGGCGCGCGGCGGCGATGTCGTGCTGGCCAAGGTCGACGTCGATGCGAACCAGGCGCTGGCGGCCCGCTACCAGGTGCAGGGCATCCCGGCGGTGAAGGCCTTTCGCGACGGGCAGGTCGTCGGCGAGTTCGTCGGCGCCGTGCCTAGGGCGAAGGTCGAGGAGCTGTTCGACTCGCTGGCTCCCTCGCGGGCCGACGAGCTGTTGGCCAAGGGCGACGAGCTCTCGCTGCGCGAGGCGGCCGAACTGGAGCCGCGTCGGGCCGATATCGGCGTCGCCCTGGCCAAGGCGCGGCTGGAGCGCGGGGCCGAGGAGGAGGCGCTCGAAGCGGTCGAATCGCACGAGGGCGACTTCACCGCCGAGGGGATCGCCGCACGCGTGCGCCTGGCCAAGCAGGGGGTAGGAGCGGAGGCTTTCGCCACCCTCGACCGCGGCCATCGCGAGGCGGCGCTCGACGCCCTCCTGGGCGAGCTGGAGGGCGCCGACGACGACACCCGCGAGGACCTGCGCCGCGCCCTGATCGGCATCCTCAGCGAGCTGGACACTGCCGATCCGACGGCGCGTGAGTACCGCAAGCGCCTCGCCGCCGCTCTCTACTGACTACAGGAAGCGGCCGCCGCTGTCGCGAAGATAGGTGGAGATGAGCCTGCCGCCGTCCCGCAAGCCCCGCCCGCCGCTGCCGGAGGGGCCGTTCCTGGTCGTCGGGCTTGCCCGCTCGGGGTGCGCGGCGGCTCGCTTCCTGGCCGCGCGCGGGGAGGAGGTCGCGGGGGTCGACTCGGGTCATCCCGACGCGGCGGCAGGGCTGGCGGGGGCCGGCGTCGAAGTCTTCCTGGATACGGATGGACTTGCTCAGCTCGATGGCACGCGGACCGTCGTCAAGAGCCCCGGCGTGCCCCGGGAGGCTCCGGTGATCGCCGCGGCGTCGGAGGGTGGCCTCGACGTGGTCGGTGAGCTCGAGCTCGCCTGGCGCTCGATCCCCAACCGTTTTCTCGCCGTCACCGGCACCAACGGCAAGACGACCACGGTCGAGTTGCTCGGCCACATCCACCGCATGGCCGGCGAGCCGGTCGCCGTCGCCGGCAACGTCGGCACGCCGCTCTCCTCGCTCGCCGGGTCCGTCGATCCAGCCGCCACCGTGGTCTGCGAGGCCTCGAGCTTCCAGCTCGAAGACACGACGGCCTTCGCCCCGGAGTGCGCGGTCTTCCTCAACCTCGCTCCCGATCACCTCGACCGCCACGCGGATCTCGACGCCTACCTGGCGGCGAAGCTGCGCATCTTCGCCAACCAGGGCAACGACGACATCGCCGTCTACAACGGCGACGACCCGGCCTTGGCAGGCGCCGATCTCGGCGGTTGCGCCCGCCGCGTCGCCTTCTGTCGCGGCGCCGCCCCTCAGTGCGAGGTGGCGCTGGCCGAGGGCACGATCTTCTACGACGGCGAGCCGCTGCTCGCGGCGAGCGAGCTCGGCCTCTTCGGCGGGCACAACGTGGCCAACGGGATGGCCGCGGCGAGCGCGGCGCTCTCGATCGGGCTCGACCGCGACGCCGTGCGCGAGGGGCTGCGCAGCTTCGCCGGCGTGCCGCACCGGCTCGAGCTGGTCGCCGAGATCGACGGCGTCCGCTTCGTCAACGACTCCAAGGCGACCAACGTCGCCTCCGCCGCCGTCGGTATCGGCGCCTTCGAGGGCGGCGTCCACGCGATTCTCGGCGGTAGCGAGAAGGACGAACCGTTCGCGCCGCTGCGCGAGCCGCTGCGCGAGCACGCCGCCGCCTGCTACCTGACCGGGGCCACCGCCGAGCGGCTCGCCCTCGAGCTGACCCCGCTCGCCGATCGAGTCGCGTTGCGCCGTTGCGCGGACCTCGAAGAGGCCGTGCGGCGCGCCGCCGCCGCCGCCCGTCCCGGCGAGGTCGTCCTGCTCTCGCCGGCCTGTGCCAGCTTCGACGCCTTCGAGAACTTCGAACGGCGCGGCGACCGCTTCCGCGAGATCGTCGGAGAGCTGAGATGAGCGCGCGCGCCCTCTCCCTTCCCCGCTTCGGGGGCTCCAGGGCGAAGAGGGGCAAGGCGAAGAAGAAGAGGCGCGCCGCCAACCTCCCCGCCGAGTACAACATGCTGCTGACGGCGACGCTCTGCCTGCTCGCCTTCGGCGCAGTGATGGTCTTCTCGGCCAGCTCGACGACGCGGATCCTCAGCAACGGCGGCCTCTCCGACAGCGCCTTCTACCTCAAGCGCACCCTGCTCTTCGGCGCGGTCGGGCTGCTGATCATGCACCTGACCGCGCGCCACGGCCTCGAGGCCGTGCGGCGCCTGACGCCGGCGATCCTCGGCGTCTCGCTCTTCCTGCTGCTCGCCGTGCTGTTCGGCGGCACCACGGTCAACGGCTCCAGCCGCTGGATCGGGCCCGGCTTCATCCAGCTGCAGCCCTCTGAGCTGGCCAAGGTCGCGCTGATCCTCTACGGGGCGGACCTGCTGGCGCGCGAGCCGAAACGGGCGCGCACGCTGCAGGGGCTGATGCCCTTCCTGCTCGTCGTCGGCGCGGCCACGCTGCTGATCGTCGCCGAGCCGGACCTGGGCACCGCGATGGTCGTCGCCTTCGCGGTCGCCGCCACCCTCCTTGCCGCCGGTATGCGCCTTCGCGACCTCGCCCTGATCGGCGCCGCGCTTGCCTTCTTCGCCCTGCTGATGACGGTCGTCGAGCCCTACCGGATGGCGCGCCTGACCGGCTTTCTCAACCCCGGCGCCGACGCCGGCGGCGCCGGCTTCCAGGCGGCGCAGGCGAAGATCGCGCTGGGCTCCGGCGGTCTCTTCGGCGTCGGCATCGGCAACGGCGTGCAGAAGGCCTTCTACCTGCCCGAGGCGCACACCGACATGATCTCGGCGGTGATCGGCGAGGAGCTCGGCCTGGTCGGCATCCTCGGCGTCGTCGGCCTCTTCTCGCTCTTCGGCTACGCCGGCCTGCAGGTCGCCAAGAAAGCCAAGGACAACTACGGCAAGCTGCTCGTCGCCGGGCTCACCTCGCTCGTCCTCGTGCAGGCGACGATCAACCTCTTCGCGGTGATGGGGCTGGCGCCGCTGACCGGGGTGCCGTTGCCCTTCGTGTCCTACGGCAACAGCAGCCTGATGGCGACGCTGTTCGCCGTCGGGTTGATCCTCAACGTCGCCCGCGGGGGGACCGCCCGCGCTGGCAAACTGCGCGTCGTCGAAGGTGGGCGCAAGCCAGCCCGTGGAAGGAGCCGATCGAGCAGTGCCAGAAGTCGCAAGAGTGCTGGTGGCAGCCGGGGGAACGGCCGGTCACGTGGTGCCGGCCATGGCGGTCGCCGACGAGCTTCGGGCTAGCGGCGCCGAGGTCACGTTCCTCGGCGCCCGCGAGCGGGTCGAGGCCGACCTGGTGCCCGCCGCCGGCTATGAGATCGATTTCCTCAAGGTGCGCGGGATCGATCGCGGCAGCCGCCTACGGGCCGTCATGGCGGGCGTCGAGGCGCTGGGCGCCGTCTGGACGGCAGTGCGCGTGCTCTGGCGCCGTCGTCCCGACGTGGTGATGGGTGGGGGCGGCTTCGTCGCCGGCCCCGCAGGCCTGGCCGCGAGGCTCGCTCGCATCCCCCTGGTCCTGACCGAGGCCGACAGCCACCTCGGCCTCGCCAACCGGCTGCTGGCGAGCAGGGCACGGCGGGTCTGCCTCGCCTTCCCGATCGCGGGGCGCGAGGGAGAGCGCTACCTGGTCACCGGACGTCCGGTGCCGGAGGCGGTGTTGACGGCCGACCGGGCTGCCGCCCGCAAGCGATTCGGCATCGCGTCGAACTCCCGTTGCCTGCTGGTGATGGGCGGCAGCCAGGGCGCGCGATCGATCAACGAGTGCGCGATCGCGGCGCTGGCCGGGCAGGGCGGCCGCGATTTCGACGTCATCCACCTCGCCGGCCGCCGCGACTTCGACGCCCTCGAGGGGCGTCTTGCCGCCGCGCCGCACAACGAGCGCTACACCCTGCTCGCCTACGAGCCAGACCTCGGCGACTGCCTCGCCGCCTGCGACCTGGTGCTGGGCCGCTCGGGCGGCTCGATCTTCGAGCTGACCGCCGCCGGCCGCCCGGCGATCCTGGTGCCCTACCCGCACGCTGCCGCCGGCCATCAGGAGAGCAACGCGGCCTGGATGGCAGGGGCCGGCGCCGCGACCGTGATCCGCGACGAGGAACTGGACGCCGACGCGCTGGCGGCCGAGGTCGGCGCCCTCATGCGGGACGATGAGCGCCTGGCGGCGATGGCGGCCGCCTCCGCCGCCCTGGCCAGGCCCGACGCCGCACGCCTGATCGCCGACCAGGTGCTGGAGGCGGCACGATGAGCAGCTACTGCGGCGAGACCGCAAAAACCCTCCTCCAGGGAGGGTTTTTGCGGTCTCGCGGGAGATCTGTCAGATGAGCCAGTGGACGGGCAGGCGCTTGCACTTCGTCGGCATCGGTGGGGCGGGGATGAGCGGTCTGGCGCTGGTCTGCCGGCAGCTCGGTGCGGAGGTGAGCGGCAGCGACCGTGCTGACTCCTCTTATATGGAGCGGCTGCGTGCGGCGGGAATTGCGCCCGCGGTCGGCCACGACGCCGCCAACCTGCCGGACGGAGCCGAGGTGGTCGTCTCGACCGCGATCGATGCGGAGAACCCGGAGCTGCGGCTCGCCGGCGAACGGGGCCTCGACATCCGCCACCGCGGTGAGCTGCTGGCCGAGCTCTGCGCCGAGAAGCGGCTGATCGCGATTGCCGGCACCCACGGCAAGACGACGACGACCGCGATGCTCGTCTGGGCGCTGCGCGAGATCGGCGCCGACCCGGCCTTCTTCGTCGGTGGCGAGGTTCCCGGCCTGGGGCCGGAGGGGTCGATCGCCAATGCAGGCTGGGGTGGAGGAGATTGGGTCGTAGCCGAGGCCGACGAGAGCGACGCCAGCTTTCTCGAGCTGGTGCCCGAGATCGCCGTGATCACCAACGTCGAGATGGACCACCACTCGCGCTGGGGCTCGATCGCCGAGCTGCGGGCGGCCTTTGAGAAATTCATAGCCACCGCCGAGAAGGCCGTCCTTCCCGACCACGAGGTCTATGTTGAGCCCCGAGGAGGGGTCAGACATGCTTTTGGTCCCCTTGCGCCTGGCCCTGGCGAGCTGGCTCTCGGGGTCCCGGGTACACACAACGTGCTCAACGCTCGCGCTGCACTGGCCGCCGCCGAGCTTGCCGGCTTCGAGCTGGATGCGGCCGCCGCCGCGCTCACCGACTTTCCCGGCGTCCACCGTCGGCTCGAGCTCAAGGGCGAGCGCGGCGGCGCTCGCGTGTATGACGACTACGCCCATCATCCGACCGAGGTGCGGGCGGCGCTCACGGCATTGCGAGAGTTGGCGCCCGCGCGGCTGGTCGCGGTCTTCCAGCCGCATCTCTACTCACGCACCAAGGCGCTTGCCGAGCAGTTCGGGGCGGCCCTCTCCCTGGCCGACGAAGTTGTCGTGCTCGACGTCTACCCGGCGCGCGAGGAGCCGGTCGGCGAGCTGGCCGGGGTGAGTGGCCTCGACGTCGCCCGCGCCGCCTGCGACAGAATGGCCGGGAGGCCTGTGGTCTGGGCGCCGAGCCTGGCGCAGGCGCAGGCGGCGCTCGCGGCTCGGCTCGGCTCCGGTGTCGTCGCGGTGACGATCGGCGCCGGCGACGTCTTTCGCGTCGGCGAGGCCCTGATCGGAAACGGGGTGGGCGGATGAGCACCGCCCCGCCCGGCGCGATCGAGCGTGATTTCCCGCTGGCTCGCCTCACCACCGTGCGCACCGGCGGCGCCGCCGATTGGTTCGTCCGCCCAGGTGACGAAGGGACGCTGCTTCGAGCACTTGCCTGGGCTGGTGAGGAACAGCTTCCGATAGGGGTCATCGGCTCGGGGTCCAACTTGCTGGTTGCCGATGAGGGCTTCCGTGGACTTGCTCTCAAGCTGAACGGCGACCTTGCGACGGTTCAGAAGCAGGGCACGCAGCTCTACTGCGGCGGAGGAGCGCGCCTACCGTCGGCCGCTGCACGGGCGGCGGGCTGGGGCCTCTCCGGGCTCGAGTTTGGGGTCAATATCCCCGGCACGGTCGGCGGCGCTGTGCGGATGAACGCCAACGCCTACGGGGGGCAGCTCGCACGAGTGCTGGAGTGGGTCGCGGTGGCCAGCCCTGAAGGCCTGTCGAAAAGAACACCGGATGACCTCGACTTCGCTTATCGCAGCTCGAACCTGACAGACGACGATGTCGTCATACGTGCATCTTTTGTCCTGGAATCGGCCGACCCCCAAGCGGTCAAGGCGACGATGGCAGCGATGCGGGAACGGCGCCACGAGGCCCAGCCCTCGGGGATCAAGACCTTCGGCTCGACCTTCAAGAACCCCGAGGACGAGCGCGCCGAGGGCCGCAGTGCGGGGCAACTGCTCGAGGCAGCCGGTTGTCGGGGCCTCGCCGCCGGCGGCGCCCGCTTCTCCCCGAAGCACGCCAACTTCGTCGAGAACACCGGCGAGGCGAGCACCGCCGACGTGCTGGAGTTGATGGCAGCCGCGCGCCGCCGTGTCCACGAGCGCTTCGGGATCGCGCTGGAGCCGGAGGTGCAACTGCTCGGCGAGGTGCGCTGGCCGGAGGGTTGGGAGCTTTGAGACGGCTGCGGTTCCTCTGGGTGCTCCTGGCGGTGATCGCCGCTGGGGCCGTGTGGCAGGCGCTGTTTGGCGGAAAGACCGTCGAACCCCACCTCGTGCCCTTGGCGCCCACGGCGACGATCGGGACCGGATCCGACGCTGTCGCGGTCGGACCGGACGGCCAGATCCTCGCCTGGCTGCCGCTCTCCGAAGAACAGCGGCTCCCCTCTCTGCCGCTCTCGGAACCGCCCAAGGGGGGGAAGCTGGCGGGCCCGGTGCTGCAGCAGGCTCGCGTGCTCGGCGCCGCTCCGGCTGCGCTGCGTCCCTACCTCGAGAGCAGCTACTACGGGGAAACCGGCGTTGACGTGAAGCTGCGCTCGGGGATCGAACTGCGCTTCGGCGATGCGTCCCAGGCTTCCGCGAAGTGGAAGGCGGCGGCGGCTGTCCTCGCCGACCCCTCGATCACAGCGCTCGATTATGTCGACCTGCACGCGCCAGGCCGTCCCGCCGTGGGCGGCTCTGGGCATACGCTTCCGCCCCTCGAATGAACCCTCGACCGTAGGGTTAGACTCACCCAAGTCTAAAGTAAGCCTTGAGACTTGGCGTTTGCAGGATGTCTCCCGGGCGTTTGACAGAACCTCGAGGATGCCCTACGTTGAGCGCAATTTCCGCGGTTCGGGAGTAGGCTTGAACCCTTAAGCCTCACTGAAGCGTCGGACGGAACAAAGGCTCAACTCAAATCCAGTCCCGGCGGACTGGGCAGATACCAGCCCTACCGGGCTGGGCTTGGAGAAATCGGGAGATGGAATCCACTTACCTGGCCGTGATCAAGGTCGTCGGAGCAGGCGGCGGCGGTACCAATGCCGTCAGCCGTATGGTCGATGCCGGAATCCGCGGCGTCGAGTTCGTCGCGGTCAACACCGACGCGCAGGCGCTGCAGGCATGTGACGCCGACATCAAGCTCTCGATCGGTCAGGAGCTGACCCGCGGGCTCGGCGCCGGCGGCAACCCCGAGGTGGGGGCGGGCGCCGCAGCGGAGAGCCGCGACGAGATCAAGGAGGCGCTGAAGGGCGCCGACATGGTCTTCGTCACCGCGGGCGAGGGCGGCGGCACCGGAACCGGTTCGGCGCCGGTCATCGCCGAGATCGCCAAGGAAGAGATCGGCGCGCTGACCGTGGGCGCTGTCACCAAGCCCTTCGAGTTCGAGGGCAAACGGCGCATGCAGCAGGCGCTCGAGGGCATCGAGAAGCTGCGCAACAACGTCGACACCCTGATCATCGTCCCCAACGAGAAGCTCCTGCAGGCGGTCGAGCGGCGGACTTCGGTGCTGGAGGCCTTCCGCCAGGCCGACGACATCCTGCGCCAGGGCGTGCAGGGCATCACCGACCTGATCACGATCCCCGGCCTGATCAACCTCGACTTCGCCGACGTGCGCACGATCATGCGCGACGCCGGCTCGGCGCTGATGGGCGTCGGCGCCGCCTCGGGCGAGTCGCGCGCCGTCGACGCCGCCAAGGCAGCCGTCACCTCGCCCCTGATCGAGGAGTCGATCAAGGGCGCGACCGGGATGCTGCTGAACATCACCGGCCCCGAGGACCTCGGCCTGTTCGAGGTCAACGAGGCGGCGCAGCTCGTCCAGGCGGAAGCCGACGACAACGCCAACATCATCTTCGGCTCGGTCGTCGACCAGTCGATGCGGGACGAGGTCCGCGTCACGGTGATCGCCACCGGATTCGAGGGCTTCGAGCTGCTCGCCCGCTCGCCGCAGCGGGTGCGGCGGCGCTACGAGAGCCGGCCGCGGGTTTCCGGCGAGGACACCGATATCCGAAAATTGCGGGTTTCGGACGACGACATCGACGTGCCTGGGTTCCTCAAGGAATAGGCCAGGGGAGGGTCCGGTGTCCCTCCCACAGAAGCCGTCGCGCAGCTGATCGCTTGCAAGGGCGCGCTGCGCGGTTCCGTGAGCTTCTGCGAGAGGGACAGCGGACCCTCTTTCGACGATCGCCTCTTCCGCCAGCAGCTCGCGGACGCGCTCGGCGAGCACGGGGACCGGCGGGGTCGGGTCGTCGTATTCGGTGTTGAAGCCGTACAGGAGCTGGGCGACGTCGGTGGCGTCCCTGACGTCCGCCCGGCGGATCTCGTACCCGTCGCTGGTGCTCATGCTCGCCGGGGAGCTTGGCAGGGCTCTCCAATACGCTGCCGCGCGTGACCGACGCCGCCCTGCGACACACGCCCCTCTACGCCCGCCACGCCGAGCTCGGCGCCAAGCTGGTCCCCTTCGCCGGCTGGGAGATGCCGGTCACCTACGAGGGCGTGCGCGAGGAGCACATGGCTGTGCGGACGCATGCGGGGATGTTCGACGTCTCGCACATGGGCGAGGTCGAGGTCGAGGGCCCCGGGGCGCTCCCCCTCCTGCAGCGGGTGCTCTCCAACGACGTCGCCGCGCTCGAGATCGGCGGCGCGCAGTACTCGTGCCTCTGCGCCGAGGACGGCGGGGTGCTCGACGATCTCTTCGCCTACCGGCTCGGCGGCGACCGCTATCTGCTCGTCACCAACTCGGCCAACCACGCCGCCGACCTCGCCTGGCTCGGCCGCTGGAGCCGCGGCTTCGAGGTCAGCGTCCGCGACGTCGCCGACCGCTACGCGATGCTCGCCGTGCAGGGCCCGCACGCCCGCGCGATCGTCACGGCCGCCCTGGGGATCGAGCTGCCGCCGCGGATGCATATGACGCATCCGCGAGTCGGCGGCCGGCCGGCGCTCGCATGCGGCACCGGCTACACCGGCGAGGACGGGGTCGAGCTGCTGATCGACCCCGAGGTCGCGCCACCGATCTGGGCCGAGCTGCTCGACGCGGGCGTGGTTCCCTGCGGGCTCGGCGCCCGCGACACGCTGCGCCTCGAGGCCTGCTTCCACCTGCACGGCAACGACCTCGGCCCCGAGCGCAACCCGATCGAAGCCGGCCTCGGCTGGTGCTGCAGGGAGGCGACCGGCTTCGTCGGATCCGGGGCCGTGGCGCGGGCGCGCGCCGAGGGCACGGCCGAGCGGCTCGCCCCGTTCAGGATCGAGGGGGCGGGAATCCCACGCCAGGGCAATCCGGTCCTCTCCGGTGGCGAGACGGTCGGCGTCGTCACCAGCGGCAGCTTCTCGCCGTCGCTGGAGATCGGCATCGGCATGGCCTACCTGCGCAGCGACCTCGCCGAGCCCGGCACGGAGGTCGAGATCGACGTGCGCGGCAGGCATCGCGCCGCGCGCATAGCCTCCAAGCCGCTCTACGCGAGTCCCTCATCCCGGAAAGAGAAGTGACCATGGCCGACGCGAGCTATCCCGACGACCTGCTGTACCACGACCAGCACGACTGGGCGCGCCTGGAGGGCGACGAGCACGCCGTGTTCGGGGTCACCTGGTACGCGCAGGACAGCCTCGGCGAGGTCGTCTTCTACGACCCGCCCGAGGTCGGCGCGGCGATTAACAAAGACTCCTCCTACGCGGAGGTCGAGTCGGTCAAGGCCGTCTCCGACGTGATCGCGCCGATGTCGGGGGAGATCGTCGAGGTCAACGACGTCCTCGCCGACGCCCCCGAGCAGATCAACGACGATCCCTACGGCGAGGGCTGGCTGGTCAAGGTCAGGCTGACCGCGCCGGGAGAGGCCGAGGCCCTGCTCGGCGCCGAGGAATACCGCAAGCTGGTGGAAAACGGCTAGCCGGGCCCGCCCCTCGCTTCCGTAGCCTTACCCACGTGACCCGCTACACGTCCGCGACGCCCGACGACCGGGCCGAGATGCTCGCCGCGATCGGCGTCGAGTCGACCGCAGACCTCTTCGCGCAGATCCCCGAGCCGCTGCGCCTCGGCCGCCCGCTGGCGCTGCCGGCGGGGATGAGCGAGGCCGAGGTCTACGAGCGGCTGGCGGCCCTCGCCGCGCGCAACGCCGACTGCGAGGAGCAGGTCTGTTTCCTCGGCGCGGGCATGTACGACCACTACGTGCCGGCGATCGTCGACGCGATCACCCAGCGCTCGGAGTTCCTCACCCCCTACACCCCCTACCAGCCGGAGATCTCGCAGGGCGGCCTGCAGGCGATGTTCGAGTTCCAGACGGCGATGTCGGAGCTGACCGCGCTGCCGGTGTCCAATGCGGGCCTCTACGAGGGGCCTTCCTCGGTCGCCTCCGCCGCCTACCTGGCGCTCGGCGCGAGCAAAGGCCGGCGTCGCATCGTCGTCTCGCGCGGCGTCCACCCGCACAGCCGCGAGACGCTGGCGACCTACTCGCAGGGCTTCGGCGCCGAGGTCGAGGAGGTCGGGCTGGACGGGGGCGTCACCGATGCCGCCGCGCTGGCCAGGGCGGTCGACGGCGAGACCGCAGCCGTCTTCCTGCAGAGCCCCAACTTCCTCGGCGCGATCGAGGACGTCGAAGCGCTCGGCGGCGCCGCCGAGGAGCACGGCGCGCTGCTGATCGTCGCCGTCGACCCGATGACGCTCGGCGTGCTGCGGCCGCCCGGCGAGCAGGGCGCCGACATCGCCCTCGGCGAGGGGCAGCCGCTCGGCAACCGGCTCGACTTCGGCGGCCCCTCGTTCGGCTTCTTCTGCGGCAGCGAGGAGCTGATTCGCAAGATGCCCGGGCGGATCGCCGGCGAAACCGACGACGCCGACGGTCGCCGCGGCTTCGTCCTCACCCTGCAGACCCGCGAGCAGCACATCCGCCGCGAGAAGGCGACCCACAACATCTGCACCGCCCAGGCCCTGAACGCCCTGGCGGCGACCATCCACCTCGCCTGGCTCGGCCGCGAGGGCTTCCGCGAGCTGGGCGAGCTGCTGGTCAGGCGGACCGCCTACGCGCGCGAGCGGCTCGCCGCGGCGCCGGGAGTGGAACTGCTGTACGAGGCGCCCGTCGCGCGCGAGTTCGCGCTGCGCCTCGACGCGCCGGTGGACCGCGTGCTCGACCGCTGCGCCGAGCGCGGCATCGCCGCCGGCTACCCGCTCGGGCGCGAGTACCCCGAGTACGAGGACGGGCTGCTGGTGGCGATCACCGAGCGCCGCACGAAGGCGCAGATCGACGACTTCGCCGAGGTTCTCGGTGCCGCGATTTCGGCCGAGATGGTGGCGGCCTCATGATCGCCGGCCCGCCCGCGGCGGACGCGGGGGCGAGTGGGCGAGATCGCCGGTGATGATGAGCGCGAGGGAGCGAGAGCAGAGCACGCGGGCGGAATTGGTCGAAACGATCTTCGAGAAGTCGAAGCCGGGCCGGCGCGCCGCGGTTCTTCCCCCCGCCGAAGTCCCCGAGCCGCCGCTGGATGAGCTGATCCCGGCCGACCTGTTGCGGGCCGAGCCGCCGCGCCTGCCGGAGGTGGCCGAGCCCGAGATCGTCCGCCATTACAACCGCCTCTCTCGCCGCAACTTCGACCTCGACACCGGCTTCTACCCGCTCGGATCCTGCACGATGAAGCACAACCCGCGCCTCAACGAGCGGGTCGCGGCGCTGCCCGGCCACGCCCGCCTGCATCCCGCGCAGGACCCGAAGCGCGCCCAGGGGGCGCTGGAGCTGATGTGGCTGCTGCAGGAGTCGCTGGCCGAGATCTGCGGCCTGCCGCACGTCAGCCTGCAGCCCTCGGCCGGGTCGCACGGCGAGCTCGCCGGCCTGCTGCTCACCCGCGCCTTCCACGCCGACCGCGGCGAAGCTCGGACCAAGGTGCTGGCGCCCGACACCTCGCACGGCACCAACCCGGCCTCGGTGACGATGGCCGGCTACGAGATCGTCAAGGTCGCCACCGACGAGCGCGGCGGGGTCGAGATGGACGACCTGCGGGCCAAGGTCGACGACGAGGTCGCCTGCCTGATGCTGACCAACCCCAACACGCTCGGCCTCTTCGACGAGAACATCGCCGAGATGGCGGCGCTGATCCACGCGGTGGGGGGGACGCTCTACTACGACGGCGCCAACCTCAACGCGGTGATGGGCCAGTCGCGTCCGGGCGACATGGGCTTCGACATCGTCCACGTCAACCTGCACAAGTCATTCAGCCAGCCGCACGGCGGCGGCGGGCCGGGGGCGGGGCCGATCGCCGTCTCGGAGCGGATCGAGCCCTTCCTGCCGCGCCCTCAGGTGGTGCGGCGCGAGAGCGGCAACGGCAGCGGCCCCAGCTACGACCTCGATCACGAGCGGCCCAGGTCGATCGGCCGCCTGCGTGGCTTCCAGGGCAACTTCGGCGTCTTCGTCCGCTCTTACGCCTACATCCTCAGCCTCGGCGCCGACGGCCTCGCCGAGGCCTCCGAGACGGCCGTGCTGAACGCCAACTACCTCAAGGCCCGTCTCGCCGAGGGGCGCGCCGGCAAGTACACGCCGGTCGCCTTCGACCGCCACTGCATGCACGAGTTCGTCCTCTCCGGCAAGCCGATGAAGAGGGATCTGGGCATAGCCACGCTCGACCTCGCCAAGCGCCTGCTCGACTTCGGCTTCCACCCGCCGACCGTCTACTTCCCGCTCCTGGTCGAGGAGGCGCTGATGATCGAGCCGACCGAGACCGAGACCAAGGAGAGCCTCGATGCCTTCGCCGACGCCATAGAGCAGATTCTCACCGAGGCCGAGACCGAGCCCGAAAAGGCGAAGAACGCCCCTTACACGACCCCGGTCCGCCGTCTCGACGAGGTTAAGGCGACCCGCAAGCCGGTCGTGCGCCAGCCTTTGGGTTGATGCTCTCAATGATGCGCTATTCTGATGCATATGACCCGCACCACCGTTGATGTAGACGAGCATGCGCTGGATGCAGCCCGCCGAGAGCTGGGTACCAATGGGCTCAGCGAGACGGTCAACGCCGCGCTGCGCGAGGCGGCGCGGCACCGCGCCCTCAGGGGATTCGACGTGATGCGGGACATCGATGGCACGCCCGAGGAAGTCGCTGTCGGCCGGGAACGCTTCTGAGCGCCGAGGCCGAGCTGCGGCTTCCTCGACTCGAGCGGCCGGCGCTGTTCGATACCGGGGTCTGGACCTGGGTGCGGGATCGTCGCTTTCCTCGACTGGCCGAGTGGTTCAACGCCGCTGTCGAGGCTGGACTGGTTCTGGTCTGCGACCTGGTGGTTCTCGAGCTGACGCGCCTTGCCCCAGATGAGCGTCGGGCGAGAGAGGTGGCTGGACGCCTCGTGGCTTTCGAGGCGCTTCCGATGCCCGCTGGCCTGTGGCAGCGGGCACGCGAGACCCAGATTGCGTTGGCCGTCGATGGCGACCATCGTCGCGTGCCGCCCGCCGATCTCCTGCTCGCCGCCACCGCCGAAGAGGCCGGCGCGGAGCTGATCCACTACGACCGCGACTATGAGCGAATCGCCGCCGTAAGCGAGCTCCAACAGGGCTGGCTTGTCCCCGCCGGGACCTTGATCTAAGTTCACTCAGAGCTCGGGCAGCTCCTGCTCCAGCTCCAGCACCGGCGCGAAGAGGTCGCCGTGCTTCTCGATCCGCTCCAGGACTTGGCTCGCCTCGAAGACGAGCGAGGATCCGTCGCCGCTGTCCGCCACTGCTTCGACCTCCTCCCAGCTGACCGGGGTCGAGGCGGTTGGGCGTTCGCGGGCGCGCAGGGAGTAGACGGCGATCGTCGTCTTGCGCTGGTGGTTCTGGGACCAGTCGACGAAGACCTTGCCCTCGCGTTCGACCTTCTTCATCTTCGAGACGACCCTGTCCGGGGTCTGCTTCTCGAGCAGCTGGGCGATCGCTTTGGCGAACGGTTTGGTCTGCTCGTAGGAGGCTTTCTTGTTGAGCGGAACGTAGATCTGCAGGCCCTTCGAGCCCGAGGTCTTGGGGAAGGACCGGACGTCGAAGTGGCCGAAGAGATCGCGCAGGCGCAGACCCACCCGGCAGCACTCGACGATGTCCGCGGGTGGGCCGGGGTCGAGGTCGAAGGCCAGCACCGTCGGCCGTTTCGGCGCCCGCGAGAGCGAGAGCGAGGGGTGCAGCTCGATCGCCGCGAGCTGCGCCATCCAGACCAGCGTCGGCAGGCTGTCGCAGACGCAGAAATCGATCTTGCCGGCGTGCGGCCCCGCTTCGACCCGGGCCGTCTTCACCCATTTCGGCCGGTGCTTGGGGCAGCGCTTCTCGAAGAAAGCGGCGTCGAGGTCGTCGACCCCTTCGGGAAAGCGGCGCAGCGTCACCGCTCGCCCGGTGAGGTGGGGGACGATCGCGGGTGCGACCTTGGCGTAGTAGTCGACCACCTCGCCCTTGGTGAAGCCCGCCTCGGGGTAGAGCACCTTGTCGAGGTTGGTGAGCTTCAGCTCACGGCCGTCGACCTCGACCTGGCGGCTGCCGGCCACGACCTACTTCGAGGCTTTGGCTTTTTTGCCGGCGGGGCTTTTTTTCGGCGCGGCTTTGCGTTTCTTCGCTTTTGGCTGCGCCTTCGCCTTGCCCTTGCCCCGCTCCTTGACGGCGGCGATGCTCTCCTCCAGCGCGCTCATCAGGTCGGGCGCCGCGGTCGCCTTCGGCTCCTCGGTCGCCGGCGCGCTGAGCACGTCCTTGCCTTCGGCCTTGCGTTCGATCAGCGAGAGCAGCTGCTCGCGGTACTCGTCGTGATAGGCGCTCGGGTCGAATTCCGTGGTCAGCGACTCGATCAGCTGCTCAGCCATCTCGACCTCCTTCTTCGCGACCTTCTGCTCGCCCTGCGGCAGCACGTCCTCCAGTTCGGCGGGCGCGACGACCTCGTCGGCGAAGCGCATCGTGGTCAGGGTGAGGACGCCGTCGCCGGGTCGCAGGGCAGCCAGGTGCTCCTTGTTGCGGAAGACGAAGCGGGCGATCGCCACCTTGCCGGATTCCTGCATCGCCTTGGCGAGCAGCGAATACGCTTTCGCGGCGCCGTCCGCAGGCCCCAGGTAGTAGGGGCTGTCGAAGTAGATCGGGTCGATCTGGTCGAGGTCGACGAAGTCCTGCACCTCGATCGCCCGCGTCTTCTCCGGCGCCATTGCCGCCAGCTCGTCCTTGTTCAGCGGCACGAAGCGGTCGGCCGTGACTTCGAAGGCCTTGACGATCTCGCCGTAGGGGACCTCCTCGTCGGTGCCTTCGGCGACGCGCCGGTGTTTGATGCGGGCGCCGTCGGACTCGCGGATCTCGCGCAGTGAGATGCCGCGGCGCGCAACGGCGCTGTAGAGCTTGACGGGCACGTTGAGTAGCCCGAAGCTGATCGTTCCGCTCCAGATCGCTCTTGGCATCAGCGAATCACCTACCCGGATTCTGGCAGTCGCGCACCGAGCAGAACGGACGTCGGGCCCGGCGAGAGGCTTCTTGCGCCGAACTCCGGCGACTTGGCCCCTAAACAGGGCGGTAGCTCGCCAATGCCCGGTGAGGGATCATCCCCCCGATGTTGTTCGAGCTTCGCGACGTCAGTCTCGCCCGCGGCGACCGCCAGGTCCTCGACGCGGTCAGCGCCGAGATCCACAGCGGCGCGACGGCGATCGTCGGCCCCTCGGGCAGCGGCAAGTCGACGCTGCTGCGGCTGCTCAACCGCCTTGCCGACCCCGACGCCGGCACGATCGCCTACCGGGAGCGACCGCTCTCAGGGTACGAGCCGCTCGCGCTGCGGCGCGAGGTCTCGCTGGTGCCCCAGCTGCCGTCGCTGCTCGAGGGGACGGTCGAGTCGAACCTGGCCTACGCCGCCCGACTTGCCGGCAAGGAGCTCGACGCGGCACGCTGCCTCGGCCACGCCGGGCTCGACCCCGGCTTCGCCGCGCGCGACGTCGGCAAGCTCTCCGTCGGCGAGCAGCAGCGGGCGATGCTCGCCCGGGCGCTCGCCCAGGAGCCAGCCGTGCTGCTGCTCGACGAGCCGACGTCGGCGCTCGACCACGACGCGCGCGACGCGATCGAGGCGACGCTGGGGCGGCTGCGCGCCGAGCTCGACATCGCGCTGATCCTGGTCAGCCACGACCCCGAGCAGGCGCGGCGGCTCGCTGACCGGGCGGTGCGGCTGGAGGCCGGGCGGGTTGCCGCCTGCGGGCCGCTTGCGGAGGCGCTGGCGTGAGCCCGTCGATCAGCGTCTCGCTGGGTCAGGTCGCGGCGGCACTCGCCCTGGTCGCCCTTGCGGTGGGGATCTCCTTCTGGCGCCGCACCGACCTCGAGCGCGACATCGTCGTCGCGACCGTCCGCTCCTTCGTCCAGCTGACCGCGATCGGCTACGCGATCAAGCTGATCTTCGAAGCCGACACGATCTGGCTCGTCGTGGCGCTGCTCTCGGTGATGGTCCTCTTCGGCGCGCTCACCGCCCGCAGCCGCGCCAAGAAGGTCCCGGGCGCCTTCTGGCCGTTGCTGATCGGACTCGCGATCGCCGCGGCATCGACCCTTGGTTTGGTTGTCGCCTTGGGCATCTTCGAAGCGACGCCGCGCTACCTCGTACCGGTCGGCGGAATGATGATCGGCAACGCGATGACCGCATCGGCGGTCGCGCTCAACCGCCTCGGCGACGAGGTGAGCGAGTCGCGCGCGGCGATCGAGGCGACCCTGGCGCTCGGCGCGACCGCACGCGAGGCGGCGCTGCCCTTCGTCCGCCGCGCGATGCGCTCGGGCACGATCGCCCTGGTCGACTCGACCAAGACCACCGGCCTGATCTTCTTCCCCGGAACGATGGTCGGGATGCTGCTCGCCGGCGCCGAACCGACCGACGCCGTGCGCCTGCAGCTGATCCTCCTCTACCTGCTGCTCGGCAGCACCGCGATCGCCGCCCTCGTCGCCACCGGACTCGCCTACCGTCATTTCTTCACCCCGGCGCAACAGCTGCGCGAGCTGGGCTGACCTCTCCCTACACTGACCCTGTGTCCCGCCGGCAGTTCCTGACGCTGGTCGCGACGATCCTCGGCTCGACGGTCGTCTTCCTCGACTCGACCGTGGTCAACGTGGCGCTGCCGGCCATCGCCGACGACCTGAACGCCGGCCTCGCCGGGCAGCAGTGGGTGGTCGAGGCCTACATGCTGACGCTGGTCTCGCTGCTCTTGGTCGGCGGCTCGCTCGGCGACCAGCTCGGGCGGCGGCGGATGTTCGTCTTCGGCCTGGTCGGCTTCGGCGTCACCTCGATCCTCTGCGCGCTGGCGCCGACGGTCGAGTTCCTGGTCGGCGCCCGCGCCCTGCAGGGCATCGCCGGGGCGCTGCTCGTCCCCGGCTCGCTGGCGATCGTCGCCGCCACCTTCGAAGGGGCGGCGCGCGGCAAGGCGGTCGGCACCTGGACCGCCTGGACCGGGATCGCGACGGTGCTCGGCCCGGCCGGCGGCGGAGCGCTGGTCCAGGCGCTCTCCTGGCGGGCTGTCTTCTGGGTCAACATCCCGTTGATCGCGGCGACGGTGGCGCTGACCCTTCACTCGGTCGAAGAGAGCAGCGACCCAGGCGCCTTTCGCGGTATCGACTGGCTTGGAATCGGCCTCTCGGCGGCCGGCCTCGCCGGCCCGGTCTTCGCCCTGATCGAGCAGCCGACCCACGGCTGGGGGGACCCGATGGTCTGGGCGCCGCTGATCGCCGGCATCGCCTGCTTCGTCCTCTTCGTCGTGCACGAGGCGCGTGCCCGCCACCCGATGCTCGACCTCGCCCTGTTCAGGATCCGCAACTTCTGGGTCGCCAACCTGACCACGCTCAGCGCCTACGCCGGGCTGATCGGGGGGCTCTTCTTCGTCGGCCTCTTCCTGCAGCAGGTGGGCGGCTACTCGCCGGTCGAGGCGGGACTGGCGACGACGCCGATCTCGCTGATCCTCTTCTTCCTCTCGCCGCGCTGGGGCAAGCTCGCCTCGGGAACGGGCCCGCGGCTGCCGATGACCGCCGGTCCGATTGTCGGCGGGATCGGCTTGATCCTGTTGCTCCGGGTCAACGCCGGCGCCGACTACCTGACCGACGTATTGCCCGCGATCCTGGTTTTCGGCCTCGGCCTCTCGGCGACCGTTGCGCCGCTGACCGCGACCGTGCTCGACTCGGTCGAGGAACGGCACGTCGGCATCGCCTCCGGCGTCAACAACGGCGTCTCCCGCGTGGCCGGGCTGCTCGCGATCGCGGTGCTCGGGGCGGTGATCTCGGCCAGCTTCGGCTCGACCCTCGATGGCAACCTCGGCGACCGCCCGCTCGGCCCGCGAGCGAGCCACGCGATCGCCGAGGCGAAGAAGCAGCCGCTGGCGGTGCCCTCGACGAAGCGCCTGCCGCCTCCCGCGGCGGCCCGCGTCCGGACCGCCTCTGCCGATGCGTCGACCTCGGCCTTCCACCTCGGCGCCCTGATCGCCGGTCTGCTGATGATCGCCGGCGGCATCGTCGCCGGCTTCGGGATCGAAAACCCGCGCCGCCGGGTCGAGGCGGTGGCAAGCCGCGGCTCGGCCCAGGCAGGAGAGTGCGGCCACGCCGCCGACGCCGACTGCCAAGAACAAAAACAGCTCCCCCCACCCGGTGAGGCGCCAGAACCCGAGCTTGCGTAAGAGTTGGGGCGCTCACCCGGAGGCCTTTCGAAGCCACGGACGGGGTGCCCCTCGAACGGGCGGATACTCAAAGTGCCGCCCCCTCCGGGCGGCACTTGTTCGGGCGAGGGGCACCCCGTCCGTGGCCCCCCAATAGGCTCCGACTCATGAGCGCCCCGATCATCTTCAGCGGCATCCAGCCCACCGGCCGCAAGCACCTCGGCAACTACATCGGCGCGATCCGCCAGTACGTCGAGGGCCAGGAGCGCGGCGAGCCGGCGATCTTCTGCATCGTCGACCTGCACGCGCTCTCGGTCGCCTACAACCCGGTCGAGCTGCGCGAACGCGTCTACGACACCACCGCGATCCTGCTCGCCGCCGGCCTCGACCCGGAGCGCTGCATCCTCTTCCGCCAGTCCGACGTGCGCGAGCACACCGAGCTGACCTGGCTGCTCTCGGCGGTCACCGCCCACGGCGACCTCGACCGCATGCACCAGTTCAAGGAAAAGTCAGGTCGTCAGCGGGAGCTCGCCTCGGCGGCGCTCTTCTACTACCCGGTGCTGATGGCCGCCGACGTGCTCGCCTACAAGGCGACCGAGGTGCCGGTCGGCGACGACCAGCGCCAGCACGTCGAGCTGATGCGGGAGATCGCCCGTCGCTTCAACAGTCGCTTCGGCGAGGCCCTGGTCGTGCCGGAGGTGGTCGTGCCGGAGGTGGGGGCACGGATCATGGACCTGCAGGAGCCCGAACAGAAGATGTCGACGACCACCTCGAGCGAGGCCGGCACCGTCTTCGTGCTCGACGAGCCGGCGGCGATCCGCAAGAAGCTCGGCAGCGCCGTCACCGACTCCGGGCGCGAGATCGTCCGCCGCGAGGACAAGCCCGGGATGACCAACCTGATCGACGTCCTCGCCGTTGCCCGCGGCGTCGACCCGGCCGAGATCGAGCGCGAGTTCGACGGCGCCGGCTACGGCGACTTCAAGGCCGCGGTTGCCGAGCGCGTGATCGAGATGCTGGCGCCGGTGCAGGAGCGCTACGCGGAGCTGCGCCCGGACCAGACGGCGCTGGAGGAAGCGCTCGCGGTCGGCGCTGAGAAGGCGCGGACGATCGCCGCGCCGACCCTGGCCGACGTGCGCGACCGGATGGGCATCGGCGCGCCGACCTACTCTTAGGCGATGGCCGTCGCGGACCTCGATCTCGAGCTCGACGTCTTCGCCGGGCCGTTCGACCTGCTGATCGCCGTCCTGCTGCGCGAGGAGGTCGACCTGCTCGAGGTCGAGCTGGCCGAGGTCGTCGTCGCCTACGTCGAGCACCTCGAGCGCGAGGGCGAGCTGGAGTTGGAGGTGGCGACCGAGTTCCTCGTCCTGATCGCGTCCCTGCTGGAGTTGAAGTCGCGACTGCTGTTGCCCGGCGCCGACCCCGAGCTGGAGGAGCTGGGGCCGGAGGAGGCGGTCGAGGAGCTGCTCGCCCGTCTGCTCGAGTACCGCCGCTACCGCGCCGCCGCGGCGGCGCTGGTGGAACGCTTCGAGGCTGCGCGCGGCTTCCTCTACCGCTCGGCGCCGCTGCCGCCGAGCCTGCGCCGCGTGGCCGTCGATGCTGCGGTCGCCGCCTACGACCCGGAACGGCTCGGCGCCGCGCTCGGCGACCTGCTGACCGTCCCGCCGCCGGTCGACGTCAGCCACATCCGGCCGACCGTCTCGCTCGAGCGTCGCCTGCGGGCGCTCCGCGACGCGCTCGCCGGTCGCGCCAGCATCGATTTCGACGAGCAGTTCGGCGGCGAGGACCGGCTGACCCAGGCGGTCACCCTGTTCGCCCTGCTCGAGCTCTACCGCAAGGGCGAGGTCACCTGGAAGCAGAGCGAGCCGCTCGGGCCGATCGAGATCCGCCGGCAGGAGGTAGGGAGGGGGTGAGCGACCTGAGCCGCACGATCGAGGCGCTGCTCTTCCTTTCGCCGGATGCGGTGTCCGCCGCCGACCTGGCCGAGGCGACCGAGGCGACCGAGGGGCAGGTCGCCGAGGCGATCGACCTGCTGCGCGAGGACCTCGCCGAGGGCCGCCGCGGCGTCGTCCTGCGCGAGGTATCCGCTGGGTTTGCCCTGGCCGGCGACCCGGCCAGCGAGGACGCGGCCCGTCGCCTGCTCGCCAAGCCGCGCACGCCGCCGCTGACCCAGGCGCAGGCGGAGACCCTCGCGATCGTCGCCTACCTGCAGCCTGTCTCGCGGCCCGAGGTGGCGCGGATCCGCGGCGTCTCCTCGGAGTCGGCCGTGCAGACGCTGGCCGAGCGCGGCCTGATCGAGGAGTCGGGGCGCTCGCAGTTCGGCGCGGCGCTGTTCAAGACGACGGAGTTGTTCGAAAGGCTCTTCGGCCTGGCCGGGCTCGATCGGTTGCCCGATCCGTCGCAGTTCGATCCGACGCCTGAGGACGAGCGGGAGCTGCGCGAGCGACTGCTCAAGGCCGGTGAACAACGTACGGAGCCATGACGGTGGGCGTCGCCGGGGTCTCCCTCGGCTACGCCTAACCCCCGCCTGCGGCGGGGGTGATTTTGAGCGGCCTGCGGCCGCGGGAGTCACTCCGCGGTGCCGGGGGGAGGCTAGGCCGAGGCAGACCCCGGCGCCGCCATCGTGAGGCTGGCGAAGTTTCTCGCGCATGGGGGGGTCGCTTCTCGGCGGAAAGCTGAGGTGATTGTGGCTGCCGGGCGCGTGACGGTCGGCGGGGAGGTGGTGAGGGATCCGGCGCGGGATGTGGGGGAGGGTGATGAGGTGCGGGTGGACGGGAGCTTGGTGGGGGCTGAGGTGCTCGAGGTCTGGGCGGTCAACAAGCCGGCTGGGGTCGTCTCGACCGCGCGTGAGCCGGGGAAACGGCCGGCGGTGGTCGAGCTGGTGGATTCGGCGGTGCGGCTCTACCCGGTGGGTCGTCTCGATGTTGACTCGACCGGGCTGCTGCTGCTCACCAACGACGGCGCGCTGGCCAACCGGTTGACGCATCCTCGCTACGAAGTTCGCAAGGCCTACCGGGTGCGGCTGCGCCGCCCGCCCGCCGACGCCGACCTGCGCCGCCTCTCGAGCGGGGTGCAGCTCGACGACGGCCCGACGGCGCCGGCCGAGGTGCGGCGGCTCGGCGAGCGCGAGATCGAGATCGTCCTGCGTGAGGGCCGCAACCGTCAGGTGCGCCGCATGGCCGAAGCCGTCGGCAACGACGTGGTCGCGCTGCAACGCGTCCGCTTCGGCCCGGTCGGGCTTGGCGAGCTGGTGGAGGGAGAGGCGCGCCGCCTCGGCGCCGATGAGATTGCCACGCTGCGCGAGATATGACGAGCCGACAGACAGGGCAGCCTCAATAGGTGATCTGGACGACGACGGTCCGCTCGCGCGGACGGTCGTCGAAGTCGAGCAGTACGAGCTGCTGCCAGGCGCCGAGCGCGAGCCGGCCGTCGAGGATCGGCACGGCCTCCGACGGCCCGATCAGGGTCGCCCGCTGGTGTGCGTGGGAGTTGGTGTCGTGGTTGAGCCTGTTGTGCTCGTAGTCGCCCTGGGCGGGGATCAGCCGCTCCACCATCGCTCGCAGGTCGTGGACCCCGCCAGGCTCGAACTCCATCGTCGAGATCGCCGCGGTCGAGCCCCGCACGAAGAGGAGCGCCTGTCCCGAGGTCGCGCCCATCTCGTCGATCGTTCCCTGGACCTCGCCCGTGAAGTCGAGGACATCCCCGTCTCCCCGGGTGGAAAAGCGGAACTCGGCGGTCTCGACGGGCATGCGCCGACGCTACCTCAAGTCGGCGGCGAGCAGGCGACGAATTGCCGATACCACGGCGTCGGGTTCATGTTCGATTTGGGTATGAGTGAAGCGGACGACGCGGTAGCCGCGCAGTTGCAGATCTCGGTCTCGCTTCCGGTCGCGTCCGAAGGCGAGTGGATTGTCGTGAAAGCGCTCGCCGTCGGTTTCGACGACCAGCCGCTGCTCGGGCCAAAGGAAATCGACCTCGATGCTCTCCCTCCCGTTCTCGACTGTTCGATTGCAGGCGGGATGGGGAAGGTTGCTCGTCGCAATCAAGGTGAGAAGGCGCGCCTCCAGGGGACTTCTCAGGACCGGTGGGGTGGGCGCCTTGCCTGCACCGGCCGGATGTGGGGTCACCAAGCGCCACTCGCGCAGAATCGTTCGCAGCGTTGGCGCTCCGCGTCGCCGTCTCATGGCCAGGAGGCGTTCGGTCTCGGGGACATCGAGCATCCGCAGCACGGCGGCTCGCTCCACCACCCGGCGCAGGGAGCGTTCGCCGAGCATTCCGGCGAGATCGACGATCGTGCGAGAGGGACTCGTGCAGGGAATGGCTTTGCAGTGCCCCGTTTCCGCCTTTTGTGGAGGTGGCCCATAGTGGCGCCGTATGCCATCGAGCTCCCGCCCCGACGCGCCGGGCGCGGTCACTTCGACCAAGACCGGAAGCTGGTCCCGGAGGCCGAGAAGGTGTGTCGCGGTGAGATGCGAGACGACCGCTCCCCCGCCGCAGGCCAGTACCGCTGACATCATCCGAGCGTGGCCGTCGCTCACCGAGTGTCCGACCCCAAAGGTCCCTCGGAAGCCCGGGTGGAGATGTCCGCCCAAGACGGCCTTTTCGATCGAGCTGTCGGTGACTCCAAGCTCTCTCAGTTGTCTACGCGACACGACGCCGTGCTGGCGAATCGCCACTTTCCCAATCGCCTCCCATTTCCTTCCGCTGCGATTTATGCCTCTCACAGAGGTATAAGTCGCAGCGGAAGGAAATTCGCCCCCCTTGCGGGCGGGCTTTGGGAAGATGCCTCGATATGAGCGCAAACGGAAACCAGAGGCTCTTCGCGGTGCGTGGCGCGGTGCAGGCCGACGCCAACGAGCCGGAGGCGATCGCCGGGGCGACAACCGAGCTGATGCGCGAGCTGCTCGACCGCAACGAGCTGGCGCCGGAGGCGATGGTCAGCTGCCTGTTCACGACCACCGACGACCTCGACGCCGAGTTCCCCGCGGTCGCCGCGCGCAGCCTCGGCCTCGACGCGGTGCCGCTGCTCTGCTGTCGCGAGATCCCGGTGCCCGGTTCGATGCCGCGGGTGATCCGGGCGATGGTCCACTACTACGCGCCGGCCGGCCACGCGAGCGCCCATGTCTATCTGGGGGCGACCCAGAGCCTGCGCACCGACCTCCACGCGGCTCAGTAACGGCCCGGTCGGCACAATGGACCGATGACCGTCACCTTCGCGGAGAAGCTGGCCCGCATCCCGGGCTACCAGGCCGGCGTGCCGACCGGGCAGGCGCCCGAGGCGATTGCCGCCGGCGGCATCGCCCAGCTCGCCTCCAACGAGTCGCCCGTGCCGCCGCACCCGAAGGTGGTCGAGGCGATTCGCGCGGCGGCGGGCGCGATGAACCGCTACCCGGACCCCGACGCCACGCTGCTGCGCCGGCGCATCGCCGAGCGCTACGAGGTGGAGCCCGGTGGTGTCGCCGTCGGCAACGGCTCCTGCGAGATCCTGCTCGCCGCGGCCGAGGCGCTCTGCGAGCCCGGCGCCGAGATCCTCTACGCCTGGCCCTCCTTCTCGATGTACCCGCACCTGGCGGCGCTGACCGGCGCCCGTGAGATTCGCGTGCCGCTGGCCGAGGGCGAGGTCCACGACCTCGACGCGATGGCCGCGGAGGCGAGCGCGGCGACCCAGCTGGCGATCGTCTGCAACCCGAACAACCCGACCGGCACCCACCTGCCCGCGGCGCGGGTCGCCGACTTCTGCGAGCGCGTCCCCGCGCACGTCACGATCGTGCTCGACGAGGCCTACATCGAGTTCCAGACGGTCGACGATCCCGACTCCACGGTCGACCTGCTCACCGACTTTCCCAACCTGGTCGTCCTGCGCACCTTCAGCAAGGTCTACGGCCTCGCCGGCCTGCGGGTCGGCCTCGCCCTCGGCTCGGCCAAGTTCCGCGCCGCGGTCGACGCCGTGCGTCAGCCGTTCAGCGTCAACGCTCTCGCTCAGGCGGCGGCGGCCGAGGCGATCCTGCACCAGGACGACGTCGAGCAGCGGGTCGAGCGCACCGTGGTCGAGCGCGTCCGGGTCGAGGCGGGCCTGCACGAGCTCGGCCTGGAGACGGCCGATACCCAGACCAACTTCTCCTGGATCGACCTCGGCGACGCCGACGAGAGGGAGATCGTCGCCGGCCTCGCCGAGCGGTCGATAGCGGTCCGTCCCGGCGCCCCGCTGGGCGACTCCGGCCACATCCGGGTCAGCTACGGCACGCTGGGCGAGAACGGCCGCTTTCTCGCGGCGATGGCCGAGTTGCTCGACTAATCGCCGCCTGCCTGCTACAAACTCGAGGGAAGTGAAGCGAACAGGCGACACCGCGAGCAGCATGTGCGCACGGCGCGCTGCGGTTGCCCCTGTCCGCCCTTTCTATTCCTGGCGATTTAGCTAGGCGTCCGGCCTGGCGGCTTCGCGCCGCTCCGATAGAGCGTTTGGCCGGGCGCCGGTTCGATCGGTTCGCGCGCTTCGCGATGCCCGCGCTCGCATGGCGAAGCCCGCACGGAAAGTAGAGTCTCGGACGTGGAGAAAGGCGACGGAAAGATGATCATCGGAATGCGGCAGGAGGGGCGGGACCGGGTTCGCGACCAGCGGATCGAGCGGGTCGTCGAGCTGGTGTCGCCGGAAGCGCTGCTCGGCGACCTGCCACTCGGCGAAGAGCGCGAGCGCAGTGTCGTGATCGGGCGGAAGGACGTCGAGAACGTGCTGGAGCGGGTCGACGACCGGCTGCTGGTCGTGGTCGGCCCGTGCAGCGTCCACGACGTCGAGGCGGCGCTCGAGTACGGTGGCCGCCTGGCCGAGCTGGCCGCCCGGCTGAGCGACGACCTGCTGGTCGCGATGCGCGTCTACTTCGAGAAGCCGCGGACGACGACCGGCTGGAAGGGGCTGATCAACGACCCCTACCTCGACGGCTCCTGCGACGTCAACGCCGGCCTGCGCATCGCGCGCACGCTGCTGCTGCAGGTGCTCGACCTCGGCCTGCCGATCGGCTGCGAGTTCCTCGACCCGATCACGCCGCAGTACATCTCCGACACGGTCGCCTGGGGGGCGATCGGCGCCCGCACGACCGAGAGCCAGATCCACCGCCAGCTCGGCTCCGGCCTCTCGATGCCGATCGGCTTCAAGAACCGCACCGACGGCAACGTCCAGGTCGCCGTCGATGCCGTTCGCGCCGCCGCGGCGCCCCATGCCTTCGCCGGGATCGACGACGCCGGCCGGCCGGCGATTCTCCACACGACCGGCAACCCTGACGGCCACGTCATCCTGCGCGGTGGGCGCGGCGGTCCCAACTGCGATCCCGAGGGGGTTGCCGCAGCGCTTGGGATGCTCTCCGGCGCCGACCTCGCCGAGCGCCTGGTGATCGACGCCTCCCACGACAACAGCGCCAAGGATCCTGGCAAGCAGATGCTGGCGACGGCCGAGATCGGCGATCAGGTGGCCGCCGGCAACGCGGCGATCGTCGGGGTCATGCTCGAGTCCTTCCTGGTCGAGGGGCGCCAGGACCTCGGCGACGCCGAGTCGCTCACCTACGGGCAGTCGATCACCGATCCCTGCATCGACTGGGATCGCACGGTCACGGCGCTGGAGGGATTGGCGACGGCGGTCAGGGCGCGGCGCGGCTGATGCGGACGGCGGTCCTCGGCGTCGGCCTGATCGGAGGCTCGATCGGGCTTGCGGCGAAGCAGCGGCTCGGCAGCGAGGTCGCCGGCTGGGGACCGAACCGCCCCAGCGTCGATCGGGCGATCGAGCTGGGTGCGATCGATGAGCCGGCCGGCTCGATCGAGGAGGCGTGCGCCGGGGCCGAGGTCGTTTTCTGCGCGGCCCCCGTGTCTGCCCTGCCCGGCCTGGTCGCGGCGGCGCTCGCTGCCAGCGGCGAGGGCACGGTGGTCACCGACGCCGGCTCGACCAAGCGCCGGCTCGTCGCCTCGCTCGGCGAGGACGAGCGCTTCATCGGCGGGCACCCCCTGGCCGGCGCCGAGACGGCCGGCGTGGCGAACGCCCGGGCCGATCTCTTCGACGGCGCCCGCTGGTACCTGACGCCCACAGAGCACTCCAGCGGCATCCTCTACGACCGCCTGCAGCGGACGATCGCCGGGCTCGGCGCCCGCCCGCAGGCGATCGACGCCGCGGCGCACGACCGGCTGATGGCGACGGTGAGCCACCTGCCGCACGTGCTCGCCGACGTCCTCGCCGCCCAGGCGGCGGCAGAGCTGACCCGCGACTCCGAGCGCCTGCCCGAGGTCGGCCCCAGCTTCCGCGACGCGACCCGGGTCGCCGGTTCGAACCCGGCGATCTGGGGCGACATCTTCAGCGCCAACAGCGACGCCGTCGGCGCCGCGATCGACGACGCGATCGCCCGCTTGCGCGAGGCACGTGAGCTGATCGGCGCGGGCGATTCCGCTGCCATCTCCGCCTGGCACGCGCAGGCCGGCGCCGACCGGCGCGGCCTGCTCGAGGCCGACCTGGAGGGCGGCGCGCTGCGCGAGCTGCGCGTCGTCGTCGCCAACCGCCCCGGCACCGTGGCCGAGCTGGCGCTGGCGCTGGGCGAGGCCGGAGTCAACATCGAGGACATGGCGCTGCACCCGGCGGCCGACATGAAGTCGGGCGCGATCTCACTGTGGGTGGCCGGCGAGGAGCAGGCCGGGCGCGCCGCGGCGCTGGTCCGCGGGCTGGGCCACAGCGCGACCGTCGTCTCTGGGGACTGAAGATCCTCTTGCCGGCCCGCTTCGATCCACCGGGTCCGCTCAGCGGCAGCCTCAGGCCGCCACCCGACAAGTCGGTCTCGCACCGCGCCGCATTGATCGCAGCGATGGGCGAGGGGGAGACGACGATCGACGGCTACCTCGACGCCGCCGACACTCGCGCCACCCTAACCGCCGTCGAAGCCCTCGGCGCAGAGGTGACCCGACCCGCGTCCGACCCTCGAACGGGGTTCGATGCTGGTCGGATCGTGGTGCGCGGCGTCGGCCTGCAGGGCGCCGCCACCGCGGCGATCGACGTCGGTAACGCCGGCACCCTGCTGCGCCTGCTGCCGGGCTGGCTCGCGGGCCAGGGGACAGGGGAGTGGACGCTGGACGGCGACGACTCGATCCGCCGCAGGCCGGTCGACCGGATCGCGGCGCCGCTGCGCCTGATGGGCGCCCGACTCCAGTGTCGTGAGGATCGGCTGCCTCCGTTGCGGGTCGAGGCCGCTTCGCTCCACGGCGTCGAGTACGCGCTGCCGGTCGCCAGCGCTCAGGTCAAGTCCTGCCTGCTCTTCGCCGGCCTGCTGGCCGACGGCGAGACCCGGATCGTCGAGCCGCTGCCGAGTCGCGACCACAGCGAGCGGATGCTCGCCGCGGCGGGGGCCGAGATCGAGCGCGGTGAGGGCGCTGTCACCGTGCGTCCGGCGGCGCGGCTCGAACCGGGCGAGATCGCAGTCCCGGCCGACTTCTCCTCGGCCGCCTTCTTCATCGTCGCGGCGCTGCTCGTCCCCGGCAGCGAGGTCGCCCTCACCGGGGTCGGTCTCAATCCGACCCGCACGGGACTGCTCTCGATCCTCGCGCGGATGGGCGCCGCGATCGACGTCGAGCCCGCGGGCGAGCGTGGCGGAGAGCCGCGCGGCCGACTTCGCATCCGCTCTTCGGAGCTGCGTGGGACCGACGTCGGCGGCGCCGAGATCCCGCTGGCGATCGACGAGCTGCCGCTGGTCGCCCTGGCCGCCTGCTTCGCCGAGGGCGAGACGACGATCCGCGACGCCGCTGAGCTGCGTCGCAAGGAGAGCGACCGGATCGCCACCGTGAGCGAAGCCTTGACGGCGCTGGGCGCGAGCATCGAGACGAGCGAGGAGGGGATGCGGATCCAGGGTACGGGCGGCCTGCGCGGCGGCGCCGTCGACTCCCACGGCGACCACCGGATCGCGATGCTCGGCGCGGTCGCCGGACTCGCCTCGCGCCAGGGCGTCGAGGTCGCCGGCATGGACGCCGCCGCGGTCAGCTACCCCGGCTTCGAGGCGGACCTCGCCTCGCTCGTCCGGGCCGGGGCGCTTTAGTGGTCCTCTGGACCTCCAAAGCGCTCCGCGCCATACCCTGCCGCCCATGGTCATCGCGATCGACGGTCCCGCCGGGGCCGGCAAGTCAACCGTTGCCCGTGCCGTAGCCGCGACGCTGGGCTTCACCTACCTCGACTCGGGGGCGATGTATCGCTGCGTGGCGCTGGCGGGGATCGAGCGCGGTGTCGACCTGGACGAGGCCGGGGCAATGGGTGCGCTGGCTCGCTCGCTGACGATTGGGCTTCACGGCGAGCGGGTCGAGCTGGACGGCCGCGACGTAGGCGCCGCGATCCGCGAGCCGCGGGTGACCGAGGCCGCCTCACGGGTCTCGGTCCATCCCCCGGTGCGGGAGGCGATGGTGGCGCGCCAGCGAGAGCTGATCGCCGCCGGGCGCTACGTCGCCGAGGGTCGCGACATCGGCACCGTGGTCAGCCCCGAGGCGCCGCTCAAGGTCTTCCTCACCGCTTCCGCCGAGGAGCGCGCCCGTCGCCGCGCGGCTCAGACGAACGAGGACGAGGCCGCTGTCCTCGCCGCGCAGCGCGAGCGCGACGCGCGCGACGAGGGCCGCGAGCACAGCGCGTTGCGCGCGGCCGAGGACGCGGTCGAGATCGACACCACCGGACTTCCCCTCGACGGGGTCGTCGGGCGGATCGTCGACCTGGCCCGCGAGCAGGGCCTTGCGTGAGACGCGTGGTCACTTTGCCACCGTATGCGGGGGTCAATTGCCCACCGGTGGGCCCCTATGAGTAGGCCGACCGTCGCCATCGTCGGCTTTCCCAACGTCGGCAAGAGCACCCTGGTCAACCGGCTCGCCGGGGGTCGCGAGGCCGTGACCGATGCCGAGCCCGGCGTCACCCGCGACCGCAAGCGCGTCCCCTGCGAGTGGAACGGGGTCGCCTTCGACCTGCTCGACACCGGCGGCATCGACCTCGCCGACGAGAGCGAGCTGGCCGCGGACGTGCAGCGCCAGGCCCGGACCGGGATCGCCGAGGCCGAGGCGATCCTGCTCGTCGTCGACGGCCGCGCCGGGGTCCGGGCCGGCGACGCCGAGCTGGCCAAGACCCTGCGCGGCGGCGACGTTCCCGTCCTCGTCGTCGTCAACAAGGTCGACCGCCCCGGCGACGAGCACGTCGCGGCCGAGTTCCACCAGCTCGGCCTCGGCGACCCGATCGCGGTCTCAGCGACGCATGGGCTGGGCGCCGGCGACCTGCTCGACGGCATCGTCGAGTCGCTGGGCGAGCTGCCTCCGCCGGCGGCCGGCGAGGAACCCGTTCGCGTCGCCGTCGTCGGCCGCCCAAACGCGGGCAAGTCCTCGCTGGTCAACGCATTCCTCGGCAGCGAGCGGGTGATCGTCTCCGAGCGCGCCGGCACGACCCGCGATGCGATCGACACCGAGCTCGAGGTCGACGGCCGCGCCGCCCTGCTGGTCGATACCGCCGGCCTGCGCCGCCGCGCCAAGGTCGCCGGCACGGTCGACTACTACGCCCAGCTGCGCTCCGAGCTGGCGGTCGAGCGGGCCGATGTGGCGATCGTCGTCTGCGATGCCGCCGACGGAGTGACGGCCGAGGACCTGCGGATCGCCGAGCTGGCGATGCGGGCCGGCTGCGCGACGCTGCTCGTCCTCAACAAGTGGGACATCGGCATGACCGACGTCGACGACGCGCGGGCGCGGGTCGAGCGCAAGCTGCGCCTGCGGCCCGAGGTCGTCACCGCCTCGGCGCTCTACGGTCGCAACGTCGCCAAGCTGCTGCCGAAGGCGCTGCAGCTCGCCGACCGCGCGGCCGAGCGGATCCCGACGCCGGAGCTGAACCGCTTCGTCGCCGACGTGGTCGCAACGACGCCGCCGCCCTCCCGGCGCGGCCGGCGCCTGCGCCTCTACTACTCGGCGCAGATCGGCGAGAGGCCGCCGCGCTTCGCGATCCAGGTCAACGACCGCAAGCTGATCGTCCGCGACTGGGCCTACCACCTGGAGAACAGGATGCGCGAGACCTACGGCCTCGAGGGCATTCCTCTGATCATCGATTTCGTCCCCCACTCGGGCCGCCGTCGCTGACGCTCCCCGGGTACGCTTCCGCCTATGTCGAATATCCAGCCGCTCGCCGAGGGCGAGTACCTCTTCACTTCCGAGTCGGTCACCGAGGGTCATCCGGACAAGGTCTGCGACGCGATCTCCGACGCCATCCTCGACGCCGTGATGGAGGGCGACCCCGGGGGGCGCGTCGCCTGCGAGACCCTGGTCAACACCGGCATGGCGGTCGTCTCCGGCGAGATCTCGACCGACGTCCACCTCGACGTGCCCGAGCTGGTCCGCGAGACGATCCGCGACATCGGCTACGACCACGGTGACTACGGCTACAACTGCGATCACATCTCGGTCCTCGTCTCGCTCGACAAGCAGTCGCCCGACATCGCCCAGGGGGTCGACGCCTCGCACGAGACGCGCACCGGCTCCGCGACCGACGACGAACTGCTGCTCGCCGGCGCGGGAGACCAGGGGATGATGTTCGGCTACGCCACCGACGAGACCGAGGCGCTGATGCCGATGCCGGTCCACCTCGCCCACCGGCTCGCCGAGCGCCTCGCCGCAGTGCGCAAGGACGGCACCCTCGACTACCTCGGCCCCGACGGCAAGACCCAGGTCACGGTCCGCTATGCGCACGGCCGCCCGGTGCGGGTCGAGAAGCTGCTGATCTCGACCCAGCACGCCGAGGGGGTCGACTCGGAGTCGACGATCAAGCCCGACCTCTGGCAGCACGTCGTCGCGCCGGTCCTCGAGGCCGAGGCGAACGGGCTCTACGACGAGACCGCGCTGCGCGATGGCTTCCTCGTCAACCCGACCGGCAAGTTCGTGATCGGCGGCCCGGTCGGCGACGCCGGCCTCACCGGGCGCAAGATCATCGTCGACACCTACGGCGGCATGGCCCGCCACGGCGGCGGCGCCTTCTCCGGCAAGGACCCCTCCAAGGTCGACCGCTCCGCCGCCTACGCCGCCCGCCACGTCGCCAAGAACCTCGTCGCCGCCGACCTGGCCCAGCGCTGCGAGGTCCAGGTCGCCTACGCGATCGGCGTCGCCCACCCGGTCTCGCTGATGGTCGAGACCTTCGGCACCGGCAAGCTGCCCGATCTGGAGCTCTCGCGCCTGGTCGAAGCCGAGTTCGACCTGCGCCCCGGCGCCTTCCGCCGCTACCTCGACCTGCACCGGCCGATCTACCGGAAGACCGCGGCCTACGGCCACTTCGGCCGGGAAGATCCGGACTTCAGCTGGGAGAAGACGGATCGGGCGGATGCATTGCGCGAGGCCGCGGGCTCAGTGACCGCTGCGCCTGCTTAGAGCCGATCCGGTAGGGCTTCCACTTAACTTTTCCCGAAGACAGTCTGCGGCTGTCCGTTGGTGTCGCCGCGGAAAAAGTACAAGACGTTCCAGCCCTACCGGATCGGCTCTTGGCCTGGAGGCTGCGCCTCACCGAGGCCGTGCGAGCCGGAGGTGGAGGCGCCGGTCGCCTGGTCCACCCGGTGCACGACGTCAGCTGGGTCGGCGACGCCGACGAAGACGAAGTTGTAGTCGTCGGTCGCCGCGGTGTCGAAGTCGACGTCGCCGATCTGCATCACTCGCTGGTAGATCGACTGGCGGTAGTTGACGTTCTGCACCCGCTCCAGCCGCGTCTCCTGGATCTCGCGCGAGAAAATGCCACGCTTGATGTTGAGGCGGCGGCTGGTGATCGTGTAGGTCGTCGCGACGCGCTTGACGAAGCCGGCGAGGACGGTGACGGCGATCACGACGAGGACGATCAGGAAGACGGTCGCGCTGCCGGCGCCGAACAGCTTGGCGATCGCGCCGGCGATCGCCGCGACCAGGATGCCTTTCAGGTAGAAGCCGAGGATCGCCCGCCACGAGGGGTGGCCCTGGAAGATCACCTGCTCGCCGGGGCTGAGGTTGAGAGCCATCGCCGGGCAGGATATCCGGCCGTCCGCCTTTCGCCATACCGTGAGCGAGTGATCGCCAAGGTCGAGCCGCTGACGACCGCCCGCGCCCTGCGCGGTCCCTTCGACTACAGGCTGCCGGATGCGATGGCGGATCTCGAGGTGGGCAGTGTGGTGCGGGTGCCCTTCGGGCGGCGGCGGGCGCTGGGCATCGTCGTCGACCTCGCCGAGACCTCCGAGCTGCCGCCCGAGCGCCTCGCCGAGCCGCTCGAGGCGCTCGAGGCCGGCGTGTCGGCGGAGCTGGTCCGCCTCGGGCTCTGGGTGGCCGGCGAGTACTGCTCGACGCCGTCGCGCGGCCTGCAGCTCGCGCTGCCGCCCGGGACCGGGGCCGGTGGCCAGCGGGTCCGCTCGCGGACCGAGCTGCGCGCCGAGATCACCGCCGCCGGCGAGGAGGCGCTCGCCGCTGGCGGCCGCCTCGGCGCCAGGCAGCGGGCGGCCCTGGAGGCCCTGGGCGCGGGCGAGATGTCGGCCGGGGAGATGGCCGCCGCGGTCGGCGCCGACCGCCAGGTCCTGCGGCGGCTGGAGGAGCGCGGCCTGATCGCGACTCGCAGCACGCGGGTGCGGCGTCGCCCGGGGGACGCCGCCCTGGGCGGCGCGACCAGCAGTCCACGACTGCTCGAGGAGCAGGAGCGCGCCGTCGCCGAGATCGTCGCCGCCCTCGACGGCGACGCGGGCGCACCCCGCAAGCTGCTTCTCCACGGGGTGACCGGCTCGGGCAAGACCGAGGTCTACCTGGCCGCGGTCGAGGCCGCGCTCGCCCGCGGGCGGGGCGCGATCGTCCTCGTGCCGGAGATCGGCCTCGCCCCGCAGGCGGTGGCGCGCTTCCGCGCCCGGCTCGGCGATCGCTTCGCGGTCCTGCACTCGGCCCTCTCGCCCGGCGAGCGCTATGACGAGTGGCGGCGCCTGCGCAGCGGCGAGGCGAGCGTCTGCGTCGGGCCTCGCTCCGCCGTCTTCGCGCCGATTCGCGATCTCGGCCTGGTCGTGATCGACGAGGAGCACGACTCCTCCTACAAGCAGGAGGGAGACCCCTGCTACGACGCGCGCACCGTCGCCCGCCGCCGCGCCGCCGAATGCGGCGCGATCCTGGTCGCGGGTACGGCGACGCCACGGCCCGAGTCGTGGCTGGAGCTGCCGCGGGTCGAGCTGCCGCGCCGCGTCGACGGCCGCTCGATGCCGCATGTCGAGGTGCTCGACATGCGCGAGGCCGATCCCCGCTCAGGCCCTCTGCACCCAGCCACCTGGGAGGCGCTGGGGGAGGTGCGCGAGGCGGGCGCAAAGGCGATCCTGATGGTCAACCGCCGCGGCTTCGCCCCCTGGCTCACCTGCCGTTCCTGCGGGCGGCACTGGGGCTGTCCCAACTGCGACGTCTCGCTGATCGTCCACCGCCACGCGGGGCGGCTCGTCTGCCACCACTGCGCCCACGCCGAGCCGCTGCCGCGCGCCTGTCCCGACTGCGACTCGACGACGCTCTCGCGGGCCGGCGCCGGCACCGAGCAGATCGAGGCGCTGCTCGCCGAGCAGCTCGACCCGATGCCTGTCTTCCGCCTCGACTCCGACACCGCGTCGGGCCGCGGCGCCCACGCCCGCATCCTCGCCGGCTTCGGCGAGGCGGAGAGCGCAGTGCTGGTCGGCACCCAGATGGTCGCGAAGGGCCACGACTTCCCCGAGGTCACTCTGAGCGCGATCCTCGACGCCGACGCGACCCTGCGCTTCCCCGACTTCCGCGCCGGCGAGCGCACCTTCGCGATGGTCGCCCAGCTCGCCGGGCGCAGTGGCCGCGGCGAGGCCGGGGGGGAGGTGATCGTCCAGGCCCTGGCCCCGGATGCGGCGAGCATCGTCCACGCCGCCCGGCACGACTCCGCCGCCTTCCTCGAGGAGGAGATCGAGCGCCGCCGGGCGCTCCGCTACCCGCCCTTTTCCCACCTGGTCCGGGTCGTGCTCAAGTCCGAGTTCGAGCCGCGCCTCGAACAGGCCGCCTCGCGGTTGGCCTCCAATCTCGCCGAGACCCTGCCCCAGGACACCGACCTGCTCGGCCCGGCGCCGATGTTCCGCGTCCGCAACAGATACCGCCGCCGCCTGCTGACCAAGGCTCGGGACCGCGACGCTACCGTCGCCGCGATCGGCGCCGCAGTCGAGCGCCTGGCCGCCGACCGCTCGCTCAAAGGCGTGGCGATCAGCGTCGACGTCGATCCGCAGTAGAGACCGCCGGCCGATCCATACAATCGCCCTATGAGCGATGAAGGGGTCCTGAAGGACGAAACGGAGCGCGAGCGGCTCGAAGCCGAAGTGATCGAACGGCGTGAAGCGGCGCTCGCGAACGTGATCAAGTTCGGCGACCCGGTGCTGAAGAGCAGGGCCTCGCCGGTGGCCGAGTTCGGCCCTGGGCTGCGCGCCGACGTCGACCGCATGATCGCGATCATGCGCGACGGGCTGGGGGTCGGCCTGGCTGCCACCCAGCTCGGCATCCTGCGGCGCGTGCTGGTCTTCCAAGCGGGATCCGACAGCCCGCCGACCGGTCTCGTCAATCCATCGATCGAGTGGCTCTCCGACGAGGCGGTCGTCGCCGAGGAGGGATGCCTCAGCCTGCCGCGGGTGGCGATGGACGTCGAGCGGTCTCTGCATGCCCGGGTGGGCGGCTTCGACGTCGAAGGCCAGCCGATGGCGATCGAGGCCTCGGGTCTGGAGGCCCGTGTCATCCAACATGAGATCGACCACCTCGACGGGGTGCTGATTCTCGACCGGGCGCCGCGGGCGCAGCGCAAGGCGGCGCTGCGGGCGCTCCGCGAAGGCGGCAGCTACGCGCCCGCCGGCGAGGAGCACGAGGCGGCAGATGCCGACGAGCACCGCGAGCCTCGCACCGACGCGTGAGGACCGTCTACCTCGGCACCTCGGAGTTCGCCGCGGCTGTGCTGCGCCGTCTCGCCGACTCCGGCCACCGTCCGCTCCTGGTGGCGACGCCGCCCGACCGGCCCAAGGGCCGCGGTCGCCACAGCGGACCGCCCCCGGCGGCCATCGCGGCCACCGAGCTGCAGATCGAGTTGCTGCAGATCGAGAACGTCAACGAGCAGGGCGCGCTGGAGCGGATCCGCGCGGTGCGTCCCGAGGCAATCGCGGTCTGCGCCTTCGGGCAACTGATCCGCGAGCCGCTGCTCTCCGAGTGGCCGCTGCTCAACGTCCATCCGTCTCTGCTTCCCCGCTGGCGCGGCGCGGCGCCGATCGAGCGCGCGATCATGGCCGGCGACGCGCGCACCGGCGTCTCGCTGATGCGGCTCACCGCCGGCCTGGACGCCGGCCCTGTCGCCCTGCGGGAGGAGATCGCGATCGGCTCCGAGGACGACTTCGCGAGCCTCTCGGGCAAGCTCTCCGCTCTGGGCGGCGAGCTGCTGGTCGAGGCGCTGGACCTGCAGGCCGCGGGCTCGCTGGGCTTCGCCGAGCAGGACGACGAGGAGGCGACATACGCCGAGAAGATCGCTCCCGGCGAGCGCCGCCTCGACCCGAGCCGGTCGGCGACCGATCTGGCGCGATTGGTCCGCGCCCTTACCCCCCACATCGGCGCCTACATCGAGCTGGGCGGCGAGGGCCGACTCGGCGTCAAGCGGGCGCGTGCCGTCGACGTCGCCGTCAAGCAGGGTGCGATGAAGGCGGAGTGGGGCGCGCTGCTGCTCGGCTGCGGGCGCGGCGCGCTGCGGCTGGAGGTCGTGCAGCCTCCCGGCGGCAAGCCGATGCCGGCCGATGCCTACCTGCGCGGCCACGCGGTGCCGGCACTTTGATCGCGCCTGCCCGGACGCTTGCCTTCGAGACGGTTCGGGCGACCTTCGAGCAGGACGCCCACACGGAGCGCTTCTTCCGCGAGGCGGCCGACGGCCGGAGGCTGGACGGTCGCGAGCGCGCCCAGGCGCAGCGCCTCGCTTTCGGCGCCGTGCAGCGTCGCGGCACCGCCGACGCGGCGATCGAACGCCTGGCCGAGCGCTCGCTGCGGCTGCTCGACCCGCCGGTCCTCGCCGCCCTGCGCCTCGGGCTCTACGAGCTGCTCTTCGCGGACGGAACCCCGGACCATGCGGCGGTCGACCAGGCGGTCGAGCTGACCAAGAGCGCCGGCGCAGCCCATGCCGCCGGGCTGGTCAACGCCGTGCTTCGCCGCGCCGGCCGCGAGCGGGGAAAGCTGGCGCAGACACTGCTGGGCGACGACTCTACCCCCGAGCGCGCCGCTGCAGCGCACTCGGCGCCGCTCTGGCTGGCGCGGATGTGGTGGGAGGAGTTGGGGCCCGAGGCGGCGCGCGCCCTGCTTGCGGCATGCAACAAGCCGGCCGAGCTGGGTCTCCGCGTCAACACGCTGCGCCACGGTCGCGAGGCGATGCTGGCGACACTGCTTGAAGCCGAGCTCGACGCCCGGCCGGCCGGGGGGCCCTGGCCGCTGGCCCCGCCCGAGGAGATGGTGGTCGCCGGGCGCATCGGCGCCACCGTGCCGGAACGGATCGCGGCGGGCGAGCTGACGCCGCAGAGCCGGGGCTCCGCGGCTGTCGTCGAGGTGCTCGACCCCAAGCCCGGAGAGCACGTGCTCGACCTCTGCGCCGGGCCGGGGATCAAGACCGGTCAGATCGCCGCCCGGATGGGCGATCGCGGCGAGGTCATCTCGGTCGAGCAGGACCCCGCCCGGGCGGCTGAAGTAGCAGGGCAGGCGCGCCGCCTCGACCTGCGCAGCGTCACGGTGGTCGAGGCCGATGCGGCGGCGGGCGGGATGGCCTCCGGCTTCGACCGGGTCCTGGTCGACCCGCCCTGCTCGGACTTCGGCGCGCTGGCCTCGCGCCCGGATGCGCGCTGGCGCAAGTCGCCACGGACGATCGAGCGCCTGGTCGAGCTGCAGGCGCAGATCCTGCTGCGCGGCCTGGAGGTCCTGCGACCGGGCGGAACGCTCGTCTACTCGACCTGCACGATCTCGCGCCGCGAGGGCGAGGAGCAGATCGCTGCCCTGCTCTCGCGGGCGGCGGCCCCCGGCGAGGCGCCGCAACTCTCGGTCGACGATCTCGGCGCCCTCGCGCCGGATCTCGCTTCGGCCCACGACCGGCGCTGCCTCCAGCTTCGGCCCGACCGCGACGGCACGACCGGTTTCTTCGTCTGCCGCTTGAGGAAGGATGATCGAAGCGGATGACCGGGAAAGCCATGATCGCCGAAGGGATCGCCGAGCGGTGCTGAACCGGGCCAAATGCCCCAGTTGCAGCGAGCCATGGCTACGGCCCTCCCAGCTCCCGGGCCGCTTCCGCTGTGTGTACTGTCTGCACCGCTTCGAGCTGGTCTCGCAATGTCCGAACTGCGGCGAACACCAGACAATCGCGCGGATGAGCACCACCGAGGACATGACCTGCCAGACCTGCCAAGCGTCGATGCTGAGGCCGATATGAGCCCAGGGCGCTGCAAACCGGCGCATCTCGGGGTCTTCGGTCGTCCGGATCGGGTCACGCACGAAAGTGCGCTCCCCTCACCGTCCTCCCTGCATCCCCCGACCTGCTTGGTTTTCGCGCCCTGGGAGAGGTTTTATGAGTGAGCGAATGGCGGAGTTGCTGGAGGAGCGCAGGGTTGCGCCGTCGATTCTTTCTGCCGATTTTTCACGACTAGGGGCCCAGGTCGACGAGGTGATGGCGGCTGGGGCGCGGGTGATCCACGTCGACGTTATGGACGGGCACTTCGTCCCGCCGATCACGATCGGGCCGCTCGTCGCCGCGTCGATCGCCGACCTGGTGCACGCCGCCGGCGGCGCGATCGACGTCCACCTGATGATCGAGGCGCCCGAGCGCCACATCGAGGCTTTCGCGGCGGCCGGGGCCGACTCGATCACCTTCCACGAGGAGGCGACCCCGCACGCCAACCGCACCCTGGCGGCGATCCGCGAGCTGGGCTGCCTCGCCGGGATCGCGATCAATCCGGGCACTCCGGTCGAGGCGCTGGCCGAGCTGCGCGACCGCGCCGACATCGCCCTCTGCATGACGGTCAACCCGGGCTGGGGCGGGCAGGCGTTCATCGCGGGCTCGAACGACAAGGTCTCGCGCCTGGCTGCGGTCGTCGGCGGGGCGAAGATCGAGGTGGACGGCGGCATCGACGCCGGCACGGCGGCCCCGATCGCCGACGCCGGAGCATCTTTGTTCGTAGCCGGATCGGCCGTGTTCGGCGCCGCCGACCCTGCGGCGGCCTACGCGGACATCGTCGCCGCAGCCAGCGCTGCTTGAGAGCCCATCTCGGTAGGGGTGGAACGTCTTGTACTTTTTCGGTGCCAGGCCTCGGGCGGCAGCCTGACCGCGATCCATCGAAAAAGTTAAGTGGAACCCCTGCCGAGATGGGCTCTCAGCCGCGGGCGATCAGCGCGCCGATGGCCTCTTGCCACCAGGCTCTCTCCGCCGGATCGTCGCCGCATCGCTGCGCGCGGCGCTCGCACCAGCCCGCCAGAGCCTGGCGGCTGCCCATCGCGGTCAGGGCTTCGGTGGTGATCGCGTAACGGCCGTCGGCGAGGACCGTCAGGGCGCTGTTGCGGTCGCGGCGGCTGCGCAGGATCGCGGCGACCGCGATGCCGTCGATCTCCCGGGGGGCCGACGGGTCGGCGATCTCGCCGCCCGGGCGGACCGTGAAGACCTGCGAGCCGCGGCGGGCGACGGCTTCGGGGGGTGGCGTGCCGACCGGCCCTCGCTGCCACTGCCGGGTCAGCTCCTCGACCTCCTCGCGCAGCTCGCCCCGCACGAGGATGTGCAGCTCGTCGCCCTCGCGCACCTCGGTCGAGCCGCGCGGGGGGATCGCCCTGCCGTCGCGGACGATCACGTTGAGCAGCGCCTCGCGCGGCAGGCCCAGCTCGCGCACCATGTGGCCGGCCGCCGCGGCGCCGGGGCGCAGGCGGTAGGAGACGACGTCGCCGCCGAGGCGCCGGATGCGCCCCGACTCGAGCAGGCGGCGGGGCAGCGCCGGCTCGTCGGTGGTCAACCCCAGCCGCTTGGCCAGGGGCTCGAAGCTCGCCCCCTGGACGAGGGTCGAGGTTACGACGACGAAGAAGACGATCGAGAAGAGCTCCTGCCCGGCGCCGACCCCGGCGACGACGGGGAAGGTGGCGAGCCAGATCGGGGTGGCGCCGCGCAGTCCCGCCCAGCCGAGCATCGCCCGCTCGCGCAGGTCGAGCGGCGAGAACTGGGTCGCGACGAAGGCCGCAAGGGGGCGCGCAACGAGGATCAGCGCCGCGGAGAGCGCCAGGCCTTCGAAGGCGACGTCGCCGAGCGTGCTCGGGAAGACCAGCAGCCCGAGCAGGATGAAGAGGCCGATCTGGGCGACCCAGCCGACGCCCTCGTGGAAGGCGACGATCGTGCGCCGCGCCGGGATGCTGCTCGAGCCGAGCGCGAGCGCGGTCAGGTAGGTCGCCAGCAGGCCGGAGCCGTGCGCGACCTCGGCCAGGCCGTAGGCGAGCCCGGCGATCGCGATCGTCGCCACCGGGTAGATCCCGTCGGTGGGCAGCCGCACCCGGTCGAGCGCTGCGACCGCGAGGCGGCCGATCGTCAGCCCGATCGCCACTCCCAGCGCCAGTTTGAGCGCCAGCAGGCCGGCCATGTCGGCGATCCCGTAGCCGGGCGTCTGGATCCATTCGATGAAGCCGATCACCAGCAGCAGGGCGACGGGGTCGTTCATCCCCGACTCGCCCTCCAGCGAGCGGGCGAGGCGCTTCTCCAGGGTCGAGCGGCGCAGGACGGCGAAGATCGCGGCCGAGTCCGTCGCGGCCACGGCGGCGCCGACGAGCATCCCTTCCAGCGTGCTGAGCCCGAATATCCACTTCGCCGCGATGCCGGCGATGGCGGCGGTGACAGCCGTCCCCACGGTCGCCAGCGAGGCGGCCGTGCCCAGCACCGGCCGGATCTCCGACCAGCCGGCGGTCAGGCCGCCCTCGAAGAGGATCAGCACCAGCGCGATCGTCCCCAGGGTGCGGGCGAGCTCGGTGTCGGTGAACTCGATCCCGCCGATCCCTTCCGAGCCGGCGAGCATGCCGAGGCCGAGGAACAGCAGCAGGCCCGGGATGCGCACCCGGTCGGCCAGCAGCGCTCCGAGGATCCCCGCCGCGAGCAGCGCGCCGGCGATCAGGATCAGCTCGGCGTCGTGTCCACCCATCGGCGGACCCTAGTAGACGGTCAGACCTGCTCGTCGATCGCCGCCAGCCGTGCCTCGAGCTCCTCCGGCGAGCCCGGCGCGGGCACATCCTCGACTCGTTCGTGCGGGTGGGCGTAGGCGTAGTTGAGAAGCGAGAAGAGCAGCCCGGCGGCCAGCACGAAGCCGACCTCCACGCGGCGGAACTCGTCGCTGACGAGCGGCACGAAGTTCCAGCCGATGAACAGGGCCGCGCAGCCGATCCAGCGCGCGGCGGCGCGGCGCACCTGGCCCTGCGCGATGCAGGCCTGGTTGACCGTCACCGAGCAGAGGTAGAGGCCCATGCCGACCGTGACCAGCAGCAGGCCGGCGCGGTCGTAGGTGAACTTGTTGCTGAAGGCGATCTGCATCGCCTCCGGGCCGACCAGTCCCATGAAGGCGAAGGCCGCGGCGGTGAAGGCGGCGAGGCCGAGCAGGACCATGCGCACGGTCTGGCGGAACTCGCGTTCGCTCTCCTCGCCGCCGCTGGCGTGCAGCGTGGTGAGGTGGGGGAGGATGCTGGTCGAGACCGCCTGGAAGAGCTGCAGCGGCGCCCGGGCGATCATCAGCACGTTGAAGATGAAGCCCGCCGCCGCGGCGCCCTGCAGCCCGCGGACGATCAACGGGCCGGCGTTGAGGAAGGCCTGTTCGCTGAACATGATCACCAGCACCGCCGCGGCGAAGCCGCCGCCCTGCCTAAAGGAGAAGTCGGCATCCGCCTCCGAAGGAGTCAGATTGCGATCGGAGTCGGATGCCGACTTCTCCTCCGGCATGTCCTCCGCTTCGCGTCCGGGCATGCCGGGCGTCTCGCGCTGCACTTTTTGCGCTCGCCGCAGAAATGCGAGTGGCACAACCATCAGCGAGAGCGCCGGGGCGGCCGTTATCCCTATCGCCACCGCAGACTGCCCACTCAGCACTCCGACCGCCACCATCACGGCGAAGACCGTGCGGAAGCAGGATTCGGAGAGGATCAGGGTGACGAACAGGCCGAAGCGCTGGCTGCCGGCGAGGAAGCCGCGGGCGAAGTAGCTCGCCGCGTAGAAGAGGACCGCCGAGAAGAAGACCCAGTAGAGCGTTTCGTTGCCCTCCAGCAGGTCGTTCTGGATCGGCCCGCGCAGCGCCAGCGCGGCGACGGCGAAGAAGAGCGAGAGGCCGAGCTGGATCGTCGAGGCGACCCGCATCGGCTCGCCGATCGCCTCCCCCTTTGCCCGGCGCTCGGAGATGTGGCGCGAGAGCAGCTGTTCGATCGGCCGGTAGAGGGTCGAGATCGTGATGAACACCGCCGACCAGAGCACCGTGATCTGCCCGTAATCGGGCTTGGAGAGCACGTGCGAGGCGATCAGGAAGTAGGCGTAGGTGATCAGGCCGGTGAGGCCGACGCCGATCGCCAGGAAGCTCGCCAGGCGACCGTACTCGGCGGTCGAGGATCCGCCCGCGGGCGCGTCCCCCGGCCTGGACCCGGGGAGTCTCTCGCGCAGGCCCATCAGCGCTTCGGCGCGCCGCGCTCGTAGTGTGAGGGCTCGACCCCGAGCGAGAGCTCGACCCGGCGCACGCGCTCGAAGACCCGCTGGGTCATCACCCGCTGACCGGCGAGCAGGTCGCCGATCACACCCAACGCGAGTAACTGAAGCGCGGCGATGAAGAGAACCGCGCCGAGGATCAGCGACTGGATGTGGCCGCTCGAGTCGCCGTTGAAGACCCAGTCGATCAGGAACGGCATCCAGGCGGCGAGCGCGAGGACGCCGACGACGACGCTGGCGCCGGCGAAGACGCGCAGCGGCTCGTAGCGGGCGTAGATGCGCAGGATCGAGAGCGCGTTGCGGCGTACGTAGGCGCCGGTCGAGTCGAAGAGCCGCGACTCGCGCGTCTGCGGGTTGGTGGCGACCTCGACCCCCTCGACGGCCGAGAGCATCTTGCCGGCCTGGATCAGGCTCTCCAGCGTGTAGGTGAAGTTGTCGGTGACGAGCAGGCCCAGGGCCGCCTCGCGGTTGTAGGCGCGGAAGCCGGAGGTCGTGTCGGCGATCGCCGTGTCGGAGAGCCTGCGCACGACCCAGCTTCCCGTCCGCTGCAGCGCCTTCTTGGCGCTGGAGAAGTGGTCGATCGTGGCGATGCGGCGGTCGCCGACGACCATGTCGGCCTCGCCGGCGAGGATCGGGGCCAGCAGCTTCGGCACGTCGGCGCCGCTGTACTGGTTGTCGGCGTCGGTGTTGACGATCGCGTCGGCGCCGAGCTTGAGGCAGGCGTCGAGGCCGGCCTGGAAGGCCGCCGCCAGGCCCCGGTTGTTGGTCAGGCGGACGATGTGCTCGACCCCGCACGAGCGCGCGACCTCGACCGTGCGGTCGGTCGAGCCGTCGTCGATCACCAGCAGCTCGACGTCGTCGATGCCGTCGATCCGGCGCGGCAGATCGGCGATCGTCTGCGGCAGCGTCGCTTCCTCGTTCAGGCAGGGGATCTGGATGATCAGCTTCATCGTTGGCCGGTCAGGGTATCCCCGGGTTCGGCCAAGTCGGCGCGCGGGTCCTGTCGCGGGAGGAGGGGGTATTAGCGGACTCACCCGTCCGAATACCCCCTCCTCCCGCGCCACCCGCGCGAGAGGCGCAAAACGAGTGATACCCAGGCGCGGGTCACATCTTCGGCTTGCGTTGCGCTACGTCGAGTGGTCGATTGACCCCCTTATCGGGTGGTCAATCGACCACTCGACGTGAGCTTGCGAGGGGTGGGGGTAGGCGTAGGCGGTACCATTGATTGACTCGTCAATCGGTCGCATGGATACCCAGCTCACAGGCACGGACCGGGCGCACCTGATGCGAGCGTTGGAGCTGGCTGAGCGCGGGCGCGGGCGGGTCAGTCCGAATCCCCTGGTTGGCGCGGTGATCGTCCGCGATGGGGCGGTCGTCGGCGAGGGGTTTCACGCTGAGCTTGGGGAGCTGCATGCTGAGCGGGCGGCGCTTGCCGATTGCGCGGGGAGGGGAGAGGACCCTCGCGGGGCGACGATGTATGTGACGTTGGAGCCCTGTGCGCATCACGGGAGGCAGCCTCCCTGTGTCGATGCAATTCTGGAGGCTGGGATCTCGCGGGTCGTGATCGCCTCTGAGGATCCGAGCGAGAAGGCTGCCGGGCGCGGCCCGGGAATGCTTCGCGACGGCGAAGTGGAGGTCGAGTTCGCGGCGGGTGAGGAGGCGACCGCCGCCCGCCTGCTGAACCAGCCGTTCCGCAAGCACGCCCGTACCGGGCTGCCGCTGGTGACGCTGAAGCTGGCGATGTCGCTGGACGGTCAGACCGAGACGGCCCCGGGCGACTCACCCTGGATCTCCGGCCCCGAGAGCCAGCAGCTAGTCCATCGCTGGCGAGCCGAATCCGACGCGATAGCCGTCGGCATCGGCACTGTCCTCGCCGACGACCCCCTCCTGACCGCCCGCCCCGCCGCATCTGGAGCGCTTTTGCCCCCCATAGGGGACGAAAAGCGCACCGGATCCGATTTGCGCCAGCCCCTCCGCGTCGTCTTCGACCGCCAGGCCCGCCTACCGCTCGACTCCCAGCTCCTCCAAACGCTCGACGTGTCGCCGGTCGTAGTGGTGGTCTCGCAGCACGCCGACGCCCAACATGCAGACGCTCTACGCGACGCAGGCGCGGAGATCCTCGTCGCCGACGACATCGAGGCGGCTCTCTCCGATCTGGGCCGCCGCGGAATCACCAGCCTCTTCTTGGAGGGCGGCCGCACCCTCGCTTCAGCTTTTCTAGGGAGCCTCGCCGTCGACGCATCCCGAACCTTCATCGCCCCCGTCCTTCTGGGGGAAAACCCATCTCGCGCGGGTGGCACGGCGGCGGGGGCCCCCCATAACGGAGGGCGCGGCAAAGCCGCGTCCGAGCACATGGGGGAGGGCCGCCGTGACAGGACCCGCGCGCCGTCGCCTCCTCAGGCGAAAAACCCAGCAAGCGGGAGGGGCGCCCCCGGTCCCGCCCTGCACCACACGGTCGAAGAGATCGGCGAGGATGTCCTGATCACGGCCCGCTTCAAGGAGTGGTGAGGTGTTCACCGGCCTGATCCAAGACGTTGGCACCGTGGAGTCGCTCGACGCCGGCCCCGCGGGTGCCCGCCTGCGAATCGCCACCTCGCTGGCGGCCGAGATCGAGCCCGGCGACTCGGTCGCCGTCAACGGCGTCTGCCTGACGGCGACGACGATCGACGCCGACGGCTTCGAGACCGAGGCGATGAACCAGACGCTGGAGGTGACCTCGCTCGGCGGGCTGGAGATTGGCGGCCGGGTCAACCTGGAGCTGGCGACGAAGGCCTCCGACCGCCTCGGCGGCCATATCGTCCAGGGGCACGTGGACGGCGTGGGGGAGGTCGCCGCGGTGGAGGAGGACGGCTTCGCCAGGCGCCTGCGCGTCGAGCTCGACCCCGGCCTGCTGCGCTACGCGATCGACAGGGGCTCGGTCGCGCTCGACGGGGTCAGCCTCACGATCGCGGATTTGGGCGAGTCTTGGGTATCTGTTTCCCTGATACCCGAGACCCTGGAGCGGACGACTCTGGGCGACGCCGCCCCGGGGCGCAAGTTGAATGTCGAGTGTGACGTGATCGCAAAGCACGTGGAGCGGTTGATGGCACCATTCGCTGGAAAGGAGCGAGCGTGAGCCAGATGACGGAGACCCAGAGACAAGAGACCGAGCGCGAGGCGGGGGAGAGTCCCTTCTCGACGATCGAGGAGGCGATCGAGGAGATCCGCCGCGGTCGCATGGTCGTCGTCTGCGACGGCGAAGACCGCGAGAACGAGGGCGACCTCGTGATGGCCGCCCAGTTCGCCACCCCCGAGGCGGTCAACTTCATGGCCAAGGAAGCGCGCGGGCTGATCTGCCTGGCGCTGACCGCCGAACGCTGCGAACGGCTCGGCCTCAACCTGATGGCGGCGAAGAACGAGGCGCCGCTGCAGACCGCCTTCACGGTGACGATCGAGGCCGCCGGCGGGGTCAGCACGGGAATTTCCGCCCACGACCGCGCCCACACGATCCAGGTCGCGATCGATCCCAATTCCGGGCCGCGCGACATCGTCGTTCCCGGCCACATGTTTCCCCTGCGGGCGAAAGAGGGCGGCGTGCTCGAGCGCACCGGCCACACCGAGGCCAGCGTCGATCTCGCCCGCCTCGCCGGCTTGACGCCCGCCGGCGTGATCTGCGAGGTGATGAACGACGACGGCACGATGGCGCGCGTCCCCGACCTCGTCCCCTACTGCGAGAGGCACGGCCTGAAGATGATCACGGTCGCCGAGCTGATCGCCTACCGGCGCCGCACCGAGAAGCTGGTCGAGCGCGTCGTCGACACCGGCCTGCCGACCGCCTTCGGCGACTTCACCGCGGTCGGCTACCGCTCGCTGATCGACGACAAACACCACGTCGCGATGGTCAAGGGCGAGGTCGACGGGGCCGAGGACGTGCTCGTCCGCGTGCACAGCGAGTGCCTCACCGGCGACGTCTTCCACAGCATGCGCTGCGACTGCGGCGAACAGCTCGCCTCGGCGCTGGCGATGATCGAGCAGGAGGGCCAGGGCGTCCTCCTCTACCTCTCCCAGGAGGGCCGCGGGATCGGCCTGCTCAACAAGCTGCGCGCCTACAAGCTGCAGGAGGAGGGCGCCGACACGGTCGAGGCCAACCTCAAGCTCGGCCTGCCCGCCGACCTGCGCGACTACGGCATCGGCGCCCAGATCCTCGGCGACCTCGGCCTGACCAGCATCCGCATCCTCACCAACAACCCGAAAAAGATCGTCGGCCTGGAGGGCTACGGCCTCTCGGTCAGCGAGCAGGTGCCGATCGAGTCGGCGCCCAACACCCACAACGAGGCCTACCTGCGGGTCAAGCGCGACAAGATGGGCCACACGCTGCACCACCAGGGCTTGGCGCTCGACGAAGAGATGATCCACGACGAGGAGGAACGCGACGCGGGGAACGCCGGTGGCTGAGCCGGGCGCCTTCCTGGAGAGCTTCGACGCGGGCGAGCGCTCGATCCTCTCGACGCTCGGCTTCGCGGTCTGCGTCGGCCGCTTCTACGAGGACCTGGCGCAGCGCCTGCTGCACGGCGCCAACGAGGGCTTCGAGCTGGCCGGCGTGCCGGCGGCCTCCGTCCGCCACGCCTCGGTCCCCGGCGCCTACGAGCTGCCCTTCGCCGCCAAGCTTCACGCCGAAAGCGGCGATTTCGCGGGCGTCGCCTGCCTCGGCGTCGTCATCCGCGGCGAGACCGACCACTACGACTTCGTCTGCGCCGAGGCCGCGCGCGGAATCCAGGACGTTCAGCTCGCCACCGGCGTCCCCTGCGCCTTCGGCGTGATCACCTGCGACACGATGGAGCAGGCCTTGGAGCGGGCCGGTGGAGGCAAGCGCGACCAGGGCCGCAACGCCGCCCTGACCGTGGCCCGGATGGCGCTGCTGCAGCGACAGCTGGCTTAGAGCCCGTCTCATAACCTGCGTCCTACCACCGCTCGGTCCGGCGCTCGCCAGTCGCACACGCTGGTTATGAGACAGGCTCTTCAATCGCAGGCAGCAGGGCCACCTGGTATTTCGTCAGCTTGCGGTCGGCGGTGACGATGGTCAGGCCGTCGGTGATGGCTTGGGCGACGAGCATTCGGTCGAAAGGGTCGCGATGGTGGTAGGGCATAGATCCGATCGGCTCTGTGTGTCTGAAGAGAACCGGAAGCAGGTCAAAGCCGCGTTGGTCCACTTCCGCTTCGAGGTTGTCCGGGAGATGCAGCCCTTCCCGGGGCCCCTTGATCGCCAGCTCCCACGGACTGACCACGCTCACGAAGATCTCGTTCGCGTCGGTTTCGATTGCCGCCCTGGCCTTTGCGGCCAGGCGGCCTGGATCACTCAGTGCCCAGACCACCACATGGGTGTCGAGAAGCAGTCTCAATCGCCCCTCCACAGATCGTCGCCTCGCGGGAAGATCTCGCTTTCCTCGAAGTCCCTCTCGACTTCCTTGCTGATGCGCTCCCACTCCTCGTCCGACGGCATCTCGAACTTGCCCTCCCAGCCGCCGAGCTTGCGTTTCCCCGGCTTCGCCCGAGCGATCGGCACCAACTTCGCCGCCGGTTTGCCGGCCCTGCTGATCACGATCTCCTCGCCTCCTTCGACCCGCTCGACGAGCCTCGACAGATGGGTCTTCGCCTCGTGCATGTTCACCCGCTCCAAGTCCTCAGCGCCCATTTCTCTCCCCCTTTCGGTCGGGCGGTGGCGGAGTTTGCGATCCATCTCGGTTAGGCTAGTTAGCTAACTAACGATCACGGTAGCATGCACGACCCGATGGCCAAGGTATGCCACAGCTGCGGTAAGGGGCCGGCGTTCGGCCAGTCCCGGAGCCACTCGATGGTCGCCACGAAGCGGCGCTTCGACCCGAACCTGCAGAAGGTGCGGATCGAAGAGCGTGGTCGCAAGCTGCGGACTTACGTCTGCACGCGTTGCCTCAAGGCCAACAAGGTCACAAAGGCCGCTTAGTTCTCGGCTGGGGAGGGAGCTGGTCTTCCTCCAGATGAATTAGGTCGCACGCGCTTCGCGCTTAGCGACAATGTCTGAGCGCGGCTGACGCCGCGCGATCACCAGATTGCATATCGCCGCTTCGCGACATTCATCTGGAGGAAGACCAGCTCCCTCCCCACGGAAGCTCAGCATTTTGCGGAAGCTTCCTCCTGAACAGCCGCCGGAGCAGCTAGGGATGGGAGCGCTGGTCGCGTGGCGAGGGGCGGGTATCCCCTCCTCGTGAATTTAGGTCGCACGCGCTTCGCGCTAGCGACTGTGTTGGAGCGCGGCTCCGCCGCGCAGATGACAGATTGCATGTCGCCGCTTCGCGACATTCCCGAGGAGGGGATACCCGCCCCTCGTCCCTCGGATCAGACGCTCTCGACGACGGGATGCTCTCCGGTGGGGGCTGGGTCGCCCTCGGCGGGCTCCACATGCAGGCGAGGCAGGATGCGGTCGAGCCAGGACGGCAACCACCAGGCGCGGCGGCCGAAGAGCTGCATCACCGCGGGCACGAGGACCGAGCGGATGATCACCGCGTCGATGAAGACCGCCGATGCGAGGCCGAGGCCGAAGAGTTTGATGATCCGGTCTTCGCCGATCATGAACGAGGCGAAGACGGTGACCATGATCGCCGCCGCTGCCGTGATCACGCGGCCGGTCAGGGCGAGGCCGCGGGTGACCGCGATCGTCGCGTCGCGCTTGTGCTCCCACTCCTCGTGGATGCGCGACATCAGGAAGACCTCGTAGTCCATCGAGAGGCCGAAGACGATCGCGAAGAGGAAGACGGGGAAGAAGGAGATGATCGGGCCGGTGCCGTCGATGCCGATGATGCTCGCGCCCCAGCCCCACTGGAAGACGGCGACGATCAGGCCGAAGGCGGCGCCGATGCTGAGCAGGTTCATCACCATCGCCTTCAGCGGCACGAGGACGGAGCG
>Ga0157375_10000237_pt1 | contig 51154 bp, 48 predicted proteins | sample M35metaG_FD_115311 | JGI IMG/M metagenome (GOLD analysis project Ga0157375, IMG submission 115311) | Miscanthus rhizosphere microbial communities from Kellogg Biological Station, Michigan, USA - M3-5 metaG | ecosystem: Host-associated > Plants > Roots > Rhizosphere > Soil | place: USA: Michigan...
GCGGCGCTGCCACTGAGCGCGTCGTTCACGGGCGATTTCTCGCAGGTGAACGGCGACATCGAAGCCGCGTTCCCGCTGAACATCCATTCGCATCCCGGCAGCCGCCGCGTTTCCGGTGAAGTGAACGGCGGACGCTACGAGCTGCGCATCACGACAGTGAACGGCGACATCAAGATCGATACGGCCACAACGCCGGCGACACCTGCCGCGCCGGTAGCTCCGGCTGCGCCCGCAGCACCGCCGGCCGCGCCTGCGCCGATGTCCAGCACGTCGTAATCAATTCCAGGCGCTGCACCTTGCCAAAGCACAGACAGGAGTGTCTGTGCCACACCGGCTGTGCCGTAGCACACTCTGGATCAATGGCGCAGCCATGTGGCACAGACACTCTTGTCTGTGCTGGTAAGGCTCGGGACCACTAAGAATATCAACGCGGTAAACTCCGCTTCGATGACGAAGCGGATTGCGGCGGCCGGGTTCTTCGTGCTGGCCGCATTCGCCGCCGTCGCTCCGATCCGCAGCTACGACTATTTCTGGCACCTCACCACCGGCCGCTGGATCGTCGAACACCACTCCATCCCGCGGTTCGATCCGCTGGCGCTCGCCAGCGCGCACGTGCCGTGGATCAACGGGGAGTGGCTGTATCAGATCATTCTCTACGCGCTGCACGGCATCGCCGGCGATGCGGGGATTTCGATCCTCAGCGCGATCCTGGCCGCGGCGATTTTCGCAATCGCGATTCTCATCACGTCGCAGGATGCCGGTGTGGCGTTGCTCATCTCCGGAGTGGCCTTCGCCGGCGCCTCCGATCGCCTTGGCGTCCGTCCCGCCGCCGCCGCGGCGCTGTTGATCGTGATCGCGATCGGACTCCTCGGATCGCGCTTGCGGCTGGTTCCGCTGACAATCGCGTACGGAGTTCTCACGATCGTCTGGATCAACATCCATCCCTCGGCGCTCCTCGCGCCGGTGCTCGCGTTGATTTGCATTCTTCAAATGCGTAGCGCCGACGGCTCGCCGGCTGTACCGCCGGAGCCTGCCCTGAGCGCAGCCGAAGGGGCTCGGCGGCAAGAGAAGACGCGCCAGCGAGCCGCTGGCGGTACAGCCGGCGAGCCCCTTCAACTGCGCTCAGGGCAGGCTCTGGCGCTACGAGCGTCAGCGCTGCGCACGGTGATCCTTGCCGCCGCAAGCGCAATCGCGCTGCTCGTCAATCCCTACGGCTGGAACGCGATCCTCGCGCCGCTGCGGCTAACGTCCGAGATCCACAGCGGCGCGTTCGTGAATGCCGAGTGGCTGCCGTCGACCTTCGCGTTTTTTCCGCTCCTTTACGTCACGATCGGCGCGGTCGTCCTGCTCTTCCTCGGCACGCGCGAGAAGCGCGCGAACGCATGGCGGTTCGTGATCTTCGCTCTGCTCGCGGCGCTGGCCATCCGCTACGTGCGCAATCAGGGACTCTACTTCGCCGCGCTGCCGCTGCTCGTGCCGCCCATCGGCAATTTCTCGCGGCGTGTTTCGAATGCGATCGCCGCCTGCGCGCTCATCCCGTTGGCGTGGGCGTTTCAGCACGACGTCCATCGTCCAGGCATCGACGATGAGCGCTTTCCGATGCGCGCCGTTGCCGCGCTGAAGTCGTACAACCTCGCCGGCAACATCTACAACGTCGATCAGTTCGGCGGGCTCATCGAGTGGACGTTCTATCCCGAACGGCGCGCGCTCACGGACGGCCGCAACGAACTCTTCCGCGATTTCATCGAAGCCGATGCCGTGGCGCATCGCGACAGCCGGGCGTGGCATTCGATGATCGCGAAGTACGGACTCGTGCTCGCCGTCGACGAATACCAGAGCGAGAAGATCGACGTGCTCGACGTCGCCAGCGGTGAACACCAGGCGCTGCCGGCGTCGCTCGTTCGTTATCGCCGCCGCGACTGGGCGCTCATCGCTTTCGACGATGCAGCCATGATTTTCGCGAGGCGAGTTGCCTTTCCGGCGTCGCGTCTGGAAGCGATCGAGTATCGCTTCCTCGTTCCCGATGACCCCGGCATCGCCTACAGGAACACCGAGTTCCGCGACCTGGCGCGCAAGGAGATCGCCCGCGCCAAGGCGCAGTTCGGCGACATCAGAGTTGTGCGGGAGTTGGAAGCGGGCGCGAACTAGTTGACGACGTCGCAGCAGTCGTCGTCGAGCGCCTGCTCATGCGGCCAGCGGCTGGCCAGGACGCGCTCGAAGTAGGGACGGACGATCCGTTCGTAGCGTTGCTCGAAGCCGGGATGCAGTTCGAGAATGGCCTTGCGCGCGCAACGAACCAGGCATCGCGCTTCGCGGTGCGACACGGTCATGTCGCTGCCGACGAGGTTGAGCGTGAGCTCCACGATCATGCGAATACGGCGGAGGCGCCGCCGCTCGAAAATCGGCGAGCGGACTTCCATCGTCGAATCCATTGCGTATTTGCCCATGCTCAGTTACCGCGCTGAAACGGGCACATCGCGCGGCGCATTCCTCGTTTTGCGCGCAAAAACTACGAACCACAGAGGCACAGAGATCACAGAGCGCTCGGTGTCCTCTGTGCCTCTGTGGTTGATGAATTTGTCCGCCGGCCTAGGCGTGTTCGCGGTCGCCTTCGAGCCAGATCTCGTTGGCGACTGTCTCGTCGACCTGATCGAGTTGCGACTCGTAGAACTTGATCGCAGCGCGGCCGACGGCGCGGACCGACACATAGTTCAGCGCGCCGCCTGCAGCGACGCCGACGAACGGGACCGCCTTCGCCAGACGTTCGCGGAAAAAATTCGCGCCGAGTTTTTCAGCGATCCTGCCGCCTTCGACCGTGGCGGATTCGAGCATCGTGGCGATGCCTTGCTTGCCGATGCCGACGCCAGATGCGTACGCGAGGCACGACATCGCCTCGGCGAAGCGTTCGCGCTGCGACGGCTCGTGACCGTAAACGGTGGCGATGCCGAGGATCAGGCGGAACTGCTGGAACACGAGGAAGGCCAGCTCCGCGCCGAGGGAACCGATCGCGATCAGGCCGCTGGGGAGGCCGGAGACAGCGCCGGCGGCGGCGCAGCGGAGAGCGGTACGGCGGACCAGAATGCGCGCGTGTTCATCCGAGTGAAAATCAGGCTCGCTCTTCTTGAGCGCGGCAACGTCGCGGCGAATCTTCTCCGTATCGATCTCTTCGAAGAGAGACCGGAAGACCTCCTCGAGCATCGAGTCGGCCCGCTGCTTGAACTGCCGGACTTTCCCCATTTGTGGATTCAGTCGGAGCTCTTCGACTCCGTTTTGGCTGGTGCCTTGGTTTCGGTTTTCGTTTCGGACTTCGTTTCTGATTTCGATTCGGACTTCGTCTCACTCTTAGATTCGGACGGCTTGCTGTCGCCGGACGATGACGACTCGCTCTTCGTTTCCGCTGATCCCGCTTTCGTCTCCGCCTTCGATGCAGCGCTGGCGTAGTCGGTCTTGTAAAAGCCGGAACCTTTGAACTGGATGGCCGGCGCCGACATCAACTTTCGCACGTCGCCGCCGCATTTGTCGCAGACTGCGTATGGAGGATCGGTAAATTTCTGGATGACCTCCGTGCGGTCATTGCACTTGGTGCACTGGTATTCGTAAATGGGCATGCGGGATGTCGGAACGAAACCGGTTACGGCGCGATTCCGGAGAGGCAGTGGATCAGTGGATTAGTGGATCAGTAGATCAGAGGGGGAGTGGACCGGTCGCGCGGGCCTGGCAACTTGCCCCCTGATCTACTAATCCACTAATCCACTGATCTACTGCTTCATCAACGGCGCGATCTTCGCCTGCGAATTCTCTTCCGCGGCGAACAGCACTCCGTCGCGGAAATACACCCCGGCGATGCCGCCGCCGGTGCGGCGGTAGTACCACGACTCGATCGTCGAATCGGGGCGGTCGTTGGTGACCGTCCAGCCGGGAATGGGCTTGCCGAGGAGGTGGGCAACATCGCGCTGCGACATCCCCTTTTCGAGCGCCATCAGCTTCTCGTGCGACACGGCGAGGTGATCGACGGAATCGGCCAGGCCTTTCAGCGCCGCCTCATTCCTCGGGTCATGCGTCAGCACCGCGCGATAGATGCGGATCGCGTCCTGATGACGGCCGACCACACCCAGCTCGTGCGCGAAATCGAGCTGGATGTGCTGGTAGACCTCGCGGGCGCGGCTGTGCGTCGGATGTTTCGCGACGAACGCTCCGAGCGTGTCGGCGTACACCTGCTTCGCGTGCACCGGCGCATTCGGCGCGGAGGCAGCCTGCTTGTGGCGGAGGACGTGGAGCCATTCCGACGAGTTGTCGGTGGCATCGGAAGAACCGCCGCCGCATGACACGGCAGCGAGTGCAACGAGGACCAGAACGCGGCGCATTGGCTCCAAAAGTAGCACAGCTTCTCTGCGCTATAATCGCGCGCCGGTTGCGGGTGGGTTTCAACTTACAGGATTCGGAGGACTTATGGCCGTGAGGGGCGACGAAGTCGCGGGCTCAATCGAAGCGCATGTCCGCGATGCGATGGAGAAATTGGTGGGCGAGATTCGCTCCTCCATCGAAGACGTCCGCGAGGTCGTCGACTCGCAACTCAAGGCCGCCCTGCAGAGCGTTCAGGCCGACGTCAACGCCGTCTCCTTCCTCCCGCACATCCAGAAGTCCCTCGGCGATTTCGAGGAGAGCATCACCGCCTCCATTCCGCCACCGCCGCCACCGCCTCCGGCCGCCGCGAAAGGCGGCGATGCATCGCACGTCAAGCAGGCCGTCCAAGCCGTCGAGCGCGGCAAATCGCAGGTGGACATCCTCAACGCGCTGCTCGATCAATGTCTGACCTTCGGCTCGCGCGCGGCCATGCTCATCCTGCGCGGCGAGACGTTCAGCGGCTGGAAGGGCGTCGGCTTCACCGCGGCAGGCGGCAACGACGAGATGGTCAAGCGCTTCAACGCCGCGCCGGGTCTGATTCCCGAGCTCGACCGCGTTCTGCGCAACGAGCAGGTCGTGACCTGGGACGGCGCGAACCTCTCCACCCGCCTCGGCGTCCCGGCGTCGACGAGCGCGATCCTCGTGCCGATGGTGATCAAGGACAAGATCGCCGCGGCCGTTTATGTCGACGCGATCGACGCCGATGTCGCGAAGCTCGACGCGGCGTCCCTCGAACTGCTCGTCTTCACGACCGGTCTGCTCATCGATACGGCCGCCAGCCGCAAGAAAACGCCATCGCCGAGTTTGAACGACGCCGAGTCGGTGACCGCACCGCAGCCGATGGCCGCTCCCGCGCCGCGTCCCACGCCGCCGCCCCCGCCACCCGCCCGTCCGTCGCCTCCCGTTGCCGAGGAATCGCCGGATACCACCGTCGCCGTCTCCGCAGCGCAGTTGCGCGAGTTGATGGCGCCGCCTCCCAGCAAGCCAGCGTTCACGATGCCGGAGACCGACTTCGCGGCGCCGTCGTCCGCTACGCCGTCAGCGGAATCGTTCATGACCACGGCGCTGCCTGCCGTCCAGGCGCCTCCGCCTCCTCCGCCTCCGCCCGCCACGCCGGCTCACGAACGGGAGGAACGCGCCAGCACGCAGTACATCCCGCCGCCGAATCTCACCACCCGCGGCGGAACACCGCTCAGCGGCGGCCGGACGGATGACGACTCGAAGCGACATGACGAAGCCCGCCGTTTCGCGCGCCTCCTCGTCTCCGAGATCAAGCTCTACAACGAGCCGAAGGTCGACCTCGGGCGCAAGAACAAGGACCTCTACGAGCGTCTCAAAGAAGACATTGACCGCAGCCGCCAGATGTACGACGAGCGCATCGCCGACGACGTCCGCAAGGTCTCGAACTATTTCTACGACGAGCTCGTACGCATCCTCGCGGACGGCGACGCCTCAGCCCTCGGCCTGTAATCAGCGCACACCGATCTGCTGCAGCAGCGCGAGCTGATCGACCACGACGCGATGCTCGCGGATCAATCCGCCGCGGATCGTCAGGATGTCGATGGCGTCGAACGACACCGGCTTCCCCGTCGCCGGCACACCCAGGAACGGCCCGTCGTGCGTTCCGCTGAAGGTCTTGCGCGTGACGACACGATCGTCTGCCGCGATCTGCTCATGAATCTTCACGCGCAGATCGGGAAACGCGGCCTGCAGTTCCGCGAACAGCATCCGCACGCCATCGCGCGTCGGCGGCAGACCAGGCAACGGCGAATGATCGACAAAATCATCGGCGATCAATTCGTCGACGACGGCAAGATTGCCGCCCTCCTGCGCCTCTTCAATCAACCTGCGGACGATGGCCGTATTCGCTTCTGCAGTCATGGAGTCCCCCCTGTTTGCAACGATACGGGGCGGAAGGTGCGACGGATTTGTACTGCCTTTCTCCGCCCCTCCGCGTCTCCGCGTGAGCCCGTCCCCTTCACGGCGCACTTTTCGCACCTGAGTCCGTTGAATGCGGGTTCGACGGGGTTGGGTCATTGCCGTTGCCGCGGTGCTGGTGCCGCTGCTCTTTGTCGTTGGTGTGCTGCGCTTCAACAAGGCGCGGGCGCACCATGAGGAGTACGTCGTCCCCGCGAAACCCGAGGCGCCGCCGGATCTGGAGAAGCTGCGGCCGGCGTTCACGGCGGGACTGGACGCCATTCATCGCCGCGACGGCGCCGAGGCGGTCAAGCAACTGTCGTCGTTTCATTTCGGCAAGCGGGCGGTCGATGAGTATCGGCTGTACTACCTCGCCAATGCCTATCAACTCGCGAAGGACGAGGCGCACGCGCGGACGACGCTGGCCGACCTCCTGTCGCGTCATCCCGCCTTCGTCCATTTCTCCGACGCGGCCTTGAACCTCGGCGGTCTTTACGCGGCTATCGCGGATTGGCGGCACGCCGCCGACGCGTACGCGACCGTCGCCGAGAAAACGGATGACTCCAACATCGCCGCGAGCGCACGTTGGAGCGCCATTGATGCGCGCTTCGCGCACGGAGACATCGCCGGCGTTCTCTACAACGCGCGCACCATCGCCATCAAGAATCCGCGTTCGGACCAGGCAGTCCACGCGATGGAATTGACGCGCGCGATCACTGGCGTTCCGATCAACTTCACCGCGTCCGAACGGCTGGAACGCGCTGTGTCATTTCTGCGCGATGGCGATCCGCAGAACGCCTTCGACGAGCTGGCGCTGCTCGAAGCGAATGGCGTCCCTGCCGACCTGCGCACGCCGATGCTGCTCAACCGCGGGCTGGCGCTGAACCAGCTGCGCCGTTTCGAAGACTCGAACAAAGTGCTCGATCCGCTGGCGAAGGGTCCGTATCGCTTTGCCATTCCCGCGATTTACACCGCGGCAAAGAACTACGCGGTGCTATCGGCCTCGATCAATCCGAACGTGACCAAGACCATCGTCGTTCGACAGCAGGTCGGCACGATCAAGGTGCGCGCGAAAGGGAAGAAGAAGGCAACGACCAAGCCGAAATTCGCGAACGTCAAGAAGAACGTCCAGCTGGTCGATCTGGCGAAGAAGGCAAAGAAGGACGAGTACGACCGGTTGGCCACGGAACGGTTGAAAGATCTGCTCTCCATTGATCAGCTCGCGAAAGAAGTGCGCATCGAGGTGCTCAACTCACTCATCGAACGCGCCGAGGCCAAGAATCAGGACCCGTACGAACGCGATTTGATCGTGCAGCTCGCGAAGCTCGATCCGTCGCAGGATGCCGGCCTGCAGCATTTCTGGGACAAGGCCTGGGCGGCCTACGCGCGCGGCGACCTCAATGGCGCGCGGGAGTTGCTCGCATTCATCCGCGACAACTATCGCAATCCGAACACAAAGCGGCAGGCGATGTACTGGTTCGCGCGTTCCGGCGAGCGCCTCGGCCGCAAGGACGAATCGGCGGCCATCTATCACGCCCTGGCCTCCGCGCCGTACGACGACATCTACGCCATCGAGTCGGAGAAGCGCGGCGCGAAACGGCAACCGACGAACGTAAATCCGCTGACCAGCAATCGCATGGACTGGCGCGACATCGCCGAGCACAACATGCCGCCCGAGCTGCGCCTCGGTTACGAACTGACCGCGCTCTCCGATTTCGCGGACGCGAAGCTGGAGATCGACAAGAACCGCAATCGCAAGAACCAGCAGTACGCCGACGCGCTGATGGCCGATCTCTATCACGCTTCCGGCGACCTGCTCGACACGCTGAAGACGCTTCGCCTGGCCTTTCCGGAGCTGGCGACGGTGGAGCAGGACTCCGTCCCGCCGTACTTTCTCAAGATGTACTACCCGCTGAAGTACGAAGACTGGATCCGCAAGTACTCCGAGGCCAACGGCGTCGATCGCTTCACGGTCATGGGCCTCATCCATCAGGAGAGCTACTTCAACCCGAAAGCGAAATCGTACGTCGGTGCGACCGGCCTGATGCAGTTGATGCCCGCCACCGGCCGCGAACTGGCCGGCCGTTTTCACATCTCGCCGCACCTCGACAATCCCGAAACGAACATCCGCCTCGGCACCGCGCACTTCAAGATGCTCGTGAACCTCTTCAACGGCAGCAACGAGCTCGCCATCGCCTCCTACAACGCCGGCCAAGGCCGTGTCCTCCAATGGCGCCGCGCCGCTCCCGGCAAACCGATGGACGAATTCATCGAAGCCATCCCGTTCCGCGAAACGCGCACATACGTGAAGCACGTGGTGATGTTGGCGTCGACGTACAAGCGGATGTACCCGTAAGGACGATACATTTTTCTAGTCACTCATTCGTGTCATAAGAAAAATGTTGACACTGTCCATTGATTCGTCTAATCTCCACCTCCCCATGACCATGTTGAGAAAAAATCAATTCGGCGTCCGCGTATGGCTTTATTGCCCCGCGGGAGGTTTCGCGCGATCGTAAGAGTGCTCAAATAGATCGAATTTTCGATCTGAGCCCCTTCGGTCGCGAGACTGAAGGGGCTTTTTGTTTCTGGCGATAACCAATCCGGGCCGGCGGCGCACCACACACTGTTGTGACTGCGTTCCGTGTACGGGTTCTAACGAAGGGTCGGTGACCGCATCGCACAGGTAGCTCAGAGGTAGAGCACAGGACTTGATCCTGGTGCACGGGTTCGAATCCCGTTCTGTGTATACAGGTAGCTCAGTGGGTAGAGCAAAGGACTACTAATCCTTAGGCCACGGGTTCGACTCCCGTCCTGACAACAGTGGCTGCGAACCACTACTTTTTTGCAGTACCCGCTCGGGGGCGGCAGTATCAAAACCCGCTTGCAGTGACGAGAAGTCGTAGCGTCGCTGCAGGCAGCACGATTCCGGCGCCTTGCAGCGCGCGGAAGCCGCGCGGCGAAATGGCGAAACGCATCTGCCGTCGTTGAGCAAATGCTGGACGCCGGAGTAGCGGCGGCTGATCGCGACGCTCCGCGCCGTATGCGTGTGGCAATGACGCCCGCCGTCTTCGAGCGGCTTCTTTCAAACCGTCATAAGAATCCCGGCGAACGGTGCGTACGAATCGGTACGCCGGAGATAACAAAGAAAAGGAAGTCCCCATGATTCGCAAGCTCAAGGTTCGTAATCACGAGCGTGGTCTGCTCTTTCGCGAGGGCGACCTCATCGCAGTCCTTCAGCCGGGCAAGCACTGGCGTTTTGATCCGCTGCTCAAGCTGCGTTTCGACGTCGTCAGTACGCGTAAGGTGTGGCTCGATCACAAGGACATCGATCTCATCGTCCGTTCGGGACTCATTGGCGAAGATGCCATTGTGCTCAACCTGAAGGACACAGAGCGTGCACTGGTCTGGATCGACGGCCGTTTCAACGCAATCGCCAAGCCGGGTATGTACGTCCTGTGGCGTTCGGATCACGAAGTGCGCGTGGAAATCGTCAATACGCGCACTGTGCAGTTCGTGCACGCGGAACTGACGTCGATTCTCTCTGTCACCGACTCAATGAAGCAGCTGGAGACGGTGGCGGTGCAGGCCGGTACTGTGTCCGTCCTTTTTCTCGACGGCGCACTGCACGGCGTTCTGCAGCCGGGTACGTATGCATTCTGGCGCGGCGCGGCTGTTGTGCGCGTCGTTCCGGTCGATCTGAAGGAGCAGGTGCTGGATATCAGTGGTCAGGAGATCATGACGTCGGACAAGGTCACGCTGCGTCTGAACGCGCTGGTCAGTTTTCGGATCGTCGACGCAACCAAGTCGGTGGCCGAGGTCGACAGCGCGCCGCAGGCGCTGTACCGGGCCGCGCAGCTCGCGCTGCGTGAGATCGTCGGCGCTCGGGATCTGGATACGCTTCTGACGTCTCGCGACGCTGTTGCGCGCGAGCTCGATGAGGCGGTCCGCGTCCGGGCCTCGGCACTCGGCATCGAGGTCGTGGCGGTCGGTATCCGCGACGTGATTCTCCCGGGGGAGATGAAGGATCTGATGAACCGCGTGACCGAGGCGAAGAAGGCCGCAGAGGCGGCCCTGATCACGCGGCGTGAGGAGACGGCGGCGATGCGTATGCAGGCCAACACGGCCAGAATTCTCGATTCGAGCCCGACGCTCATGCGTCTGCGCGAGCTCGAGGTCCTGGAGAAGGTCGCCGAGAAGTCGAACCTCACCGTTCTTCTGGGCGACGGCAGCGGTCTGAGCGACAAGGTCGTGAAGCTGCTGTGATGTGAGAGGTGCCGCCGGCGACGGCGGCACCTTGTTTCAGTGTGGCACAGACACTCCTGTCTGTGCGGCTGTGAGGCTCGCGCTGAACTCTCCAATCTGCCAGAGGTCAAAAGCACAGACAAGAGTGTCTGTGCCACATCTCTACCTCACCTTCCGCATCGTTTCCCGAAGCAGTTTGATTCCTCTTTCGTGGTCTTCATCCTTCTTGCTGTGCAGCAGCTCGTCAGCGCGATGAAGGTCGGCCACGATTGTGAGCAGCGGAAGCGGCTCGGCACCGGGAAAGAGCTCGCGTTCCCGTTTGGCGATCTCGTTGTCGACCGTGTCCGCGTCCGTGTTGCGGCGGATGCGTTCGAGCGAGCGGATCGTGTCGTACGCAGGATTGGCGGGATCGTCCTGAGCTACAGCCTGCACGAAATGGATTTCGACGAGCGCATCCTTCACGTTCTTCGCGGACGTCGACGCATCGAGGCTGGCCTCGGCGCGGTCGGTGATGGTGTCGAGGTCGATCGTGCGCGAGGTATCGGGATTCATCCACTGATTGATCTTCTCGTCCTTCGTGCGCGTGCGGCCGTTCACCGTGTACGAGACGTGGACGCTGCCGACGTAGACCGCGTTGTTGCGGCTGAAGAGCGACTTCTTGGCCGGCACGGCGATGCGCACCGCGAACGCGTGCTGGCCCCGACGCCTCGACGGAGTCGCTGTTCGCGCCCTGCACCGCGACGACCGTGTGGCCGTGCTTGTCGAACGGCGCGTCGCGATCGGGGCGGATCCAGCGCACCCACCGGTAGCCACCGTCGGGAAGCGGATCGCGCAACTGCTCCACGCGTTCGTTGATGAATTTCTCGACGTCGTACGACGACGCGTACGGCTTCATCATCAGCGCGCGCACCTCGTACAGCGCGCCGATCTGCATGTAGGCGCTGCACGGATCGGCAACGTCGGCCGCGAACAGCGGCGCCGCAATCATCAGCAATGCCATCCCCATCACTCGTTTCATCGTGTCCCCCTGCGTCGGGATTATCCTGCACCCGTGGCGCGCGACCTTCCCATCGGCAACGGCAACCTCATGGTCAATTTCGATCATGAGTACAACATCCGCGACGTCTACTACCCGCATGTCGGGCAGGACAACCAGACCGCCGGCGACGTTTCGTTTTTCGGCGTCTGGTGCGACGGGAAGTTCGCGTGGATCGGCAATCCGGCGTGGGAGAAGCGGCTCGACTACGACGGCGACTCGCTGGTCACGCGCGTTGAGTGCCATTCCGATTCGCTGCAGCTGGACATGGTCATCAACGACACGGTCGACTTCGACCGCGACGTGCTGTTGCGCCGCGTCGAGCTTCGCAATCTCTCCGACAAGAAGCGCCCCGTCCGCCTCTTCACCCACTTCGATCCGCACCTCAGCGGGAACGCCATCGGCGACACGATCTTCTTCGATCCGGAGTTCAACGGCTTCGTCGCGTACAAAGCGCAGCGATACGTTCTCATTAATGGCTCGGTCGACGACCAGTTCGGCTTTCAGTCCTTCGCCATCGGCACGAAAGAGCGCGAGGGCTATCAGGGGACGTGGCGCGACGCCGAGGATGGCGTGCTCGAAGCGCACAAGGCCATTGCACAAGGTTCAGTCGATTGCACCGGCATGATGTCGCTGTCGCTCGCGCCGGGCGGCACCGCAACCGCGTACATCTGGTGGGTCTTCGGCAAGTCGTACAAAGAAGTGGCGGCGCTCGATGCCCTCGTGCGCGAGCGCGGCGCGGGATCGTTTCTCGACCGCACGCGCGACTACTGGAAGCTGTGGGTGAAGAACGACGTCGACATCAGCCGGCTCCCCGAGTCCGTGCAGCGGCTGTATCGGCGATCGCTGCTCATCATTCGCACGCAGATCGATCACAGCAGCGCCGTCATCGCCGCCACCGACTCCGACATCGTCCAGTTCGGGCGCGACACGTACACGTATATGTGGCCACGCGACGGATCGATCGTGGCCACGGCGCTGCTGCAGGCCGGCTACGCGGAGATCACGCGGCGATTCTTCGACTTCTGCTGCCGGCTGATCACACCCGAGGGATTTCTGCTGCACAAGTACAACCCGGATGGGTCGGCAGGATCGTCGTGGCATCCGTGGCTTGCGGACGGCAAGCGGCAGTTGCCGATCCAGGAAGACGAGACGGCGCTGGTCGTAGTCGCGCTCTGGACGCACTTCGAAAAGTTTCACGACGTCGAGTTCGTGAAGCCGCTCTACAAGCCGATCATCAAACAGATGGCGGACTTTTTACTTCGCTACCGCGAGCCGCACACGCGGCTGCCGGCGCCGTCGTGGGATTTGTGGGAGGAGCGCCGCGGCATCGCCGCGTTCACGGTCGGCTCGGTGTGGGCGGGGCTGAATGCCGCTGCGAAATTCACCGATGCGTTCGGCGAGACAGCGCAGGCAGAGAAGTACCGGCGCGCCGCCGCGGAGATCAAGGACGGCGCGATCCGTTTCCTCCTCGATGAGACCAGCGGCTGCTTCGCGCGTTCGGTCAACGTCTCGCGCGAAGGCCAGATCACCGCCGACATGACGCTCGACGCGTCGATGGCCGGCCTCTGGCTCTTCGGCATGTTCGAGCCGGGCGATCCGAAGATCGTGGCTACGATGGAGGCGATGATCGAGCGGCTGACCATCAAGACGGACGTCGGCGGCGTGGCGCGCTACGAGAACGATTACTACTTCCAGATTTCGAAGGACGTCGCCAACGTGCCCGGCAATCCGTGGATCGTCTGCACGCTGTCGATCGCGCACTGGTATGCGATGCGCGCGCAGAACAGCGCGGATTTGCAGAAGGCGATCGACATCCTGACCTGGGCCACGCGCCACGCGCTGCCGAGCGGCGTGCTGGCGGAACAGCTCGACCCGTACACCGGCAAGCCGATCTCCGTCGCGCCGCTGACGTGGAGCCACGCCGCGTTCGTCCTCGCGGCGCACGTGGTGGCGCGGCGCGCGAACGAACTGGCGGTGAACGCGTAATGGCGCGCCGCACACGCCTGCGCACGCGCGTACTGCTGCTCACCGCCGCCTTCGCCATCGCCCTCTTCGCCATCACCTTCGGCCTGAGCTGGCGCGCGCAGGTGGCGCAGGAGCGCTGGAGCCGGCTGGTCGGCGTGGAGACGCGCGCGATCGGGACGCTGGAGGAACTAATCCGCGCCCAAAACGCCTACCGCGCCAACGTAGCGCCGGCGGCCTCGCCGGCTGTACCGCCAGCGGCTCGCTGGCAAGAGTCAAACACTGCCGCCGAGCCGGCGGCGGTACAGCCGGCGAGCCGACGGCGCTACGACACGAACTACCGCGTCGTCTCCCAACTCCTCGAATCCGATTCGCTGCGGACGATCGACACCGCAGCGCTGCGGCGGCGCATGTCGACCTTCACCGCCGTCCTCGCCGACGCGACCTCGACACCGCAGGAGATCGATACCGAATCGCAGCGCGTCGTGGCCGAGGCGCAGCGGATCATCGATGAGAGAAAGCGCGAGGTCGCGCGGCAACTGCCGATGCTCGAACGCGAAACACACGAGCTGATGTCGGCCGGCCTGGCCATCGCCTGGATCATCATCATCTGCAGCTTCGCCGCGGTCCAGGTGACGCTGCGCAAAGTGGTCCGTCCCATCGAAGACCTCTCCCTCGCGGCCGACGCCATCGCCTCCGGCGACCTCGGCGCGCGCGCTCCGGTGGCCGGCGATTTCGAAGTGGCCCGCCTTGCCGCCGCCGTCAATCACATGGCCGACGAGCTGAAAGCGCACGCGCGAACCGACGAGCTGACGTCGCTCCCGAACTTCCGCGCCTTCCGCGAACGGATCGACCTCGAAATCGAACGCGCCGAACGCTACCCCGAACGCTTCGGCATCCTCATCCTCGACCTCGACCGCTTCAAGAAATACAACGACACCTACGGCCACCTGGCCGGCAACGACGCGCTCCAGCGCGTCGCCCGCGCCATTCGCGAAGCCGTCCGCACCGTCGACTTTCCCGCCAGATACGGCGGCGAAGAATTCGCCGTGATCCTCCCCCAGCTCGACGCCCCGGCCCTGGCCGCGATCGCCGAACGGATCCGGTCCACCATCGAGGCGATGCCTGCGCCGGACAACGGCGCGAAAGTAACCGTCAGCATCGGCGCCGCCATGTACCCGGACGACGGCAAAGTCTCCGATGCGCTGTTCCGCGCAGCGGATGAGAGGTTGTACGCGGCGAAGGAAGGTGGGCGGAATCGGGTGGTGGGGGTTGCTGCGCCACGCCCTGCGTTGTCCGCGCGATGAGTGGAGCAACGTCATGAAGGCGGACGATCTCGATGAATTCGTCACAATGTTCAGGCCTACCGGCCCGAAGGAATTGGAGCTGGTCGCCGCGTCGGGATGGCGGCGATGGCCTCCGCGCCTTCCAGAACAGCCGATCTTCTACCCGGTCACCAATCAAGCCTACGCGGAGCAGATTGCGCGCGATTGGAACGTGCCCGGGAGCGGCGCAGGATTTGTGCTGCGCTTCAATGTGCGCCGTGAATTCATGGACCGTTTTGAAATTCACAAAGTCGGAAGCGACACGCACACCGAGTGGTGGATTCCAGCCGAGGATCTCGACGAATTAAATGACAACATCGTCGGGATGATCGAGGTTGTTGCACGTTTTCCGGCGGCGACTGAGCGGGGAGATCCGGCAAACCCAATTGTGATTGACAGGAGCTGAGCAGAACGCAATCAATCCGACAGGCTCGCGATAAGAGTCTCAATCGTCTTCGCCGCCGTCGCCAGATCGCGTTCCGACAACTCACTACCCAACGCATCGCGCCACTGCTCATAAGCCGGACGGAGTTTCTCGATCGCGCCCCGTCCGCGGCGCGTCAAGACGACGCGGGAGGAACGGAGGTCCTTGGGGTCTCCGGTGCGTTCGGCGAGGCCGAGCTGCTCGAGGCGGGTCATCATGCCGGTCATGTTCTGCTTGGAGACCATCATCATCCTTGCCAGTGCGGCCAGCGACATCGGGGTCGCGTTGCGGGAGAGGACGGAGAGGATGGCCCACTGCTGCGGGGTGATGCGGGCTTTTTCGAAGACCGGCGCCAGGCGGCGCGTGAGGAGGTTCGCCAGCTGAATCACGCCCGCGACGAGGTCCCGTTCCGGCTGCGCTGTCATGTGTGGTCGTCAATGTATTGACCAATCGCAAACGTGTCAAATGCGCGTGCTACGCTCTCGTGAATGAGACGCATCGGCGAGGTCGTGCTGTTGGCCGCCATCGCCGTCTTCGCAGTGATCCTCCGGTTCGGCGGACTGGCCGTTCCCAGCCTCTGGTTGGACGAGATCCTCGACTACGACCTCGCCACGAAACTGCCGCACGAGCCGCTCTGGCGCTGGCTGACCGGCTTCGCCAGCGAGCACGGCCCGCTCTTCTTCGCCAGTGAACTAGCCGGCAGATTCGCGCACGCGCCGGAGTTCGCCGCGAGGTTCGCGCCGGCGGTTTTTGGTGTGGCGGCGGTGGTGGTCGGGGCCGTCTTGAAAACAGGGACGAGGGACGAGGGACGAGGGGAAAACCTCCGAAAGGCAGGGACGAGGGACGAGGGGCGAGGGCGCTTCGCGACGGCGGAGAGCCTCTCCTTCGCTCTGCTACTGGCGGGCTCCCCGCTGGCGATCTACTACAGCCGCGAAGCCCGCCCCTACGCCCTCCTCATCCTCCTCGCAACCCTGATCCTCGCCGCCTTTCTCCGCGACTCCGCGTCTCCGCGTGACCCCGTCCCCTTCATCGCGCTCGCCCTACTCTTCACCACCTCCGGCTCAGGCCCTCTCCTGATCGCCAGCGCAATCACCGCGGGTATCGCTTACGCGATGACGCGGAGAAAAACCTTCGCCATCTACGCTGTAGCAGCAACCATCGCCGCAGCACTTATCCCCATCCTCTACCGCCGCATGCCGCCGAACGCCGCATCAGGCTTTCGCTTCAGCACGAGATTCTTCCAGCGCATCCTCCAGTCCTTCTCCATCGGCGCAGTCGACATCACCACCATCCACCGCGCCGCATACGTCGTCGCCATCCTCGCGCTCATCGGCGCGATCGTGCTCATTCATCGCGACCGCGTCCGCGGCGTCATCGTCACCGGCATGGCCGTGCTCCCCGTCGCCGTCAGCCTGGCCGCGCTCTGGAAACTGCGGCACTGGTACGCGGTGCGTTACGTCGCCACCGCACTGCCCGCGTATCTCCTGCTCGCAGCGATCGGAATCGTGGCGATCCTACGTCTGATCTTTCGTGGACGGACGGCGATTGCGATTCCGATCGCTGCACTCATCGCCGCCGGATTCATCGTCCGCGAGGGATGGCAATCCGCGACGACGGAGCCGTACCGCAAGCTGAACTGGCGCGTCATCGCCGCCACGATTCACGAGCACGCCCACGCGCGCGACGCCGTCGTCACGACCAACGACTGGTCGTACGTCTGCCTCGATTTCTATCTCCGCCAGCTGCCGCCGCGCGTGCGCCTGATCAGCGCCGGCGAGTCGGCGTCGCGCGCGGCCAGCGTCGTCGCACACAACGAGCCGGTGTGGATCGTCAGCGCCGGATTTCACCGCGCCGGCGACGTCGGCGATTGGAGTTGCCAGTATCCGGTGGTCCTGGCCAGTCCGCTGGAGGGATTCCGCCTTCACTACGCGCCCGGGCTGCAGCACCTCCTGCTCCATCGCCTGACGCCCGCCGACACGCGCGCCCTCACCGCGCGCTACCCGACCCACGTGATGACCCTCGGCAGCGACAACAACGTCTTCCTCGCCGGCGGCTGGTACGGCCCCGACGGCGACCCCACCGAACACGCGCGCTGGACCGGCGCCGAGCCTGTATCTGCAATGCTGATCGCCTCGGCCGCCGATCATCGCCTGACGCTGCACATGATGCCGTTCGATTACGCCGGCGCGCGCCCGCAGATCGCCACGATCTCGCTCAACGCCGCGCCGGTGGCGCGCCTCGCGCTCACGCCCGGCTGGCGCGACTACACGTTCGACCTCGATCGCACGCGCTGGCGCGACGGCGCGAATTTCCTGACCATAGCGTTCTCGCGCGCCGAGGCGCCTGCGGCAATCGATCCGAGGTCGAAGGATGTGCGGCTGCTCGCGGCAAGGTTGAATCTGATCGCAGTCACGCCGATCAGCGCAGCGAAGAGGACGGATTCTCTTCCCGAGCTCACGCGCGCGTTTCGCATCAACGAGCCCGGCGAGCTACTCGATGAGAACTCCTGGTGGCGCGGAAGGAAACGAACCGCGCCCGCGCCGCCGTCGCTGCTCGCACGGATCGGATTCGAGCCGACGCGGCATCTCGACGTCGACGACGCCGCGGAGACGATCGCTTATGACTCCGCCTGCCTCAACGACAGCGACTTCCTGCACATCGCCTACGCCACGATCCTCAACCGCCCCATCGACGCCGCCGGCGAACGCTACTTCGCATCCGCCCTGCAAAAGAAAGAGACGCGGGTGGGGGTGGTGCGGGCGCTGGTGGACTCGGCGGAGTTTCGGAAATCTTTTTAACCACAGAGACACGAGATCACAGAGGCTCTGTGTACTCAGTGTCTCTGTGGTGATTCCTATGTAGACTTCGCGACGATGCCGAACATCCTCTACGTTTACGCCATCGCCCGCGCGGCGCATCCGCTGCCGGAGCGGGTGGACGCGATCGATGGATCGGATGCGATCGACGCGGTGACGGCGGCGGATCTGGCGGCGTTCGTCACGCCGGTCGATGACGTCGATTTCTCGCAGGGGGTCATCGACGCGCGCGCCAAGGACGTCGAGTGGCTCGGCGCGATCGGATATCGGCATCAGGCTGTGATGAACGCATTAATGCATGGCGGACCGATCATCCCGTTGCGCGCATTCACCCTGTTCGCCTCGGACGAAAGTTTGCGGCGGCATCTCGAAAACGAGCGCTCGAAATTCGCGAAACTGCTCGACCGCCTCGACGGGAAACAGGAGTGGACGTTGCGGATTGAGTTCGATCCGCAGCTCTGGAGCGACGCGCTGGTACGTCGCGTCGACACGCTGCGCGTGCTGTCGGAGGAGATCGCGTCGGCGTCCGAGGGGAAGGCGTTTCTGCTGCGGAAAAAGTTGGATGACGAGAAGAAGAAGGCGTCGCGCGAAGCCGAGCAGCAGGTCATGGCGGAGATCGAGCGCGCCGTCATGGAGAAGCTCGCGTGCGACACCGTCGCCGAAACGCGGCAGCAGCGGTCGGGCGGTTTTCCCCAGATCAACGTGCTGCTCGAACGCGACGAAGAGGCGCGGCTGGAAGAACTTCGCGGCGAGCTGGCGGCGCGCTATGTCGGCGAAGGCGTGACCCTTGCGTTGACGGGGCCGTGGCCGCCGTATACGTTCGCGGTAACGACCGATGAGTGACGCCGACGAAGAGCTGAGCCTGCTCGAAACGCTCGACCACCTGCTCGACCGTGGCGTGGTCATCGCGGGTGAAGCCGTCGTTTCCATCGGCGACGTCGACCTCCTCTACCTGGGGCTCAACGTCGTTCTCGCGAACGTCGACGCCGTCATTCGCACTTCCCAAACGCGCACCTCGCAGCCGAAGCAGATCAAATGAAGCTCGTCGTGATCGGCGCGCATCGGGAACGCAGCGACATCGAGCCGCTGGCCGAGGCGATTGCGGTGAGCGATCTGTGGTTGAGCGGGATGGCGGTCGAGGAGTCGCAGCCGCTCGGCGATCGCGACCTGCTGCTGCGCGTGGCGAAGACGCGCGCGGCTCTGCTCGATCGCGCGACGTTTGTCGCCATTCGCTATGGCTTCACCGCGCACGGAAGCAGTGATGCGATGTCGAAATGCGCAGCTCATATCGATCGATGGCGGCGCGTGTTGAGTGAGCTTCGAGATTACGTCGAGATGACATTGAAAGTCGCCGCAGCAGCGCCGCGCGCGCGGCCAGACCGGCACGATTTCGAATTAGGAGCCGCGTACATCCGCGCGCTACACGACGCGACGCGCGCGACGGATGTCTCGCCGGAGTTTCGCAAAGCTGTCGATGAGACGCTGGCGCCGCTGGCGGTGAAGCATCGCTGGTCGAATCGCGATACGTCGTCGCTCGAATTCGCGGCGCTCGTGAAACGCGAGGATGTCGCGGCGATCAACGACGCCGGTTCCGCGTTGAAGCGCGATTTTCCATCCGTTCCGTTTCTCCTTTCCGGACCGTGGCCGCTGGAGGTATTCGCCGATGATCACGAATGACGAAGAGCGGCTGCGCGCGTCGCTCACGTTCACCGAGTCGACGATCCCCGACCGCATCGCCGCCGACTCCGACATCGTCGAAAACGGGCTGGCGCGCCTGGTGTTGTCGATCATCGAGCTGGTGCGCCGTCTCCTGGAAAAGCAGGCCCTGCGCCGCATGGACGCTGGCACTCTGAGCGACGAAGAAATCGAACGTCTCGGCTCCGCGCTGATGAAACTCGAAGAAAAGATGGCCGAGATGAAGCAGGTGTTTGGTTTGGCGGACGACGATCTGAATTTGAAGCTCGGTCCGATCAAGACGCTCGATTAGCAAAAAAGCAAATCACCACAAAGGCACAAAGAACACGAAGGACTCCCTTTGTGCCCTTTGTGTCTTTGTGGTGATCACTTCTTGGGCGGAGGTTCGAGGTGGACCAGGTTCAGCGCGTACTCCTTCGACACCTCGTCGTAAACGCCGAGGGCGATGCGAAGGTAGGGCGTGGCGGAGGCGACGTTGAACTGATAGGTGAAGTGATTCTGCTTCGCCTTCTCCAGGTCGGCCGCGGCGATCGTGAACTGCCTGGTCTCGTGGTGCGTGTCGCTCACGCCGCCTAGGATTGCGCCCCAGGCCGTGTAGACGGTGAACGCGCCGCTGGAGCTGTTGGCGTCGCGCGGCAGCATGGTCAACGCGCCGATCGGAATCTCGATCGTGATCGGGGTGATGTAGTGCTTCTTCTCGTCAAGCTTCGGATTGGCGAGCCGCACTTTCACTTCGAACGACGACGGCGGCGCGTTGCCGAAGAGCGTGGCGATGACGCGGTCCTCCATCTTCGTGGCGTCTGACTTCGGCAGGAACTGTTTGCGCGCGCGGACCGTCAGCTTCGGATCCTTGACCCTGATCTCGATGCGCCGCGATGCCGCGTTGGCAGGCGTGGCGTTGTAGGCGAGCGAGTAGTACGACTCGAAATCGTCGATGACGCGCGGCAGCAGGTTCGTCACGTCCTTGCTTCCCCACGCCGCCACGCCGCCGGTCTGTTCGGCGACGTATTCGAGCATCGGCGTTTCGTTGTTGAGGACCAGGTAGTCGTACCCGATGTTCCGCGGCTGCACTGCTCTGAATTGCGGCGAAACGCTCGTATTCGCGCCGAGGCCTTCGGCGTAGATCGGATAGATCGTGAAGCCGTTCGCATTCGCCGTCTGGATGAGCGATTTGATGAGCGGCTTGCCATCGAACTCGCGCCGGAAATCGGACGGAAGCGTATTCGCGCCGGCCATGAACAACGCCTCGGCGCCCGCGTATTCGGACAGGCGATGCGTAGCCAGCAGAAGGATCTTCTTTCCCTCGGCCGCGCCGACGGAGCGCATCAACGCGTTGATCGTCTGCACCTTGCGCTGCTCGTCGACGAGCGCGGTCCTGGCGGACATGCGCGAGTTTTCTTCCATGAAGAAGCTGAGTCCCGACTCTCGCGGGATGTCGGCGGAGCCGATGTTTTTCAATGCGCCGAACGACGCCAGTTCCGCCTCCCACGTGGCCAGCGAATCGACCTCCCTTTCGATGTCGTCCATCGGATCGTGGTCCATGGTGGTCGTTCGATCGGCGACGGCATCGATGGTCTTGTCGATCAGCGCGAGGTTGTCGGTGTAGTCGAGACGCGCGCCGAGGACGCCGTGGTTCCAGGTGACGACGGAGACGCGATCGCCGGGACGAACGGTGCCGTGCAGCAGCTTCTTCATCGAGGCGAACATCGGATCGCTGCGAAATGCGGGAAGCTGGAAGCGTTCGACGAAGACGATGATGGTGCGGTGCTGTGCCGGCGGCGGTTGCGCGGCGTGGGTGACCGACGGCGTCGCGGACGGCATCGCGACACCGGCCGACGCCGCCTCGCGTTCGCTCGCGTACTCGGCAAAATTCGTGATCGGCTGGCGGACGCCGTTCTCGTAGATCTCAAAATCGTCTTTGCGAAGTCCGTGAATTCGCGCGCCATGTTTGTCGGTGACGACGGTGTCGACGTTGACGATCGACACTTCAATCGTTTCGCCGGCGCGGGGGATGTTCGGCGTCGTTTGCGCGGCGGCCGGGATGGCGAGAAGCAGAAGGAGCCAGGAGCGCATCACATTTCAGGATAGAGCAAAAAACAGATCACCACAGAGGCGCAGAGAACACAGAGCACTTCCTTGGTGCCCTCTGTGTCTCTGAGGTGAAATCGCATCTTGAAGTAACGCGATGGCCGCAGCGAAAGAGAAGAAGACGGAGCGGGTGGCGGTGTTTTTGACGCCGTCGCAGGTGGCGTGGCTGAAGTCGAAGAAGAACGCGTCGGAGACGATGCGGGTGCTGGTCACCGAGGCGATGAATCTGGACTTGCTGAAACAGAGCGTGAAGCAAGCCGCGAGTCCCGCACCTCGAGCAGTTGCGCGGCCACGCTCACCGCAATCTCGTAAGGGTGGTTCGTCCCGATCGAAAGGCCGATAGGGCAGTAGAACGCCCGTTTCGCCTCTTCCGGCAGCCCGGCCTCGTCGATATCGCGACGCAGGATGTTCGCCTTCGCATCGCTGCCGATCACGCCGAGGTAGGGGAAGGTCCGCGTGCGCAGGATTTCTAGCAGGATCGGCTTGTCGGTGGTGTGACCCATTGTCATCAGCACGACGTAGGCATCGTCGGGCAGCGTCTTCACGACCGAGGGCATGTCGGACGTGAGGATCTTCGTGAGCTTCGGCGAGTCGGGGATTTTCGCCAGCCACTCTTCGCGCGGATCGATGCAGGTAACGGCGCAGTCGAGATGGATGAGGAGACTGACGACGGCGTTGGCGACGTGGCCGGCGCCGAAGACGACGATCTTCCAGCGGCCGACGTTGTGCGATTCGAAGAAGAGCTTGACGATGCCGCCACAGGTCATGCCGACGTCTTTGTTGAGGCTCCACTGCGCGAATTTCGTCGTCTCCGCCGTCTCTCCGCGCAGCATCGCCTGCGCCTCGGCGATCGCTTTCGTTTCGACTTTCCCGCCGCCCACCGTCCCGAATCGCAGCCCCTCGGACGTCACGATCATCTTCGCGCCGCGGTCCTGCGGCGCGCTGCCCATCGTGTCGACGACCGTGACGGCGACCAGCGGCGTTTCTGCGGCCATCAGCTCATTCAGGGCGTCGAAGAACGTGGGCATGGAACGATTGTAGCTTCGCATCGGAGGCGTTATGCGAAGCACACGAATCGCGGTGATCCTGACTCTGGCGTTTGCGGTCTCTTGCACGAATCCGAACAAGAAGGAGCCACCGCCCGGCAAGCCCTCCGAACCGCCGCCTGCGACCGGCGCGATGGCCATCACCAGTCCGGCGTTCGCGGACGGTGGAACGATTCCGCAGAAGTACACGTGCAACGGCGCCAGCGTGACGCCGCCGCTCGACTTCGCGAACGTGCCGCAGACCGCGCACAGCGTGGCGCTGGAGGTGACCGATCCCGACGCGCCGAACGGCACGTTCACGCACTGGCTGGTCTGGAACATCCCCACGAACGTGACGCAGTTCAAGGAGGACAACGTTCCGGCCGACGTGATCCAGGGCCTGAACGGCTTCGGCACGAGCAAGTGGGGCAGCCCCTGTCCGCCGAGCGGCGTGCACCACTACGTCTTCGATCTCTACGCGCTCGACAACACGCTCAGCCTGACGGCATCGCAGGGCCGCGACGATTTCGAGAACGCGATCAAAGGCCACGTGGTGGCGCAGGCGAAGCTGGTCGGGCTGTACGGGAAGTGATCAGAGCGGCCGCACCATCTCGCGCTGACGGATGAACTGTTCGGCGCCGCGGGCGCGGAGGAAGGCTTCGATACCGTCATCGCTGGCGTCGACGTTGAGGATGCGCAGCGTCCCCTCCGCTTCCGCGCTCGCGCGCTCCAGCAACGCCGATCCGATTCCTCGGCGGCGATGCGTGGAGCGGACGGCGAGCTGCGCGAGATCGTGCGTGCGCGGAAACACGACGGCGTAGCCGGTGAGGAGCTTGCCGTCGAACGCGCCGAGGATGACGCGCAGATCGGCGGCGCGGCGGATTGCGGCGGCGGAGTTCTGCCAGGTTGGTTCGACGTCGCGGAAATCGTCGGGAAAATCGGCGATCGGACGAATGGCCGCGTCGCCGATTTCGAGATTCGCATAGTTCCAGCAGGTGAGCGTTCGAATCGTCGTGAAGCCGAGGGACTCGTAGAGGGCTACGGCGCGCGTGTTCGATTCGATGACTTCGAGCACGTAGCGGCGCGCGCCGGCATTGCGAAGCACCGGCATGATGTGCTCCATCATGCGGCGCGCCAAACCTTGCCGGCGGTGTGACGACACGACGCCGGTGCCGCTGTCGTACGCCGTCGTGCCATCGAAGCCGTTCAGCGTGAAGCCTACAAGCCGGTCGTCATCAAAGGCGCCGACGGAGAGATCGAAGACGACGGCGCGGCGGGTGCAGATCTCGCGAAGCTGCGCAGCGGTCATTGAGAAGCGGACGGCGTAATCGCTGAATGCTTCGTTGAAGGCGACGACGACGGCATCGAAGTCGCCGTCCGCCAGCGTGCGAAACGTCACCATCCGCTGCGCGCGCGAAGCGACGTGATGTGCCCGACGTGGTGCCGGCCGTGCCACGCATACATGGCGATGACCGCATCGAGCGTCATGACGCCCATGTCGGGATGCATGAGCGTGCGTTCGAAATCGGCGTCGGTCATCTTGCGCAGGATGGTGTCCCAACGCGAATGCAGCGTTTCGAGCAGGACGAGCGAGGTCTCGATGGGCGTGTCGCGGACGTCGTTCAATTTCGCCCACGCGGCCTCGTCGTACGGCTTGATGGTCGGCTGCTCTTCGGTCAGCGCCAGCTTCACGCGCGTGTAGGCGTTCATGTGCGAGTCGGGCACGTGATGGACGACCTGGCGCACGCTCCAGCCGCCGTCGCGGTACGGCGTGTCGAGCTGCGACTCGTTCAGACCGGCTACAGCCTCGCGCATGCGCGCGGGCGTGGCGGCGATCTGATCGACGAGCTCGCGGCGTTGATCGGCGGTAAGCGTAGCTGTTGGGCGGTTGAACTTGCCGACGGGGTAGCGAAGGTCCGTTTGTGCGTCAGTCATGATGTGCGAGCTTACAACGGCGACTGCGCGAGGTGGAAAGGGGACGGGTTCACGCGGAGACGCGGAGACGCGGAGAAAAGCAGAGCGAGTCAGGTTGTCATCCTGAGGCTGCCGGAGGCGTTGGAGCGCGAAGCGCGGAACGCCGGAGGACGGCGAAGGATCTCAAGATGCGCAACTTGTGCTGAAACCCACTGGATTCAACGCAGCCTGGGAAGCTTGAGATCCTTCAGCGTCCTCCGCTGCTCGCGCTTCGCGCTCCGCGGCTCCGGCGCTTCAGGATGACAGCATCTTCTTGATCAACGCGATCTGGCCGGCGTGGTAGATCGCGTGCTGGATGACGCCGTGCAGCATCACGTAGATCGTGTATTTGCGGCCGGCGACTTTTTTGTCGAGGTCGTCGACGGTCAGCCTGGCGATGGCGTCGGAGAGGCGGCTGATGGCGTTGGTCATCTCTTCGATTGCGTCGAGCCACGGCATCTCGGTGACGTCGCGCCAGTCCTCTTCGGTCGTCAGTTCGCGCTCGTCGCCGGCCAGGCGATGCGCGACCGCGTCCATCCACGTGCTGCTGTGCGCGACCAGCTCGATGATCGAGTGCGCGTTCGGAATCGGATGCGCGCGGGCCTGCGCCTCGGAGATCCCCTCCAGCAGCGGGCCGATGTCGACGCCGGTCCAGGACGGGCCGCCCCAGGCGCGGTTCAGTTGGTCGAGAATGCGTTCGATCTCTCGCATGGGGCGCGATTCTGCTACATTCGCGCCTCAACGCAAATCGAGGGCAATCGATGAGTTACGTCGTTCGTGAGTGGCTGAATCTCGCCGTCCGCTGGACCCACGTCTTCGCGGCCATCATGTGGGTCGGGCAGACGTACTTTTTCACCTGGCTCGATCACGCCTTCCACAATGAGAAGCAGATCTGGATGGTGCACAGCGGCGGCTTCTACATCGTCGACAAGCAGAAGCGCCCCGAGCTGCTGAATCAGACGCTGCACTGGTTCAAGTGGGAGGCGTTCTTCACGCTTGTGTCGGGCTTCGTGCTGCTCGCGCTGGTCTATTACGACGGCCGCATCATGGTCGACGAAGACGTCATGAAGATGACCGCCTGGCAGGCCGCAGGACTGAGTCTGGGCCTTATCGCCGTCGGCTGGTTTCTTTACGATGCTCTCTGGATCTCGCCGCTGCGGAAACATGAAGTGATCGGGACGATCCTTTCGTATCTGCTCCTGGTCGGCGCGATCGTCGGCTGCATCCATCTCTTCGCCTCCCGCGCCGCGTATATGCAGATCGGGGCGATGCTCGGCAGCTTCATGGCCCTGAATGTGTGGGTGCGCATCCTCCCCGCGCAGCGGCAGCTCATCGCCGCGGTCAAGGCGGGAACCGAACCGGACATGCGCCTGGCCGACCTCGCCAAACAACGCTCCAAGCAGAACACCTTCATCGTCCTGCCGGTCGTTCTGATCATGATCAGCAATCACTTCCCCGTGGCCACCTACAGCAATCAATACAACTGGCTCGTGCTCTCCGTCCTGGTGCTGGTCGGATGGGGCGTGGCGAAAGTAATCCGGACGCGATGAAACGAACCTTTTCCGACAACGACCTGAAATCCGCCGCATCGAAGCTCGATCCGGCGCTCGAGACGTTCATGGCCCGCTTTCCCGGCGAGTCGGGCGCGCGCCAGCCGGTGCACACCGTCTATGGCGGCGCGCATCTGTTCAAGAGCGACACGACGCAGAAGCTAGGCGTGCTGGCGCTGCGCGCGCTCGATGAGTACGGGCCGAACGCTGAGACGTTCGGCAGTGCCATCGGCGCCGATCCGCGCTTCTGGGAGGTCGTTTACGCGCGCGTGCTGGAGAAGCTGCGCCGCGAACCGGTGGAAGACTTCCGCATCGACTTCGAAGACGGTTACGGCAACCGCGCGGACGATGAAGAGGACGGCCACGCTGCTGCCGCCGCGAAGGAAGTGGCGTCGGGGATGAAGAACGGCACGCTGCCGCCGTTCATCGGCATCCGCATCAAGCAGTTCTCGCAGGAGCTGATGCCGCGGTCGATGCGCACGCTCGACATCTTCGTCTCGACACTGCTCGATGCCGCCGGCAGTCTGCCGCCGAACTTCGTGGTCACACTGCCGAAGATCCAGCTGCCGCAGCAGGTCACCGCCCTCGCTGATCTTTTCGACGCCATGGAACCGAAGCTCGGGCTAGCAAAACACACACTGCGCTTCGAGTTCATGATCGAGACGACACAGGCCATCCTCAACGAGAACGGCGTCTCCAACCTGCCGCTCTTTCTCGACGCCGCGCGCGGCCGCGCCGTGGCCGCGCATTTCGGGACGTACGACTACACCGCGAGCTGCAACATCACCGCGGAACACCAGCGCATGGACCATCCCGCCTGCGATTTCGCGCGGCACATGATGCAGGTGGCCTACGCTGGCACCGGCCTCTGGCTCTCCGACGGCGCCACGAACATCATGCCCATCGCGCCGCATCGCGGGAACCTCACGCCCGAGCAGTCCGAGGAGAATCGGACGGTCGTGCACCGCGCGTGGCGGCTGCACGTCGATCACATTCGCCACTCGCTGATCAACGCGTACTACCAGGGATGGGACCTCAATCCCGCGCAGCTCCCGACGCGCTACGCGGCCGTCTATTCATTCTTCCTGGAAGGCCTGCGCGCGGCCACAGACCGTCTGAACAACTTCATCGCCAAAGCGGGACAAGCCACACTCGTCGGCGATGTCTTCGACGATGCTGCAACCGGCCAGGGCCTGCTCAACTACTTCCTGCGCGCCCTCAACTGCGGCGCGATCACGGAAGAGGAAGCGCTGGCAACGGGGCTGACTCTGGATGAACTGCGCAGCAGGAGTTTCGTGAAGATCATGAAAGGGCGGCGTCTGTCATCCTGAGCCGCCGGAGCTTCGGAGGCGAAGCCAAAGAGCGGAGGACGGCGAAGGATCTCAAATTACGCGACCTGCGCTGAAACCGCTTGGGATTCAACGCAGCCTGGGAAGCTTGAGATCCTTCGCCGTCCTGCGCCGTTCCGTCGCTGCGCGACTCCCGGCTTGTGACAGAGAGGGCGCGCGCGGCGCCCTCTCGCGTTCCTTACTTCGAAATCGCGCGATACATCTTGGCGCGCTCGCGCATGTGCCACTGATGCAGCCGCTGGAACATGCCCGCGACGCCGTGGTGCCGTTTCGCGTGCTGCGCGCTGTTGACGACGACGACGTGACGCGACGATGGCAGCGGCGGCACGACGTGCGCGTTGACGTCGACCACCTTCACATCGCTGCGGTGGACGCGGTGATGCGTGGCGGCGTCGACAGGAGTTGACGCCAGCAGCAGCGTCAACGCACCAGCCTGAAGTGTCTTCGAGATATTCATCGTTGCACCTCCGAGGCATGGGAGTGCAAGGCGGGTTCCTGTTTTAATTGATTGAATACAAAAGATTTATTCACCACAAAGACACAAAGAACACGAAGAAATCCCTTTGTGCTCTTTGTGTCTTTGTGGTTCAGCTCCCTCGGTACGTCGAATACCCGAACGGCGAAAGCAGCAATGGCACGTGATAGTGCTGTGCGCCGGCGAGAACGTTGAACTCGATCGTCACACGCGGAAAGAATCCGTTCGGATCGTACGCGCCCGTGTCGAACGTGATGCGATACGTGCCGGCCGCGGGAGGATCATCGACCAGCTTGAGCCGTCCGTCCGCGTTCGTCACCCCGCTCGCGATGACACCAAGCTCGTTTTCCAGCGTGATGGCAATGCCCGCGGCCGGATGCCCTTTGGCAGTGTCGAGGACGTGCGTCGAAATGCCCATCAGCCCACCAGTTTCATCAGCCGCAGTTTCGTGATCTTCATCTGCTCCTCGGCTGCCACGTGCAGCTCCTGGTGCGGCGTGTTCTCCAGCCGCTGCCAGGCGATCGCCAGCATTTCGTCGGCGCTCCGTCCGGTCGCGCAGATGATGTAGATATGCCCGAAGCGCGCCTCGTACTCGCGGTTCGCCTCGGCCAGCGCCTCCTGGATGTCGCTCGCTGCCGACGCCGCGCCCGACTGCTCCTGCCGCGCCCATTTCGACGACGACTGCTCGCCGATCCGCGGATGCGCGGCAAAGGCTTCGCGCCAGTCGTCCGGCGTCAGCGAATTCCAGATCGCTTCCGCGTCGCGAACGAGATCGCTCCACGACGCGAACGGCCTCGCCGCGATCATCCGCCGCACCCACTCGTTTGATCCGCAGCAGTTGTGTAACTGTACGGCGATAACATCATCAATTAATGTGTTGACATATCGCGCTACCGCGTCGCCGCGTCCTTCTTCCGTCGCCACGCCATGGACGCGCAACCGGCTTACGCCGCCGTCGGGAAACACGTTCAGCCGCAGATGCGTCACCGGCCCCTGATTCACCAACTCATCGATGAAGAGATGGCGTGTATGCGCCTGGAGCTTCGTCCGCGGCAGGACCTCGAACCATTCGTTGTCCGCAAACGCGCGCGTGCCGTCGATCGAGCAGGTGTCGGGATAGTTCCCTTTGAAATGATTCGTGTCGATCTCGATGCGGCGCAGCGAGCCTTCCGCGGCGAGCTGCACGATCACCCAATCGTTTCCCGGCCCGCGCCGCCGCTTCGTCTCCCAGCCGTCGCTCATGTTCTTCGCGCGGCCGGGCATGATCAGGTTGTGCTTCGGCCCGAAGAACATGTCGCTGCACGCCAGCACATCGCCGCCATGCTCCGCCGCCGCGAGATCGGTCTCGATCGACAGGCCGCCTTCGCGGCGCCAGTCGGGCGCTACCTCGCCATGCACGCGCAGCCGCGCCACGCCGCCGTCCGGATAGATATGCAAGCGCAGATGCGTGAAGGCGTACGGCGAATCGATCGCGAACAGGTTCTCGCTGTCGCCCTTCAATTCGGACTTTGGCAGGATCTCGATCCAGTTCGCGGCCAGCAGCGAATCGACATCACTCTCCGGCCGCGCCTGACACCCCTCGATCGAACAGTGCGACGGATAGTTGCCGCGGAAGAACGCCGTGTCCACGACCACGCCGCGCACGACGCCGCGAAGGCCGAGGCGGATGATGGCGAAGTCATGGCCGGGCGTGCGCTTGCGGCGGCTTTCCCAACCATCCATCCACTTTCCTCGGTCGGTGTACTCGTGCTCCTTCCAGACGGGCTTCTCGGGTTTCAGGAGATTCTCTTTCTCCGCGAAGTAATCGTCGGTGGCGTAGAGCACCGCGGCGCCAAGGCGTTCGGATGCCAGGTCGAGCAAGTCTTGAAAGTTGCTCATGACCGCGCAGAAGACAAATGTTGAATGTTGAGTGTTGAATGTTGAATGTTGAATGGACCTGGGGATCGCCGCCCGAACCATTCAACATTCAACATTGAACATCCAACATTCAACATTCGCCTCATCTCCTGATCCATTCACCCACCGCATTGCCAAGATGCCGTCCATCCTCCCACACCTTGTGGCCCCGAACATACGTCGCTTTCACGACGCCCGTGAGCGTCTCGCCCGCGTACGGCGTGACCTTGTGGCGATGCTGCACACTCTCCGTCCGCACCACGAATTGCGCCTTCGGGTCGAAGGCGATGATGTCCGCGTCGTAGCCGGCCGCCAGCTTCCCTTTGCGATGCCCGAGTCCCGCCAGCGTGGCCGGGCCGGTTGTCATCAGCGCGGCAATCTTCTCGAACGCGATCTTCCTCCGCTTTGCCTCGGTCCAAACGATCGACAGGCTTAACTGCAGCGACGCGATCCCGCCCCACGCGCGGGCGATGTCGCCTTCCTGCATCCGCTTCAGCTCCGGCGTGCACGGCGAGTGGTCGCTGACGATGGCGTTGAACAGTCCCTCTTCGACGCCGCGCCACAACTCCTCGCGATTCGCATGCTCGCGAATCGGCGGCGCGCACTTGAACTCCGTCGCCCCTTCCGGGACCAGCTCGGCGTCGAAGTAGAGGTAGTGCGGCGTCGTCTCAGCGGTAAGCGGCACGCCTCTCTTGCGCGCCAGCCGCAGCACCTCCAATCCATTCGCCGACGAAAGATGGACGATGTGCGCGTGCGTGCCGCTCTTCCGCGCCAGCGCGAAGACGAGCGCGATCGCATCATCCTCGGCCTGATTCGGACGGCTGGCCAGGTAGCTCGCATACGAACGCGCATCGCCGGCGGGCGCATGAATGTGTTCCGGCAGTTCGGCATGCACGAGCAACGGCGCACCGGTCCCGCGCAACTCATTCAATGCAGCTTCGAGCTCCGCCGCATCGAGACATCCAAACTCCGGCACTCCGGAGTCGACGAGAAAACATTTGAATCCACGCACTCCGGCGTCGAGCATCGGTCGAAGCTGATCGACATTTCCCGGAACCGCGCCGCCCCACAACGCCACATCGACGCGGCACTTGCCATGAAGCGCATGCACCTTCGCTTCGAGTGCGGCCATCGAGGTGGTTGGCGGGATGGAATTGAGCGGCATATCGATGATCGTCGTCACCCCGCCCGCTGCCGCCGCATGCGTCGCGGTCTCGAAACCCTCCCACTCCGTCCGCCCAGGCTCGTTCACGTGAACGTGCGAGTCGACGATGCCGGGCATGAGTGTTAGATCGCCGTAATCATCGGTCGTTGCCGCATCGTCGTAGTCACCGACACGCTCGATGACGCCGTCGCGAACATGAATCGTCGCCGGCTGGGTCCCCTGCGGCGTGACGACATTGCGGCTGCGAAGAATCACGCGGCGGATGATAGCGGAGGGCACTGTCATGCCCTGTCAGAAGGGGAAACGGCAGATCCATCTGTCCAAACACTGTATACAGAAGGTGAAACCACAGATTCATCTGCCCAATGTCATCTTTAGATGGCAAAAGGCTAGATTCATGTGTCCATGGCTCTGGTTCATCTCTTAAAATTAGAGATTCATGTGTCCATGGCTCAGATTCATCTACTGAAAATGCAGATTCATCTACTAAAAATGCAGGTAAGAGTGTCCATGGTTCAGATTCATCTGCCTGAAAAGGCAGATTAAGTGTCCATGGTTTAGATTCATCCACTAAAAAGACAGATAAAAGTGTCCATGGTGCAGATTCATGTGCCCAAAGGGCAGATTCATGCAGCATGGGGTCGTTCGACCGTCTCAGCTACAGAGCCTGCCCTGAGCGAGCGAAGCGACTCGAAAGGGCGGCTCACGATGACAGTTACGTGGGGTTACGCCTGCGGCGCAGCCACTTCTCGCGCGACGCCACCGCCGTGTTGCGCGTTCCGGTACGCCGTTATCCGCATCAGAATCTCTTCCCCCGTTGCCGGGGCGTGCAGCTTTGGTATCTCGCTCCCGCTCAGGAACGACAGCGCGTTCTTGACCGCCATCCATACCGAGATCGCCAGGACCAGCGGCGGCTCGCCGACGGCTTTGCTGGAGCGGATGTTGAGCGGGTTCTCGGCGTCGATCCAGTCGACGTTGAAGACCGGCGGCACGTCCTGAATGTTCGGGATCTTGTACGTGGTAGGCGAGTGCGAGAGCAGGTTGCCTTTCGCGTCGTGGCGCAACTCCTCGTTCGTCAGCCAGCCCATGCCCTGGATGAAGGCGCCGGTGATCTGGCCGCGGTCGATACCGGGGTTGATCGGCTTGCCGATGTCCATCAGCAGATCGCAGCGGCGGACCTGCATCATGCCGGTGAAGCGGTCGATCTCGACTTCGGAGATCGCCGTGCCCTGCGTGAAGTAGAGGAACGGCGCGCCGCAGCCTTTGTCGGCGTCCCAGTCGAGGCCTTGCGTCGAATAGAAACCGCGCTCGCCGACCGAGACGCGTTCGAGGTGGCACATCTTCACCAGCGCGGCGAAAGGAACGCGTTGCTCGGGCTTGCGGCGATCGAAGACCTCGCCGTTCTCGAACACGATTTCGTCGACGGATGCTTCGACACAGGCAGCGCGTTCGAAGTACTCCGCCGCCACGCCGGCCATGCGTGCGCGAATTTTGCGGCAGGCATCGGCAGCCGCGCTGCCGTTGAGATCCGCGCCGCTCGACGCGGCAGTTGCTGACGTGTTGTTGTTCTTCTCGGTGGACGTCGGCATCAGCAGGACGCGTTCGGCATCGATGCCGAATTCGTCCGCCACGATCTGGCGGATTTTCGTGTTCACGCCCTGCCCCATCTCGGTCGCGCCGGTGGAGACCTGCACGGAGCCATCGAGGTAGACGTTGACGAGCGCGTTGGCCTGGTTGAGGAACTTCGTGTTGAACGAGATGCCGAACTTCACCGCCGTGCAGGCGATGCCGCGCAGATGCGTTCGCGATCTCGCATTGAAGTTCGCCACCTCGGCGACGCGATTCTTGTAATCGCCACGTTCGGCGATCTCTTCGAACAGCTGCGGCAGGTGATTGTTGCGGACCACCTGGCCGTAGGGCGTGACGTTGCGATCATCGATGCCGTAGCAATTGCGCCGGCGCACTTCGAGCGGATCGATCTTCAGAAGCACCGCGATCTCTTCGAGGATGTTCTCGATCGTGGCGATCCCCTGCGGGCCGCCGAAACCGCGGAAGGCAGTGTTGGGCGGATAGTTCAACCGGCAGACCGTGCCGCGGATCAACGCGTTCGGCAGGCAGTAAGCGTTGTCGGCGTGCGTGAGCGCGCGCCCCAGGACGGACGTCGAGAGATCGGCGAACGCGCCGCCGTCGGAGAAAAAATCGATCTGTGCGGCGGTGATGACGCCGTGGTCATCGAACGCAACCTTGTAGTCATTCTGGAACGGATGCCTGCCGCCGGTGACACACATGTCGTCGTCTTTGCTGTAGGCGATGCGCGCGGGCCGCTTGAGCTTGTGCGCGACGAGCGCCGCGATCGCGGCCGGATGCGTGGCCTGACATTCCTTGCCGCCAAAGCCGCCGCCCATGCGTTTGGTGACGACGGTGACCTTGTTGATCGGCAACCCGAGGAGGTGCGCGATCACGTCCTGCACCTCGGAAGGATTCTGGGTCGACGAGTGAACGGTGAGCTGATCGAACTCCCCCGGCATCGCCAGCGCCGCCTGCGATTCGAGATAGAAGTGATCCTGCCCGCCGTTGATGAACGTCCCTTCGAGGATGTTTTTGGCCGAGGCGAAGGCGGAGTCGACGTCGCCGCGCTTGATGGTCATCGTCTTGCCGATGAACAACCCGCGCCGCTTCGCTTCGTTGATCGTGAAGACCGGCTCCAGCTCTTCGATGTCGAGCTTGATGGCCGCCTTCGCTTTGCGGATCAACTCGCGCGACTCCGCCGCGACGACGACGATCGGATGCCCGATGAACGACACGACATCCTCGGCCAGCAGGAACTCGTCCTGGATGATGGCGCCGAAGAGGTTGTGGTGCAGATCGCGATACGTGAAGAGATGCGCGAACGACGCCGCGTCGCCGAAATCGATCCCGCGAATCCGCCCGTACGCCACCGGCGACCAGACGAAATCGACGATCAGCTCCCCGCGCAGCGGCGCCATGTCGTCGATGTAAACCGACTCGCCGCTGACATGACCGACTGCCGAATCGTGCGGGATGTTCTTTCCGACCGAGGACATGGGGTTGATGAGTATACGGCCAGGAAAATGGTATCGTGGCCGTACATCAACAACTGAGGAGGTCCTTCTGTATGCGGCGCCTTGCCCTTGCGGCCGTGTTTCTACTCGTCTGTCCGATCGCCCTTGCCCAGCACTTCCATCACGCCACTGCTCCCGACTCCGCAGACCCCGATCGAAATTCTCCGTGCACCAAGAAGCTCGTTGCGGCCGTTCCTGCGCCTGATGTGGACAAGGTGTACTGGCCGGTCACCGGTAACGCTGATGCGCAGCAGGACTTCAGACGGGGAATCACGGAGTACTACGGTTTCAACTTTGAAGAAGCGTTGGTCTACTTTCGCATTGCCAAGCAGAAAGATCCCAACATGGCGATGGCCTCGTGGGGCATTGCGCTCGCCGCGGGGCCGAATATCAACCTCGGCATGAATGACCGCTGTCGGCAACTGGCGGTCTGTGAGATAGGAAACGCTATGACACTGGCGAAGCCGGGGAGCGTTACCCGGGTGGAAAAAGGTCTGATCGATGCGCTCGCTCTCCGTTACGCCGGGCGGGACGTGAATACGGTGGCCTACGCCGTCGCCATGCGCAACGCCTGGGACTTCGCATCAGCGGTCAAGCACGATGCGGACAAGAGCGCAACGTCGGACGACCAGAAGAAGCGCGCTGCCGCAGTCATGGCCAATGTCGGAGCACTGTATGCCGAGAGCATGCTCGATATGCGGCCGTGGGGCTTGTTCGATGCCGCGTATCGGCCGGCCCTGGATACCAACACCATCATCGACGTCCTGGAGACGTCGATGAAGGCGGAGCCGGATGCCATCGGCGCAAATCACTTCTGGATCCATACGAAGGAAGCCTCGGAAGATCCCGAAGCTGCCTGCGGCGCCGCGAAGCTGCTGAATTATGCGGTGCCAGGGTCGGAGAAGTGCGACAGGAACTACACGTCTCAAGAGCCGGATAAGAAACATCCGCCCGCCGTTCCCGGGTCGGGACATCTCCTGCATATGCCGTCGCACATTTATCTGCTGACCGGCGAGTACGAGAGGGCGATGTCGAGCAATACCGACGCAGTGAAAAAGGATCGGGAACAGTACGAGGGTGTTTGTCGCGGCTGGTACCCGGAGTACACGAAGAATCTAAATTGTCCCCAGCTTTATTACGGCCACTATCTCAGCCACAACCTCTTCTTTCGCTCCATTTCCGCGGCATTCGGCGGCCAAAGCGCGGAGGCCGTGAAGTCGGCGTGCGACACGCGAGAACACGCCGTCCACTTCGTGGCCAACGAGCCGGGATTGCAGCGATACATGACGGCACCGCTCATGACGATGGTGATGAATCGCAACTGGGATGCGATTCTTACCCAGGCGGAGCCGGACGAGAACTGTTACATGTCCCCGTTCGTGCCACCTGCATACCCGCAGAATGGTTGCCACATCTACAAGGCCACGTTGCACTGGGCGCGGGGGATGGCGCGTGCGGCTGCCGGGAGGGCGGGCTTGACAGAAGCGCGCATCGAGTTCGGCAAGATGGGGACGCAGATGGGGATGATCGTTCCTCCCACCCCGATTGGATGGGGCAACAACACTGCGGCGGCCGTGCTGGCCATTGACCATCAACGCTGCAGGCGCTCATCACATGGCAGGGCGGCGGCTCGTGCGAGCCGTGCAACCCCCGGACGGAGGCACCGTGCGAGAACCGTTGTGCTGAGTGCTCATCGACCGATCAAGCGATCGAGCACCTGAAGCTCGCCGTTACGCACGAGGATGCGCTGGTCTACGACGAGCCGCCGCAGTTGATCCCACCAGCTCGGGAAGCCCTGGGCGGGGCCTACCTGCGCGTCGCCGACCGCTACGCTTCCATGGTGTACCCCGAAACGCCGGAACCGTGGTCCACGAAAGCGTTCCAAATGTATGAGATGGCGAGAATTACGTTCGAGGCGGAGATCGGCCGCCACCGGGCAAGCGGACGCCCGCTCTACGGCAAGCTGCGTGCGCTCGAGGGAGTACGTGCATTCCAAACCAAAGGAGGCGCCAAGCACGTTGTCACCGACGACGAGGTTGAGAAGACGAAGGCCGCTTTCTGCCAGGCATGGGGAAATGCCGACTACACCATGAGCATGGACGAACTCTGGCCGGCCGAGAATGGCGCCGGCGACAATCGCCCTTATCCCTGTCCGGGAAAGGCCCTGCCGAAGCGGCCCGCCGATCCGCCAGCCGGCTGTACACTTCCTCCTCCTGGATGAAGCCGCTACTCCCGCCAAAGGCGAAAGACCTTAAGCGCCGGCTGGAAGTGCTCGAAGACGAGCACTCCGGCCGGCATGGTTACCGGGATCGCGGACGGAGTATCGCTGTAACGCGTTGACATGCGCGGCCGGGCACGCCACGCTTCGCGGATGAGCATGGCATCGGCACGGGACGAATCGGTCATCGAATTCACCATCCGCGCGGTCATCGCCGGAGTTTTCTTCGGCGTGATCTTCGGCGCGGCGAACGCGTACCTCGGGTTGAAAGTAGGGCTGACGGTCTCGACGTCGATCCCGATCGCAGTGCTGACCGTCGCGCTGTTCCGGCTGATGCCGAGCCGGCGCGAGGGGATGATCCTCGAGGCCAACATCTCGCAGACCATCGGTTCCGCGAGCTCGTCGCTGGCCACCGGAACGATCTTCACGATCCCGGCGCTATTTTTGTGGGGGATGGCGCCGCCGTTCTGGCAGGTAGCGATCCTGGCACTGCTCGGCGGCTTTCTCGGCATCGCGGCGATGGTGCCGCTGCGGCGATTGCTGATCGTGAAGTCGGCCGACGAGCTGCCGTATCCCGAGGGAACGGCGTGCGCGGAAGTGCTGCGCGCGACGACGACGGGGACGTCGGGCGGACGATGGATTTTCATCGGACTGGCCGCCGGCGCCGCGATCAAACTGGCCATCGGCGCGTTCGTTCTGATTCCGTCCGGCCTGGCCATGCATCTGCCGGTGCTCGCAAAAGCGGAACTGGCGCTGGAGATCGCGCCGGCGCTGCTCGCTGTCGGCTACATCCTCGGACACAAACAGTCGGCGATCATGGTTTCGGGAAGCCTGATCTCGGCGATCGTGCTCACGCCGCTGATTGCCACGTTCGGCGCGGGACTGACCGCGCCGATGTTTCCCGAAATGAAGCTGTCGATCGGAGCGATGACGGCGGCGCAGATCTGGTCGCGCTACGTCCGCTACATCGGCGCGGGCGCGGTGGCGGCGGCCGGAATCGTGGCGGTGATCAAGGCGCTGCCGACGATGGCCAGCTCGTTCGCAGCGGTCATGCGCGGCTTGCGGCGCAGCGGCGTCGGGATGAGCGACGGCGAGAACGCGCCGCGCACCGATCGCGACGTCCCGTCGTGGATCGTGGTTGCCGTTCCGCTGGCCGTCGTCGTCACGCTCGTGGCCATCCCGGGATTGCTGGCCGGCAACATGGCCTTCGGTCCGCGGCTCGTGGCAGCGCTTGGCGTGGCGATCTTCGGCGTCTGCTTCGTGGTCGTGTCGTCGCGCATCGTCGGCCTGATCGGCGTCTCCTCGAATCCCACCTCGGCAATGACGCTCGTGACGCTGCTCGGTGCGTCGGTCGTCTTCGTGCTGTGCGGCTGGACCGATCCCTCCGCGCGCGCGGCCATCCTCACCGTCGGCACGGTGGTTTGCATCGCAGCCTCGAAAGCGGGCGACATCTCGCAGGATTTGAAAACGGGATTTCTCGTCGGCGCCACGCCCGCGAAACAGCAGTTCGGCCAATTCCTCGGCGCGGCCTGCGCCTGCTGGGCCATCGCCGGAACGGTGCTCCTCCTCGGCCGCGCCTTCACCTTCGGATCGCCCGAGCTTCCGGCACCGCAAGCGACGCTGATGAAGACCGTGATCGAAGGCGTGCTCTCCGGATCGCTGCCGTGGGCGCTCGTCGGAACCGGCTCGGCGCTTTCGATCTGCGCCATCATCGCCGGCCTGCCCGGACTCTCGTTCGCCGTCGGCATCTACCTCCCGCTCGGAACCCTCGCCCCGGTCTTCGTCGGCGGCATCGTCCGTCGCATGGTCGACGCGAAGCGCAACGGCAAGCCAACGGACAGCGATCCCGGCGTCCTCGCCGCCTCGGGGATGATCGCCGGCGAAGGACTGGTCGGCGTCCTGATCGCCTTCCTTATCGGCTCCTCCGGAAAGTTCCCCTCCCTCGGCACCGCGCTGACGAGCATGCACTTCGCGGCGAAGGACTTCACACACCTCACCGGCGCAACCGCGATCGTCGTCGGAATCGTCATCGTCATCGCCATCTGCGCGCTGCTCTATCGCGCAGGACGCTCGGCTCAGGTGGAGGAGACCGGCGAGGCGGAGACGCCGATAAGCACGGTACGATAAGATTGCCTGGTGACGAGAATCGCTGTCGATGTACCCGAGGAAATTGCAAATCGGCTGGAGAATGCCTGGCGCGATGTCTCCCGTGGTGCGCTTGAAGCTGTGGCCTTGGAGGGGTATCGCGACGGCACGCTGAGCCGCGACCAGATTGGACAACTGCTCGGGTTCTCGTTATGGGAAACGGAGGCGTTTCTCAAACAGCGCCAAGCCTACCTCCAATACACGGAAGAGGATCTTGCCCTAGACCGCAGAGCCCTTGATAGCGCTATGCCTCAATGACCGTTGTCTCTGATACCTCTCCGATCAACTACCTCGTTCTCATCGAACTTCAGGATCTTCTTCCCGCTCCTGGGGAGACCGGTTTACGCGGAGGCGCGGAGGACGCGGAGAGAAAGGCTGTTCCTGCTCCGCGATCTCCGCGTCTCCGCGTGAAACATCGGGTTATGCCGCGATGCTGAAATGGAGTCGTTATGAATCAAAAAGAGTCGCTCACGACGATTGGCCCGCCGGTACCGGAACTGCCGGTCGCCGATGTTGAAAAGGCGCAGCAGTACTATCGCGACATTCTCGGCTTTGAAATCGGATGGTTGTATCCAGGCAAAGAAATCGGCGCCGTCTCACGCGGAAACGTGGTCATTTTCTTCCGAAAACGCCAAGAGCCGTTTGAACCCGCAATTCATTGGATATACGCAGCCGAAATCGACGCTACATACGAAGAGCTCCGATCGTCAGGTTCGAAGATCGTGGAGCCGCTGGAGAAAAAGCCTTGGGGGTTGCGGCAGTTCACCGTCGAGGACCTGGACGGAAACCGATTCTATTTTCACTGCGACTGAATTCGGCGGATTTCTAAACCTATGGATCAACTGCGAGATATCCTAAATGTCGCGACCGTAATCCAAGAAAGCACGCTGGATCGTGAGTCGGGGTTTGCAACTCTCTTAAGCGAGATCAATGAGACATTCCTGGCACTGGACCCCCTTCTTGTTCAATGCTCTGGCCTACTCATCATGTTCTTGGCGCGCACACATAGCGCCTTCGTGGCCAGCATTCGTCTGGCGGCAAGTGGTCAGGGTCCCGAGACTTTCATGGTACTTCGTGGCGCGATCGAAAATGCTCTTTACGCCATTCATATCAAACACGATCCGGAAGCGTTCGACCGAGGAAATGCGTGGCTCGGCCGACACATAGGCATCCGCGAAGGTTCGAGAACGAGGCAGGAATTCACCATTGCTAACGTGAAAGAGTCACTTCGTCGAACCGACGAAGAGCTACACCGGACCTGTCAGGCTCTCTACGATCGCTGCTTGGATCTCGGTGCGCATCCAAACCAGCGTGGCCATTTCGCAGCGTCACAGTTTTCAGATCTGGATAATCCTGAGGGTCCAGAGTTCAGATCATATTTGTTTACGCCCCGTGGAAAAATTGTCCGGTTCGCACTCAGATCCTGTATCGAGGTAGGAGTCTTTGCGCTTCGCGTGTTCGGCTTCGTTTTCGAAGAGAGATTGAAACTCACCGCCATGCTAACGGACATCAATGTTCTTCATCGCGACGCCATGGTTTTCTGCCAGGCCAGTATAAGCGCGGAACCATATGAAGAAACACCCTCCGGCTAAGTCTTCACAACAGCCGACCGCGTAGTGCGTTCGTCGGAGACTTTCGCGCTCGGCTGGCGTGACCGGTGGCTTAGTAGAAAGAACATTAGACCGCAGGAGGACCTTACAGCCTCTACACGTGCGCAAGCCGTGGCGCAGTCGTTTCCCCGAACACCTCGTACCAGAACTTGGCCATGATGTTTTCGGCGAGCTGGAGGCGGTAGTCGGCGGAGCCGCGGACGTCGCTGATCGGCTTGATCTCGTCCCGGGCGATGCGGCCGGCGTGTTCGAAGGTTTCGAGTGATGCGGTCTTGCCCGTCAGAAATGCTTCGGTGCGCGGGAGGCGGATGACGGTCGGGGCGACGCCGCCGTAGGCGATGCCGGCGCGGTCGATGCGGTCACCGGTCATGGCCAGGCGGATGGCGGCGGTGAAGGCGGAGATGTCGAGGTCTTTGCGGCGCGAGACTTTGTAGAGCTTGAGCGTGTCGCGGACGATGCCGATGCGGACGCGGGTGATGATTTCGTCCGGATGCAGGTCGAACTTGCGATAGCCGAGGTAGAAGCGGTCGATGGGGACGGTACGGGTGCCGTTGTTCATCTCCAGAATCGCCCCTGCGACGAAGAGATACGGGAGCGTGTCGCCGATTGGCGAGCCGTTGGCGATGTTGCCGATCAGCGTTCCGGCGTTCTTGATCTGCGGCGAGCCAAAGATGGCCAGGATGCGGGCCAGTTCGGGGATGCGATCGGCGATGAAGGTTTCGAAATCGGCCAGCGTGGTGTTCGCGCCGGCGACGATGACGCCGTCTTCCTCACGGATCTCGTTGAGCGAAGCGATCTTCGCCAGCGACAGCATGGCCGGCGCGGCGTAGTTGCGCTTGTTGATCCAGACGCCGACGTCAGTGCCGCCCTGCACGATCGTGCAGCCGGGATGATCGCGTTTGAACGCGACCGCTTCGTCGAGCGTGGCGGGGGCGGCGAAGTTGCCGACCGTCACAGAGTCGTTCGCATCGGGGAGATCCGGATAACGATCGCGCATCTTCGCCGATGCGCCGCCGTCGACCGCCAGCGCGGCTTTGATGATCGGCTCGTAGCCGGTGCAGCGGCAGAGGTTTCCGGTCAGGCCATCGCGGACCTGCTTTTCGTTCACGCGATCACAGACTTCGAACATGCCGGCCATCGCGACGACGAATCCAGGCGTGCAGTAGCCGCATTGGGCGCCGTGGCATTGCACCATCGCTTGCTGCACCGGATGGAGAACGGTTTCACGCGGAGGCGCGGAGACGCGGAGGGGATCGTCTTCTCTCCGCGGCTCCGCGGCTCCGCGTGACAATCCTTCGACCGTCACGATGGCCGATCCATCGAGCTGCGCGAGATTCAGGATGCACGAGTTGACGGGGCGATAGTCAGTATCCGCCGAGCGTCGCGTGAGCACGGTGCACGCACCACAATCGCCTTCTTCGCAGACGATTTTCGTTCCTGTCGCGGCAACGTCCTGGCGGAGATAGTTCGCGAGCGTTTGGAACGCGACGTCCACACCAATGCGGTGTTCGCGGCCGTTGATATGAATGAGGATGTGATCGCGCACGGGCGGATTAAAGTCTTACGATCCCGTTGTACGTCTCCGGACGCCGATCCCGATAGAACTGCCAGGTGTTACGGACTTCGCGGATCTTGTCCATGTCGAGGTCGGCGGTGACGAGGGCGTCCTGATCGCGTGGGCCGACGGCGAGCATCTGGCCGCGCGGATCGCAGAAGTAACTCTGCCCGTAAAACTCGCCGATGTTCCACGGCGCTTCGAAGCCGACGCGGTTGATGGCGCCGACGAAGTAGCCGTTGGCGACGGCGTGCGCGGGCTGCTCGAGTTTCCAGAGATACTCGGAGAGTCCGGCTACCGTGGCCGAGGGATTCATCACGATCTCCGCGCCGGCCAAGCCGAGCTCGCGCGCGCCTTCGGGGAAATGGCGGTCGTAGCAGATGTAGACGCCGACCTTCGCGTAGGCCGTATCGAAAACGGGGTATCCGAGGTTGCCGGGACGGAAGTAGAACTTCTCCCAGAAGCCGGGAGCGACGTGCGGGATGTGGTTCTTGCGGTACTTGCCGAGGTACTTGCCGTCGGCGTCGATCACGGCGGCGGTGTTGTAGTAGACGCCGGTCTCTTCCACTTCATACAGCGGCACGACGATGACCATGCTGTATTTCTTGGCGTACTCCTGCATCAGCTTCGTGGTCGGACCGTCGGGGATTTTCTCCGTGGAGTCGTACCAGCGCGTGGTCTGCTCGGCGCAGAAGTACGGCCCGGTGAAAATCTCCTGCATGCACAGCACCTGAACGCCCTCGGCTCCGGCCTGGTCGATGTACTTGAGCGTGCGCTCGGTCTGCGCCTCGCGAATGGTTTCTAGCGATTCGCTGGTGTCGCAAGCGAGAGATGTCTGGATCAAACCACCTTTGACGATTCGGGACATGCGTTTTTTCTCCGATTTTGGGTTGTGGATTATCTCACTATCGCGCGGCCGGGAATCGGCAACGATGATCGTCGGCGGAGGCTCGGGCGGAGGCGGAGCCGGTTCAGGCTGTGGAATCGGTTCGGGTTCAGTGATCGGCACCGGCTCGGGATCGGAATCAGGCAGCGGCTCCGGATCGGTCGGCGGCTGTGTTGGTTGAGGCGGAGGCGGAGCCGGCATCTCGACGCCCGCGACTTCGATCACCGTCGGCGTGTCGGCGAGAACCGCTGACGCTGCCATCTCGACGCCCGCAACTTCGACGATCGTCACCGGCTTGGTAGGCGGCCGGCGTTCGGCGGGTTTCGCTTTCGGCAAGAGAAAACCGAACAGCTTGCGGAAGAAGTTGGAGAGAGCCAAATCGAGATCCCTACGCGATCGCCGGCTCCGCATCGACGATGTCGCGCGGACGGAAGACTTTCATCAGAAGGAGATGCGTGATCGCGGCGACACCGAAGCCGACGAACCAGGCGTAGTCGTAGAGCGGGCGAAGCGACGGTACGATCAGTCCGATCCAGGCGGCCACGCAGCCGAGGAGCGTGGCCAGGACGGCGCGCCAGTTCCAGCCGGCGGTGTAGCGATAGACACCGTCGGTGCGATAGAGATCGCCGAGGGCGAGCTGTTTCTTTCGCACGATCCAGTAGTCGACGATCATCACGCCGCCGATCGAGCCGAGGCCGCCGGAATAGCCGAGGAGCCAGGTGAAGATGTAGCCGGAGGGATCGGCGAGGAGGCGCCATGGCTGCATGGCGATCGCCAGCAGGCCGGTGATCAGGCCGCCGGTGCGGAAGGAGATCCACTTCGGGAAGGCGTTGGCGAAGTCGTTCGCGGGGGAGACGACGTTCGCGGAGATGTTGACCGAGAGCGTGGCGATGACGACGGTGAACATCGAGATGGCCACGACCAGCGGCTGTTTGAACTGGGCGACCAGTTTGAGTGGATCCCAGAGCTCGTTGATGCTCATCGTCGGGTAGATGACGACCGCGGCCGAGGTGATGATCACGCCCATGGCCGCGAAGACGGTCATCGTCGTCGGCAGTGCCACCGTCTGTCCGATGGCTTGCTCCTTCTGACTGCGGCCGAATCGCGTGAAGTCGGGCATGTTCAACGAGAGCGTTGCCCAGAAGCCGATCATCGCCGTCAGCGACGGGATGAAGATCGGCCGGAACTGCGCCCACGTCTCGAATTTGCCTTTCTCGTGCAGCAGATAGCCGAGTCCGTGCGCGCGCCAGACCGCCCATCCGAGGAGGAGCGCGGTCATCACCAGAACGAACGGCGCGGCCCAGTTTTCGAAGCGGCGCAGCAGGTCCATGCCGCGGTAGATGATCAGGATGTTCAGTCCCCAGAAGAGAAGGAACGAGATCCATTCGGTCGTCGGATGGCCGGCGAATTTGCCGAGGAGCGACGGCCATTTCGGAAGGATCGAGGTGAAGAACGTGTGCAGCGCCTCGCCGCCGATCCAGGCCTGGATCCCGAACCAGCCGCAGGCGACGATGGCCCGCATGAGCGCCGGCAGGTTGGAGCCGATCGTTCCGTAGCTGGCGCGCGCGAAGACCGGAAAGGGGATGCCGTACTTGGTCCCGGCGTGCGAATTGAGGAGGATCGGGATGAGCACGATGGTGTTGCCGACCAGGATCGTCAGCAGCGCCTGCCACCAGTTCATCCCCGCGCCGATCAGGCCCGACGACATCATGTACGTCGGGATGCAATGGGCCATTGCGATCCAGAGCGCGGCGTAGTTGTACGTGGTCCAGTTGCGCTGGCTGACAGGCACCGGCGCGAGGTCGTGGTTGTACAGCGCGCTAGTGCGGATGCCTTCGTCGGAGCGCAGCTCGACACGTCCGTCTTCGTGGTGAATGACTGCGTCTTTGTACGACAGGGACGAGGGACGAGGGACGAGGGGATCAGGCATGTCTAATTCGCGCATTCAGCTCTCTCCGCAATGCGTTGAGCATCCTTCGGACCTCGGCAGCCTGTCCGATGACGACGTTCGTATCTTCGGAACTGCAATAATTTAGTTCAATCGCGATTCGCAACTGGGTCTGCAACTCAGCAACCGACCCCTCAGCATTGGAAACGAACAGAACATACTCTTTCGTAGTGTGGCGTGCCTGACCCTCGGCAATATTCGATGGAATCGAAACCGCGGCTCGCCGCATCTGCGACGTCAGACCAAATCGTTCGTCGCGAGGAAATTGACGTGTGAGAGCGTAGACGTTCTTGACGAGATCAATGCCTTTCCTCCACACAATCAAGTCTTCGAATCCCCCGCCCGCCATCGGTTTTTAGTCCCTCGTCCCTTGTCCCTCGTCCCTGCGTCATTGTGCCACACCGATCCAGATCGCGGCCTCGTGCGTATCATCGGTCATGCGAAAGCTTTTGATGACGTCCGCTCTCATCCTGTTCGCCGCCGCCGGTTGGTCTGCCGAGGTCAAGACGGGAGGGTCGAAGTTGATCGAAGTCGATGGCAAATACCACGTCTGGACGAAGCGCGTCGGGCATGGTCCGGTGAAGATGCTGACGCTGCACGGCGGTCCCGGCTTTCCGCACGATTACTTCGAATGCTTCGAAGATTTTCTGCCGCAGCACGGCATCCAGTTCTACTACTACGACCAGCTCGGAGTCGGGAACTCAGACAATCCTGACGATGTGTCGCTCTGGACGATCCCGCGCTACCGGAACGAAGTCGAGCAAGTCCGCAAAGGACTTGGGCTCGACCACTACTACCTCTTCGGCCACTCCTGGGGCGGCATGCTGGCCATCGAGTACGCGCTCGAACATCAGGATCATCTCAAGGCGCTGATCATCTCCGACATGACCGCCGGCATCCCGGCCTACGAAAAGTACGCGGCCACGCTGCTGGCCGAGTTGTCACCGGAAGATCAACAGACGCTGAAGAAATTCGCAGCCGCCGGCAACTTCGACGCGCCTGAGTACCAGCAGATCATGATGGGCAAGGTCTACGCGGCCCACCTGCTGCGCCTCGACCCGTGGCCGGAGCCGGTGGCGCGCGCGTTCGCGAAGTTCAATCAGAAGATCTACAACGTGATGCAGGGCCCGAACGAGTTCGTGATCAGCGGCAACTTCAAGGATTGGGACCGCTGGGCCGACCTGCCGAAAATCAAAGTCCCGACCCTGATCATCGCCGGCGGCCACGGCACCATGAGTCCGGATGACATCCGCAGGATGGGAAAGCTGATCCCGCATTCACGCGTGGTGATCACGGAGGGAAGCCACCTGGAGATGTACGACGATCAGGAGCGGTATTTTCGGGCGATCGTTCAGTTCGTGAAAGACGTAGAAAGCGGGAAATTCAAGTAACCCTGGAAGCACGGGCGTCCCGCCCGCCGTACTTGGCAAAATCCTGATTGACAGCGGGCGAGACGCCCGCGTTCCCAGCACTACCGCGGAGAAAATGCCAACCCGCGTTTAAGGAATTGGCCTTTGCCCGGCTTCCCAACATAGCGCCCCTCTTCGATAACGAGCTCCCCTCGCGACAGCACCGTCTTCGTCACACCCTTTACCGTCATCCCCTCGTAGCACGAGTAATCCACGTTCATATGGTGCGTCTTCGCGCTGATGGTCCTCTCTTCATTCGGATCGAAGATAACGATGTCAGCGTCGCTGCCGACGGCGATCGTTCCCTTTCGCGGAAACAGTCCGAAGATCTTGGCCGCCGCGGTCGAGGTGATCTCGACGAAACGATTGAGTGAGATGCGGCCTTGAGCGACGCCGCCGTTGTAGATGAGCGACATCCGCTCTTCCACGCCCGGACCGCCGTTCGGGATCTTCGAGAAGTCGTTCTTTCCCAGCTCCTTCTGCTCTTTCATGCAGAACGGACAGTGATCGGTCGAGACCACCTGCAGGTCGTTGAACTTCAGCCCGCGCCACAGCTGCTCCTGGTTCCACTTCTCGCGAATGGGCGGCGTCATCACGTACTTGGCGCCCTCGAATCCCGGCTGCTCGTAGACGCTGTAGTCGAGGAAGAGATACTGCGGGCATGTCTCCGCATACGCGTTGATGCCCATGTCGCGCGCGCGCGTGACCTCCTGCAGCGAGTCATCGCAACTGAGGTGGACGATGTACACCGACGATCCGGCCATCTCCGCCAGCGCAATGGCCCGATGCACCCCCTCGGCCTCCGCCTTGGTCGGACGCGTGAGCGCGTGATACTTCGGCGCCGTCTTGCCGTCCGCCAGCGCCTTCTTGACGATGGCGTCGATGACGACGCCGTTCTCCGCATGCATGCAGATCAGCCCACCGTTCTCGCCGGCCATGCCCATGGCTTTGAAGATGGTAGCGTCGTCGACGAGAAAGACTCCGGGGTACGCCATGAACAGCTTGAAGCTCGACACCCCCTCATCGATCATCGACCTCATCTCCGGCAACCGCTCGTCCGGCAGATCGGTGCAGATGAGATGAAACCCGTAGTCGATCGACGTCTTCCCATCGGCCTTGGCATGCCACGCATCGACCGCCTGCTTCAGCGACTGCCCCTTGTACTGCACGGCAAAGTCGATGATGGTGGTGGTCCCCCCATGCGCCGCCGCGATCGTCCCGGTCTCGAACGTATCCGACGCGGACGTCCCCCCAAACGGCAACTCCATATGCGTATGCGGATCGATCCCCCCCGGGATGACCAGCCGCCCCTTGGCGTCGATGACCTTGTCCGCCTCCGCCTCGATCGACTTCCCGATCGTGACGATGGTCCCGCCATCGATGAGGATGTCGGCGTGGTAGTCGTCCACCGCGGTAACGATGCGGCCGTTTTTGATGAGGGTTGTGGTCATGGCTCACTCTCCTATTGATTCGCGATCAAAGAATGATTCGAGTGCTTGGGCAAGTAGCGGAATGTCTTCAGTCGCAGTTCGCCAAATGACGACTTCGTCGATGTCGAAATATCCGTGAGCGAGGCGATTCCGAGTCGCCACGCTCTCCAGCCACGGTAACGGAAGGATAGCTCGCGTGTCGGCACTCACGTGAGCGGCGGCCTCGCCGATGACTTCGAGCATGTGAACGACGCTCCAGAAGTCAGATTCATCGGCGAGCAGTTCTTGCGCTGTTCTGTGTTGGCTCGTGAACCGGGCGATTTTTCGCGCCGCCTCAAGCATGTGTCCCAGCCGCGCGCGATCAGACGGCGGAATACTGCACCTCGGCCGATCGAAGCACTTCATCACGGAAGTAGCGGCTCAGGTCTTTAGGCGTGCGGAGGTCCACTGGCCTACCAACAACCGCTTCGATCTCGAACTGCATACGCGCGAGAGCAAAGAGTCCGGGCGTCTGATCGGGCTCGAATTCGATCAGAACGTCGACATCGCTCTCGGGCCGAAACTTGTCCGTCAGCACCGATCCGAAGAGCGAAAGACGACGAACGTGATGTCGCCGGCAAAACTCGGCGACAAATTCACGATCGAGTTGGATGTGCGCAGACATCGCGAACGATTGTATCGCCCATCGCAAAGGGCTGGATCGGCCTAATCTCCATCCGCCGTTCGCGTGTAATGCCCCGCGAACGTCACATTCATCCCGAAGTGACCGGCTACGCTGCGCTCGGTGACGTCGAGGGCGTGGCGGGAGAAGCGGATGGTGATGCGGTAGCCGTCGGGGTCGGTCCAGGAGGCGGTGTCGGATTTCAGATCGGTTTCGAAGTCGAGTTCGCCGATGTTGGGGCCGTACTTCTCGTTCTTCGTGTTCCAGAGGGCGATGCCGGTCACTTTGATGCGGTTGCCGGGGAGCATCTTGACGTCGAGGGTGGCCTGGTCGTTTTCGCCGGGACGTTCGTAGTGACCGGAGACGTCGCGGCCGCGCGCGTGGAGCGGCGCGGCCGCGATCAGCAGGACGGCGATCGTGATGCGGAGGGATCTCACATCGAGGACATCGAATTGAGGAACTCGGAGTTCGTGCGGGTTTTCTCCAGCTTCTCGACCAGGAGCTCCATCGACTCGACTGTCGACAGCGGTGAGAAGACTTTGCGCAGGACCCAGATGCGATTGAGCTCGTTGCGCTCCAGGAGCAGCTCCTCTTTGCGCGTGCCGGACTTGTTGATGTCGATGGCGGGAAAGACGCGCTTGTCGGAGAGCTTGCGGTCGAGGTGCACTTCCATGTTGCCGGTGCCTTTGAATTCTTCGAAGATGACGTCGTCCATGCGCGAGCCGGTGTCGATCAGGGCCGTGGCGATGATGGTCAGCGAGCCGCCTTCCTCGACGTTGCGGGCCGATCCGAAAAAGCGCTTCGGACGCTGCAGCGCGTTCGAGTCGACGCCGCCGGAGAGAACCTTGCCGGACGGAGGTACGACGGTGTTGTAGGCGCGGGCCAGGCGGGTGATGGAGTCGAGCAGGATGACCACGTCGCGGCGGTGCTCGACGAGGCGCTTCGCTTTCTCAATGACCATCTCGGCGACCTGCACGTGCCGCGAGGCGGGTTCATCAAAGGTCGACGAGATCACTTCGCCTTTGACGCTGCGCTGCATGTCGGTCACTTCCTCCGGCCGCTCGTCGATCAGCAACACGATCAGCGTGACCTCGGGATGGTTGGCCGTGATCGAGTTGGCGATGGCCTGCAGGATCATCGTCTTGCCGGTGCGCGGCGGCGCGACGATCAGGCCGCGCTGCCCTTTTCCGACCGGGGCGATGAGGTCGAGCACGCGCGACGACATGTTGTCCGGCACTTCGAGCTTGATGCGGTGCTCGGGATAGAGCGGCGTGAGGTTGTCGAAGAGGATCTTCTCGCGTGCCACGTCGGGGTGCTCGAAGTTGACCGCTTCCACTTTGATGAGGGCGAAGTAGCGTTCGCCTTCCTTCGGCGGGCGCACCTGGCCGGAGACGGTGTCGCCGGTATGCAGGTCGAAGCGGCGGATCTGCGACGGCGAGACGTAGATGTCGTCCGGGCCGGGCAGGTAGTTGTATTCGGGGGCGCGCAGAAAGCCGAAGCCGTCGGGGAGGCATTCGAGGACGCCTTCCGAGAAGATCAGGCCGGACTTTTCGGTCTGCGCCTGGAGGACCGAGAAAATCAGGTCCTGCTTGCGCATGCCGGTGGCGTTCTCGATTCCATGTTCCTTCGCGATCTTGGTGAGATCGGGGAGCTTCATCTCCTTGAGCACGCGGATGTCGAGCGTCTCGGCGGCCTGGGTCTGATCGCGCCGGCCCTGTTGCGGTGCGGCGGCGATCGATTCGTCGGGCACGTCGTTGGCGACGTCGACGATCGGCTCGGCGGGTTTTTCGGGCTCGGGCTCAGCGTCGATGACGGAAGGGGCGATCACAGCCGGCGCTTCTTCTTCGACCGCGGCGGCTGCGACGACCTTCTCGGCTTTCGGTTTGCGCGTGGTCTTGCGGACCGGCTTCTCGGCCTTTTCGGCAGGCGGCTCGGCTACGGCGACGTTCGATTCGTTTTCGAATTCTGTTTCGGACATTGGTTCAAACCTCGTTGATTGAATGACCCCTGATTCAGAGGCGCGATGCGATCTCGCGCCGGACTTGCTCGATGCCGTTTCCCTTCATGACGGAACAGGCGATGAGGCGTTCTTCGGTAATCTGGAGATCGCGGGCAATCTCCATCCGGCTCTTCACGAGCTGGTTGTTGGATAGCTTGTCGCTCTTGGTGAGAAGGATGCGTTCGTCGATGCCTGACGCAACGGTCCAGTCATGCATATGACGATCCTCCGGGCTGGGAGTTCGCCGCACGTCGAGCAGGATAAAGATCAGCCGGAGAGCATCGGCGCTCTCGAGGTAACCGCGTACGAGCTCGCCCCAGGAACGGGCCATGTCCCTCGGGACCTTGGCGTATCCGTAACCGGGGAAGTCGACGATGTAGAAGCGGTCGTTGATGAGATAGAACTGAATGGCCTGCGTCTTCCCGGGTGTCTGGCTGACGCGCGCCACGGCTTTCCGTTTCAAAACGGCGTTGATGAGGCTCGATTTTCCGACGTTGGAGCGACCGACCATCGCGAATTGCGGTCTGCGGTCAGTCGGAAAGTCGTCGGCTTTGTACGCCGCCCGGTGGAACTCGACTGTTCGGATGTCCAAGAGATGTTGTTGCCAGGGAAATGCAGAAGCAGAGGTACTGCGAAGAGGTAATCGTGTGGTTTGGGGAGATTAACGACAGAGATTGTGCCGGTATTCTCAGGTAGCGGTCAAGGGATGGTCACGAAGAGGAATGATGGAACTTTCGTGCCAGTGGGGAGACCGGTTTCACCACAGAGACACAGCGCGGCGTAGCCGCAACCAAAAGGGAAGGCGCTTCGACCTCTCGTAGGATGTTGAGCTGACGAAAGCAAAGCATCCAACGGAGGAGAGAAGCGCCATGGACGAGTTTA
>Ga0157375_10000238_pt1 | contig 51057 bp, 52 predicted proteins | sample M35metaG_FD_115311 | JGI IMG/M metagenome (GOLD analysis project Ga0157375, IMG submission 115311) | Miscanthus rhizosphere microbial communities from Kellogg Biological Station, Michigan, USA - M3-5 metaG | ecosystem: Host-associated > Plants > Roots > Rhizosphere > Soil | place: USA: Michigan...
GGCTGAGCACGTCGTAGGAAAGGCGCAGTAGCGACGGGTCGATCGGCATCGTCCGCCGCAGGCTCCAGCGAATGACCTCGGCGGCCTCGTTGGGCCGTTCCGGGAGCGACTGCAGCTCGATGATGTTCATCCGGAACCAGGAGTCGGGCAGAAGGATCGAGACCTTGTCCCAGCGTCCCGTCTCGAGCTTCATCCGGCGCAGCACTTCGGCCAGGGCGGCTTCGTTCTGCAGTTCCGGCGTGACCACGCCCGGCGCGAAGACGTCGTCGCGCAAGGCATAGCTCTTCGCCTGCAGGATCTGCATCTCCTTGCGTCCGCGGCCGACGCGGGCGTGGATCAGGGAATCGCTGTCGATTACGACGACATCAGGTGGGAAGGAACGCGCCATATCACTCCACGAAGGTGACCTTGTTGATCTCGCGCAACGTGGTCTGTCCCGTCATCACTTTCCGGAGCGCCGATTCGCGGAGGAACAGCATTCCTTCTTCTTTTGCAGCTTTCTTGATCTCCGAGGCGGGCCGCCTGTCGAGAATCATGGTTCGGATACGGTCGGAGAGGTCGAGAAGTTCCGAGATGGCGGCGCGGCCATGGAAGCCGGTGCCGTTGCAGTCGATGCATCCGGAGCCTTCCCAGAACTTAGTGCCGCGGAACTCTTTCGGATCGAGTCCCGATTCGGCGATGAACGAATCGGGATAGGTGACCTCGTGCTTGCACGAGTCGCAGATCTTCCGCACCAGCCGCTGCGCGAGCACGCAGTTGAGCGCGGAGACGAAGTTGTAGAGATCGACCTTCATGTTCAGGAAGCGGCCGAGAACGTCGACGACGTTGTTGGCGTGGACGGTGGTGAAGACGAGGTGGCCGGTGAGCGCCGACTGCACGGCGATGGCCGCCGTCTCCTCGTCGCGGATCTCGCCGACCATGACCTTGTCGGGATCGTGGCGGAGGATGGCGCGCAGTCCGCGGGCGAAGGTCAAGCCCTTCTTCTCGTTGACCGGAATCTGCGTGATGCCGCGGAGCTGGTATTCGACCGGATCCTCGATGGTGATGATCTTGTCTTCCGAGGTCTGAATCTCGGAGAGTGCGGCGTAAAGCGTCGTCGTTTTGCCCGAACCGGTCGGGCCGGTGACGAGCACCATGCCGTACGGCTCTTTGATGAACTTGCGGAACTTGAGCAGCATCTCGTCGTCGAAGCCGAGGACGTCGAGGCGCAGGCTCTTGAAGTCGGAGTTCATCGACTCCTTGTCCAGGATGCGGATGACCGAATCCTCGCCGTGCGCGGTGGGGACGATGGAGACGCGGAAGTCGATGGTGCGGCCGGTGATGCGCAGCTTGAAACGGCCGTCCTGCGGCACGCGCTTCTCGGCGATGTCGAGCTCGGACATGACCTTGATGCGCGAAATGATGGTGCTGTGGTGGCGCTTGTCGATCGGTTCGAGCGCTTCGTAGAGGACGCCGTCGATGCGGTACTTGACGACCACTTCGTTGTCGCGCGTCTCGATGTGAATGTCCGAGGCGCGGCGCTGGATGGCGTTGAAGACGATCGAGTCGACCAGCTTGATGATCGGCGACGATTCCTGCTGCGTGATCGAGTCGATCGTCAGCGTCTCTTCGCCTTCCTCGTCTTCGCCGACGAGGGTCATGCGGAAACCTTCGGTCGCTTCGTCGAGGACGCGCTGCGTCGACTCCGACTTCTGCAGCTTGTCGCGAATTGCTGCGGCCGAGGCCACTTTGACTTTCAGCGGGGCGCCGAGAAGGAGCTCGAGCTCGTCGAGCTTGAGGACGTCGGTGGGATCGCCGACCACGACGGCGATGTGGCCGTTCTCGCGCTTCTCCGGCAGGAACTGGTAGCGGATCATCAGCTCCAGCGGGACGTCTTTGAAGAGCTGGTGATCGACCTGGAAGTGTTCGAGGTTGACGAATTCGAAGCCGTACTGCTCGGCCAGCCGCTGGGCACGAGCGGCTTCACCGGTCGGGTCGGCGTTCTTGTAGAGGAGCGTGCGTGGATCGGCGGCCATGTTGGTCTCTTATTGCTGCGCGACGTTGCTGAGCTGGAACAACGGGAGATAGAAGGCGTAGAGCAGGATGGCGATGACCGTGCCCATGAAGACGAGGATGAGAGGCTCGATGGCCGATACCAGGCGCGTCAGCCGCGATTCGATTTCCTCGTCGTAGAACTCGCTGACATTTCCGAGCATTTCCGTCAGCGCGCCGGTCGATTCGCCGACCTTGATCATCTCCACGGCCAGGTCGCTCATGGCCTCGGTGTTTTCAAGCGAGCGCCACAGCGGCTCTCCCTCACGCACGTTCTGCACCATGCCGAAGATTTTTCTGGAAATGGACTGGTTGGTCACCGACTGCGAGGCGATCTCGATGGCCGGAACCATCGGCGTACCGCCCGCCAGCAGCGTGCCCAGCGACTGCGTGAACTGCATGATGGCGAAGCGGTGCAGGATGCCGCCGGCCAGCGGAAGGTTGAGTTTGAAGTTGTCCCACGCCACCCGCCCGCTGCCTGCGATCCATTTCCGGAAAAGCAGGTATCCGACGACCAGAACGATCACGAGGATGGGGAGGTTCGTGTTCAAGCCGTTCGAGACGTTGATCATGAAGGTCGTGAACCACGGCAGTTCGGCGCCGAAGCCCTGATAGAACTCGGCGAACTTGGGGATGACCTTGATCAACATGATGAAGACCATGCCGATCGACAGGACCACCAGGACGCTCGGATAGATCAGCGCGCCGATGACCCGCTTGCGCAGATTGACGATGATCTTCTGATAGCGCAGGAAGCGCCGCAGGACGCCTTCGAGGTCGCCGGAGCGCTCGCCGGCGCGAAGCGACGTGGAGTAGATGGGAGGGAAGGCGTCGCCGTACGCGGCGAAGGCATCGGACAGCGCGATACCCGACTTCAACTTCTCGCGCACATCGATGAGGACTTCCTTGAAGCGCAGGTTCTTCTGCCGCTCCAGCATGATGTCGAACGACTGCAGGATCGGCAGGCCGGCTTTCACGAGCGCGAGCAGTTCCTGGTTGAAGAGCAGGAAGTGTTCGGTGGAGATGATCTTCTTGGTTCGCGGCAGAAGATCGCGCAGCCGCGTGGCGCCACGCCGGGCTTCGAAGACGTGCATGCCCTGCTGGCGCAGTTCGTCTTCCGCGGCGCGGGTGCTGATCGCCTGGACGTGGCGTTCGGTGATGGCTCCGTCGGGTGTGCCTACTCTGACAATAAATTCAGGCATTGCTGTTCCGTGACCTGCCCTCTACGACGGTTGACGCCGCGAAACGTTCCGGACTAGGGCAGGGTGCTTACAACGGGGTAGGGCGGAAACGGATTCCGCGATTTCCTTGGAACGGCTGATGTTGGCGTCGGCCCGGGGCGGTGTCCGACTTGCAACGCCCGAGGAGCGAGCGCCATGCTTTCAAGAGATCGAGACGCAGGCCTTGTTCGGGTTTCCGCCGGTGGCGTCTTTCTGGAGGGGAATCTGCTGATTCCGGCCAACGCGCCGGGAGTGGTTCTCTTCGCTCATGGCAGCGGAAGCAGCCGTTTCAGCTCTCGAAACCGTTACGTCGCCGAGGAGTTGAGAGCCGCGGGGATGGCAACGCTTCTGATCGACCTGCTGACGCCGGAAGAGGAACAGATCGACATGCGAACCGCCCACCTGCGGTTCGACATCGGGCTGCTTGCCGATCGGCTCGTCGGCGCGATCGAGTGGCTCGAACAGGAGCAACGGACGCGCGCGATGAAGGTCGGTCTCTTCGGCGCGAGCACGGGTGGTGGCGCGGCGCTGGTCGCGGCGGCGCGGCGTCCCGATCGGGTTGCGGCGGTGGTCTCCCGCGGCGGACGTCCCGATCTGGCCGGCCCGGCGCTGCCTCACGTAACGGCGCCCACGCTTCTCATCGTTGGAGGCGACGACACGCCGGTCATCGCGATGAATCACGATGCCGATCAGCAGATGAAGTGTCCGCGGCGTCTGGAGATTGTTCCCGGCGCGAGTCACCTTTTCGAGGAAGCAGGTGCGCTGGAGCAGGTCGCACGACTTGCCGGCGACTGGTTCAAAGAACACCTGCAATTGCCCTGATCTTTTTGCAGCTCCTGAAAAGGCTCAGGCCGATCGCATCGCGTCGTCGCCGCTGCATGCAAAGCGGCTCAGTTCGTTCGTGTGACCGCCGTCACGCCCATGGCCCAGCATGGCTCCGAACGTGAATGTCTCCGCTGCCACGTGACGAATCCCCTCCGTCGACGTAATGATTTACCACCGGATCCGGCCGCGGAGCCGAGCCGCGTCCTCATCGTCGAGGACGACGAAAACTTCGCGGTCTGGCTGGCCTCGATTGCCCGCCGCCTCGGCCTTGCCGTCACCATCGCCGTAAACGGCGTCGATGCCCTGAAGAAACTCGCCGCCACCCACTTCGATCTCCTCATCTCCGATTTCGAGATGCCGCGGAAGGATGGCCTCGCGCTGATTGCCGAGGTGCGCGCGAATCCGGAGACGAGCGGGTTGTACGCGGTCATGCTGACGGCGCACGACGAGCTTTCCGTCAAAGTAACCGCGCTCACCCTCGGCTACGACGACTTCCTGGCCAAAGGCTGCACCGAGGTCGAAGTGGTGGCCAAGGTCGCGGCGGCGCGGCGCATCCTGGCGCGGCAACGCGCGCTCGATGCCGACGCGCGCGAGTGGCGCGACATCGCCAATCGCGACGAGTTGACGCGTGTGGCCACCCGCCGCTTTTTCTTCGAAGAAGCGGAGCGGCACATCGCGCAGAAAGACAACATCGCCGTCGTCCTCTTCGACGTCAACGACTTCAAGAGCATCAACGACGACTACGGTCACCTGGTGGGCGACCGCGTGTTGAAAGACATGGGCGCGCTCTTTCTCCGCCGCACGCGCAGCGACGACGTCATCGCACGCTACGGCGGCGACGAGTTCGTGCTGCTGGTGCACAACCTGACGGTCGACGAAACGCGTGCCGTGGCCGAGCGCCTGGCCGCGGAGTTGTCGTCGCTGCAGTGGCACGAACGCGGTACGGTGCTGCAGGCCGGCGTCACGATCGGGATGGGCTGCTCGTCGCTCCTTCCCGAGGCGACGATCCAGCAACTGCTCGAAGCGGCCGATCGCGAGCTGTACGCGAACAAGTGGCTGCAGAAACACCCCGAGACGACGCGGCCCGAGGTCTATGAATATCCGTAGACCGCGAAGCCGGCCGCGCCAGCCATCCCGCCGAACGTCGCGCGCCGCATCCTGACGTGATCTTCCGTCCTCGTCCCATCGCCGCATTTACGCGTGCGTCGGCGAAGCCGGCGTGAGAACCGTAGCCCCCAGTTTTAACTGGGGGAACCTCGGTACGGTTTTCTTGTGAGCCCGTTTTAACGGGTAAAAGAAAGCTTCTTTCGCGCGCCAAGGCGCGCTCACAAAATTCGACGCCCCTCGGTTCCCACGCTTGAAAGCGTGGGCTACGGTTCTTACGCCGGCTACGCCGACGATCGAAGACGCGGTTACTTCATCATCACGATGTCGTGGTCCATTTCGAACCGTCCCATCGCAGGACGTGGATCAGCGCGGAGTGGCCTTCGACCTGGATGATGCGGACGTTGTGGCCGTCCGTCAGCACGATCGAGCCGTTCGACGACTCGCCCTCGCGCGAAAACGAGCAGAGCTGTGAGGTGCCGAAGCGGACCGGCAGCCGCGACGCCAGCGGCTGGCGATTGGTGGGATCGATGATCGTCTCCATCGGTACGCCGATGCGGGCAGAGACGTACTGGAAGGTGCGTGTTGGCGACAACGGCACGTCCACTCCGCGGCTGATGTCATCGTTGCGGACGCCGTCGTTGTCGCGGTCTTCGTAGACGCGCCACGTCCATGAGTCGCCGTCCTGCCGGAAGCGGATGGCGACGTTGCGCCGGCGCGCGATGGCGATCGCACGCGTGTTCTGAAACAGCGCCCGCAATTCGGACGTCGCGCTCACCAGCGCCACCGTCCGCCGCGCGTAATCGACGGCATGCCACGTCGTCGTCAGGATGACACCGCCGACTGCCAATGCGATCAGTAGCTCGACCAGGGTATGTCCTCGTTCCTGTTTGCTCATGTGTTCCTCCGGGGAGGACGCAGAGCGAACGGGATGACGAACGCACTGAAGCGCTCAAGTCATTGGCAGCGTGGCAGTTATGCAGATCGTCGAGCGCGATTTGATGTCAAAATATCGAGCCTCGGCCCGATTCTTTTGCTCAATCGCGAAGGCAGTGAAATGGAGCTCTGGCGTCTCGCCGGCTGGACCGGCTGCGTCCTCGCTGCCGAATGGGAGGCTTGCGCAAGTGTTGCGGCGAGACGCACGCCGGGCCAGCCGGCGAGGACGCCAGCGTTCCGCGACGCGCTATTCTTTTGCCTGATCGGTGGTCAGGTTGCCGCCGCTGCTGCCGTAGATGTAGTAGGCGTTGTATCGCACCAGGCGCGACGGGTAGTAGACGCGGATTTTCGGCGGCGTCGTGAAATCGATGACGGCAGTTCCGCAGCTGCTGTTGTAGTCGGGCGCGATCGATCCGTCGCGCAGGAAAATGATGTCCGTACCGTTCGCGCAATCGATGTCGTTGAAGCCGGTCGTCGATATCTGGATGTCCTTCGACAACTGCTTCCACCACACCGCGGTGGAGGGAGCGGGACGATTGTTCTCGCCGATGCGCGTCCAGTTCGTGGAGACTTTCATGTCGGCATTGGGAGCGTTGAGCATCGAGATGGCGTAGCGCTTACCGGGACCGTCGATCGTGATGCGCCACGGCCTGCGCGAGGAGATGGCATCCTGCCGCGTCATGCGCAGCGCAGCGGAGAGCTCGGTGGAGGCGCCGCGGATGCGGTACTGCGGCAGGAGTTGAAACAGTGCCGGAAGGCTGACCAGCGTCACTACGCCGAGGATTCCGACGACGGTCAGGAGCTCGGCCAGGCTGTATCCGCGGGCATGCTTGCAGTGGGGTCTCAAAGTCGCTCCCTATGGAACACTCTTCAGCGAAAGCAACGTCGGAATGGTCGGCAAAGCCCACGGCCAGTCGGGCTTGTCGCAAAGAGAGGCGTGATCGCCCTGCCTCGAGTCGATGGCCAACGTGCTGTCGACCGTGGGGTCGAGATTGACGCGATTCTCCGCGACGAGCACGCCCATGAGCGCGTTCTGCGAGTCGGTGAGCATCTGCTCGTGGCAGGCCATGATGGCCGCGTACTGCGGAGTGGTGAGGTTCGTCGCGCAGGTGTTGCTCGGTGCGCAACAGTCCGAATGTGTGAAGAGGTCGCGGCCGGCGATCCACATGACGCCGTTGGACATCGCCGGCGCCCAGGTCGAATTCGCGTGAAACCGGATGGAACCGGCGGCGATGACGGTCATGACCGTGTCCATGTTTCCGTTCTTGTACCACTGGCCGTCGATCAGGACCGTCGATCCGCTCTGATCGCTCTCGATCGTAAAGACGGTCTGCGGGACCCGGTTGACGTTGAACGGGACGTGCGACGTGTCCGCCCCCCCTGCCACGACCAGGTCGTCAGCCGGGGCGACGGTGAACGTCGGCGAACCGGGACAGATGGCTCCGCCCGTGAGCGTGGTCCCGCTGCTGCACAGCGTCCAACCCTCTTTGGTCGAGTCCCATTTGTACAGAACCGGCAGACTGCCCGCCGTCCGGGCAGGCTTTGGATTGCCCGCTGTGTCGTACTCGAGGTTGTAGTCCTGACAACGGGCAAGATTGTTGACGCCGCAGGGGCGCGGCGCGGGATTGTTGACCAGGTTGGTATCGGTCCAGGCGGTATCGAGCGGACGCGACGCCGCGAGGTAGTACTTGGACAGTTCCGCGGTGGTGGTCGGCTTGTAGGCAAGGTCCCACGGATTGATCTCAGGCGCTCTGATGGTCCCGGCTCCCGGTTTTGTGCTGCCGCTGCCTCCCGTGACCGTTCCGCTGGCGGTGATCATCGGATCCTGACCGCCGCTGATATCGCCCACCTCGGCGTTTCCGTTCGCGTGAATGTTCTCGCAGCCGTCGCCGCACATGACGCCAGCGGTGGTCTTGAAAACGATGTCGCCGTTGCCGAGAACGGCCGGCTTGGGCTGCGCATCGCCGATGACCGCTTCCAGGACTTCGCGCGCGATGACCGCGCCGTTCGAGTCGGTCTTGACCGCGGTCACGCGAACGGTGCAAATGCCGTATGCCTTTCCGTTGACATTGGGTGGACCGTAAAAAGAAATGTCAGTGATTTTGCCGGTGCTGAGGTTCCAGTCGGTGGACGCCTGCAGCAGCGCGTTGAACTTGCTGTCGAGCCAGCAGTTGGCACTGGAGACCACAGTCGCGGAATTGGAGGGATCCGTGCAGTTGAACTTCAGGTCGTATTTGTCATTGGCGGCGGTGGAACTGTAGGTGCCTCCGAAGGTCTGACCCCAATCGCCGTTGAACGGTCCCTGAAAAAAAACGTTTCCCAGGCCGGTGTACCGCGCCGGGAAAATCGGCGCTCGTGACGCGCGCCAGATGCCCTTTGTATGCAGCGATGTCTCCGTGGCGGTTGGGTCGGCTCCGCAGTAGTCAGCGGCCGGCGTGCCGCCGGCGCAGTTAGCCACCGTCGCGCTGAACACCGGAACCAGCGACCGATTGGTAGGATCGCGGAACATCTCCTCAGCTAGGCGAACGCCCGCTTCAGCCGTGGCGCGCGCCTGTAAACCGTCGCGATACGACGTGGCCGTCCGCTCCTCGGTCGTCGTAAAGCCGACCATGGCCAGGCCGAGCGTCGTCAGAACCATGACCACGACGACCGTGAGAATGAGCGCGGCGCCCTTTTGCTTTGCTGGCCGGAGCCGCCGGCGCGTTGCGATTTTGTTCATCGTTTCTCCATCAGGGTATCGGCGATCCGGGTACGAGCTCGTCGTCGGACGGTGAGAAGTTCGTTTCGTGCGCGATGATCGACGAGAACTTGCCCTTCACACCACTTGCCGTGCCGTCCAGGGTGAAGTTCGGATGGGATGGGCTCAAGGTGTCTCCGAAGTCGAGCGTCACGGTCGGCGAGGTTGCACCGGGTGCGATGCTCTGCGCGGCGCTCAACGCGATGACCACACCATTGCCGCCCGTCGCCAACGTCTTACCGCTGGCAAGGGTCGCCGCTCCATAGGTGATCGAATTGATGAACACCCGCGAATCAACTCCGGTCCACGTGAACTTCAGGCTGTTGAAGGTGATCGACGACACATTGCAGGTGTTGGTGATCTTGAATGCGAATCTGCCCGCGGAATTGGCTCCATTTCCCAGGAACTGCGGGGCGGGAGACGTCACGACCTGCAGTCCGCAGACGACTGTCGACAAGGTGAATTGCCGCACTTGCGCCTGAGTCGTACATGTACCGGCCGTTGCGGTAGCGGAGATTGTGTACGTACCGTTTGGATACGTGCCGGTGTTCGACACATCGAACGTCGGGAAGGTGTAGGTGTTCGAAATCGGTGCGGCATTGATGGTCTGTGAGTAGACCGTCGCCAGACTCGGAGCCGGACCGGTAATCGTGACTGACGCGCTCGTCCAGCCGCTTCCTGTCGTGACCAATGTGGGCGTCATCGCGGTCACATCCGGACGCGGATAATCGGCGCCGTTCGCGGGCGCGCCGATGGCCATCGTGCCCGACGGCGTGCAGGTCGCCGTGTACGGACCTGCCTGCGTGCTGCTGCGCGGCGACGCGCAGTCGTACATGGCGCGCACGTAGTACTGATACGAGACGGGAGTCCCGGATACCGTCGTCGGCACGACGTCACGGTACGTCGTTGCCTCGTACGCGTTCAGCGGAGAGCCATCGATTACGTAGCTGGAACCTGAGCTGCGGTAGCGATCGATCTGATAGTGCGCCGTGCCGGCAGGAACACCCGTTGACGTCTGCGTGACGGCCGGCCAGTTGAGAACGACGGTGTAGTTACCACCTGCAGATGTCGACGTGCCGGTGACGGCGGTCGACGCGCCTGCCGTGCCGCCCGGAACGTCCGGCACGATCGACGTCGGCTGCAGATCGTAGCTGACCGCAGCGCTCATGGCCGGTGATGCCGTCGGGCTGCCAGTGTCGCAGTAGTCAAATGCCTGCACGCGATAGAAGTACGCGCTGCACGGCGCTGCCGTGTGATCGACGAACGCGCCACGCGAATCGCCGCCGGCGCTGAACGCTCCCGACGGAGTGACATTGACGAGCGTGCCAACGGTCTGATTGTCGACGCGGTTCGACGGTCCCGTCGCGAAGGAGCCGGTCGTCGCACCGTCGGAGCGTACGCGGTAGATCTTGTAATACGACATATCGATCGGCGTGATGTTCCATGGCGCCGTCGGAGGCGAGCTTCCTCCAGCCGAGCTGACGCAAGTCGACGCGGTGATCGGGCCGGTATTCGTCGTGACCGCGTTCCAGTTCACGAGCGTCGCGTTCTCGCCGGTCGAATTTTGTGCGGCGATCACGCCAGTCGGGGCCGACGGAATACTTGCCGAGTTCTCGGTGGATGTCGCGGAAACGGTGGAGGTGTAAACGCTGTCGGCAGCCACGGTCGTCGCGGCGACGGAGAATGTGTATGCACGTGAGCCGGGTGTCGGCTGGTGATAGTCGAGTGCCAAGCCGCTGACAGTCTGGATCTCGTCGATCGCCGGATCCGTTACCGGATCCGCTCCAACGTCCGCGGTGATGTGCACTTTGTACTGAGTCACGCCTGGAGTTGCGGAAGCGGGCCAGGAGACGCCGAAGTATTGGCAGTGGCCGGTGCATACCATGATCGAATCAGGCGGAATGATGGCGGTGGGGGGCAGGGAAGAGTGGCGATGTCCTTTGAGCCCGAGGTTCGGCGGCACGATGTGCTGCGTCAAGGACAGCTTGCGGCGATTCTTGGTCTCCGCTCCCTCGACCGGCGAGTAGACGGCGGTATCGGTGTAACCCGGATCGGGACGGCTGGACATGCCGACGAGGTTCACGTCAACCTGGCGCACCGAAGCGCGTTCGGCGCGTTGCGCGTCGGCGCCGCCGAACGTCGCCACAGCCGCCGTTCCGTCGCTCTTCAGGTAGTTGAACGACAGACGGAAGACATCCTCGGCCACCACCTCGTACTGCGGATTGCCGGAGGCGTCGAACGTGACGCGGGTGAGCTGATAGGGCGGATCGGTTTCGTCGGCGAGATCGGCCGCCGCGACTTTGACGGTTGCGGTCTCTTCGCCGGCCAGTGTCGTGCCGGTGAGCGTGGCGTCGCGGCCGGTGGCCGGCGTCAGGTCCAACTTCATCGTAAGAGAGATCGGATTGTTGGTATCGCCGCCCGCCTTGCGCAGCACGTAGCCGACGATCTCATCGTTGCCGGTGGTGACGATGGGAAAGGTGGTCGATTCCAGCGGGGTCTCGCGCGAGTTGTCGAAGTCGCCGCGCACGAAGACCGCGGCTTCCCAGGCGCCTTCGACCTGTTCATCGGCGACATTGTTCGCGCCGAGGGTGTTGTAGTTCGCGCCGGCGTCGCGGATGGTTTCCGACATGCGGTCCATGGCGAAACGGACGTTCTGCTGCTGAATCGTGGCCGCATCCGTGCGCAGGTAGGCGCGGTTGGCGACCTGATAGAGGCCGAGGGCCACGAGAAAAACAACCGTGAAGATCAGCATCGCGACCAGGACTTCCATCAAGGTCATGCCGCGTTGAGTGCGCCGTTTCGAAGGGGTCATGTGCACGTTCCTGTTCCCGGATCTCACGAGGGAACGACTCTGAGGTTAAGCGTCTGCAGGCGAACGCGGCGTTGCCGGGTGCCCCACTCCCACCATTCCGTTTCGACGATGATCTGGATCATCGACGCGTTGCCGAAGTTCTGGCCTGCCGGCCGCGCGGTCATGGTCACCGTCAGCGTGGCCGGATGGACAGCCGTGTTGGGCAGCTCTGAGTTGAGGAGCAGCGTCCGCCAGGCGTTCCGCGTCGTAATCGGGACGCTCGTTCCGGTTTCCACCGCAGGCGTCACCGTCACCGGCCCGGTCTTGCTCCACGTGATGGTTTTCGTGGTGTCGGTGTTGACGCCGTCGAGCAGGTCCTGCGGCTTGTTGATGTTGGCGCGCTGCATCGCCGATTCGGTGATGGTGGCGGCCTCGGTCATCTTCTTGCCGCCGTACACCTGCCGGACGCCGGCCGTGACGAGACCGAAGAGCGCAAGGATGATGACCGCCATGATGGCGACGGCGACCAGGACTTCGGCAAGACTGAATCCGCGCATCTGCCCGCGGCAGGCTGGTGATGCTTCGTTGACCATGGCCGCTCCCTAAGCGAGGCGCTTGCCACGCATTGAAATTGCCGTTAGCGCTTTGGGGTCAATCGTTTACGACATCACTTGGATTTTCGAGTGCTGTCGACATGTCGAATGCTGTTACCTTTTGTAACACATGATGCAGCTGGTTGGTCTTCCTAGCGCGGGCTTTGCCCGCAACCCAAAGGGCATAACGTCGATCAGGCGTAGGGAAACTTGCGAATCGCTGAGGCGGGCCACGCCAGGGGTGTAATGCTTGCCGCACCATGCGGGCGCACTTGCGCTTGCCGCGTGCGACTGCGCGGCATGGCCGGGGTGCACGTGTGCACCCAAGGTGCAACGTCGCGACGGGGGGGCGCACGTGCGCTCACGGAGTGTCACGTTGCGGCGCGGCATGAGCGCACATGCGCTCACGTGGTGTCGCATTGCGGCGCGGCATGAGCGCACGTGCGCTCACGGAGTGTCACATTGCGGCGCGGCATGAGCGCACGTGCGCTTACGGGGTGTCGCATTGCGGCGCGGCATGAGCGCACGTGCGCTTACGGGGTGTCGCATTGCGGCGCGGGATGAGCGCACGTGCGCTCACGGAGTGTCGCATTGCGGCGCGGGATGAGCGCATGTGCGCTCACGGAGTGTCACATTGCGGCGCGGCATGAGCGCATGTGCGCTCACGGAGTGTCGCATTGTGGCGCGGCATGAGCGCACGTGCGCTCACGTGGTGTCACATTGCGACACGTGGGGTGCGCACTGAGCCAGCCCTCACTCGACGGGTCGCCATCCGCAATTCAAATGTGACGATGCACCAATTTTGTAAGAAATCTTCGCGTCGCTCGACGTTTTTCGGACGTAGTAGTTCAAATTCCCGAGCGTCACCAGCCAGACAAGAGTGTCTGTGCCACACCGGCTCTGCCAGTGGCATCACTCATGTTGGTAAAGCAGGATGGTGTGGCACAGACACTCTTGTCTGTGCTTTAGCAAGGTGCAGCGTCTGGCCCTGCTAACCCGATGCAGCGTCACGGAAAGAACTCGATCGTCGCCGTTGCCCCTTCGCCCGGCACGCCGGACAATGACAGCGTCGCGCCGTGATGCAGCGCGATCTTGCGCGCCAGCGGCAGGCCGAGGCCGAATCCTTTCGCCTTTGCGGAGACGAATGGCAGGGTCAATCGCGCCGTGTCTTCCGAGCTGAGACCGACCCCGTTGTCGCGCACTTCGATCTTCGGATGCGGATCGCTGGTGACGCTGACGTCGACGATGCCGCCGCCGTCGGGATGCCGCTCGCGTACCGCGTCGACGGCGTTGCGGACGATGTTCTCGATCGCCCTCGCCAACAACTCCCGATCTCCATGCACCTCGGCCGGCGTAGCGGACGTCCTGAATTCGACGCCGGACGCGCCCGCGGACACGCGTTCGATGACCTCCGCCGCAAGTTCGTCGAGTCGCACACGCTGCGTCCGGATGCTGAGCGGGCTGGCGAAATTCAGCAGCGTGTCGACCGCGCCCGCCAGCCGGTGCGCCTCGGCCTCCGCGCTCCCGATCTTCTCGGCGGATTCGGGCGGTGCGGACCGCTGCGCGAGGCGCAGGTAGCCGAGGATCGTGAAGAGCGAGTTGCGAAACTCGTGAGCGATGCCGGCCGAAACCTGCCCCAGTCCGACCAGGTTTTCGAGATCGCGGACGCGGCCTTCCATCGCCCGGATCGTAGTCAGATCGGTGAAGAGACCGAACAGCCCGAGGAATCGCTGCTCTTCGAAAAGCGGAACGGTGGTGATTCCGATCAGCGACTCCGCTTCTTCGAGCACGATTTCGCGGCGCGTGACGGCCGTGCGCGAGGTGAGCGAGGCTTCGACGACCGCCGCAAATCCCGCCGGCAGCGCCGCAAGCGGTACGTCGGCAAGCTCCTCTTCCGGCGGCTGGCGCAGCATCGACCGGCCGACGTCGTTGAGCGCGACGATCGTTCCGCCGGCATCGACGGCGATGAATCCCGAGCTGAAGTTGCGATGAACGGCGCCCGCCAGCGCTCGGATGTCAGGTCCGCGGCCGCCGGCGACGTCGCGCAGATTCTGCAATTCGTGCGACTGCTGCTGAATCCGTTCGACCGCCTCGCGGAAGGAGTGGACGAGATAGCGCGCGTCATCGTCGCCGCGATCGCGTTCGCCGAGCTGCCGCGCGTGAACGAGCATCTCCTCGATCGGACGGACGAACTTCGGCACGTAGAGGATGAGCAGGAGCACGCCGGCCATCGTGCCGAACGTGGCGCAGGCCGCTACCACCAGCGCGGTGCGCCGCCCGCCCATCCACCCAGCCATGTCGAAATAGATGAGCATGCGCCCGCCGCCCGGCAGGTTGCGGCTGACCACTTCCGCCGCCGGCGTGACCGCGCCTACGCCTGCATACAGGCGCTCGTCGCGATAGATCTCGATGCGGCTGATGCCGTTGTCGCCGATCAGAAGATTGAGCCGCGCCTGCAGATCGGAGCGCGATGCGCGCGACAACGGAGCGATGGCGCTCAACACCTCATCGCCCATCGCCGCGGGGCGATTCATCCCGAGCATCGACAGCACGAGAAGCAGCAGCGCGGCGATCAGCGCGGCCAGAAAAACGAGCAGCCCGCGCACGAGCGTCTGAATCTCCCGCTGCAGCGGACCTGATCGCGCCATGCCTCAGTGTAACGAGATCAGGGCATGAAGACGCGCAACCACCACTCGCCGAGCGTCGGTCCGAAGAAGAGAACGGCCAGAAATCCGAAGCCGAGGAAGACGCCGAACGGAATCGGCAACTGCATGCCTCGGTCGCTTTTCAGCGCCGCCGGAATGGCGATGATGGTGCCGCTGACCGCGCCGAGCAGCAGCACGGCGGGAACGGCGCGCCATCCGAGAACAGCGCCGAACATCGCCAGCAGCTTGACGTCGCCGAGACCCATCCCTTCGACGTGCCGCAGCAGCCAGTACGCGCCGATGATCGCCAGCGGAATGGCCGCGCCGAGGAGCGCGCCGAAGAGAGAGTCGACGAGCGAATCGGCCAGCATCAGCGAGGGATGCAGGACACCGAGCCCGAGCGCGCCCGCTCCCACACCGATGGCGATCCCGGGAAGGTCGATGACGTCCGGCAGGATCTGGATGTCGGCGTCAATGTAGATGAGGGCGATGGTCATGGAGATGATCGTCGCGATGATCACGAAGGCGACGGTCGGACCGGTGCGCAGATAGACGGCGAGGTAGAAAAGTGCGTTGGCCAGCTCCACCAGCGGATAGCGCCAGGCGATTCGAGTGCCGCAGGCGCGGCAACGTCCGCGCAGGGCGAGGAAGCTGAGGACGGGGATGTTGTCGTACCAGCGGATGGCCGCATCGCACTGCGGACAATGGCTGCCCGGAAAGACGATCGACTCCTCGCGCGGATAGCGATGGATGACGACGTTGAGAAAGCTCCCGACGATCGCGCCGATGGCAAAAGCGTAAATGCCGAGCAGCAGCGTCATCGGGGATGGATTATGTGGCACAGACACTCCTGTCTGTGCTTTGGACTTCACGCAGCTTGTTCAGTTACGCGCGAAGGTGTCTGAGCAACAGACCAACTGCTGCGGAGCAGCTTCAGAGGGTAGCGAGGGGTGAGAGCGAAGCGAACACCCCTCGAAATGGAGTGCGACCACAATTCGTGCCGCGGCCAGCGGCACTGGAAAATTTGACACTCCATCCGGTGCCGCTGACGCGGCACAACTTCATTCTCGACTCTCGTTCGAGGGGTGCTCGCGATGAAGCTGCTCGCACCCCTCGCTGCCCTCTTGAAGCCGCTAACGCGGCATTGAGAAGCCGTTACGACGACGGGATCTCTTCCCCGAGTACCTCGGCGCGCGCGGCTTCGACGGCGAGCAGGATTTCCTGGTAGAGGTGGAAGGCGAGGTCTTTGTTCAGCGGCTCGGCGGCGCCGCGGTTGACGATGTCGGCGATCTGGGCGGCGTAGTAGGACGCGAGCGGGAGGCGGTCGCCGGCGTTGTGGATCTGGCGGAATCCGAAGAGCAGCTCTTCGCGCAGCGATTCGCGAAAGAGGCCGTTGGCGACGTCGTCTTCAAGGCTCTCGTAATCGACATTCATCGTACGAACGACTCCACGAGTTTGGCATCGGCGCCGTACGCGGCGCGAACCCGCACGCCGTCGAGCGCAATCTTCGGTTCGAGGCCGCGTCCGCGCAGAAACTTCGCGTAGGCATCGCGAAAGGCGACGGCGCGGTCGGCGTTTTCCCAGCGCGTGTCGACGAGGACCGTCGGATCGCATTTCGGGTTCTGCACGACCGTGACGCGATCGTCGATCCATCCCGCTCCGGCGTCGCCGACCAGGAAACGCCAGTGGAACTCGCCGAGGTGCTCGACGGTGAGGGCGTGCGGGAGTGGGGACTTGTCGTCGAACGCTACTGCCGGTGCGGCAGTGCCGGCGAGACGCGCGAAATACTCGGCGGGATGCAGCACCTCGCGCGTCGAGCGCGGCGGATTCTCGTCCATGCGGTCGACCATCTTCCACCCGCCGCGTCGATAGCCGTCGATGACCAGCTTCAAACCTTCCGCGTACGGAAACTTCAGTGACTCGGCGAAGTAGCGCGGCGTGGACGCGTCGATGGACTTGTCCGCCGCGCCGAGCGACGACGTCAGCAACGACAGCACTTCGGGATTGGCGAGGACGTCGTCGAGCTTCTGCCCGGCGCGGTCGAGGACGTAGTCGAGCATCACCAACGTCGCTTCGCCTTCCAGCAGCGCGTGGAGCGCGAGTCCGCCGTCGGTATCTTTCTGCAGCGCCAGATCGCGCGCGCCGGCGCGGAAACGCTGGTCCTGCAGCGCGTGCGTCAGCTCGTGGATGACGACGGATTCGCGGAGCATGTCGGCGTCGCCCATTCCGGCGACGGCTGAGGGCAGCTTGTCGATGGCGAAGTACGTGTGCGTCAGCGGGTCATAGAAGGCCAGCACCTGCGACTCGTAAAGAGCGAGCATGCTGCCGACCAGATCGGTCTTGCCGCCGTCGACGAGCTGCAGCGCGCGCAGGATGAGCGCGTAGTCGTCGGGCGAATACGGCAGCGATTTCTCCATCTGCGCGCGCAACACTTTCGGCAGCTCGGCGCGGGTGATGGTTTTCGACGCGACGGCATGCGCGAACGTCAGTCCGCGCAGCTTCTCGACCGTTTTCATCTCGGCGTCGAGCGATGCGGCGTGCGCGGCCGAGGTGACGAGGAACAGCGCTGCGATCAGGTGCGGGAGCCGTCGGAACATGCGGGTGGGAACGGGACGGCCGTGCTGGCGATTCCGAATTCACTCTTTAACCCTTACAATGCGCGGCGGTTCAAAATTGATGGAACGTGACGGCGAGCGGATCGAGATCACCATCAGCAGTCGGTTCGAGAACATCGAGCTCGTGCAGGTGATCGCCGAACATCTCTGCGAAAACGCCGGGATGGATGAAGACGGCTCGCACTGGATCGGCATGGCCGTCCGCGAGGCCGTGGCAAACGCCATCAAGCACGGCAACAAACTGGACGTGAAGAAGAAGGTCAATGCCACGTTCGAACTGCACGGCCACGAGCTGGCCATCACCATCTCTGACGAGGGAACCGGCTTCGATCCGGAGAAGGTCAGCGATCCGCTCAACCCGCAGAATCTGATGAAGACCAGCGGCCGCGGCATCTTCTACATGCGCACGTTCATGGACCAGATCCGCTATTCGTTCGATGCCGGCGGCGGAACTTCACTGATCATGACCAAGAATCTGGCCAAAGGAAGCGGCATCGCCAGCGGCAAAGCCTGATATCTTCCGCGTCCGCGGCCTGCCGCGGGGAAGCAGACAAAGGAGAAGAGAGATGAAAGCCACCACTCGCGACGTAAACGGCATCGCGATCATTAAAGTCGATGGCAAGATCACGATCGGCGCAGGCGACCAGCAGCTTCGCGACGTGATCGCCGGCGCCTCCAGCAACAAAATCCTCCTCGACCTCTCCGGCGTGACGACGATCGATTCGTCTGGCATCGGCGAACTGGTCGGCTCGTACACGACCGTGACGAATAAGGGCGGCAAGCTGAAACTGCTGCACCTTCCCGCGAAACTCAACGAGCTGCTCCACGTGACCCAGCTCATCACCGTGTTCGAGGTCTACGAGAACGAACAGGAAGCGGTAGCGAGCTTTTAGCCGGCACGATCGCGTTGGCTTGCAGCGGCTGCGTCTTATCGATGCGCCGCGCGGATTCGAAGAAGTAGATTAGTGGATTAGTCGATTAGTGGATCAGGACACGGCCCATCTTCCTGATCGACTGATCTACTAATCCACTAATCTACTAATCCACTAGCCAGGTCCCCGCCGTCTCCTCGGCGGTGGCGGCTCTTCGAAACCCGATCCCTTCGGGCCCTGCCAGTGCATCGGCAGCGCGTTCGTCGTGATCGTTTCCGTCCGTTCGACCCACTTCGGAAACAGCTCGTCGGCGAGTTTCTTGTCGCGTACCGCACGCTCCGGAATGTCGACCAGCATCGCGAACGGAGCGGGATCGCCGAGGAAGTTGACGCGGAGCTGCAGCGCCCGAGGCCTGGGAGTCCAGGGAGAGTTCATCGGCATCCGGACGTTGATGTGCGCGCCGGTGTTGAACGTGCGCCGCTCGCCGGACGGAATCGCGATCAGCCGCGGCAGCATCTCCTCGCCTGGAACCTCGGAACCGATGTCGATCGTGACCGTGCGCGTCTCCGGATCGTACGTCGACACTGCGACCATGTCGGCGATCAGGATCGGCGTGGCGCGCTGGTTGGTGATCTCGTATTTGATGGAGATGCTCGCGCCCTGGATCATGTCCTCGCCATAGATCTCGGCATCGACGCGGACGTTGCTCTCGGTCCCTACCATCCGCCGCGGCTCTTTCATGTTGATCGCGCCGGGCGTCGTCGCGGGCGCGGGCGGCGCGGTGGAGTTGCATGCGGCGGCGAACAGCACCATCAGGACACAACCGGCTCGGGTCATGCGGGTCATCGGACGAAATTACTACCGTTTGCTTGCGGAAGATGGAAAACAAACGTGAAAAGGGCTGGGGGGGTCGGGTGTCGGGTGCAATCGAGAGTGTTGCCGGCTGGAGAGTCAAAGGCAATGTTGAATGTTCAATGTTGAATGGAGCCCGCCGGTCACAGCCTCATTCAACACTCAACATTTCGCATTCAACATTCAACATTTGCTTTCCTGCCACCCGCGTTGCGAAGAAAAATCAGCGCGTTTCCACTCACCACACCCAACACCCAAAAACTAAGGCCTCCCGAAGGAGGCCCATTTCGTTTCGATCAGAGACCGCGTTTCTTTGCGCGGATGTTGCGCCGGCTGCCTTTCGGCTTTCCGCCGCCGCCACCGTAGGCGCCGCCACCGCCGCCGCCGTATCCACCACCACCGCCGCCGCTGCCGCCGTAGCCGCCGCCACCACCGTTGTAGCCGCCACCGCCGCCGCCGTAACCACCACCACCGCCGCCGCCACCGCTGTAGCCGCCGCGTCCACCGCCGCCGCCACCGCCGAACGAACGGCCACCGCCGCCGCCACCAGCGCGCGGCGGACGATCTTCGGCCGCATTCACGCGCAGAGCGCGGCCGCCGAGATCGTGGCCATTGAATTTCTCGATCGCTTTCGCCGCATCCTCATCCGACTCGAACTCAACGAATGCGAAGCCGCGGGGCCGTCCCGACTCGCGATCGGTCGGAAGAAACACGTCTCGTACCGTTCCGACCTGCGCAAACAACGCTTCGACTTCGTCGCGCGTTGTGTTGAAGTCGAGATTCCCTACGAAAACCTTGGAAGCCATCAACATCTCCTCTTCTGCGGCTGATGCCTGCCAGTTGCATGGCTTCCGGCCTTCCGCGCGCGAAGTGTATCGCGTTGCACGATACGTGCGCGGAAAACCTGAGTACGGCATTCCGGGCGGGTCAGAATCCTGAACGTGCCATCTCCGCCGTTGGACCCCGCCGCTCGTTACTCCAGCGAACCGGCAGGACGTTCAGCTCGACCGACGAAACGCTGGCTACCCATGTGTCGAAAAGCTCGTTCGGCAGCGGAGGAGCGGCGGCCGATTGCGTCTGTTGCGCGATGAGTTTCGCGAACGGCTTGAGGTCGCGCAGGACGTTGACGGTGATCTGCACGAAGCGCGGCACATGCGCCCACGGACTCTTCGCGTTGGGCACGAGGACCTGCGCCGATGCGCCGACGCGGAAGGCGCGCGTCTCTCCCGGCGCGATCGTCGTCAGATGCGGCATGGCCTTCCCCGAGGGGATTTCCGCGCCGATGGAGACGGTGATGGTCTGCGAATCGGCGTCGAACGTCGCGTCCGCGACTTTGTCCGCAATCGCGATCGGCGCATTGGTCAGATTCTCGACCTGATAGGTGACGCTGATCGGCGAACCGGCGGAGAGCGTCTCCTGAAGCATCTGCGCGTCGACCCGGATGTCGTCCTCGCGTCCGAGCGCTCTGCGCGGGTCTTTGAAATCGACTCCGGCGGCGCGGGCGGTGGAACTGACCAGAAGGAAAACTGCTACGGCAACTGCGATACGTCCTGACGATTTCATGGAACACCTCCTAGCGGAGGTGGTCTCAGTCAATCTTCAACACTGCCAGAAACGCCTCCTGCGGAATCTCCACCTTCCCCACCCGTTTCATCCGTTTCTTCCCCTCTTTCTGCTTCTCGAGAAGTTTGCGTTTGCGCGAGATGTCGCCGCCGTAACACTTGGCGAGGACGTCTTTGCGCATCGCTTTCACGGTTTCGCGGGCGATGACGCGATTGCCAATGGCCGCCTGCAGCGCGACAGCGAACATCTGGCGTGGGATGAACTCCTTCATCTTCTCCACGAGGAGTTTTCCGCGCGCGTACGCCTTCTCTTTGCGCACGATGAGAGAAAGCGCGTCGAGCGGTTCCCCGTTGATCAGGATGTCCATCTTCACCAGATCGCTTTCGCGGTAACCGACGAACTGGTAATCGAGCGAGGCGTATCCGCGTGAGATCGATTTCAGCTTGTCGAAGAAATCGAGGATCACCTCATTCAACGGCATCTCATACACGATCATGACTCTGTTGGTGCTGACGTACTCCAGCTTCTTCTGTACGCCGCGCCGGTCCGTTGCCAGAGCTAGAATCGGGCCAACGAATTCGTCGGTCGTGATGATGGTCGCTTCGATCATCGGCTCTTCGATCGAATGGATGTAGGCGGGGTCGGGCATCTTCTGCGGATTTTCAATCCACAGTGATTCGCCGTCGGTCTTTTGCACGCGGTAACGAACGCCCGGTGCCGAGGTCAGCAGCTCGAGATTGAACTCGCGCTCCAGACGCTCCTGGATGATCTCCATGTGCAGCAGTCCGAGAAAGCCGCAGCGGAATCCGAATCCGAGGGCGAGCGAGCTTTCCGGTTCGTAGCTGAATGAGGCGTCGTTGAGCTTGAGCTTGCCGACGGCGTCGCGCAGGTCTTCGTAGTCGTCGGTGTTGATCGGGAAGATGCCGGCGAAGACCATCGGCTTCACTTCCTCGAATCCGGGAAGCGGCGGCGGCGACGCGTTATGGTTCGTGACGGTGTCGCCGATCTTTGCCTGGACGATGTCCTTGATGTTGCCGGAGAAGAATCCGACTTCGCCCACGCCAAGCCGGTCCACCAGCTTGATCTTCGGCGTAAACACGCCGACCTCAGTCACTTCGTAAATCCGCTCGGTCGACAGAAACTTGATGCGCATCCCCTTGCGGATTTCGCCGTCGACGATGCGCACGAGGCTGACCACGCCGCGATACGAGTCGTACCAGGAATCGAACAGCAGCGCGCGCAGCGGCCCGTTCGCGTCGCCCTTCGGCGCCTTGATGTTCGTGACGATCTTTTCCAGGATCTCGTCGACGCCAATCCCCGACTTCGCCGACGCCAGCACGGCGTCATGGGCATCGAGTCCGATGACGTTCTCGATCTGCTCGCGCACGCGCTCCGGCTCCGCCGACGGCAGATCGACCTTGTTGATGACGGAAAGGACGTCGAGATTGTTGGCGATGGCCAGATAGCTGTTCGCCAGCGTCTGCGCTTCTACGCCCTGCGTGGCGTCGACGACGAGCACCGCCCCCTCGCACGCGGCGAGGCTGCGCGAGACTTCGTACGTGAAATCGACGTGGCCGGGCGTGTCGATGAGGTTGAAGACGTAGTCCTGCCCGTCTTTGGCGCGGTACTGCAGGTTGACCGCGCGCGCTTTGATGGTGATGCCGCGCTCGCGCTCGAGGTCCATGTCGTCGAGCATCTGCTCGTGCATGTCGCGCGACTCGACCGCACCCGTCTTCTGCAGCAGACGATCGGACAGCGTCGTCTTGCCGTGGTCGATGTGGGCGATGATCGAGAAATTACGGATGAACTGAGGGTCAGGCATCAGGCGGCGGGCTGTCTAACACGATCGCCTCACTTTGTCATCCCTCGGCGCATCAAGGGGATAGGTGCAGAGGCGGCGAAGCTGGGCGCATTTTGACCGATTCCGAACCCATCAATAACGGAATAAGTCATGAGGCCTGCCTATTAACCGACGCACACTTTCGCCGCCGATCGCGCCTGAACCTCAACAAAGGTGCGCCACGCGTCGCGATTCATCCAATATCCTCGGGAGATTAAACATGCGATTAGCTTCGGCCGTTGTTGTGCTGTCGCTGGCGGCGCTTTTCTGGAGTACGCCAGCCTCGGCAATGATGGCGCAGACCTGCGTTTATCAAGTAACGACTACTCAAGTTTGCTACGGCGACGGAACGTGCGGCGAGCCGCATTACTATTGGGATACCGTCTGCTATTGGTTCGACACCGGCGGCAGCGGCGGGCCGATCGGAGACCAAAACGGCGACGGCGGCGGGTATACGAGTCAGAACCCGTACGATTCGAATGGTGACGGGATCGTCGACAACTGGCACTCGGTGGTCAACACGTCGCATCCGTGCTCGTACAACTTCTCGAACAACGCCTCACACTCCGATCGGTTGGGCACCAACTACGGAGGTCCCGGCACGGCACGGCCTGATCATCACGGCGTCGATATTCAGGCTTACGCGGGAGAGATGATCTACCCCGTCAAGGACGGCCGAGTCGAATCTATCGGCGAGGTAACGGGTTGCGGCTATCGAGTGCAGATCGCGAATTTCGACGGAACGCATTACAGCTATTGCCATATGCAGACAGGAAGCGCCTTGGTGAGCGTCGGAAGCAACGTCTTCGCAGGCTTTACCCGCATCGGCGGCGTCGACAACACTGGATCGAGTAGCGGCGACCATCTGCACATCACAACTCTCGGCTCCGATTACCAGATCATTCCGGGCTGGGAGTACTTCACGGAAACGAATGCCGCCGCTTCCACCGATGACAACGGATGCTGATTCCAGGGAGACCCATATACACATGCGTAAAATCTTTTCCATTCTCATCCTGACTGTTTGCTGCGCCGGCGCTGCGTTTGCCGCGCAGCCGATCGAAGCCAACCTTGATATGCACAAAGGCGACTGGGTCGGCGTCTACCTCGCTGCCGATGACGGCTCGGCGATTCTGTCGGTCGACAACGCCGAGGCGCGCCACAGCCGCGTCATGAAGGTGTCAGGCACCGGCGTCTCCACGATGGCCGACGTCGACGGCATCACTATCAATCACATGGTGCCGCTTGAAGGCGGCAAGTACGAAGTCGGCGGCGGAACGGGCAGCGACTATGTGACGCGCGTAGTCACGTTCGCGAACGGCACTGCCCAGACATTGTGGGATTCGTCCCATCTTCCGAATCGCAACGCGTCCGTTTCAGTCAGCGCGGACGGAGCGAAGTGGGTGGCGATGAAAGGCGTGGATCGCGACACGATCGAACTGCAGTTCGGCGATACCACGTCATACAAACCGTCTCTCTCGATCCGCCTCGGCGGCTCGTCGTCTGTGCCGGCCAAGGCTATGCGCTTTATCGCAGACAGCGAAGGCGTTCAATACCTGAGAAGGAACCCCGATGCAGTGGCCGTTGTATGGCACGGTATGGCGTATGTCGTCCAACCGGGCGGGTCGGAACCGATGACGGCTCTCCTCTCCACGGGCGAAGGAGCTGGCCGCATGCGGTGGGATGCAGCCGCCGATACGTTGTGGGTTGAAGGTGCCACCGGCTGGTTCGCGTTCGATCGGGCGACAGCCGTCGAAAAGACGCAGAAACACGCGTTCAAGAAGCCGCAAAAAGAAGTTCACGACACGTTCGGCAATGGCCAAAACGCCGATCTTTTCACGCTGAAGGGAGGCGGCTACGCGACCGCGTTCGAAACCATGGGCAAGCACTCGCTGCGCGTGGAAAGAAGCGGAAGCGCGGCATCGCACAAAGATCTTCCGCAACTCAACAGCAGCTCTTCAGTCCTGCATGTGAGCCCCTCAGCGAACACCGTTGTCATGCTGCCGTCGGGCGTAACAAGCGGCCGCGTGATCGTCACCCAAAACTGATTGCGATTCGTGAGGCTCCGAGGCGTTATGCCTCGGAGCTCATTCGCGACCGTCCAGCAGTTTCTCCACGATCACGACATCGCGCCACTCGCCATCGAGCTGCCCGTGCCGCTCGTAAACGCCGACCTCGCGAAACCCGATCGCGCGCAACAACCCGCGGCTGGCGGCGTTCTCGACGAAGACTCGCGAGACCAGCTTCCAGAATCCCGCATCCCTCGCGGCGGTGAATAGTGCTTCCATCGCCATCCGTCCGGCGCCGCGTCCGCGCGCGGCACGCGACGCGTAGACGGAGAACTCGGCGATGCCGGCGTAGCAATCGCGCGGACGGTAGGTCGACGTCGCGGCGAACGCGACTACCGCGTCGTCATCGTCTACAACGACGACGACCGGATGGCGTCCGTCGAACCACCCCACCACGTCGTCCGCGGTGCGGTGGCGCGTCTCGAACGTGGCCACCCGGTCGTCGATGCCTTCGTTGTAGATGCGCGCGATGGCCGCGGCGTCGTCCGCCGCGGCCTCCCGCGTCTTCATTTCCCGGTCAGTTCCTTGACCAGCCCCGGAACGCTGTAGACCTTCTTCAGCGCGTCGAGGATGCCGGCCGAATGCACGGCCACCGCGCGGCCCACGCGGTCGTCGAACTGGTAGTCCCACGGCAGCGACTGGATGTTGCCGTCGAAGATGATGCCGACGAATTCGTTGTTGCGGTTCACCACCGGGCTGCCCGAGTTGCCGCCGATGATGTCCGCGGTCATGACGAAGTCGTACGGCGTCTTGTCGTTGTCGAGCACCGCTTTCTTCGACATCCACGAGGACGGCAGCTTGAACTCGCCCTCGTTGCCATGCTCCGCGGCGTGCTCAAACGTTCCGCCGATCTCAGTGGCCCACGGAACGTTCTGGCCGTTCTCCACGAAACCCTTCACGGTTCCGTACGACAGCCGCAGCGTGAACGTGGCGTCGGGATACGTGTCGCCGCCGCTGGTCTTGAACTGCGCGTTGGCGATCTTCGCGTACGACTGACGCAACACCTCGGCGATGTTGTCGTCGTACTGTTTGCGCAATTCGCGCGCGCGCGTGTCGACCAGGCGCGCCACCTGGATCATCGGATCGTTCGATGCGTCGACCGCGGCCTTGCCGCCTTCGCCGAGGGCCTTGCGCGCGTCGACGTCCTTGAGCTTCGTGCCGTGGACCAGTTCCTCGGCGCGCTCCTGCGGCGATTTGCCGGCCAGCACCTGCTGCACGAGTGGATCGGTCGGTGCAACTTCCAGCCAGTTCGACAGCGAATCGGCCAGCGTCACGATCTCCAGATCCTCATAAACCGGCGCCTCGGAATACAGATCCTGCTTGAGCGACGGCAGGTTCGACTCGCGATACTCGCGCAGCCGTTCGCCGTTCGGCTTCGTCGACTCCTCGGCGAGGCGGAGCAGCACCTTCGCCTTCTGGAAAAGCGCGCTGTTGAACGCCACGCCGGCTTCGACGAAGCGATACTCGAGGTAGATCGGACGATACGTATTGATCGCGGCATCGACGTTCTGCCACGCGTCGCCGTACGAAGTGTTGAGCGCCGCGTCGGCCGTCACCTTCTGGCGCAGAGACGCTTCCGTCGCGGCTTTCGCCTTCAGCACGGCCGGATCCTGCAGGCCGGCGATGCGCCCGAGGTAAGCCTTGCGCGAGTTCTTGACTCCGAAAAGCTCATCGTGCGCGCGGCGATCGTTCTCGAGGCTGCGCTGCGCGTAGTTGGTCAGCAGCACCTCGCGCCGCCGCAGCAGGTTGAGCGTAAAGGGATAGCCGATGTCGCGGAAGAACTGCAGATGCGTCATCGTGTTCAGACGGCTCGTCGAACCGGGATGGCCGGAGACGAAAACGAGATCGCCGTCCTTCGCGCCGGTTTCACTCCACTTGAGGTAGTCGGCCGGATGGACCGGCTTGCCGTTCTCGTACGCGCGGAAGAAGCAGACGTCGAGGTCGTAGCGCGGATACTCGAAGTTGTCGGGATCGCCGCCGAAGAAGGCGATGGCCACTTCCGGCGCGAAGACGAGGCGCACGTCGGTATAGACCTTGTAGCGATAGAGGTGGTACTCGCCGCCCTGGAAGAGCGTGACGACGTCGCTGCGAAGGCCGCTCGCCTTCACCGACTCCTGCTCGATCGTGCTCATCACGCCGCGCCGCGCCGCCTGCGCGGCCGCGGTGCTCATGCCCGGCGTGACCGCGGCGTTGACCTTCGCGGTGACGTCCTCGATCGATTGCAGGACGTTCAGTTCGAGGTCGACGCACTTCACCTCATCGGCCTGCGTCTTGGCGTAGTAGCCGGTGGTGACGTAGTCATGATCCTTGGTCGAGATCTTGGCCAGGCAATCCAGCCCGACGTGATGGTTCGTCAGCGCGAGACCGTCCGCGGACACGAACGAGCCCGACCCGCCGCTGTTGAATCGAATGGACGACTTCTGCAGATGATCGAGCCACGCCTTGGTGGGCTCGAAGCCATAGCGTTGCTTGAAGATGGCGTTCGGCGTCCGGTTAAAAAGCCACATTCCCTCGTCCGCGGCCAGCGGAAGCGCGAGGAGTAGGAAGAGGAATCCGAGGAAGGACTTACGCATCAAAATTACCTCCAGTTGGTTTGCGACGCGGATTCTATGCACAAACTGCGCGAGAGGCTGTGATCACGGACCGGAGAAGCGGAACCGTTTCATTCACACAAGCACCTGTGTAAAATGACACACATGCCAACCAACCTGGCAATCGATGACGGGCTGCTGAACGAAGCGCAAAAGATCGGCGGGCTTGGGACGAAGAAGGCGACGGTGACCGAGGCGCTTCAGGAGTACATCCAGCGCCGGAAGCAAAAGATGATCGTCGAGCTATTCGGCACCATAGACTACGACCCGAAGTACAACTATAAAAAACAACGCCGCAAGAAATGAAGATTCTCGTGGATTCTCCGGTGTGGTCGCTCGCACTACGCCGAATGGCTCGGCCGGAAAATGCCTCGCTGAAGTCCGAGCTTGCATCCCTGATCGACGACGGACGGATTGCAATGATCGGCCCGATTCGACAAGAGGTTCTTTCCGGGATCAGGGAGCGTGCGCACTTTGATCGCTTGCGCAGCCGCTTGAGCGGGTTCCTGGACACGGAGATCTTGTCGGATGACTACGAAGAAGCGGCTTCGTTCTATAACCGCTGTCGAGAAAGAGGCATCCAAGGTTCCAGCACGGATTTTCTAATCTGCGCGGTGGCGGTACGCCAAGCGTTTCCGATCTTTACGCTCGACGACGACTTCTCGCACTTTGCCAAGGTGCTGCCGATCGTGCTCTACGACCGCTAGGGCTCACCGCCAGTTCGCAACCACGGTCACCGGCGACGGATCGGCTTCTCCTCCGTTCGCGATGACACGTCCGTCCGGCGCGAGGTCGTAGTCGGAGGAGGAGACGGGGTTGACGTCGAGGCGGTAACGGGGGTGGGTGGCGGTGATGGCGAAGGTTGACGCGGTCTGGACGTCCACCTCGGTCAGGGTGTTGTCGGCGGTGAGGTAGTCGAGGTGTTGGCCGTCCGGCGACCAGCGGGAGGAGTGGCCGCCGGTGGTCGTGACCTGCCACTTGCCGCCGGTGCCGAGGAAGGGGATGACGTAGATTTCGTCGCGGCCGCTTTCGTTCGAGGTGTAGGCGAGCCAGCGGCCATCGAGCGAGATGCGCGGATCGTGCGCGGCGAAGTCGCCGGCGATGATCGCGCGCGGCTGTTCGCCGGCGACGAGCGGCACGGCCCAGATCTGCGGCGCGGCGGGATTCTGCCAGAGCGAGACGGCGACCCATCGACCGTCGGGAGAAATAGCTCCGGGATCTGCGTCGCCGGCGAGGCGGGCTATTAGCTGGCGCGGACCGTTGCCGTCTGCGCGGCGACGATAGATCGCGGCGCGCTCGGTCGGCTGATCGCGCGCCGCGTAGATGATCTCCGTCCCGTCGTGGCTCCAGACCGGCGCCTCATTCATCGAGCCTTCGAACGTGAGCCGTGTGCGGACGTCGCGCTCGGCGTCGATGACCCAGATGTCGGCGCGCGGCTCGCCGGCGTTGGTGACCAGGCGATGGCCGTCGGGCGAGAGTTTCAGGTCGTAATACTTGGCCACCTCGCCGAGCGTGCCGAGGTTTTTGCCGTCGCGGCCGAACCAGACCAGGTGCGTGCCGGAGAGCGTGCCGCCCGGTTGATAGATGAGCGTGCGGCCGGCGGCATCGAAGACGCCATGCCACGTGGACGCATCAAAGCGGACGTTCTGCGCCACGATCGACGGCGCGCCGGTCAGCGCGCCGCGAGCAATGTCAAACGGCTGCGAAACGAGCGTGCTCTCGCGCAGCATCAGAAGTTTGCCGTCGACATACGTGACATTCGCCAGCGTCTGCGTGACGACGTGATCGCTGCGGCCATCCAACGAGCGGATGTGCAACGCGGTGGCGCGCGAGCCGGGCACGAAGTGATTCGCGGCGAGGTAGAGAAACGACTTGCCGCCGGGAAGGAACAGCGGCCAGCGGTGCGTGGTGATGCCGCCGCCCGGCGTGGTGAGCGCGATCGGCGTGCCGCCGTTGGCGTTAACGCGATACAGGCCGGCGCGCGTTTCGGGTGTGTATACGATGATGTTGTCGTCGCTCCACGTTCCGCCGCGCGCGTTCGGGGCGTCGGCGACGACGATCGGCACGCCGCCGCCCACATCGACTGTCTTCAACTTCCCATGCGCGAAAAATCCGAGGGCATGATTGTCAGGCGACCAGAAGGGGAACATCGCGTCGTCGCTGTTCTCGATTTCGCGCGGCGCAGCGGTGTCGAGCGAGCGCACCCACAGCGTCCGCTTCCCTTCCGCCGAGACGGCCACGAACGCGACGCGGCGGCCGTCGCGCGAGAGGACAGGTGATCCGGCGTAGTCGCCGGTGAAGACGAAGCGCAGTCCGCGCGGCGGCTCGATGGAGGCGGCAATCGGACGGCTGAGCGAATCGATCTCGCGCCGCGACCACATCGCGATTCCCGCCGCGGCTCCGATCGCGAGAACGAGCGCGATCGCCCACGCCGCGCGCTCGCGCCGCATGCGTCCGCGCGCGCGGGCCATCGGCAGCGGCGCGGACGGATTGGTCTGCTCGTCGCGGATCCACTGCAGCGCGAGCATGACGTCGTGCGCGGTCTGGAAACGGTCGTCGGGATTCTTCGCAAGGCACGTGCGGACGACGCGGTCAAGCGACACGGGCGTCATTGGCCGGATCGTCGAAATCGGCGCCGGATCGCTGGCGATGATCTGCGCGATCATCCCGGCCCGGCTGGCGGCATTGAAAGCGCGCCGGCCGGTAAGCATCTCGTAGAGCATGCAGCCGAAGGCGAAGATGTCGGTGCGCGCGTCGCTGCGGGCGTATTCGACCTGCTCCGGCGCCATGTAGCAGAACGTCCCCACCAGCGTCCCCTCGGCGGTCAGCGGCTCGTTCGGCTGCATGGCAGTGGTGCTGAGCGGCGAAGTGGACTCAACCAGCGCCGCGTCCATCGCTTTGGCCAGCCCAAAGTCGAGCAGCTTGGAACCGCTGCGCGTGAGGATGACATTGCCCGGCTTGAGGTCGCGATGAATGATGCCGTTGCGATGCGCCTTATCGAGCGCGTCGGCGATCTCGATGCCGTGGCGGATCACGTCCGAGACAGGCATCGGCCCGCGCGCAAGCCGCTCGGTCAGCGGCTCGCCGTCGAGATACTCCATGACCAGGTACTCGACGTCGTTCTGCGTCCCGACGTCGAAGAGCATGCAGATGTTCGGGTGATTGAGGCTGGAGATCGCGCGCGCCTCGCGTTCGAAGCGCGCCCGCAGTTGCGCATCGCGCGCGAACTCCGCCGGCAGCACTTTGATGGCGACGTCGCGCGAGAGCCGCGTGTCGCTGGCGCGATAAACCTCTCCCATGCCGCCCGCGCCGATGGGCGTAGCGATCTCGTACGGGCCGAGCCGGGTGCCGGGTGGGAGGGACACGATTGCTGAGAGTGTAGATCAGTGATTCGTAGATTAGTGGATCAGTAGATCAGTAGATCAGTGGTCAGTGGTCAGTGGTCAGAAGAGTGAACTTCCTGATCGACTGATCTACTAATCCACTAATCACTCCCAGTTCGTGCCGTTCATCTTCGCCACGATCTTCGCCACCTCGATGTAGTCGGCGCCGTCGCCGAGCTGGTTGAGCGATGACGTGAAGAGGTGCTGTGTCAGCGCGAGCATCGGCGTGGCGGCGTGCTGCTGATGCGCGATCGAGGCGGCGATGCGGATGTCCTTGTCGTGATGAGCGAGCTTGAAGACGAGCGGCCACTTGTGCTCGATGAGGCGCATCGGCAGCAGATTTTCGGACGCGTTCGAGCGGCCGCTGCCGGCATTCGTCACCGCGAGCGCGGTCTTGAGGTCGATGCCGTACTGCTTCGCCAGCAGCAGGCATTCCGAGGTGATCCAGACCGTCGCGCCCATGATCGTGTTCGTAAGGACTTTGATGGCGTGGCCGGAGCCGACCGGACCGACGTGAATGATGGTTTTGCCGCACAGCTGGAGGATTTCGCGCCCGCGTTCGAAGTCGGTCGCGTCACCGCCGATCATGATCGTCAGCGTGGCGTTCTCAGCGCCGACCGTCGCACCGGTCACTGGGGCATCGACGAAGGCGATTCCCTCTTCGCCGAGGCGAGAAGCGGTCTGCTTGCTCGTATTCGGATCGCCGCTGGTCGCATCGATCCAGAGCGTTCCGGGATGCAGCGACGGCAACAGCTTGTCGACGATCTCATCGACCTCTACGCTCGTCGGCAGCATGGTGATGATGACCTCGGCATTCGCGCAGTCGGCGAGATCGTTCGCGACGGTCGTACCGTGCTCGCGCGCGTGGCGCTCCGCCTTCTCGCGAGTGCGATTCCAGACGACGAGCTCGTGTTGTTTGGCGAGGTGGCGCGCCATCGGGAAACCCATGGCGCCAAGTCCGATGAATGCGATCTTCATGGACCGCATTCTATGAGGAAGCCGAGCTGGCTGATGTGGGGTAGGCGCTCACACACGCCGCGTCCCTGCGCCGACTCCACATCAGAACAGCAGCTCGATCGAGACCCTCCGGCACGCGTTGCAGAGAGAGAGAGAGGTAGCTTCAGCAATTGTCCACGGAGGCACGCCCATTCGCCCGCTCTTCCGTGGTTTGGGTCCGAGGTGGGCACGTTACTGGGGGGCCTCGATCCAACGGCTGTTCTGAATTTTCAAGGAAAATAAAAAAGGGGCGTTACGCCCCTTGGTTGCCTCTCGGCCAAATTGCTGTGATGTTTGGTGAGTCTAGCAGGTCGCTTCTCCGGTTTCGTGATCCAGCTCACACTTTTCAAGTTTTCTTGTACCAGGCAGCGTTGATCTCCGTGTAGTGCTTCCACTGCTCGGGCACCAGATCCTGCGGGAAAATCGCCTGCACCGGGCATGCCGGTTCGCACGCGCCGCAGTCGATGCAAACCTCGGGATCGATGTACAGCATGGTGTCCTCGGCGAATCCGTCCTCGTCCTTGCGAGGATGGATACAGTCGACGGGACAGACGTCGACGCAGGCAGTGTCCTTCGTTCCCACACACGGTTCAGCGATCACGTAAGTCATGGCGCGCGCATTTTAAGTGAAGAAGTAACGGGTCAAGTGAAAAAAAATCGGTCCGGCGAAACAGATCGAGTCGATGCGATCGAGCACGCCGCCGTGCCCCTGGATCGATGAGCCCCAGTCCTTCACGCCCGCGTCGCGCTTGATCGCCGACATCGTCAGCCCACCGAGGAATCCCATCACCGTGATGATGAAGGCCATCCCCATCGTCTGCCAGACAGTGAAAGGCGTGGCCCACCAGAGCGACGTGCCGATGAGCGTCGCGGAGAGGGTGCCGCCGATGAAGCCTTCCCACGTTTTGCTCGGGCTGATCACCGGCGCGATCTTGTGTTTGCCGAGCAGCTTGCCCCAGACGTACTGCAACACGTCGCTGAGCTGGACGATGACGACGAGGAAGAACAGCAGCCGCGCGTTCTTGCCGAGGTAGCCGGGGATCTCCAGCATCAGCAGCGCCGGCACGTGGCTTACGCAGTAGACGCAGACCATCAGTCCCCACTGGATCTTCGAGCTGCGTTCGAGAAACGCGGCCGAGTCGCCGGAGATGGCGATGCGCGAGGGGATGAAGAGAAATCCGTAGACAGGAATGAGCACGCTGAAGAAGCCGTACCACTGCGTCGCCACGAGGTAGTACTGCAGCGGCGTGATGATGAAGAAGACCCAGAACAGCGCGGAGTGATCGGCGGGACGCGTCGGAGTGAGCGTGATGAACTCGCGCAGCGCGAAGAACGAAAGCGCCGCGAACAGAATCACCGAGCCGAGGCCGCCGGTGAGCAGCGACAGCGCGAAAACGGCCGACATCACCCACCAGGCCCGGATGCGAGCGTTGAGGTTGTCGACGACGTCGCCGCGCTTGCGTAGCTTGATGAGCTGACCGACGATCGTGGCGACGATCAGCAGCGCGAGTACGCCACCGAAGAGCATCAGCGTCTGCCGGTCGCGAATCATGTTCACCATTGCCGCAGCTCCAGAATTGCATTGCGCGCGCGATCGAGAAACGCGGACTTGTCCTCATCCTCGCCGACGCGCATCGGCTCGCCGAAACTGACCGAGGCAAGCATCGGCACCGGCACGAACTCGCCCTTCGGCAGCACACGATTGAGGTTGTTGATGTAGGCCGGAACGAGCTCGACGTCCGGCCGTGCTTTGCCGAGGCGATACAAGCCGCTCTTGAACGGCGCGATCGTCGATCCGTCGCCGCGCGTCCCCTCGGGGAAGATGATCAGCGAGTGGCGGTCGCCGAGTCCGTCGAGGATGATGTCGATCGGATTCGGCGACGTGCTGGTCGGAGTCCGTTCGATCAGGACGGCGTTGAAAACTTTCACGCCGAGGTAGCGTCGAAGTCCGGCGCGATCCCAGTAATCCTTCGCGGCGACCGGACGCGTGATCGCGCGCAGCCGCGGCGGAAGCGCGGCCCAGACCAGGACGAAGTCGAGATGGCTGGCGTGGTTGGCGAAGTAGATGCGCTGCCGCTCGTCCGGCGTGAATCCGACGCGGCGCACGTTGCCGCCGGCGAGAAGGCGCGCGATGCCGACCACGCCTTTCGCCACGAACTTCCTCACCGCGACTCCAGCTCCGCAGCCATCCGTTTCGTGCGGCGGATCATCGTGACGATCGTGCCAAGGATGATCACGATCAGCGCGAGCATGAGGGCGTAGTCGCGGAAGCGGAGGTAGCCGGCGACTGCGTCGATGATCGCGGCAAACGTCAGCGTGGCCATGCGATGCGGCTTGGCCATCGGTCCGACGAAGTCCTGCTTCGCGCGCACGGAACCGGCCAGCACGCGGACGTATGCCGTCATCACGGCCAGCAATCCCGCCAGCCATCCAAAGGTAGGACCGAGCGTGTAGAAGCGGATGATTGCGTAGCCGGCCGGAACGATGATCAGCGGATCGGCGATGCGGTCAGGTCAGCTCGTTGAAGATGTCGCCGGTCTTCGAGGCCATCTTCCCTTCGACCGCGACCATCCCGTCGAGCATGTTGCAGAGCAGCCGGAGCTGAATGCACGCCGCCGCAACGATGAGCAGCACGACGCGCTGTATCCCCTCGGCGTTCCGACTCGCGATGAACGCCGCCGCCGCACCGAGGGCAAAGACGACGCTGAAGACCGAGATCGCGTTCGGCCGGATGCGCGCGCGGACCAACGTCGACGCCAGCGCTTTCGCCCAGCCGCGCTCGCGCGTCTTGAGAGGCCGACGATCCATGAATCGAAGTGTGAAGAGTGAAGGGTGAAGAGTGAAAGCGCAAGTCCTTCACTCTTCACACTTCACTCTTTCGCTTCCCACATGCGGATCGATTCGATCTGGTAGTCGTTGCCCATGAACGTGACCAGATCGCCGGTGGCGTGCCCGAGGAGCGCTTTGGCGACGTCGGACTGATTCGAGTAGACGCCGTGCTCCGGCGCCGACTCCCACGGCCCTAGGATGGTGACTTCGCGGCGCTCGTCGCCGTTCGCCAGCGCGACTTTCGTTCCGACGCGCACGACCGAGGTGTCGACCTGCTCGGGATTGAGAACCTGCACGCGCGAAATCTCCGAGGCCAGCTCGCCGACGCGCGCGGAAAGGTACTCGGCACGGGCTCGCGCGGCTTTGTATTCGAAGTTCTCGCGAAGATCGCCCATTTCGCGCGCGGCCTGCAATGCACGCGAGTTCGCCGGAATCTCGACGGTCTTGAGGTTCGTCAGCTCGGCGCGCTTCTGCTCCAGCGACTGCGCCGTCGCGTACACCGGCTCAGCCTCGGGCTCGCGCAGTTGCGGGAACTTCATCAGCGCGGCGCCTTTCGCGGTCTCGCGGCGGTACTCCTCGATCGCGCCGTAGCGATCGATCGTTTCGACGAGCTTGCGCGCGCCCTCCTCGTTGTCGACGCCGGTGATGATGCGCAGCGCCAGGCCGCCGTGATCGAACATGTCCTTGAGCCGCGCGCGGACGGCGGAGAATTCATCCGAGTTGATGGCGTCGATGATCTGGAAAAGCAGCGCGTAATTCGCCTTGTCCGAAAGCGTCTCCTGCTCGTTGAGCTGCTTGGCGAACCAGTAGAACGCGCGCGGGTGGCGGCGCGGATAGCGCAGCGTTTCGTCGATCAGCCGATCGCGCAGCTCTTTGTTCCCGGCCTCGTCGAGCGCGTTGATGATGAGCGAGAGGATGCGCGGGTCTTCGTCGAGGAAGAAGACTTCGCTGTAGACCTTGGGCCAGTCCGGATGCATCTCGCGGACTTGCACGAGCGCGCGCTCGCGCAGCGTTTTATCAGTCACGGCGACGATGACGCGCGACGCCAGCGGGCCGGTGATGAGCGACTTCGGATCGAGCAACGGCGTGTACGAGCCGGGCAGCGATTCCAGGGTTGCGGCGATCTGCCACGCCGCCGCCGGATCGCGCGGCGCGAGCCTCGCGGCCTCGGCGGCCAGCTTTCCGGAGATGTAGTCCGCCAGATCTTTGCTTCGCGCGCTGTGCTTGCGGGCGAGGTCGAGCTTCCCTTTGGCGTCAGCGCGGTCGAAATCGCGCTTGATCGCTTCGTCCGCCGCGCCGGTCGACGCGCTCCACGAATACGTGGCCTTCGCGCCGCTGCCGCTGATCACGATCTGCGGATTCTTCCGCGCCGCGGTCCACCACGAACTCCACTTCTCCTCGGGGACGATGCCGATGACAGCATCGCGCACTTCGCCCATCTGCATCGGGCGCCCGAAGCTCTGCAGGATGCGCGCGAAAAACGCCGACGGCGATTTCTTGGCCTCGGCCTTCAGCGCTTCGCCATCGGTGAATTTCTCGCGGAGCACGTGTCCGGCAGGAAGCGGCACGAGGTACTTCGCGGCCGCGCCGATGGGAACAGGCACGCGCTTGTCTTTTTCGAAGTCGAGGCGCGCGATGCCGAGGTCCGGGTTGAGCTCCGTGACGATGCCGGCGCCGCGGCCTGCCATGAAGTACATCTCGCCCTCGTCGTACTTCAGCCAGGTCTCGATCTTCTCCGCCTTCTCGACCGGATTGCTGGTCGGATCGGTGAAGCCGGCGAAGTCGTAGACGCGCTGGAAGTTTTTATGCGTTCCGTGTGCGCCGCGCAGCGCCTGCTCGATCTGCGGCCGCAGCGTGGCCGGATGTTTCGAGAGGCGGCCCAGCTCCTTCAGTACCTGCAGCCGCAACGGCCACAGCTTCTTCTCCAGCAGCGTGTCGGAGAGGAGGCCGAGGAGCGTATCGGATTGCGTGCGCTGCTCCGACTTGCGGAGCACACGGGCAGTGGTGATGAACGAGTCGACGTCGCTCGGGTCGCGGTCGAGCTGCGACATCCAGAGGGACTCGAGCTCGTCGAATTTCTTTTGGTCGATCAGGCGCTGAGCATCGTCGCGAAACGGCAAAGTCGAGGTCCCCCCGGGCGGAATGAGCGGGACATTGTAGTGGATCAGTAGATTAGTGATCAGTAGATTAGTCGATTAGGAAAGGCGTGAAGCCGCACGTTCCTGATCTACTAATCTACTAATCCACTAATCGACTCGTTTTTTACCGCCGCAGTTTAACGATGGCTTTGAACACGTCGAAGGGCAGTTCCTCGGCGTGAACGATGTGGCGAAGGTGGTGCAGCGTGGCGCGGCGTTCCTTCACGTCTTCGAGCGAGATGTTGTGCTTCCGAAGTACCTCATGTGCTTTCTGGTCAGGCATAGTTCTCCCGTGTTGAAGACTGCGTTGGAGCACGGGCAAACCGGCCAAGCCTGAAAGCTATTTCACTTAGCTCTATAAAGTACTTGACATTGCTCGAACGCGGATGCATCTTAGTGGCATGCGACGCGTTGCCCTGCTCATCCTCTACATCGCCTTCAATATCGCCTGTCACCTCGGCACGAACTCTCCGTCCGCTGCTGCCGCGTCCGGCGGCGACCTCGCCGGCATGAAGCGAATGCTCGACGCCGGCCTCGACCCGAATGCACACGACTCTTCCGGCTACACGCCGCTGATCGCCGCCGCACGCGCCGGCGACGCGGAGATGATCCGCCTCCTCGCCAGCCGCGGCGCCAATCCAAATCTGAGCGACACGGCCGTGAACTCCTGGACGCCGCTGCTGCACGCCGTCCATAAGGCGCAGCCGGGCGCGATCAGCGCGCTTCTCGACGCCGGCGCGAATCCGAACGAGGCCGATCCCCACGGGACGACACCGCTGATGCTCGCCGCCGGCTACGGCTACACGGACATCGTCAAGATCCTGCTTGCGCACAAGGCCAACCCGCGACTCGCCGCACGCGACGGCATCACCGCCCTCGACCTGGCCCGCTCCGGCGTCCCCGACATCGACCGCTTCACCGTCTTCCACTGCCAGGAAGACACGGTGAAAGCGCTCCTCGCCGCCGATCCAAAGCTTGCCGATCACACCGACAAACTGCCGGGAATCGCACGCATGCTGATGCGCACGAAGCGTTGCGGGGCGTAAACCAGTTTCACCACAGAGGCACTGAGGACGCAGAGAAATCCCTCTCTGTGATCTCTGTGTCTCTCTGGTTCAAACCCGCAATCCGAGCTTGCCGAAGTGATCCTTTTTCATCGCGCGATGCGCCTCGGCGGCGTCGGCGAGGTCGAATACGCGATCGATAACCGGGCGGATGCGGCCGGCGCGGAGGTCGTCGCCGAAACGGCTGACGAACGACGCGACGATCGCGGCCTTCTCTTCGACGGAGCGTGCACGCAACGTCGAGCCGATGATCTGCTGGCGCTTCGAGAGCAGCGCGTTTACGTTCAGGTCGATCGAACCTGGACCGCCCATCGAACCGATGATGACCACGCGGCCGCCGACCGCGAGGCATTCGAGGTCGCGCGAGAGGTACTTCGCGCCGATGTGGTCGAGGATCACGTTCGCGCCGCGGGCGCGTTCGACGTAATCCTCCTCGTTGTAGTTGATGGCGACATCCGCGCCGTGCGCGAGGCAGCGATCGCATTTTTCGCGCGATCCGGCGGTGACGATCACGCGCAGTCCGGCCAGTTTCGCCAGCGTCGTGGCCGCGGTGCCGACGCCGCTGCCGCCGCCGTGAATGAGCAGCGTCTCGCCGGCTCGCGCACGCGCGAGCTCGAAAACGTTCAGGTACGCGGTCAGAAAAACCTCAGGCATCGCCCCCGCTTCGATGTCGCTGAGCGCATCGGGAACATGCATCGCAGAGCCGTGGTGGACGACGACCTCCTCCGCGTAACCGCCGCCGGCGAGCAGCGCCATGGCGCGATCGCCGACGTTCCAGCCGCGGACGTCCGCTCCGACCTCCAACACTTCGCCCGCGCATTCGAGCCCGAGGATTGGCGAGGCGCCGGGAGGCGGCGGATAGTGGCCTTCGCGCTGCAGCAGATCGGCGCGATTCACCGCCGTCGCGCGAACGCGGATTCGCAGTGCGTCGGATGACATCGGAGGTGATTCGGCTTCGCCGATCCGCAGGACCGACTCGTCGCCGAAATCATCGAAGACAATCGCGCGCATGATCCTCCCTTCACGTAGTCGCCGGCAAAGCGGCGCGATTTCCGACAATCGTCAGCGTCACCTGCACGGCCGACAAAACGAAGTAGCCGACGAGTGACGACGCCGCGAGGTTGTATCCGTCCGCGGGATGGATTCCGCCCAACGACACGGCCGCGGAAACGATCACTCCAATCGTAAGCTCGACGCACGCGATGAAGGCGGCCAGACACTCCAGCACCAGGACTGCGAACGAGCGGCGCACGCGTCCGATCGCGAACTGCGCGAGGAGAAGCGGGATGGGCCAGACGAAACAGATGATCTTGCCGATGTCATCTTTCGAGAATTCGACGCGATGTTCCTGCACCGATCCGCCCACCGAACAGGTCGTCAACGGCATCGTCATCGCGAACAGCAGCGCGATCGCCGCGCATGTCTTCGCGCCCAGAAGAATCCAGCGGAGCCGCGGAACGTCGATCGATTTCGTCATGACCTCGCGTTTGACGCATGACGTTAGCAGATTGCAACTGGCGCGGAGGCGGCACGGCCTGCGATATCGTTCGCCTCCATGGCCGACGTCATCGCCTGCCGCAATCTGCGCAAGTACTTCGCCGACGTGAAGGCGGTGGACGGTCTCGATCTGTCTGTTGAAAACGGCGAATGCTTCGGCCTTCTCGGGCCGAATGGCGCCGGCAAAACGACGACCATCGAAATCCTGGAAGGTTTGACCAAACCAGACTCCGGCGACGTCGAAATCCTCGGGCTCGACTGGCGCAAACACGAGCGCGAGCTGCGCGAGCGCATCGGTATCTCGCTGCAGGAAACGCAGCTCACCGAGAAGCTCACGGTGTTCGAGACCGTGCGGCTCTTCCGCTCGTTTTATCGCAATGGATACGATCCCGAAGAGTTGCTGCGCGATCTCTCGCTCGACGAGAAGCGGGACGCGCGTGTCGGCAAACTTTCGGGAGGCCAGCGGCAACGCCTCGGCGTCGCGTGCGCGCTGGTCGGCAATCCGGACGTGCTCTTTCTCGACGAGCCGACCACCGGCCTCGATCCGCAAAGCCGGCTGCAGCTCTGGGAAATCGTGCGGCGTTTCCGCGTCAAAGGCGGGACGGTGCTGCTGACGACGCATTACATGGAGGAGGCGCAGCGCCTCTGCGACCGCGTGGCCATCGTCGATCACGGTCATCTCATCGCCCTCGGCACGCCGGCCGACTTGATCGCCAAGCTGGAAGCGCGGAACGTGATCGAGTTCACCAGCGAGCCGGCGCTGTCGCACGAGGTCGTGACGGCCATCGACGCCTGCGCCGGAGCAAGCGCGCACAAAGGAGGCTGGCTGCTGCGCGTGCATTCGCTGGCCGAGGCGGTGCCGCAGTTGATCGCGGCAGTGGAGAAGGAAGGCGCGAAACTCGTGTCGTTATCGACGCACGAGGCGTCGCTCGAGGATCTCTTCGTATCGCTGACCGGAAGGGAGCTTCGCGATGCCTGAGAAGACGCGCATCCGGCCGCCGATCATCGAGCTCGCCGTGACGCGGGTGAAAGAATTCGTCCGCGAAAGCGAAGCGCTCTTCTGGGTCTTCGGATTTCCGCTGATCCTCGCGCTCGCCCTCGGATTCGCGTTCCGCGAGAAGCCGCCCGACCGCGTGCCGGTCGCGGTCGTGGCCGGACCAAACGCTGCGCAACGCCTGGCAGCGCTGCAGAAATCGCCTGTGCTCCTGCCGAGCATCATGAGCGAGCAGGAAGCGCGCGATGCGCTGCGCCGCGGCAAGGTCTCGCTGCTGATCGAAGGAACGGACACGGTCGTCTTTCGCTTCGACGCCACGCGTCCCGATGCGCAGAGCGCGCGGCGCGAAGCGGACGATGCGCTGCAAACCGCGGCCGGACGCCGCGACGTCGTCGCCACGCGCGAGGAGCGCGTTCACGAGCAAGGCGCGCGCTACATCGACTTCCTGATTCCCGGACTCCTCGGCATGAACCTGATGGGCACCGGCATGTGGAGCATGGGCTTCACCATCGCCAACGCGCGCATGAAGAAGCTGCTCAAGCGCCTCATCGCCACGCCGATGCGCAAGACCGATTTTCTGCTGGCGCAGTTTCTGTCGCGGCTGATCTGGCTCCTGATCGAAGTAACGGTGCTGGTCATCTTCGGCTGGCTTGTCTTCGGCGTGCGCGTGAACGGCTCGATCGCGCTGCTGGCCGTCCTCTGCATCATCGGCGGCTTCAGTTTTTCAGGCATCGGCCTGCTGACCGCATCGCGCGCGCGGACGATCGAAGCCGTGAGCGGTTTGATGAACCTCATCATGATGCCGATGTGGCTCTGCTCCGGCGTCTTCTTTTCCTACGAACGTTTCCCCGACTCCGTGAAGCCGATCATCCGACTGCTGCCGCTGACGTTGCTCAACGATGCGTTGCGCGCGGTCATCAATGATGCCGCCGGCCTGACGCAGATCGCTTCGAAACTGGCGCTGCTGGCGGTGTGGGGATTCGTCACATTCATGATCGGATTGAAAGTGTTCCGTTGGCAATGAAACGACTCGCGACCATCGCCCTTCTCTTCCTCGCCGCCTGTGCAACCACCCAAAGCGCGCCGAACGCCGATGTGCTCCTGCAGCGCGATCGCGAATTCGCGAAGCAGTCGGCCGCGCGCGGCCATCTCGCCTGGCAGGAGTTCATGGCGCCGAACGCGGCGAAGCCGGCCAACGGCGGCGTGATGCTCATCGGACCGCAGGAGATCGGCGACAACATGATGGCCGCGTTCGCGAGCGGCTTCACGCTGTCGTGGGAACCAACGCGCGCCGAAATCTCGCGCGGTGGAAAGCTCGGCTACACGTGGGGCCGCTATCGCGCAGTCGTCAATGGGAAAGCGCGCGAAGGAACGTACATGACCGTCTGGGAAAAACAGCAGGACGGCACGTGGAAAGTGCTCTTCGATACGGGCGATCCGGATTGATTCGGGGGGTGGGGTGTAGGGAGTGGGGAGTGGTAGAAACGACGAGAGGGAGCACGGAGTCTAATCTCCCACTCCCTACTCCCCACCCCCCACACCCTCAGAACTTGAAATACAGCCCGATGTTCGCCTGCCCCTGGAACAGATCGCGGTTGTAGGTGTAGTTGCACAGCCGGCAGGTCGTGTCGTTCGGAAGCGAGGTGTAGAAGCCGCGGATCTCGCCGCGAATCCCGGCGTGACTCTGAATCGGCACCTTCACGCCGACGCCTGCCGACGCGGAGAAACGCGTCGCGGTCGAGACATCGGATCGGCGCGGATCGAGCGTGGCCACGCCCGCGCTGCCGATGAAGTACGGCGTCGCCGCGTACGACTGATTGAACGGCACGAGGATCCCGGCGTGGTAGTAGGTGATGTCGAAGTTGCCGAGGCGATGGCTGGGATCGAAGAGGCCGCCGCCATTGCCGTTGGTGAAATCGGTGCTCTGATGATCGATCATCAGCTCGACCTTCATCCCGTTCGGCTGAATCGGGATGCCGAGGTTGAGACCAAAGTTCGCGGAGCTGGCGACGTCCGCGTCCTGATTGAAAAGAGTGGTCTGGCCCGAGTAGACCGTACCGCCCCACGTGTAGCCGGCGAACGGGGTGATCTCGAACGTGTTATCGGCGAAGTAGCGGTAGCGATCGCGAGGGCCGCGGTCGCGCCACGGCTGAGCGAAGAGCGACGCGGGAACGATCAGAAGCAGCAGAACGAAAACGAATTTACGCATTGGTGTCCTCCATTGACATGGCCGCGCGGGATGCAGAAACGGCGCCTTGAAAATCGATTGGATTCGACCGTCACCAAGCGTTTGCACGTCCATACGGAAGGACAGCGTGTTCGATCCGGTGGACAACTGCGTAGAATCTCCGCCGCATGAAAGTCGCCACATGGAACGTGAACGGGATCCGCGCCCGTGAATCGCAGTTTCAGGAGTGGGTCGCGAGCGCGCAGCCCGACGTGATCTGCCTGCAGGAGATCAAAGCCTCCATCCCCCAAATCCCCGAATCGATCTGCAACCTCGGCGGCTACTGGTGCTACTGGCACGGCGCGGCCGCGTACTCCGGCGTCGCGCTGCACATGCGCCGCGAGACGTTCCCCGAGGAGCCGAAGTTCACCCATCCCGAGTTCGATCACGAGACGCGCATCGTCCAAGCGCGCGCCGGCGACACGGTCTTCGCGTCTGTCTACGTCCCGAACGGCGGCAAGGACTACGCGGCGAAGATCGCGTTCATGAAGTCGCTGATCGCCTACGCGCACGCACATCGCGAGCAGGGACTGAACCTCGTCATCTGCGGCGACTACAACGTCGCGCGGACGGACATGGACGTGCACCCGAAAGAGCGCAAGCCGAACATCATCGGCCAGCGCCCCGAGGAACGCGACCTCCTCGAAGCGATGATCGCCGAGGGGTTAGTCGACGTCGGCCGCAAGCTCTACCCCGACGCCGACGATTACTTCACCTGGTGGGCTCCCTGGCGCAACCTCCGCCAACGCAACATCGGCTGGCGCCTGGACTACGTGCTGGCCAGCGAGTCGCTCGCGCAGCGCGCGGTGTCGTGTCCGAGCTACCGCGAGATCGGAACGAGCGATCACGCGCCGGTGGTGGCTACGTTCGAGTAGGTGGATACACACACCCTCGATGAGACGGAGAGTTAAGCGCGAGCCTCACAGCCGCACAGACAAGAGTGTCTGTGCCTGTCTGTGCCACACAGGCCTCTATCTGCCGGCGGCGTTCGCGACTTTCGTCGGTACTGCCGCTGCGGGCGTCATCGCGTTGCGGATGTGTTTCGCGATGCGGTTGATGTAGGTGATCGTCTCGCGGAAGGGCGGCACGCCGTTGTACTTCCAGACGTTGCCTTCGCCGGCGTTGTAGGCGGCCACGGCCAGGTCGGCGTTGCCGTGGAAGGTCTGCAGGAGCCAGCGCAGGTAGCGCACGCCGGCGTAGATGTTCGCGGCGGGATCATAGGAATCGGTGACGCCGAAGCGCTCCGCGGTCGAGGGCATGAGTTGCATGAGGCCGCGCGCGCCTTTGTTGGAAACCTCGCGGGCGTTGAAGTCGGATTCCGCTTTGATCACCGCCGATACCAACGCGGCGTCGACGTCAAACTTCTTCGCGGCCTCGATGATCAATTTGTCGAATTTCGATTTGAAGATCGGTCCGCGCGCCTCGTCGTAGCGCCAGGAGCGGTTCGGGAAGATGCCGCCGTCCTTCTCGACCGCTTTCTTCACCTCTTCGACGATGGCCGCGGGAACGACCTCGTCATCGACGATGCGGTCGACGCGCGTGAGCGGGACCGTGATCGCGCCGCCGCTTTTCAGCGTCAACTGCACATTGGTCTCGCCGACGATCTTGTAATCGCTGATCTTCATGGCCCGTCCGTCGACGAACAGGGCGATGCTGGCGCCGGCAGGGGAGGCGAGCGCAACAAGAGCGATGAATGGAAGAAGCCGCTTGAGCATTGGAACCATGGCTGTTAACGGGTACTGGTTTCCTAAGATTTCATGTGTATGACGCTCGTGGCTGTCTCGCGGTTCCCAGCAGCGCGCCAGTTGAAAGTGATTCCACCACAAAGACACAAAGGACACGAAGAGAATCCCTTTGTGTCCTCTGTGTCTTTGTGGTGAAAAGCTTTTCTACGCCCGCGGATGGAATTGCTCGTACATCTTCTGCAGCCTGGCCCGCGACACATGCGTATAAATCTGTGTCGTGGAGATGTCGGAATGGCCGAGCATCATCTGCACGCTGCGCAGGTCGGCGCCGTTTTCGAGCAGGTGCGTAGCGAATGAATGGCGCAGCACGTGCGGAGAGATGTGCGCGGTGATTCCTGCCAGCCGCGCGTATTTGGTGATCTTCATCCAGAACGATTGCCGCGTCATCGGCCGGCCGCGATTGGAGAGGAAGAGATGCGGATCGGCGTGCTTGTTGAACTCGGCGCGGCCGTGCTCCATGTAGACGACGATGGCGTCGCGGGCACTGTCGCCGAACGGGACGATCCGCTCCTTCGATCCCTTGCCGATCGTGCGCAGAAATCCGGCGTCCATCACGAGGTCCTCGATCTTCACGTGGATCAACTCGGACACGCGCAGTCCCGTCGCATACAGCAACTCCAGCATCGCCGCATCACGCAGCCCCTCGGCGGTACTACGATCGGGCGCGCGAAGCAGCGCTTCCACTTCCTGCGGCTGCATCGACTTCGGTAGCGTCGTCCAGAGCTTCGGATTCTCCAGGTTCTCCGTCGGATCGTGTTTCAGATGCCGCTCGGCGACGAGAAAACGAAACAGTCCGCGGATCGCTGCCAGCGCACGAGCCACCGAACGCGCCGAGATGCCGGCGGAACGCAGCGCCTGGAAGTAGCGGACGATGTGAATCCGCTGCACGGCGTCGAGCTCGCGTTTCTGATCGTTGAGCCAGTGCCCGAAGTGCTTGAGGTCCGTCTGGTACGCGGACAGCGAGTTCTTCGCCAGCCCTTTTTCGACCGCGAGGTAGTCGAGGAAGATCGGCAGCCAGGTCAGAAAAAACGGGCCCGACTCCTTCTTCTCCGGATCCTTCGCGCGCGGACTCTTACGCATGGGCGGCTTCGTGCGCCACCGCGTCGGCCATGTACGAGCTGCGGACGAACGGGCCGGAAAAAACGGCGCGGAATCCGATTTCCTCGCCGATGACGCGGTACTCGTCGAACACGCTTGGCGCGACGTACTCGACGACGTCCAGCTTCTCGCGTTTCGGCTGCAGGTACTGGCCGATCGTGACGATCTCGACGTGCGATTCGTAAAGCCGCCGCAGGACGTCGATGACTTCCTCGCGCCGCTCGCCCAGTCCGAGCATCAGTCCTGACTTCGTCGTGATCGACGGATCAATCCGCTTCGCTTCGCGCAGCACCGCCAGCGACCGTTCGAAGCGCGAGCCGGGACGGACGAAGTCGTAGAGCCGAGGAACCGTCTCCACGTTGTGGTTGAAGTAGTCCGGCCGCGCTTCGACGACGGTTTTGACCGATTCGAAGTTGCCGCGAAAGTCGGACGTCAGCACTTCGACCGCTGCATCCGGCAACGCGTCGCGTAACGCGGCGATCGTGCGCGCGAACTGTTCCGCTCCGCCGTCGTCGAGGTCATCGCGCGTCACGCACGTCACCACCACGTGCCGCAACCCCATCCGCTTCGCTGCCTCGGCCACCGAGCGCGGCTCATCCGGCGACGGCGGCGCGTAGGGACGGCCTGTCGTGACGTTGCAGAAGCCGCAGGAGCGCGTGCAGACGTCGCCGAGGATCATGAAGGTGGCCGTGCCTCGGGAGAAGCACTCGCTGCGGTTCGGGCAGGCCAGCGACTCGCACACGGAGTGCAGCGACTTTTCGCGCAGCAGCGACTTGATCTCGTGCAGATCGCGAAGGTTGACCTTCTTCTCGCGAATCCAATCAGGGAGGCGGCCAGACATTCGAATGTCATCGTAGCAGCGCGCCGAGAAAAATCGATCAACCGCTCCTCGGGGGCGGCTGAAACTGCCCAAAATCAGATGAAATCAATCCAAGGTCAGATTTAATCTGCGAAATCGCGGATCGATCTGCCAGAGCGAACAATGAATCTGCACCAAGGGCAGATTTTTTGGCAGAACTCGCAGATTTTTCAGAAAAACCAGCCAACAATCTTTCCAAGGATAGAGTTTTCCTGTTAAATCACGAATTCGTCTGTAAAAACACAGATGAATGTGATCCAAGGACAGATTTGACCAGCCAAATTGCAGATTCATCCGCGAAAAGACAGGTGAACGTGGTCCAAGCACAGATTCATGCGCGGTTTCGCGGTGCCAAGTGAAAAGCTCGACGTGATTACCCTCAAAAACAAAACCGCCGCCCGTTTCGGGGCGGCGGTGAGTTGAATCTCGAATGTTGCCAGCCTAATGGCCGCCGAAGGACTTCTCCAGCGACCGGGCGATCAACTTCTCCGCCTCGGCCTCCGGGATGTTCTTCACGATGGCCACTTCGGAAACCAGCAGGTACTTGGCGCGGTCGTACATCTTCTTCTCGCGGAACGAGAGGCTCTTCTTCTTCTGTACTTCGCTGAGATTCTTGAGGACGTCGGCCACGTCTTCGAGACGGCCTGTCTTCATCTTCTCGAGATTCTCGCGGTAGCGGCCCTTCCAATCGGTATGGGCTTTCTGCGTGGTCTCTTCGAGAAGGCTCAGGAGGCCTTTGATCTGCGTCTGTTTGTACAGCGGGCGTAGGCCGACGCGATCCGTGTTCTTGATCGGAACCATCAGGCGCGAGTTGTTCGCGAGAAGCCTGAGGTGGTAGTACGTGTCATCCGCACCCATGATCGGCGACTCGCCGATCTGTTCGACGATGGTTACGCCGTGGTTCGGATAAACGAGCTTTTCCCCGACCTTGAAACCTAATTTCATTGACGACAAGTGAAGCTCCTTTCGGAAGACTGGCGAAGCTGAGGGATCGGCATTCTACGTCAGCCGCCCCGAATCGTCAATCAGCCGTGCTCCGTAATGTGAGCGTGGAAAGCTCAACAGTTGGTGTTCTCGACGCCGTCAATGCCCTGCGTTTCGGAGCCGCCGGAGGAGCTGATGAAGCCGGTCAACTCCTTGACGGCGTTCAGCTTCCGTCCCGGTGAGGAGGTCCTCGATGGCCTGTAGTTCGGTCACGGTTTCGGCATCCTCACGGCCTGCGGTGACATTAACTTGTGACACTGCCGGAGTCGCGGCAATTGTTGCCGGAGGGGCTCCGACTGGGGCTGGAATTGCGGCCGAGCTTGCCGCAAACGAGGTGGAAATCCGCTGCGCCATGGCCCGGATCGACGGCTTGTCGGCGTGGTCGATCGCCTTCAGGATCGCCTTCGCACTCTCCACCGCGTCGGCATACGGACTGGACGGCTCGTCGAAGATGCGTGCCTCGATGAACGTCAGCGTCACGTTCGCGTAGCCGCCCGCTTCCGCGTGCGCGTAGACGCGCGCCGTGGCCTGCTTGCCGATGTCGCCGAGGTCGATCGTCTTCGAGGTGCCCGGTTCGAGCCAGGCGTCGACCTTCACCGTCTGGAACTTCTTCTCCGAGGATGTCTGCGGCAGCATCTCGATCTCGACGCGGTCGATGTAGATGTGATGGTTCTTCGCCACCATCATGCGGCGCGAGGGGACGTTCACGATCAGGCGGTACGGGAAGGTGTCGCGCAGCTCCAGCACCGACTCCTTGTGCTCGGGATCGACCGAGAAACTGTCCGTCTTGCGGCCGGCTTCCATGCGGTCGTACGCGGCGTACTGGTAGGTGCCGTCGGCGCGTTTGCCGCGCAGCAGGTCGATGTCCTCGTTGACGATGCGCTTCAACAAGTCCTTCGGCAGATCGTTCGTACTCGCTTCGGTCACCCGATCGATGACATGCGCATCGGCGCCAACGCGCGCGACGGGGATTTGCGCGGCGAGATTGGTTGCGGCGAGACAACCGAGGATGATCGCGATCCGTCTCATCGCACCACCTGTTGGAGGACGCTCGTGCCGGGAAGTCCGTCGCGAGAGATGCCGAGGTGCTCGCAGATCGTCGCGCCGAGGTCTGCGAACGTGGAGCGCGTTCCGAGAGATTGTGCGATGACGCGCGGACCGGCCACGACCAGCGGCACGTATTCGCGCGTGTGATCGGTGGAAACATCGGTCGGATCGCAGCCGTGGTCCGCGGTGATGAAGAGCAGGTCGTCGTTGCGCATATCGCCGAGGAGCGCGGCCAGTTCGCCGTCGAAGACCTCGAGCGCCTTCGCGTACCCGGGCGCGTCGTTGCGATGACCGTACTTCGAATCGAAGTCGACGAGATTCGTGAAAATGAAATCGGCGTTCGACTGGCGAATGAGATCGATCGTTTTCCGCATCCCGTCCGAATTGTTCTCGGTGCGGATCTCCTGCGAGATGCCGACCCGGTCGAAGATGTCAGCAATCTTGCCGAGGCCGATGACCTGCCTGCCGGAGTTGAAGGCGCGCTCGACGACGGTGAGTCCGGTCGGCTTCACCGAAAAATCTTTGCGATTCGCTGTGCGCTTGAAGTGTCCTTTGCCCGTTCCGAGGAACGGGCGGGCGATGATGCGTCCGATGTTGTGCTCGCCGCGCATCAGCTCGCGCGCGATCGCGCAGATGCGCCACAGCTCCTCGACCGGGATGATCTCTTCGTGCGCCGCGACCTGGAAGACCGAGTCGGCCGAGGTGTAGACGATCGGCGCGCCTGTGCGCATGTGCTCTTCGCCGAGTTCGTCGAGGATCACCGTCCCCGACGCGGCCTTGTTGCCGAGCGTCTTCCGCCCGATGCGCCGCTCGTATTCGGCGATGACATCGGCCGGAAATCCGTTGGGATAGGTACGGAAGGGATCCTCGACGATGAGCCCCATCATTTCCCAGTGCCCGGTGGTCGTGTCCTTCCCCGCGCTGACTTCATTCATCCGCCCGAACGCGCCGCACGGCGTCTCGGTAGATGCAGGCTGCGGAAGGGTGTGCAGCAACCCGAGGCGGGCCAGCGTAGGCAACGAAGGATGCTGCGTGTCGAGGACGTGACCCAGGGTGTTCGACCCCTCGTCCCCGAACTCGCTTGCATCCGGCAGCTCGCCGACTCCGAGGGAATCACAGACGATGACGATGGCGCGATTAGTCATGCTTTCTTCTTTTTCGGTTTGGGAGCGGAGGCGGTGTTAGCGCTGATCTTCTGCGGGATTGCAGCGGAGGTGATGCGCACGATCGTGCGCAACGCTTCGTTCACCGATTCGGAGTCGGGGAAGACCTCCAGAAGGTCAGGAGCGAGGATTCGAAGGTTTTCGCTACGGCCGTAGTCGCGCGCGTACTTTCCGCGCACGCCACCTCGAAAGTCGTAGTGCGGCAACATGTCGTCGTCTTGAACAGCTTCAGTCTTCTTCATAAGTTTCTTTTTCAAGCCGGTTTGCGAGCCGTGCACTGATGATGCGAACGCGATCTTCACGATCAGTATGAATCACGACGAGCAGACGATTGCGTGTCGACATGCCGATGGTAGCGAACCGCTCTTCATCCGTCGAATGCTGTGGGTCAGGCCGGGTGATGTGAAGCCAGTCTCCGAACATCGACGCGGCTTCCTCGAAGGAGACACCGTGCTTGCGCAGATTTGCGCGAGCCTTCTCTGGATCCCACTCAAAACGCCGCGTCATCTCTACTTGATGCGTGTTGCCAGAAACATCCGTAAGGCTTCGTTAACCGCGGTGTCATCGGGGAACGAGTCTGCTATGTCGCAATCCAGCAGCCGTACCCTGCGGCGATCAACGACGCCGAGCCAGTAAGGGTTCGGACGTGATTGGCTGAAGTCGATTTCGACATCGAGCGGATCGTCATCTGAGTTCTTCTCCATACGCAATTCATCACACCAGATGCTCGTGGATCAGCGGCCGCTCCTCCGGTTTCTCGTCGCCGAACGTCACGAATGACAGATACCGCTTCGTCAGCTCCTCGGCGTCGCGATGGGCGTGGCCGAGCTGGATGCGGGCGATCGTTTCTCCGGCGCGGACTTCATCGCCGGTCTTGCGGTCGAACATCACGCCGGCCGCGTAGTCGATCACGTCGTCCGCTTTCTTGCGGCCGGCGCCGAGGTCGACGGTGAACATGCCGGCCTGGTAGGTGTCCATGAAGGTGATGAAACCGGACTGCGGCGCCTTGACCTCGACCGTCGTGCGCGGCTGCGGCAGAAGCGAATAGTCGTCGACGATGGCCGGATCTCCGCCCTGCGCGGCGATCCATTTGCGGGCCTGCTCCACCGCGCGGCCGGAGGCGAGCGCGTCATTGAGAGCCGCGCCGGCGGAGGCTTCGTCGAACTTGCCGGACAGGACCAGCGTGCGCACAGCCTGCGCGCGCGTGACGTCTTCGACATCCGCGGGGCCGTTACCCTTCAGCACCTCGATCGTTTCGATGATCTCGTTCGCGTTGCCGGCGGCGACGCCGAGCGGGCGATCCATATCCGTGATCAGCGCTTCCACGCGCGTGCCCGATCCGGCCGCGGCGGCGATCAGGCTCTGCGCCAGCGCCTTCGAGTCCTGGTAGTGGCGCATGAACGCGCCGCTGCCGGTCTTCACGTCGAGGACGAGCGCCGAGGCGCCCATGGCCAGCTTCTTCGACATGATCGACGCGGTGATGAGCGGCAGCGACTCGACCGTGCCGGTGACGTCGCGCAGCGCATAGATTTTCTTATCAGCCGGGGCGATGCCCTCGGTCGACGTCGAGATGACGCAGCCCGAGTCGGCGATGCTCTGATCAAACTGCTCCCGCGACAGCCGCGCGTTGAAGCCGGGAATCGCTTCGAGCTTGTCGAGCGTGCCGCCGGTGTGGCCGAGGCCGCGGCCGGAAAGCATGCCGATCGGAATCCCGCACGCGGCCACCCACGGCGAAAGCACCAGCGAAAC
>Ga0157375_10000239_pt1 | contig 50493 bp, 31 predicted proteins | sample M35metaG_FD_115311 | JGI IMG/M metagenome (GOLD analysis project Ga0157375, IMG submission 115311) | Miscanthus rhizosphere microbial communities from Kellogg Biological Station, Michigan, USA - M3-5 metaG | ecosystem: Host-associated > Plants > Roots > Rhizosphere > Soil | place: USA: Michigan...
AAAAAAAATTGCAGTTCTTACTTCAGGAGGCGATTCTCCGGGTATGAATGCAGCATTAAGAGCGGTAGTAAGGACCGCAAATTACTATAATATCGAATGTTACGGAGTAAGAGAAGGCTACAACGGTCTTATCAACGACGAATTCCTGAAAATGGGTCCTCGTTCCGTAAAAAATATAATCAATCAGGGCGGAACTATTCTGAAATCTGCCAGATCCATGGAATTTAAGACCAAAGAAGGTCGCCAAAAAGCTTATGACAACTGCGTAAAACATGGTGTTGATGCGTTGGTTTGCATTGGTGGAGACGGAACTTTTACGGGAGCAAAAATCTTTAACGAAGAATTCGGAATCAAAGTAATCGGTGTGCCGGGAACTATTGATAATGATATTTTCGGGACTGACAATACGATCGGTTATGACACGGCTTTGAACACCGCGATGGAAGCCATCGATAAAATCCGTGATACGGCAACTTCTCACAACAGAATCTTCTTTATTGAAGTAATGGGTCGTGATGCAGGTTTTATTGCTTTAAACAGTGGATTGGCAACCGGTGCTCTGGACATTTTAATTCCTGAGAAAAAAGACAGTATAGATGAGCTTTTTGCCACCTTCAGAAATGCTGAAAAAACAGGAAAAGCTTCGAGTATTGTAGTCGTGGCAGAAGGTGAAAAATTAGCCAATGTTTATGAACTGGCAGAAAAAACAAAGGAGGCATTCCCTGATTATGACATTCGTGTAGCGATTTTGGGGCATATGCAGAGAGGCGGATCACCAAGCTGCGCCGACAGAGTTTTGGCGAGCAGACTGGGTTACGGAGCCGTGGTAGGATTAATGGAAGGGCAGACAAACGTAATGGCAGGAATGCGTTCCAACGATATGGTGTACACTCCGATCGAAGAAGCCATTAAAAAACATAACGAAATCAACAAAGACCTTTTACTGATTTCAGAAATTTTAGCAATCTAATATTTTTTATATAATTTAAAACAAACTATTATGTCAACAATCAAAGTAGGTATCAACGGGTTTGGTAGAATTGGACGTCTTGTTTTCAGAGCAATGACTGAAAGAGACAACATCGAAGTAGTAGGAATCAATGACCTTATCGATGCTACATACATGGCTTATATGCTTAAATATGATTCTGTACACGGTATTTTCCCGGGTGAGGTTTCTGTAGAAGGAAATGACCTTGTGGTAAACGGAAAAAGAATCAGAGTAACAGCAGAAAGAGACCCGAATAACCTAAAGTGGAACGAAATCGGAGCTGATTATATCGTAGAATCTACAGGTTTATTTTTAGATAAAGAAAGCGCTGCTAAACATATCAACGCTGGTGCAAAGAAAGTAATCCTTTCCGCTCCTTCTAAAGATGATACCCCAATGTTCGTAATGGGTGTAAACCACAAAGAACTTACTGACGATATCAAAATTTTATCAAATGCATCTTGTACGACTAACTGTTTAGCTCCTTTAGCTAAAGTAATTCACGATAACTTCGGAATCGTTGAAGGTTTGATGACAACAGTACACGCTACAACGGCAACTCAGAAAACTGTTGACGGTCCTTCAATGAAAGACTGGAGAGGTGGTAGAGCTGCTTTAAACAATATTATTCCTTCTTCTACAGGTGCTGCTAAAGCAGTAGGAAAAGTAATTCCTTCATTAAACGGAAAATTAACAGGTATGTCTTTCAGAGTACCAACTGTTGACGTTTCTGTGGTAGATTTAACAGTGAGAATTGAAAAGGCTGCTTCTTATGAAGAAATCTGTTCAGTAATCAAAGCTGCTTCAGAAGGCGAATTGAAAGGTATTTTAGGATACACTGAAGATGCCGTAGTTTCTCAGGATTTCGTAGGAGATAAGAGAACTTCAATCTTCGATAAAGATGCTGGTATCATGCTTTCTCCTAACTTCGTAAAACTTGTTTCTTGGTATGATAACGAAATGGGTTATTCAAACAAGTTAGTTGATATGCTAATCCATGCTGCTTCTTTGTAATAAGCAATTAGCAATAAATAATAAAACCTTCCGGATTGGAAGGTTTTTTTGTTTAATAGTACTTTTCCTGCTACTAAACAGGTCTCAGCTGAACCAATTGGAATCTATTATTATTAATGATTTTTACTGTAGCTACAACATCCTTGGCACTCAAGTCTGGATTTCCGTAATCAAAATAGACCTCATAGTATGAATATCCACCTATTTCATCCCGAATACGTCTCATTTTTATTCCGAGACAATAATTGGGATCAACTCCGTTTTGGTTCATAACGTTTATGAATTGTGGGGATCCCATGATAAATTGAATTGCATTTACTGGTAACATAGTTTTATAGTTTAAGATTAGACAATTATTTAATTTTTCGGTACTATGATAAATGAAATCGTTGCAGGAAAATTTCGTTTTATATAACTTCCAGCAGGATAAAATTCAGCTTTCACAGTGTACATATCAAGGAAATTAATTCCCACTCCGACATTGAAAAGCGGCAAGACCTTTTTAAAATCTTCATCTGTTGATAATATTTTATTAAATCTGGAATTGCCATATAACAAGGCTGCCTTTGCTTCAAAAAAACCTGAAATCTGTTTCTTATGTCCTACCGCAAAACCACCAATTGCAACACCTGTATTATTTGTTAAGACAAATTCATTATCAGCTTCATTAATTTTAGTCAGTTCAACCCCTGTATTATGATAAGCATATGCTTTCAAACCAAAAGCACTATTCTTCCCTAATCCTATAATCGGATATTTAATGTTGATAAATAAATTTCCGCCCCCATTCTGAAGTGATGATACAAGTTCATCTTTTTTTACCTCAGCCCCGGCTACACTATCATTGTTCTTTACCGTACTGTTAAATTGAAAACCTATACCCACTCTCAATGGTCCTAGATAATCATTAACTACCTCTGAGTTAAAAGAAAGGTTTCTCAGATTTGGGTTGTAAACCACATTATTATTTTGGAAAAATTGAGTATACTGTGGACTTCCTTCAAAAAAAATTGTTGACAGTTCGCTTCCCCAATAATTAAATCTTGCAGGGAAAAACACTTTTACAGAGCGGTCTCCTACAGCATTTTTTGCTTCACCTGCTTTCATAACAAAATTATTAGCAAAAGCTTCTAAATCGTCTTTATCCTCCTGCTTTAACTTACTATTGTTTATCACTCCAGTAATATTGTCAAAATCTGATGCAGTATTAATTTCATTGATCAATTTCTCTTTATCATCTACTTGCAGAGTATTTATTTTCGTTGCGATTTTCTCTTTCTCTTCCTTAGAAAAAATATATTTTCCACCATTAAATCCGTTATCAATTTTTTGTTTCCTCGTAATAACATTATTTATATCATTTATTTCTGCCTCTTTTTGAAGTACAGACACATAATTTTTTAAATTATTTTTCTCTGCTTGAGACAACTTGCTTTCGTTTATATTTTTTTTAGCAGCAGCAAAGCTTTCTGCAGTTGCTAATTTTGTCAGCAGCTCTTCTTTATCAGGTAACAAACTACTTGTCTTTCTTATCTCTTCAGTAATCTTTGCTTTTTCGCTTTTGGTTAAAGTAGTTTCATAAAAATTATGTTCCATTGCACTATACTTTTTTTCGTCATTAACCACATCCTGCATATTCGTAAAAGAAAACTGGGCTGTCAACTTTAAGCATAAAGTCATAGAGAAGATTAGAACTAATAAAATTTTTGTTTTCATGGCTATTAATTTTAAAACAAATGTTGGAAATTTAATAACACAGAAAAATTACCCGTTTGTGTGATTTTAGCGTAGAGAAATAAAAACCCCTCCCAAGACATTGAGAGGGGTTAGTTTATTATTTTCAAACAGCTAATAAGAAAACTACAAACTTTTTTAGATTTATACTAAAATTTAATAAGGGTCAAAATTATTACGAATTATATTAATTAAAAATACAATATATTATGAAAACTTACTGTAAAATAAAACAGTTTTAGAATATGAGTCTCCAAGGTTATTAGTTGGAACAAATTTTGGAATTTTATTCCTGTAAAAAAATCCCCCTTTTGTGGTATTTTTAAGAAAACTTTAACTATTTTTAATTCGAAACTAACTCATATGGAAAACTCAGAGAAAAAACATCCGCTGATCGAAGTCTGGAACACTTATCCGGGCGTAAGGAAAGACAATAAAAAAGCATTATCCAAACCTCCCATTGAACGAATTATCGGCGAAATGTTTGCTATCGGACAATTCTATTATTATGTTTTGAATCTCACCAACAGCACTCTTTCTCATCATCATGAAAATATTTCACTGCTCCACGGTTTACAGGACTTTCCGAAAAACCTAAAGGAAGTTATTGATCTTACGCATCCTGATGATATCCCTTTTGTTATCAAAGCTGAACAGACTATTGTTGAAAAAATATTGGAAATCGGCATCAGTCAACAGCTTTTCCTTAAATTCAGCTATTGTTTCAGAATGAAAACTGCCAGTGGCAACTATGAATTATTTCATCATCAAGCCATTCCAACACTGGAAGACGAGAACGGGCAGCTTGTACAAAGTATAAATATTCATACCAATATTAATCATATCACGCAGGAAAATCCTTATACTGTCTTAATTTCAGGTATCTCGCCCAGGAATGATTTCCAACAGATAAAACTTAAAAATTTTTCGACACATGATCAATTTTTAGAAAATCTCACCAAAAGAGAAACGGAAATCTTATCCCTTATCGCAAAAGGATATTCTGCTCCGGAAATCGCCGAAATGTTGATCGTATCGGAACACACCGTACGCACACACCGAAAAAATATTTTACGGAAAACCAATTCCAGAAACAGCAAAGAACTTTTGAAAAAAGCTTTTGAATCAGGGCTAATTTAAATTAAGCTGATAAATCTCACCAAAGATTTTCGGCGTAAAACTTGTATTTTTATCTTCAATGGAAAGAATCATTTTACAACCCCGTTTCAAAGACTCAAAACATTTTAAAGACTTCTGGCAAAAAGGCAACGGAAAACTTCTCATTGAATTTTCCGGCGCGGAAGTCAGTTTTAATGATTTTGAAAAATTTGCTCCTTATTTTTATCATGTGGACGAACTTGGTGATGAGGTGGTAAAGGATGTTTATTTCACAAAAAAATTTAATGAAGCTTCAAGAGAAATAGAAAATTATATTCGAAATGGCGTTACAGAAAATGATAATATTCCGGAAAGCGTAAAAAAACTTTTCACACAAACTCAGAAAATCCCCGACTGGTTAGATTACAATCTGATCAAAAGCGGCGCCGAACTTTGCATGAGAAGCAATCTTGATTCTTTGATTTCGTTAAGAGATTATTGCCTGATCGGCGGTTATGATTACGCCTATCTCAACAAACCCCTGATCGTAACAGAAGCCTTAAAAAAAGGTGCTGTTAAACGTCTTTCCGAGACCTTGGACTTTTGGGTAAATGCAACAAGATACAATGCGCTGGAAATCCATGCGAAAGGATATGAATTCGCTATAAAAACAAGATTAATTCATTCATACGCAAGACTTTCCATAAAAAAACATTATAAAGACTGGGACACTGAAAATTGGGGTGAACCCATCAATTCCTGGGATATGATGGCAACTTACATAGGTTTTAGCCTTGTTTTTCTTCACAGTCTGCAAAAGTTAGGAAATACGTTTTCCGTTGAAGAAGAGAAAGGACTTTTCCACCTTTGGAAATACGTCGGATATTTGTTGGGAATTCCTGAAAATCTCCTTCCGAACGATAAAAAACAGACTACCGAGTATTTCCATTTATGGACTTCTGTACAACCGCCTTCAGATAAAGATTCTGTTTTGCTGGCTCATTCTTTATTGAATGAATCTTTGGAAAATCCTATCCTGAAATTTGATTTTCAAAGAAAAAATTTACGCTATTTACACATTTGCTGCACTTGGTTTTTACTGGATGATGAAGTTTGCAAAAGATTACAAATTCCGGAAGTAGCCAACAGAAAATTATTTCCTAGAACCAAAATATTGATTAATAAAATTTACGACACTCTTATAAGTCGTGAAACCAGAATTAAAAAAGGCAATAAAAGTCAGATGAAAGTTCTTGAAGATTATTTAGGCGTAACTAAAAATTCAAATTTTCATTAAATATTTTAGCAGCTAAACAAATTTTCACCTTTCAACAGTTGAAATTCCTACAGAACAACAAACTTTATGGATATTTTTTTACAATGTTAAAAAAACGTTTGTTTTAATCCTGCATTTAATTCGTTTTGAACAATATACCCTATCAAATTTTATATTTTTTTAACTATAAAAACAAGTTACAGAAACAAATAATATTAGTTTTTGACAGTAAATTTCCGTATTTTTGAGAAATTATTTTAACAACAGATGAGCAACATAGACGATAAGAAAAAAGCACTTGCATTGGTGCTTGACAAACTAGATAAAACATATGGAAAAGGAACTGTAATGACGTTGGGTGACAGCAGTGTTGACACTACAATTGAAGTTATCCCTTCCGGATCTTTAGGATTAGATATCGCTCTTGGAGTAGGTGGCTATCCGAGAGGAAGAATTATCGAAATCTACGGACCTGAATCTTCAGGTAAAACAACTTTAACACTTCACGCGATTGCAGAAGCTCAGAAAGCAGGCGGAATTGCTGCATTTATTGATGCAGAACACGCTTTTGACAGAGGTTATGCAGGGAAACTAGGAATTGATCTTGAAAACTTAATCATTTCTCAGCCGGACAACGGTGAACAGGCTTTGGAAATTGCTGATAATCTGATCCGTTCTGGAGCAATCGACATCGTAGTTATTGACTCCGTCGCAGCTTTGACACCAAAAGCGGAGATTGAAGGTGAAATGGGAGATTCTAAAATGGGTCTTCATGCAAGACTGATGTCTCAGGCGTTAAGAAAATTAACCGCTACGATTTCAAGAACAAAATGTACAGTGATTTTCATCAACCAGTTGAGAGAAAAAATCGGAGTAATGTTCGGAAATCCTGAAACGACAACCGGTGGTAACGCATTGAAATTCTACGCTTCAGTAAGAGTTGATATCAGAAAAGCAAGCGCACCTATCAAAAATGGAGATGAAGCGGTAGGAAGCCGTGTAAAAGTGAAAATTGTGAAAAACAAAGTAGCTCCACCTTTCAAAATGGCAGAATTCGATATTATGTATGGTGAAGGTGTTTCTAAAACAGGAGAAATCCTTGATGCTGCAGTGGATATGGGAATTGTGAAAAAAAGCGGTTCATGGTTCAGCTACGGTGAAACTAAGCTAGGACAAGGTCGTGATGCTGTAAGAGATTTATTAAAAGACAATCCTGAACTTTCTGAGGAATTGGAAAATAAAATTAAAGAAGAATTGAAAAATAAGGCTAACTAAGTTTTATCAATTTACAATATTAAGGCAGCTTTCGGGCTGTCTTTTTGTTTTTATTAATGACTACTAATTACACGGATTTTTTCATAAATATTTGTGTTTATTCGTGAAAATCATGTGTGGAATTTGTGTTTAATAATGTCCCACCCCGTCAAAATTCTCTGAATTTTCGCCACCCCTCCAAGGGATGGGAATTCCGAGGCGCCTTATTAAAAATCTAATTCCTAATTCCTAATTCCTAATTCCTAATTAAAAAAATGTCAATATGTCACTTTCTGACGCATGGTATTTTTTTTGCGAACAATAAAACAAATCAAACTAAATTATTATGACTAAAGGAAATATTAACGTATCTGTGGAAAATATTTTCCCGCTTATCAAAAAATTTCTTTACAGTGATCACGAAATATTTTTGAGAGAATTGATCTCCAATGCAACAGATGCTACTTTAAAACTGAAACATTTAACGAGTATCGGTGAAGCAAAAGTTGAGTATGGAAATCCGAAGCTTGAAGTGAAAATTGATAAAGAACAAAAAACACTTCGAATCATCGATCAGGGAATCGGGATGACCGCTGAAGAAGTTGAAAAATACATCAATCAGGTGGCTTTTTCCGGAGCTGAAGAGTTCTTGGAGAAATATAAAGACTCTGCAAAAGATTCAGGAATTATCGGTCATTTCGGACTTGGGTTCTATTCTGCATTTATGGTTGCGGAAAAAGTTGAGATCGTAACTAAATCTTATAAAGATGAACCGGCAGTTCGTTGGATATGCGACGGAAGCCCTGAATTTACTTTAGAAGAAACCACTGACAAAACTGACAGAGGAACGGAAATTATTCTTCATATTGCAGAAGATTCGACAGAATTTTTGGAAGAAGGAAAAATCCGTGAATTATTGTTGAAATATAACAAATTCATGCCCGTTCCGATTAAATTTGGAACTAAAACCCACACCTTACCTTTACCGGAAGATGCTCCCGAAGGTACAGTTGCAGAAACAGAAGAAGTTGACAATATCATCAACAACCCTACGCCGGCATGGACGATTGCTCCAAGTGAATTGACGAACGAGGATTATATGAAATTTTATCATGAATTATATCCGATGCAGTTTGAGGAGCCTTTATTTAATATTCACTTGAATGTTGATTATCCTTTTAATTTGACAGGAGTTCTATTCTTCCCGAAACTGAGCAACAATTTAAATATTGAAAAAGATAAGATCCAATTATATCAGAATCAGGTTTTTGTAACAGATGAAGTGAAAGGTATTGTTCCTGATTTCCTGATGCTTCTTCGTGGAGTTATTGATTCTCCGGATATTCCGTTGAACGTTTCCCGTTCTTATTTACAGGCTGATGGTGCTGTGAAGAAAATTTCTTCTTACATCACTAAAAAAGTTGCCGACAAAATGGCTTCTTTAATCAATGAAAACCGTGAAGATTATGAACAAAAATGGAATGATATTAAAGTTGTCATCGAATACGGAATTGTAACGGAAGATAAATTTGCCGAAAAATCAGACAAGTTTACCTTATATCCTACAACAGACGGAAAATATTTCCTGTGGAATGAATTAGAAGAGAAAATTAAGCCTAATCAAACCGATAAAGACGGAAATCTAGTTGTTCTTTATACTTCAAATGCGGATGAACAGCATAGCTATATTCAATCTGCAAAAGATAAAGGGTATGAAGTTCTTCTTTTGGATTCTCCTGTTATTGCTCACGTAATTCAGAAGCTGGAAACATCAAAAGAAAAAGTTTCTTTTGTAAGAGTGGATGCTGATCACGTAAATAATCTGATCAAAAAAGACGAACCAATCATTTCTAAATTAAATGAAACTGAAAAAGAATCATTAAAGAAAAATGTTGAAGAAACCATTAATGATAAAAAATTCACCGTTCAGCTTGAAGATTTAGACAGTACCGATGCTCCGTTTACAATCACTCAGCCCGAATTCATGAGAAGAATGAAAGACATGCAGGCAACCGGCGGTGGCGGGATGTTTGGAATGGGCAGTTTCCCTGAAATGTATAATTTGGTTGTAAATTCTAACAGTGAATTTGCCAATCAGATTTTGAAAACAGAAAATACAGAGGAAAAAGAAGGATTGATAAAATATGCTTTGGATCTTGCTAAACTTTCTCAGAATTTATTGAAAGGAAAAGATCTGACAGATTTTATTCAGAGAAGTTATAAACAATTGGAAAAATAATTTAACTGATTTATATTGAATTCCGGCGGAGCTAAGCTCCGCCGGAATTTTATTTGGGTTTCGGGGCGGCTTTGCCGCCCCGAAACTTTTTATTTCGTTGATGTTTTTCGTTGGGCTTCACCCTACGCTGGATAAGTCGTCACTTTGTGGCCGATCAGCCTGACACGTGAATATCATTACGCAAAAAATTTAGTCTCAGAAATATCAGGCTGAGTGAAGTAGAACTCTTAACTTATAATTCATTACTAATAACTTACAACTCCGTCATTGGATCCCAAAACAGTTTTTTAAAATTTTTAATTCTAAAATTCTCAACTTCAATTCCTTCTGCCTCTAATCTTTTTTGAAATTCCGGGACAGATAACATTCCTGAACTTGAAATTACACGATGTGCAGGAACATTTTTCGGGCAACCGCCCATCGCTTTTCCGACATGACGGGAATGGTTGGGATAGCCCACAGCTTTTGCGATGGCTCCGTAACTGGTTACTCTTCCTTTGGGAACGAGTTTTGTAATTTCCCAGACTTGTTGTTTGAATATTTCGTCCATGTTTTGTTGTTGTTTTAATGCAAAGATTTTTAATAAGTTTCCTGTTTTTAAGTTTGCAAATCAAAGATCCATCAATTCCTTTAAATCAATAAATTAATTGAGATAAAGGCGCTCTACTCATCGAAGTTCTCAGAGCTAAATATAAATGCTAACTTTTGCATCATTTTTGGATTCTAATCACAGATGCTTTCATAAGCTCAGCATGACAATGTTACAAATTTAACGATCACTAAAATATAAAGTTATGAAAAAATCATTTTTTAGATTCATCAATAAAATCAATAAAGCGATTTTACCGAAATTAAGTGATAAAGACCCTTTGAAACTGACAAAATTTCAAAAAGGGATTTTGGCGTATCGATATTTCGTGCTGGTGAATTCTCTGGACTGACAGTTTCGCGTGAGGGATATGGAGGGCGCGAGCGCAGCGAGCGGTACAAAGTACCGGAACGAAGTGGAGCCCGGAGAAGCCCGACCCGAGCTTTGGGATAGCTTTGGAGAGGGACACGCCCTAAATTTAAACACAAATTTCACAAATAATTTTTACGAATAGGCTGTAAATCTGTGGTCAAAAATAAAAAACGCTCCAAAAAATTGAAGCGTTTTGTATTTTGAGATCCTTCGACAAGCTAAGGATAGTGTTCTAAGGATTAATTCTCTAAAATGTATGAGAACATTAATGGTGCACAGATCGTAGCATCACTTTCAACGATAAATTTCGGTGTAGTAATATCTAATTTACCCCAAGTGATTTTCTCGTTTGGAACAGCTCCTGAATACGAACCGTAAGAAGTTGTTGAATCCGAAATCTGACAGAAATAAGACCAGAACGGAATGTCATGCATTTCCATATCCTGATACAACATCGGAACCACACAAATCGGGAAATCTCCTGCGATACCTCCACCGATCTGGAAGAATCCAACTCCTTTTCCACCTGAATTTTTCGTGTACCAATCTGCCAAATACGTCATATATTCGATCCCTGATTTCATAGTCGTTGCAGTCAATTCACCTTTGATGCAGTAAGAAGCGAAGATATTACCCATTGTAGAATCTTCCCATCCTGGAACTACGATCGGTAAGTTTTTCTCTGCCGCAGCAATCATCCAAGAGTTTTCTCTGGGAATTTCGTAATACTGCTCCAAAACTCCCGAAAGGATCATTTTATACATAAATTCGTGCGGGAAATATCTTTCACCTTTAGCTTCAGCATCTTTCCAGATTTCTACGATATGCTTCTGCAATCTTCTGAAAGCCTCTTCTTCAGGGATACAAGTATCTGTAACTCTGTTAAGACCTCTTTCCAGAAGATCCCACTCATCCTGAGCTGTTAAGTCTCTGTAATGAGGAACTCTTTCGTAGTGAGAATGCGCCACAAGATTCATCAAATCTTCTTCAAGATTCGCCCCGGTACAAGAAATAAAATCTACTTTATCCTGACGGATCATCTCAGCAAGGATTTTCCCTAACTCAGCAGTAGACATTGCTCCTGCCAAAGTGATCATCATCTTTCCACCCTCTTTAAGGTGTGCAACATAACCTTTGGAAGCGTCTACAAGCGCTGCTGCATTGAAGTGCAGATAATATTTTTCTATGAATTCGGTAATCGGTTTGTTCATTTTTTTAATTTTTGCAAAGATAAAACTTAAAAACGGAATGTAGCAGCAGCCTATTTAAAATTTGAAACGTCTGTTTTCTTTTTTCTCAGAAATCTTCTTTTTGGTATCGAGCCTCTTTTCTTTTTTTGCTCTGGAAGGTTTTGTGGCAATTCTGGTTTTCGGAACAATTAAAGCTTTATCGACAATTTCAAGAATTTTTTCAATCGCTTTATTTTTATTCATTAATTGTGTTCGGCTTTCGGAAACGGTTAAGAATAAGAAACCTTCTGTATTGATTCTGTTTTTTAATTTTTCCTGAATTAAAATTTTCTGTCTTTCATTAAAAAATTCGGACTCATCGACTTTCCAAAGCACGGTAACCGAGGTTTCAACTTTATTCACATTTTGTCCTCCTGCTCCACTGCTGCGGGAAGTTTTGAAGTTGAGTTCTTTTGAAAAGTCTTTCATCTTTTAATTAATTGTGTGAAATTAATATTTTATTGTCAATAGCTTTAACCACCCCGTCAAAAATTCTTTGAATTTTCGCCACCCTTACAAAGGAGGGGAATTTTGCACTGTTATTTATCTATAATCTTAGTTAATTCAAGGCGGTTTACTTTTCCATTTGGAGTTCTTGGAATTTTATCCATAAAAATAATATCTTTTGGTTTGTGAAAGTTTTTCTCAAACGGAATTTCATTTATTTTCTTAATTAAATCTTCTGATTTTTCTCCTTCGACTATTAACATCAATTTTTGTCCCAAACTTTCATCATTAATTCCTAAAAAAACGACTTCATTTGGAATTTCTTTTTTCACTAAAGCTTCCAGTTGTTCAGGAAAAATTTTTGCTCCCCCGGAATTGATTACATTATCTATTCTTCCTAAAAACTTAAATTGCTTTCCATTTTTAATTTCAACTAAATCATTAGTTTGCAAAATTTCGGAATTTACATTCGGTGCAAAAATTCTCAGACAACCTCTTTCATCAGTAGAAATTGAAACATTTTCAAAAGCAGTAAAATATTCTTCGGATTGTGGCGAAATTTGTTTTAAAGCAATGTGAGAAAGAGTTTCCGACATGCCGTAAGTCTCATAGATTTTGGTTTGAGAGTTTGAGAGTTTGAGGGTTTGAGTGATTTTTGACTTTAAAGATTCCGAAACTGCAGCTCCGCCGATAATCAACTTTTTAATTAAATGTAATTTATCCAGTGAATTTTCAACCTGCAAAGGCGTCATTGCACAAAAATCAACCTCATTATTAATATTTTCAAGAGGTTTTAAGGACGGATCAGCAACAATTAATTTTAATTTTCTTTCAATGGAACGGACTACCATCATTTTTCCGGAAATATATTCTATAGGAAGACAGATTAAAGCTGTATTTCCTTCTCTTAATCCTAAAAAATTACAGGTCATCACTGCAGAATTGATCATTTTCTTTTTTTCAATTTCAAAAACCTTCGGAACTCCTGTAGAACCCGAACTCTGCACTTTTACCGTTTCCGAATTTGAAAACCATTCTTCTGAAAAAAAGATCACTTTTTTTTCAAATTCTGTCTGTGGATGTAAATTATTAATTTTGAGATTATTGTAGTCTATCACCATGTTTACCGTCTCTAAAAACTTATGTAAATGTAAAAAAAACTTTTATTTTTTTTGGAAATAAAGAAAAAAGCTGTAAATTTGCATCACCAAAATAAAACAGACCTATAGTGTAACGGTAGCACTCCGGTTTTTGGTACCGTCAGTCGGGGTTCGAATCCCTGTGGGTCTACAAACCATCCAAATTGGATGGTTTTTTTTGTTTATATCTATTCCCTTCTGACAATCTTTATCTATATACAATAAATAGAGCATACCACAATTATAAAATCTGTACGCTTTTTTCCACAAGACTGTAAAAAAATTATTACAGCTAATTCTTATCACAAAGGGATTTAATATAATAATTTTACGCTCGGAAAAACAATACTTACAGCTTATTACTAATCGGTTATTTATACAAAAAACATAGTAAACAAACTTCTAAATATTCCAAAAAACTTCTAAAACTATTAATACAAACTCTAACTTCACCCTTTACAATGAGAAAGAAAATACCTCTTTTATGCTTACTCTTAAGTATTAAAGCATTCTCTCAGGTTGGGATAAACACTCCGGATCCTGCAGCTGCACTGGATATTGTCTCCAGCCAAAGCGGAATCCTGATTCCCAGAATGACAGCCGCGCAAATAGAACTTATAGCCCTTCCTACCGAAGGCGAATTGGTTTTCAGTACGACAAATACGGGAACTACCGTTAATTTAATAGGTTTTTGGTTTCACGACGGAACTATGTGGAAGCCTATTGTCGCTACAAGTTCTACAGGGATTAATATTTACAACTCCGACGGAACACTTTCCGGAAACAGAATTGTAAGTATGGACAACCACAGCCTTAATATCGGACCTGATAAATTATTGATTTCAGGTGATGCTACAGGAAATATCGGGGTAATGACACCTTCTCCCACTCAAAAGCTTGACGTAAATGGGGCGATGAGGGTTCGTAATTTACCTCAAGGAAATGTTTTTACAACTTCTGACGGTACACTGACAAACGATGCTTCTTCAGTTTATCATTATGGTGATATGCGTTATTCTTCTGTTGCTGCAGATCATGACGGATGGTATTTGCTTAATGGAAGAACATTAACATCTTTACCTGCAAATGCCCAGGCAAGAGCAACAAGCTTAGGTATTACAGGAGCACTCCCTAATGCTGCCAATAAATATATAAAACAAGGGACACCTGGAGCAACAACAGGATCAACATCCGTGACCCTTACTCAAGGAAACGTACCTGCTTTTTCGATGAATGGGAACGTTCCAAGCGTAGCTGTCAGTCATAGTTTGGTAAGTCCCGGAAGTACTGTCGTTAGAGGTACAGATGTACTTCAAGATCCTGCAGGTGATGCCAATGCATGGCAGCTAGCAGGGGGTGCAGGCCCAGGTTCGGTAGGATCAGGTCAAAGTTATACATCCAGTGCTGCCGGAAGCCATACTCATACAATGACATTACCCACAGGAGGATCAGGCACTCCTATAACTTTAACACCAAGTTATATACAGGTTAATTATTTTATTTATTTAGGAACTTAACACCAATCTTATGCAAACCAAAAATATAATAAAAATCACATCATTAATGTGTCTTTTATCATTAACTAATATAAAAGCACAAATAGGTGTCGGTACGTCAACACCAAGGGCTGCATTAGATGTCACCTCAGCTACGCAGGGAGTTTTGATTCCTAGATTCGCAGCCACTCAGGCAGAAGCTATTCCAAATCCAAATATTGGAGAATTGATTTATTCTACAACAAATGACGGAACCGTTATTAAAAGTAAGGGATTCTGGTATTATGACGGAACGACCTGGAAAACCTTTGGAGCTTCGGTACAACCGAATATCGATCTTTACAACGGAAACGGAACATTAACCACCAACCGTACCATGACAATGAGCGGAACCAATCTGTCTTTTGATTCAGATAAGCTAACTGTTCTTTCAACTAATCAAAGAATTGGTATCGGAAATAATGTACCTCAACATACTTTAGATGTAAACGGAAATACACGTGTAAGAAATTTATCGGCAGGAAATGTAGTTTCTTTAACAGACGGAACATTGGCAATCGGACCTAAAGTACCTTACGGAACAGTAAAAGAATCATTAAGATCAACAGATCATAACGGGTGGTATAAATTAGACGGAAGAGCAATTACTTCTCTATCTGCCACTGTACAAGCCCATGCTGCAGCGATAGGCATCAGCGGAAACCTTATTAACGCAGCAAACCTCCTTATGCGACAAGGCTCCGGATTAAGTTCAGGAGGAACTTCAAACGTTAACCTTTTGAGAGCCAATCTCCCAAGTTACAATATGCCGGGGACTATATCTACAGTTGCCGACCATACACATATAGTATCAGCATTCGGACAAAATTTCACTTCCGTAGCAAACGGAAATGCTTTTCTCGTACGATCAGGAAGAGGGCCGGTAAGCAGTAATATTACCATTACAACATCTACAGCAGCAGCTCACTCTCATGCTGGAACAATCGCTTCTGGAGGTACTGCAACCCCTCTTACAATTATACCGGAAAGCATTACTTACACTTACTTTATTTATTTGGGACAATAAAACAGAAAAGCATGAAAAAAATAATAATCACTTCAGTATTTTTATCTATATATTCTTCTTTCAGTGCACAAAAAGCAGTGGTTGGAGTCGGGACAGGCTCTCCTCAGGCAGTTTTGGATGTCGTTTCAACTAAAAACGGAATATTAATTCCCAGACAGACTGCCACGCAGATTCAGAATATTCAGAATCCTGATGAATCTGAAATCGTGTATTCATTAACAAGTGACGGAATTGCCATTAATAGAAAAGGATTTTGGTTTTATCAATCTGGGAGTTGGAGACCTCTTTTGGAAAACATTATCAATAACAATGATATTATCTATACAGTCGACGGAACATTGACTTCAGAAAGACAGGTTACTCAGGATGGTAAATCTTTAAATGTCGGACCCAATTTACTTTACATTTCAGGAACCGCTTCTACCATTGGTATAGCTACAGCTACGCCTACACAGACTTTAGATGTAAATGGAGATGTAAGAATTCAGGGGTTAAATACCGCAGGAAACGTAATTTCTGATGCACAGGGCGTTCTTTTACACGACACCGAATATTTTGATATTGGAGATGTAAAACCTTCATACGTGACTACAGACCATGACGGATGGTATCTTCTTAATGGAAGAAATATCAGTACATTGCCAGCAGCAGCTCAGGCTAATGCGACAACTATTCTTGGAATTACAACAACACTACCCGATGCAGCCGGACGATACTCGATAGGAACCATAGCCACGCCGGGAAGTATTACGGGAAACAACACCATAACACTTACCAGAGCCAACCTTCCTTCATTTAGTTTTAATTATACTACAAGTGCAGATGGTGCACACAATCACACGGTCACTTACCAGACAGTAAGAGTGAATACAGCCAATGGAGGCGGAAACAACGTTCATGACTATTGGCTAGGAGGGTCTTTTACAGGTGGAGGAAATTATCCGCAAAGCACAACTGCTGTAGGCCATTTTCATACGTACACAGCAACTTCCGGAGGAAATTCTGATCCGGTAGACATCAGACCAAGTGCCTTGAATGCCAATTATTTTGTTTACTTAGGTCAATAGTTTACAATGCAGTTAACGCAATCCGTTATAAATATCTAAAAGCTCAATAAGATTAGTTATTTTTAATTTACTATACACACGCCTTTTATAGGTTCCCACGGTAGATTCCTGAATATCAAGAACATTCGCGATTTCGAGATTACCGTTTCCTTTGGCCAAAAGATTAAAAACCTGCAGTTCTCTTTCTGATAAGATTTCTGTGGGTTTCTTTTTTTTGAGTTCTTCAGAAATCAGATTCATCAAATTCTGAGAATAATAATATCCCTCTTCTAGGGTAGTTTCTACTGCTTTTACGAGTGTTTCCGGATCACTTAATTTATTTAAAAATCCGTTAGCTCCTTCTTCAAAATACTGCAGTGCAATATTTTCTTTGTGAGAAGAAAAAATCAATATTAAAATGTTTTCATTCAATGTTTTGATTTCCTTGATCATCGCTTTGAAAATACTCCCCGGCAATTCAAGATCCAGCATGAGAAGGTCGTACTTTTCGGCTTTTACCTTTTGCTTTATTTCATCATAAGTTTCTGCAAAATCAATCGAAAGATTGCCCATTCTCTTTTCGAGAATCATGGCAGTCCCGACTCTGACCACATGATGGTCGTCTGCAATTAATATTTTCTTAGTCATATATTGAGTGTGTTAATTCATATCTATAGTAATTTTTACGATTGTTCCTCTAGGGATATTTTGATGAAAAGATATTTCGGCATTGATTTTCATGATAAGCTGAATTACCATGTGCAGACCTAAACCATAGTTTTTAAAAACAGAATTTTCGCAATTTGCAACTTTAAAAAGATTGGAATAATACTCCATTTGCTCAGCAGACATTCCGTTTCCTGAGTCTTCAATACAAATTTCCACCTGAGCATTTTTGATGGCAGTTGTAATGATAATCTTTCCGTTAGACGTATTTTTTACGGCATTATCAATAATATTATGAAAGATTACCAAAAGAATATTCCTATTGATATTGATACTCAGATCTCGGTCGCAATGATTGTATAAAAATGTGTTTTTCTGCTTTGCAATTTCTTCAAACAATGTTTTTTTCTCTTCGATCAGGTCGTAGATTTTAAATTCCTGTTTTGCAAAGTTTTCTTCCTTGTACAATTCTGTATATTCTTTCAGCCCCAGCGTGAATTTATACAACTGCTCGGAGGTTTTATAAATGCTGTCGAAGTATTTTTTCTGACTTTTCGTGTCATTCGATTCATGCAGTTCCTGTGAAAGCAAAGCGATAAACCTCACCGGAGTTGTAATGTCGTGACTGATGCTTTCAATGAGTTTTTTCTGATAATCGGCTTCGTTTTTTAATCTGGTTTTAGTGATTTCGAGGTTGGTATTAGTTTCCCGAAGCTGTTTGTTTTTGTTGTGAAGCGTATTTCTTAAAGCTTTATTTTTTAATCTTAAAAACTTTGTGATGATCCGGATAATTGTAAGCAAAATTGTTATTATTAAAAGGAATATCAAAATCTTAAAGATTAAAGTCTGATAAAAATAAGCTTCAATCTCTACAGGCAGACTTTTATAAACAAATTTCCCGTCATCTGATAAAAATCTTACAACCAATTTATATTCACCCGGTTCCAAATTTGCCAGCCGAAATTTTTTATCATTTTTAATATTTACCCATTTGCTATATTCGCTGTTTTCGAGTTTTGCCTGTAAATAAATATTTTCAAGATTTGAAAAGTAAGGAATATCGATATAAACATCTGCCGTTTTATATTCTTTTTTAAGGAAAAGCTTATCTTTAAAATGAAACTTTTTTCCGTCGATTTTTGCTCTTTCTATAAATATATTTTGAGGATTAGCATAATAATTTACAATCTCTTCAGGCTTGAAAAATACAAAACCTTCCATGGATGAAAAAACAAATTCACCATCATTCAAAATATTAGCACAGGGGAATGTGTTGGTCCCGTTAAATTCATTATTTAAAAAACCGTTTTCTCTGGTGTATCGGTAATAAGTGATTAAACCTTTTCTTGTTTTCGCATAATCAAGCAGACTTTTTTTACTGACCTTGAACAAGCCATTATTAGACGAAATCCAGAAATTCGAATTTTTATCTTCTAAAATATAATGCGCACTCGATATATACTCGCTTTTATCGCTGGGCATTTTAATAATTTCGTTATTTCTCAATAAATAAAAACCTCTGTTGAAGGTCGTTATCCAAATATTTCCGTCTCTTGTTCTTAAAATATGTTTTACAGGCAGATCATTCCCGATTTTCTTTACAACTTTATTTTTTGAAATAGAAAAAACATATAAGCCATTGCTGCTTCCAAGATAAATCTGGTCTTTGTCATAACGTAAAACCGCATTGATGCTTTCTTTAAACGAAATAACATTATTTATTTTCTTAAAATTATCCTGATCAAAAATATAGAAATACCACTGTTTGCTGTCCGAAACAGAAGCCATATACAAGCCATTGCTTTTAAATACGGCTTCAATTTTTTTATTTTCATAGAAAATAGAATCATATTTTCTGAACTGATCTTTTTTGTATCTTCTATGAATAGAATTATCTTCCCTGTACACCAAATTTCCGGAGTCGTCTGATAAAATGTACCGCTCATCGTAAGATTCGCGGGTGAAAAATATTCTCTCTGTTTTATTTTTATAATATTTTATTCCTTCTGAAGTAATGACTGAATGATCCCCAAAAGGAAGAGATCCATATTTAACTTCATTTTCATAAGGAAGATTTTTAGTAGAGACGGAAAATTTTGAGAGACTCAGGATTTTAAGACCGTTGATGGGGCTTCCGATAAATAGTTTATTGGAAACCTCATCATAAAACATGGCTTCGGCGAGATCTTTCACAATGTCTTTGTATTCAACTAAAAACTTAAGGGTAAGTTTTCCGTCAGAAAATTGGCTTTGGTAAATTTTCCCGTGGTTGATCATGAAAACCTGTCCTGTAAACTGTTGCCAATATATTTTTGTATCAGAATCGTTGTAAATTGAAGGTTCGTTTATATAAGATAAATTTCCTTTGTATAAGTGAATGAGTTTCCTGTGGTTGGCATCACTGATAAAAACATGATCACCGTGTGCAAATACCCTTTTTAATTTCTGTTGGGGGAAGTCAATATTAATTTTAAACCTTTTTTTATTTTTTTTATCTGAATAAGTGACTGTATTATTTTCAAAATAATAAGTTCCTGTTTCTAATTCGATAAAATAACAATGGAAATAAGAAAAAAATCTTAAGAAAATATCATTTTTAAGAAATCTTTTATACCTTTTGTTATTGACAGACCATTCCGTTTTGTAAGGGGTTTGGGTAGAAACCGGCTTAGCTTCTCTTTTGGAAATCAATACGGCATCTCTCTCCAAATCATTACAAATTACAATGCTGTCGTTTTTAATATTTCCGTTAAAATTACTAAAGCTTAGATTTTTAAACTTAAAATTTCGATGTTGAATGAATTTAGTTCCGTCGTACCGTAATAGTCCGTCCTCCGTGGAAAGCCAGATGAAACCGTATTTGTCTTTGATGATATCTTTAATGCTGTTTTGAGGCAAACCATTATCCATACTATACCATTTTGAAGTATAGTTTTGTCCTTGAGCACCCGAAAAAATAAATAATATAATAAGGTAAAAATACTTCATCCAAAAAACCCCGCATTAGTTTACACACAAATATATTATAGAAAATTAGATTTTTTGTAATATTTTTTCCACAAAGTGTAGAATTATTTCTACATAATAAATTATTGATAAAAAATTCATTGTATTATCTTAGCCAGGATGAAAATATTTGTTCCCCTCAATTATTTATCTATCAGGCGTAATAACTATGAACACAAATTTTACTGGAAATCAGAAGGCAGCTTTATCCCATACAGTATAGGAAAACAGCTGTCTTTTTATCAGATTCAAAGTTTCCAAAAGCAAAGTAAAGGTTTTCAAAGTGTATTACTTTTAAAAAATATAAACATGAACAAAATTTATTTTCACTAAAAAGTGATTTGTAAATAAATAAGAAAATTTATAATTCTTTAATTATAAAATATTTGTAATGGTTAGATAACCACATCTCTCGGGGTGTGGTTATTATTTTTTTATCGATTTCAAAGAAAATACACAATTGATAAATCAATATTTTAAAAATAAATCTTTATGGAGAGATTAAACTTAATTTTCTATTCATACTTGATTAACACTAATAACCTAATCTTGCAAAAATTTTTAGAATGAAAAAAATATTCCTTTTTCTTGCGCTGGCAACGGGATTAGCTAAGGCTCAAAACACAAATCATGTGGTTTTGATCAGTGTGGATGGTTTAAGACCTGAGTTTTATTTAAACCCTGAATGGTCTATGGTCAATCTTAGACAAATGATGAAAAAAGGAGCTTACGCCAACGGAGTTCGCGGTTCTTTTCCGACGGTTACTTACCCTTCACACACGACTATCGTAAGTGGTGTATTGCCGGCTAAGCATGGTATCTATTATAATACTCCGGTTCAGCCTTTGGGAATAACCGGCGAATGGTTTTGGTTTTATAAAGACATCAAGGTTCCGACTATTTTCAGTGTTGCCAAAGAAGCTGGTCTTACAACTGCCGGTGTAAGCTGGCCTGTAACGGTAGGAGCACCTATTACGTACAACTTGCCAGAATACGTTTACCTTCCGAAAAATAAAGGAGAGAAAAAGGATGAGATCAAAGCAATGAGCATGGAATCAACACCCAAAGAGCTTTTCCAGGAAGTGGAAGATTATGCAGTGGGTAAATTCGGTGAATATGGTGCAAGTTTGGATTATGCTGTAACCGATCAGAACAAAGCAAGAATGGCAGCATATATTCTGAAGAGATACAAGCCTTCATTTTTGGCGCTTCACATTGCAGCAGTCGATCACTTTGAGCATGAAGAAGGCAGAGAAGGCGAGAAAGTTCGTTCTGCAGTAGCCGGTGCCGATGTAGCGATTAAAACTTTAATTGATGCCGCAACCGCAGCAGGAATTGACGAAAACACAACTTTCATCATCACAGGAGATCATGGTTTTGTAGACATCCATACTCAGTTTAACCCGAATGTTATGCTTGCAAAAGCCGGATTATACAACAACGATAAAAAAGAAGACTGGAAAGCGTATTTTCAGGCAAGTGGAGGTTCTGCTTTTTTACATTTAAAAAATCCTAATGATAAAGCAACTCTAAGCAAAGTAAACGAACTTCTTAATAATTTACCGGACGGATACAAAAAACTCTTCCATGTTCTGAATAAAGAACAGGTTGCAGAAGCTCAGGGAGATCCAACTGCATCATTAGCTTTAGCCGCTTATCAGGGAATAAGCTTCGGAGCAACTGCGACTGGAGAGTTGCTAAAAGCAGCAGATGGAGGAACACATGGTTATTTACCAACTGATTTTAAAGAAATCCAGACCGGATTTGTAACTTTTGGAAAAGGCATTAAACAAGGTGCCGTACTTCCTTTAATGGGACAGGAGGATATTGCTCCCTTGATTGCTTATTTATTAAATCTTAATCTAAAAACAGATGGAGTTCTCTATCCGGGATTATTGAATAAAAAATAAATTTTAAACTATTAAATGAAAGGCTGTCTCACTTGAGACAGCCTTTTTTGTTTTTCAATTCTAAAAATTACAGAAACTCTTTCGGCACTGAAATCTGATTCTGTTTCATATATTCCAAAAGATCATTGTACTTATCTTCAAAATCATGCGTATCGCATTTATGAGAAATACTGCAGATATCGGAAGGTTTTATGTCTAAAATATCCGAAATTTTGTTTAATATTTCGAAATTGATCTTCACTTTGGCATTTTCAATATCAGAATAAGCTTTCTGGGAAATTCCCATTTCAAAAGCCATATATTCCTGTGTAAGATCTTTACTTCTTCTGATTTTCCTGATATTTTGTCCACATATTTTCATGGTGTCTGTTTTAGTAGTTTTCGGTATAATTTAGAAGCATATCTATTAGACTTAGACAAAGTTAGTGAATACCTTTGGCAAAACATTACACACGTTATATGATATTTACTTCGGCAGGAGATTTAATTTAAAATTTACTCTAAAACGATACAATATCATTCCAATATAACACTTTTGGATTATGGAGACGCAAAAATTTAATTATGACAATAATATTGTCAGAGCATTCCTCTATGCTACGATTGCATTCGGTCTTGTAGGTTTTCTTTTAGGACTTACGGCTGCTTTGATGCTTTTCTATCCTGAGCTTCCCGAGTTTTTGTTCGGAACAGATGACACAACGATTCAGAGTTTAAGAAGCGGAAATATCCAAGGACTAATCAATACGCAGGGCGCCTTAGGATTCGGAAGAATCAGAATGCTCCATACAAGTGCGGTTATTTTTGCTTTTGTGTGTAATTCCTTCTTCTGTGGTGCTTATTACAGCATGCAAAGATTGTTAAAAACAAGAATGTACAGCGATACTCTTTCGTGGGTACATTTCTGGACATGGCAAATCATGATCATAAGCGTTGTCATCACTTTCTTACTGGGAATCAATACTTCAAAAGAATATGCCGAACACGAATGGCCCATTGATATTTTAATTACAATTTCCTGGGTAGTTTTCGGGATTAATATGTTCGGAACAATCGCTAAAAGAAGAGTGAGACATCTTTACGTAGCTATTTGGTTTTTTATCGGAACCTGGATCGCCGTTGCAATGCTTCATATTTTTAATAACTTGGAAATCCCCTTATCATTTACAGGCTGGAAGTCCTATTCCATCTACGCCGGAGCAAAAGATGCTCTTGTACAGTGGTGGTACGGTCATAATGCGGTTGCATTTGTGTTGACAACTCCAGTCTTAGGTTTGATGTATTATTTCTTACCAAAAGCTGCAGACAGACCTGTATTTTCATATAAGCTATCAATTATTCACTTTTGGTCACTCATCTTCGTTTACCTTTGGGCGGGACCACACCATTTACAATACACCGCGCTTCCGGCTTGGGCTCAGGCGGTGGGAACAGGTTTTTCCATCATGCTGATCGCACCATCCTGGGGAGGAATGCTGAACGGACTTTTAACGTTAAGAGGAGCCTGGGACAAAGTAAGAGAAAATCCTATCCTGAAGTTTTTCGTAGTTGCAGTAACCTGTTATGGAATGGCGACTTTTGAAGGACCTTTATTAGCCACAAAATCTTTAAATAAAATCGGGCATTACACAGACTGGGTAATTGGTCATGTACATATCGGCGCGCTTGGATGGAATGGTTTTATGGCATTCGGAATCATCTACTATCTCATTCCGATCATGTGGAGAACACAGCTTTGGTCTAAAAAATTAGCCAACTGGCATTTCTGGCTGGGAACCTTAGGAATTATTTTCTACGCTGTTCCAATGTACATTTCAGGTTTCACGCAAGGTTTAATGTGGAAACAATTCAATCCGGACGGAACATTATTATGGAAAAACTGGCTGGATACCGTTACTGCAATTATTCCTTATTTCAAAATGAGATTTTTAGGTGGTCTATTTTATCTTTCAGGAGCAATTTTAATGGTGGTAAATGTGATTAAAACCATTAAACAGGGTTCATTTCAAAAAGACGTTCCCGCAGAAGCACCAGCTTTAGCCAATATCGGAACAACAAGAAAAGAAGGCGAGGGCGTCCATCTTTGGCTGGAAAGAACTCCGAAGCTATTATCAATTTTAGCTTTTGTTACCATTGCTATCGGAGGCTTGGTGGAAATTATTCCGACTTTAACTTTAAAACAAAGTGTTCCCACCATTACAGCCGTAAAACCTTATTCACCATTAGAATTAGAAGGAAGGGATTTATACATTCGGGAAGGATGCAATGCGTGTCATTCACAGATGATCAGACCTTTTAGAGATGAAATCGTAAGATTTAACGGTAAAAACGGGCAATACTCAAAAGCCGGAGAATTTATTTACGACAGACCATTTCTTTGGGGATCAAAAAGAACCGGACCGGATCTTCACAGAGAAGGCGGCAGAAACCCGGATTCATGGCATTTTAAACACATGTACAATCCAAGAATCACATCTGCAGGCTCTATTATGCCACGTTTTCCCTGGCTGATCACCAATCAACTGGACCGTTCTAAAATGGTTGATAAAATAAAATTAATGAAAAACTATTTTGATGTGCCTTACACAAAATCAGAAATAGATTCCGCCGATCAGTGGGCAGATAACCAGTCGAAGGCCATTGTGAAAAGAATTTATTCCGAGGCAACCGACGTCAAAGACCAGATGGAAAAAGACAGAATAGCAAAAGGAGAATCATTTGTACCTCTTGAACAAAGAGAAATCGTAGCCATGATTGCTTATCTGCAAAGATTAGGAACAGATATAAAAACAACTCAGATTCAGACCGCAAGTGCAGAATAATTTTAAATGTATTAAAATGAAAACGAGAACCCCAATTTCAATAATCATTGCCGGAACGATTGGTGTAACGATCATGGCATTTGAAATGTTCGCCAGCGAATCAGAATATTTCTCTTCTCCGTTTTTCTGGGCATTGCTTTTAATTGCAATTATTCTCCTTTTAATCATGAATTCCATTGGAGATTTGGTAGAAAATGAAAATTTCAGCCGGCTATCCGAAGAAGAGAAAAAGCAATTTTTAACCGAAAAAAGTGTCCCTTATTTTCAAAAACTTTGGAATTCGGCTTTCAAAAAACAATCCGCAACCGAGGAAAAAGATATTCTCATCGATCACGGTTTCGATGGAATTACCGAACTCGATAATTCACTTCCCAAATGGTGGATCGGTCTGTTTTATTTCGGATGCATTTTCTGTGTCGTATATTTGACTGCTTTTGCGTTCACAGATTATGCCCATCCGGAAGCAGAATTAAATCATGAAACCAAAATGATGCTCGCTTCCATCGAAGAATTTGAAAAAAATGCGCCACAAATTAATCTTGAAAATGCAAAATACAACGCAGATCATATTGCTGAAGGTCAGGAATTGTTTAAAACCAATTGTGTAACCTGCCACGGAGACGGAGGAAAAGGAGGAATCGGACCTAATCTCACCGACACTCACTGGATCAATATCAAACAAAAAAGTTTATTTAAAAATGTCATCTGGATGCTCGAAAACGGCTCTCCCAATAACCCTACCATGCGACCGTTTATCAAAGAAGGAACGATCACGGGAAGAGACGCAGAAAAAATCGCAGCCTATATTTATCACATCAATCAGGAAACTGCTCCTATCACGCAATCTCAGGGCGGTGCAGCTCCACAGGGAGAAGAAGTAAAATGGGAAAACGGAAATAATTAAAATTTATGATCTAACATATGCCACGCCTCCTTTGGAAAAATCAACCTAACATTTGAGTTTTTCATGTTCATCCTTCAATAACAATATAAAAGGAGGCTTTTAAACAAACAAAATCCGCGCTTTGGCTGTCCTTTCAGCTGTTCACTTGACTTCGACTAAACTAAATTCCATAAATAGGCGGCCAAGGCAGGATTTTTGTATTCCAAAGGGTATCATCTCAAAGAAATTAATAAATGATTATCTTTGTTTTAAACCTGATCACATTTGAAACGAAAATTTAGCACTAGAAAAATTCTGAAATGGACCGGAATAACCATTATGTCAATATTGGTTTTACTGATTCTGCTTATCCTTAGTTTAAGACTTCCTGCAGTTCAGAATTATGTAAAAGACAAACTCGTCGTCTATCTTGAGAAAAAAATCAAAACAAAAGTAAGCCTCGAAAGGGTTTACATAGGATTTCCAAACAGCCTTGTTATGGAAAATCTGTATTTGAAAGGTCAGGATATCGACACACTTTTGGCTGTTAAGAAGCTTGATGTGGGTTTACATATGATGAAACTTATCAATTCTACGGCAGATATTACTTCAGTGGATATGGAGGGAGTTCGCGCTAATGTCGTAAGAAAAAAAGACGGAAAATTCAATTTTGACTATATTATTGATGCGTTTGCAACTTCGGATAAAGAAGAAAGCCCGTCAAAACCATTCATTATTTCTCTTGATAAAATTAATTTAAAAGATATCGGGGTTACTTTTAATGATCAGCAATCCAGAAATGACATCAAATTATATTTCAAATCGTTTGATACAAGGGTAAAAACTTTTGATTTAAATAAAAATATATATGCCGTTAATGACATTAATCTTGACGGATTAAAATTAAAGCTCAAACAGGATCTTGTACAAGAAGTTGCCAAGAAAGTCGAGAAAAAAGTAGATTCTCTGAACGATAAAAAGCCAATGCAGATTGGTTTAAGAGGAATTAAATTAACTAATTTCGACATTGATTATGGCGACGACAATACCAAAACTTTCGCAAAGGTTTTATTTAAAGAATTAAGCACCAAAATCAACAAACTTGACCTTGAAAAAAATGCTTACAATGTAGGAAACGTTGTACTTTCAGGAGCAGATATTAATGCAAACCTTTATCTTCCCGCTCAGAATGCTAATCCGAAGAACACAAAAGAGCCTGAAGTTTCAACAAATTCCGACAAAGAAAAAGCGATGAAGCTTCTTTTAGGGAAATTGGTTTTAAATGATGTAAAAGTGGCTTACAACAACACTGCCATCGCCCCTACAAAACAGGGAATGGATTTCAACCATCTGAATTTCTCAAAAATAAATGTGGAAGTCCGCAGCTTTAAAATGGAGAATAATACGTTCGCCGGAACTGTAAATTCGGCTGAAATTCAGGAAGCGAGGGGTTTAAATATTCAAAAATTCAATACGGATTTTGTGTATAACGAAAAGGAAGCTTATTTAAAAGATCTGTATCTACAGACTCCGAAAACATTGCTGCGTGATGAGGTAGTTTTAAATTATAATTCGATTGAGCAATTAACTTCAAATCCGGGAGCTGTAAAAATTTCAGCCAATATTAAAGATTCCAAAATTGGTTTCTCTGATATTTTGAATCTGGTTCCAACTTTACGAAATACTGCTCCGTTTAATAAATATCCAAATTCTATTTTAAATTTCAACGTCAATGTAAAAGGTTATGTGAATGATTTACTGATCGACAATCTTAAAGTTTCAGGCTTGGATCAATTAAGAGTGGCGGCATCGGGAAGAATTAAAAATGCCATGAATCCTGATCAGCTGTATTATGACCTGAGAATTGCAGAATTGTCTTCTTCGGCGAAAACGATTTTCAATTTAGTCCCGAAAAACACGATTCCGTCTAATATTTCTTTGCCTTCACATATGAGCATCAAAGGAACGGCAAAAGGAACCACAAAGGTTGTCAATACCAATCTTAATCTCTACTCTACCCTTGGAAATGCAGCGGTAGTCGCCCAAGTGGACATGAGGAAAAAAAATCATGAATTATATGACGTAAAAGCCAACCTTCAAGGCTTACAAATCGGAAAAATCATTCAAAATAAAGATATCGGACCGATCTCGGCACAAATTTCCGCAAAAGGAGAAAGCTTTGATTTTAAAAATGCAAAAGCAGACTTAAAAGGTCATGTTGCATCGGCAGTTTACAAAGGTTACCGCTACCAGAACATGAATCTTACCGGGAAAATCAATCGAGGAGCTTACAATATTGTTTTAAATTCAAAGGATCCGAATGCTAATTTATTTTTAACCGCTTCCGGAGTTTACAACGAAAAAAATCCTACCGTAAAAATCAACGGTGAAGTCATCAAATTAGATGTTAACAAGCTTGGTTTCTATGAAAAGCCAATGATCATTGCCGGAAAAATCGATGGTGATTTCACAAGCTTAGACCCTGATAATCTGAACGGCTATCTGAATTTAAAAGACTTTGCTTTTTCTGATACGAAGGAAGTTTATCCCGTTCAGGAAGTGAATTTGAAAGCATCTTCAACGAATGATTCTACCAATATCGTCTTCAATTCGCAGATCGCAGATGTAGAATTAAAAGGAAAATATAAGTTGACACAGATTTTCGGTTCTTTAGCACAAACCATCAATCAATATTATCAGTTCCAAAAGCCCGGAAAAGCTGAGAAGATTCAGGCTGGCCAGTTTTTTACCTTTAATGCAAAAATTAAAAATGATGATCTGATCAGAAAATTTGTTCCGGATCTGAAAAGTTTTGAAACGATCAATTTAGTTGGAAATTACAATGCAGATTCTCAGAAAATTGAAATCGACGGACAGATTCCACAGCTTCTTTATGGTGAAAATTCCATTGAAAATGCGACTTTAAAAGTTACCAACGAAAATCAGGCTTTACAATATAATCTGAATGTCGCTGCCCTGAAAAGTTCGAGTTTGGCTTTAAATAAAATCAATATCGGTGGGGATGTTGCCAACAACATTATCAATTACAATATTACCACCAAAGACGAAAAAGATGCCACCCAATTCCTGATTGCAGGAAATGCAAAATCATTAAATGACATTACGGAAATTTCACTAAATCCGAATGGTTTAAAATTAAATTACAACGACTGGACCGTTGCCGAAAACAACAAAATCCAGATCAGCAGCAAAGGAATTTTAGCTGATAATTTCAGGATTTCAAATGCAGGAAGTGAAATTCTATTACAATCAGAAAGCCAGTCTCCGAACTCTCCCCTAAATATTTCGTTGAAAGATTTTAAAATTGAAACGATCACCGAGCTTATTAAAAAAGACACCGTTTTAGCAAGAGGAACCATCAACGGAACGGCACAGTTGCGTGATGTAACAAAAAACATGACATTTAATTCTGATTTAAATATTTCAGATTTAATTGTTTACGGAAGTCCGGTTGGAAATCTTAAGGCGAAGGTAAACAATACTTCAACAAACGTTATAAATGCTGATATTGCCCTTTCAGGAAATAACAATGATGTGAAAATTTTGGGAGATTACGATACTTCTTCCAGCACATTTGACCTGAATATGGCGATCAATCAACTTCAAATGAAATCCGTGCAAGGATTTTCTATGAATGCGATTACGAATACGGAAGGTTATCTTTCAGGAAATCTTAAGATCACAGGAAGTGCCGATAAGCCGAACATTTTAGGTAAAGTAAAATTCAACGACGTTGGGCTGGAAATCGCACAGACAGGTAGTGATTTCAGAAAACTGAATGATGAAATAGATTTTACAAACCGGGGAATCGAATTTGATAATTTCAAAATTAATGATAAAGACGGAAATTCCTTAAAAATCAACGGACAGGTTTTAACCCAAACCTACAGAGATTTTGCCTTTAATCTTGATGTCAATGCAAAAGATTTCAAAGTTGTGAACTCAGAAAAGTCTGATGACGCCATGATGTACGGAATTCTTGCGATTGATGCTGCACTGCACGTTCGCGGGAATTTAGACTTACCAAAAGTTGACGGCAGACTGGCGGTTTCAGACAATACGGATTTCACTTTTGTGCTTCCTCAAAGCAGCCCGTCACTGCAGGAAAGAGACGGAATCGTTGAGTTTATCGATCAGGATCAAGTAGTTTTAAATAAAACCATTAAAGCTGATTCTTTAAAAGCCCAAAGCCGCATCAAAGGAATGGATGTAAACGTGAACATCGAAGTAAGCAAAGAAGCTAAAATGTCGATCGTCATTGACAAAGCCAACGGAGATTTTGTAAAACTTCAGGGTGAAGCACAATTGACAGGCGGAGTTGACCCATCCGGAAAAACCACGCTTGTCGGCGTTTATCAGGTAGAAAAAGGATCTTATGAACTTTCCGTAAGCCTTCTGAAACGTAAATTTGATATTCAAAAAGGAAGTACCATCACCTGGACAGGAGAACCGACCGCTGCCATCATGGATATTACTGCCATTTACAAAACCGAGGCAGCACCAATTGACCTTGTCGAGCAGCAGGTAAGCGGTGAAGATGCTTCTGTAATGAATCAGTTTAAACAAAGAATACCTTTCAATACTTTATTAAAAATGAAAGGCGAGCTGCTAAAACCGCAAATCAGTTTTGATATTACAACCGATGAAAAAAACAATGCTGTTTCTTCAACTGTAACGGATGTTGTGGATCAAAAACTTACACAGCTCAGAACTGAAGAATCGGAAATGAATAAACAGGTTTTTGCTCTTCTTTTATTGAACCGTTTCATTGGAGAAAATCCGTTTGAATCCGGTGCAGGAATGTCGGCAGAAGCCATGGCAAGACAGAGTGTGAGTAAAATTCTTTCTCAACAGCTGAACAATCTTGCATCAGGACTTATCAAAGGTGTTGATCTTGATCTTGGTCTGGACTCTTCGGAAGACTATTCAACCGGACAGAAAAATACAAGGACTGATTTGAATGTAGGCATCAGCAAAAAATTATTGAATGACCGCCTGAAAGTTTCTGTGGGAAGTAATTTTGCACTGGAAGGTGATGCCCGCCAAAATGAAAGCACCACCAATATTGCGGGAGACGTAACCGTAGATTACAGCCTTTCAAAAGACGGAAGATATATGCTTCGTGCCTATCGTAAAGATGAGTATCAGGTGGCTCTTCAAGGGCAGATCATAGAAACTGGAGTTGGTTTTATCATCACTTTAGATTATGACAAATTCCGTGAGATTTTCCAGAAATCAAAAAGAGACAGACGCAAAAAAGAAAACAAAAAAAATCAGGTGGTAGAATTTAAATAGATGCCAGATATTAGATTTATAATCACATTTAAAATTTAAAATGAAGAAAAAAATCCATATATATTGTAAATATTTGTTCGCTTCGGGATTTGCTGCGGTTACGCTTTCATGTAGCAATACTAAGTATCTGAAAGAAGGGCAAATGCTTTACACCGGCGGTGAAGTGAAAATCGAAAATGATACCATTTCGAAGAAAGAAAAAAATGAACTTCAGGCTGCTTTGGAAGAAAATTTAGTTCCGAAACCTAATTCCACGATATTAGGATTGCGACCGAAATTATATTTTTACAATATCGCCAAAGAACCCAAAAAAGAAAAAGGCTTTAATTACTGGCTGAAATATAAAATAGGCGAAAAACCCGTTTTGCTGGGAGATGTAGATCGTGAATTCAATAAAAATATCATTGAAAATTATTCTGAAAATAAAGGATATTTCAATGCAAAAGCAACTTACGATACGGTTTCTAAAAATAAAAAGGCGCGGGTCATTTATACATTAAGACCGGGATCAAGATATTTAATCAGTAATGTTAAATTTCAGAAAGATTCTTCATTAGTTAATAAAGAAATTCAGACTTTAACGGATAAAACATTTTTAAAATCCGGACAACCTTTTGACCTTGATGTCATTAAAAGTGAAAGAGACCGTATCGACAATGGCTTAAAAGAAAGAGGTTTTTATTATTTCAGCCCGGATAATATTCTTGTCCAGGCAGACAGTACCGTGAGCAAAACCCATAAAGTTGAGCTTAATGTAAAACTAAAAGAAGACACTCCTGATCTGGCAACCGAGCAGTTCAGCATCGATAATGTGATTGTTTTTCCAAACTATAATATTCAGGATGTAAAGCGTGGAAAATATACCGTCCCGATGAATCCTGATTCTCTTGCAAAATATGCCTATGGTGACATTTATGTAATTGATCCTCAGCATAAGTTTAAACCGAAAATTTTCGACAGAGCACTTTACTTTAAAAAAGGAGATCTTTATAACCGCTCCAATCATAATCTAACGTTGAACCGTCTGATCAGTCTGGGAGTTTTTAAATTTGTGAAAAATGAATTTATCATCTCGGATTCTTTACAGCATAAATTTGACGCGTATTATTTGTTGACGCCAAGACAAATTCAGTCATTAAGATTAGAAGCATTAGGAAGAACCAATTCCGCAAATTATGCCGGTAGTGAATTAAATCTAAACTGGACGCACAGAAACTTCTTCAGAGGAGCGGAGCAATTCAAAGCAGCTGTTTATGGAGCCTTTGATGTACAGATGGGAGGTCAGGAAAATGCGAAAAATATTTTCCGTGCGGGAGCTAATGTGCAGCTTTCTATCCCAAGAATTGTCGCGCCTTTCCGTTTCAATTCTTCGAGTGCATTTGTCCCACGAACCAATATAACATTAGGCTATGAATTACTGAACCGTACAGAATTTTATAAGCTAAACAATTTCAACGCATCGTTCGGATATGTCTGGAAAGAAAATGCAAGAAAAGAGCATGATTTAAAAGTAATTGATATTACCTTAGTTTCTCCTGCGAATGTAACTCAGGCATTTATTGATCAGGCAAAAACTCCTGCTGCACGAAGAATAGTTGAAGAACAGTTAATTTTCGGACCAACTTATACATACACTTATACCAATTCAATGCTTCCTAAAACCAATACGATCTATTATAAAGGTACGCTGGATCTGGCAGGAAATATTACAGGTTTGGTAACAGGAGCCAATGTAAAAAAAGATAAGCAGAAAGAAATTTTCGGGATCCCGTTCAGTCAATATGCAAAAATTGAAAACGATTTCAGATTCTATCATAAGTTTACTGAAAAAAGTTCATTTGCTACCAGATTTATTGGAGGGATCGCCTATCCGTACGGAAATTCAGAGTTTGTGCCATTCTCGAAACAGTTTTTCTCAGGAGGAAGTAACAGTATCCGTGCTTTCCGTGCGAGAACTTTAGGTCCTGGAAGCTTTGATCCTCGCACAATTCCGGAAGGAACCTTGCTAGATCAGTCAGGAGATATTAAATTAGAATTAAATGCAGAATACCGCGCCAATCTTTATAAATTTTTAAATGTTGCTGCTTTTGTTGATGCAGGAAATATTTGGCTGTTACATGATGATATTTATAGACCGGGCGCCAAATTTTCGAAAGATTTTTTAAGCGAAATTGCTGTCGGAGCCGGAGTTGGTCTAAGACTTGATTTCTCTATCCTGATATTAAGATTAGATCTGGCCATGCCGTTAAGAGTTCCTTATTATGAAAAAGGAGATCGATGGGCATTTGACCGAATCGATTTTGGAAACCCGGACTGGAGAAGAGATAATCTTGTTTTGAATATAGCAATCGGATATCCTTTTTAATTATGGTAAAAAATGCAAAATTTTTCTGGGAAGTTTTGAAAGAAACTTTCAGTGAATGGAATAGCTCCTCTGCATCAAAAGATTCGGCGAGTCTGGCGTATTATGCCATATTTTCCATTCCCGGACTGTTAATTATCATCATTTGGATCGCAGGATATTTCTTTGGTGAAGAAGCCATTCGTGGAGAAATCAGCAAACAGATCAGCGGAATTATGGGATCGGAAGTCTCTAAAAGCATAGAAAATATGATCGCCGGAGCCCTGATCGACAAGCAAAATATTGTTATGAAAATCGTAGGAGTAGGATAACTGGTTTTTGGTTCCACTACCCTATTTTTCCAGCTTCAGCATTCATTAAACAGTTTATGGGATGTACAATCCGCACCTAAAAAAGCGCTCATAAAATTTCTTTTAGACAGAGCCAATTCATTAGGAATGATCCTTATTTTAGGTTTTTTATTAATGATTACGATGATTTTATCTTCATTAATAAGTGTTTTCAATAAAATAATCACCCAATATTTCGGTTTTGAAACTTATTTATTGGTCGAATTGGTGAATTTTGCTGTTGGTTTCGGGTTTGTCATGTTCCTTTTTGCATTGATGTTTAAAGTACTTCCTGATGTACAAATTAGCTGGAAACCCGTTTGGAAAGGGGCATTTCTTACCGCGCTTTTATTTACGCTTGGAAAATTTTTGCTAAGTCTTTATTTCGGAACGGCAAAACCTACCTCTGCTTTTGGAACGGCAGGAACTGTGATTTTAATTATGATGTGGATTAATTATTCGTGTATGCTTATTTTTTTCGGAGCAGAATACACTAAAGTTTATGCGTATAAAAAAGGATATAAAATCAGCCCGTCAAAACACGCAAAATGGAGCAATTCAAAGCTGTATGAAGAAAGCATCCGAAAACAAGACGACCCTTATCAGGTTTAAAATTTATTCAATTTAAATCAAATAAAAAGCCTCCTGAAAATTCAAGAGGCTTCATTTTTTACATTCTGTTTACAGTTCCTATTCCCAGCAACTCTAAAGATTTTTTTATCGTTTTCGCCGTTAGATCTGATAAATTCAAACGGGTTTGCTTTATATTTTCATCTTCCTGAATCAAAATCGGATTGCTTTGATAAAACGAATTATAAGCTTTCACCAAATCATAAAGATAATTTGCCACTAAAGCGGGACTCAATGCTTCCGCAGCTTTTGCCACTATCGTTTTGTAATTTGCCAATTGCATGATCAGTTCTTTCTCAAATTGGTTTAACTCAATTTGGGCAACTTCTTTCTGAGCATATCCGGCTTTAGTCAACAACGATTGAATACGAGCGTAAGTATACTGAATAAACGGACCCGTATTTCCATTAAAATCAATACTTTCTGCAGGGTTAAACAACATTTTTTTCTTAGGATCAACCTTTAGCATGAAATATTTTAACGCGCCCATTCCTACATTTTCGTAGTTTTCGTGTTTTTCTTCTTCAGTAAAGCTCTCCAGCTTTCCTAATTCTTCAGATTTAGATTTTGCAATATCATACATGTCCTGCATCAAATCGTCTGCATCTACAACGGTTCCCTCACGGGATTTCATTTTACCTTCCGGAAGCTCAACCATCCCGTAAGACAAGTGATACAACTGATCAGCCCAAGAATATCCAAGCTTACCTAAAATTTTAAATAAAACCTGAAAGTGATAATCCTGCTCGTTTCCAACGGTATAAATTAATTTTTGGATATTATTTTCTTTGAAACGCTCAACTGCCGTTCCTAAATCCTGTGTCATATACACCGAAGTCCCGTCTGAACGTAACAATAATTTTTGATCGAGACCTTCATCTGTCAGATCACACCAAACCGAACCGTCTTCTTTTTGATATAAAACACCTTTCTCCAACCCTTCCTGGATTAAGTCTTTTCCCAAAATATAGGTATTGCTTTCGTATTGAACCTGGTCAAAATTTACGCCTAATCTTTTATAAGTTTCGTTGAAGCCTTTGTAAACCCAAGAGTTCATTTCGTTCCAAAGATTTCTTACTTTTTCGTCTCCATTTTCCCAATCCAACAGCATTTGCTGAGCTTCCTTCATTAGCGGAGCATCTTTTTTCGCCTGTTCTTCGGTTGAACCTTGTGCAATAAGTTCAGAAATTTCTTTTTTATACTCCTGATCAAATTTCACATAATAATTTCCTACGAATTTATCACCTTTTGTATCGGTTGTGTCTGGCGTTTCTCCTTTCCCGAATTTTTCCCAAGCCAGCATCGACTTACAAATATGGATTCCTCTGTCGTTGATAATCTGAGATTTAATCACATCATATCCCGCTTCTTTAAGAATCTGAGCAACAGAAAAACCTAATAAATTGTTTCTGATATGCCCTAAATGCAAAGGTTTATTTGTATTTGGCGAAGAATATTCTACCATAACCGTAGAATTTTTCTTTTCTATCGTTGAAAAACCATCATTGATTGTTTTAAACTGATCAACAAAGAATTGATTTTTAACTTTAACATTGAGGAAACCTTTGACTACATTGAAACTTTCCAAAAGGTCTGTCTGCTCTGTTAGGGCTTCACCTAATTCAACACCAATACTTTCAGGATTTTTCTTCAATTGCTTCACCAATGGGAATGTCACGATTGTAAAATCTCCTTCAAATTCGGTTTTATTTTCCTGAACTTCAAGATTAATTTCTTTTAACTGATATACATTTAAAATAATCTCCGAAAGTTTCTCTTCTATTATATTTTTAATATTCATGGGTCTGTATTCATTTTTTCAAAGGCTATATGGAACAGCCTTAGTTCATCTCAAAATTTCAAGTACAAATATACGGAAATAAAAAAACCGCCCGAAGGCGGTTTGTCGTTTATCATATTTTCTTAGAACTTATCCCAGAATAACTTTGTAGTCAGCTTATCTCCTCCGATAGAAGCTGATGCTGATGCATAATTCGTTGGATTAGTCGTAACTTCTCTTACAGGATACTGAAGTCTTACAGGAACTTTACCTTCTGCTTGTGAAACTGCTGTAGCAGGAGCTATAAGTGCAGGAAAATCTAATCTTCTATAAAAATTCCACGCAGTCATTCCTTGATTAAACATTGCTACCCAAGCTTGTTCACCGATAGACTTCTTCCAATTTGAAGCATTGTATGGATGAGCAGCCAAGTACGCTGTCGCTGCTGAAGGCATATTCCATTCACTAAATGATGCAGTAACAGCATTATTATATAAAGTTGCTGCTGGGCTTCCAATTCCCCATCTCGCCGATGCTTCTGCCAAATAAAACGCGACTTCCGTATAATTCATAATGATTCCGGGAGTTGTAGCAGTATACGCAAAACTTCCAATATGACTATTTGTTGTAAAGCTTGAGGGAGTTCCTATGGTTCCGCCTTTATAAGGTGTTACATTACTGTCAAAAAAGTTTGCTATTCTAGCATCGGAAGCAGTATTCATATAATCTACTAATGTTTTCCCTGCTACAAAATCATTTCTATTGCTCGCAACCAAATTTTCATACAAAGGATTAAAGTTTGGAGAAGCACTCAAATAATTAAACAAACAATTATCTGAAGATGAACCCATTACTCCTGCATTAATAGCTGTTGTTGCCGTACTTTGGGCTAATGAAGGATTTTGGTCTGCAATACCTATTGCCAATTTAAGCAATAATGAATTACCGAATTTTTTCCATTTTGATACATCTCCGTTATAAAACAAATCTCCTTCACTGAAACTTTTTCCATTTGTATTTAATAATGAAAGATCATTTTTTAATCTTGCAATTAGATCATTATAAATAGTTTCAGCCTTCTCATATTTAGGTAATGTAATAGTTTCTATACTATTGGATTGCGTATAGGGGATATCTCCATAGGTATCTACTAATAATTGATAAATTAACACTTGCTGTATATCTAAGATTGCTATTTGATTAGCTTTTGTAACCGGCCATGTATCAATTTGTGTCCCAGTCGGTGTATATTCATTAATAATACTTTTAGCTTTAACCAAATTCTGCATCGTATCAACATATAAATCAGACCAGACATTATTAGATATGTTTCTATTGACAAAATCATAATTACTTTCATCCACGTAGGTAACCTCCTGCCAATATTGCATCATAAGCCTAAAATTATTTTCATTAACACTTGGTGTATTTAAATAATCTGATAACTGCTTCTGTGAATAGGAAAGTAAAGCTTCAGGTTTTGTTGTATAAGCACTATTAGGATCTGTATTTGTATCTTCAAAATTACTACATGATGCTGATAATCCTAAGATCATCAATAGTATATATTTATTTATTTTTTTCATCGTTTTAAATATTAAAAATTAGCTTTTACACTGAAGGAGAATACCCTTGTTGTAGGCATAACTCCCGACTGATACCCTTGAGCATTTCCTGAGCTTAATCCTGCTTCCGGGTCAGCATACGGCAGGTTTTTATGTATGATCCACAGGTTATTTCCGATGGCACTCAATGTAATTGCTTTAAAGAAAGTTGATTTTAAAAGAGAAGAAGGAATACTGTATGAAATAGCAACCTCTCTCAATTTGACGAAGCTTGCATCATATACAAAGGCAGAAGCCGGTGCATATCTGTAACCATACAATCCGTAATTGCTACCTGAAACTCTTATGTTATTTACTGTTCCGTCTGCTTTTACTCCTGGAAGTATAACCCCTCCTCCGTTGGCTAAAGTATTTCTAACAGGATTACCCAGGTCATTATTTCCAGCAGTTTCAGGATATAGTCCTGTAGCCAGACCATAATATTGATCAAGTGAAAAAATACTCCCTCCTTTTCGCCAATCAATCTGAAAAGATAATTGGAAATCTTTGTAAGTAAATTTATTAATTAAACCTCCGAACCACTTAGCCTGCATATTCCCTATAACATTATTCGTTGATGATGACACCATATATCTTCCATTCGCACCAACTGTTCTCTGACCATTTGTATATACGAAGTCTGTTCCTTTTATCGTTCCGTATAAATCTCCCAAACTTGCATTAATCGTTACCCCACCCTGAAATGATCCCAATGAAATGTTTTCTGTACCTTCCGGTAATTGTGTAACTTTTGTTAAAGGGTTAGACCAGTTTGCATTGATATCCCATTTAAAATTTGAAGTTTTAATTGGGGTCAAATTAAGGGCAATTTCAAAACCTTTTGTCCTTAAATTTCCAGCATTTTGAATTTTTGTAGACACCCCCGTTCCAAAAGATACCGGTAATGCTAAAATTTGGTCGAAGGCATCATTTTGAAACCAAGCTACATCAACACCTATCCTGTTTTTAAAAAACTGTGCATTAATACCCAATTCGGTTTGTTTAGATCTTTGAGGTCTTAAATCCGGATTTTTTTGAGAAAGATTATAATAAACCATTGGCAGATTACCGAATGAAGTTGAAGTAACATATTGATTTCTTAGCTGATCTGCCCCTGTATCACTTCCTACTTCAGCATAAGAAGCTCTAAGCTTACCAAAATTCAAGATCGATCCTTTGAAAGGTGCCCAATTTGAAAAAACAACACTTGCAGAGCCTGAATAATACCAATAAGAATTATTATTGACGGGTAACGCAGAGGACTGATCTCTTCTAACAGTTCCTTCAACATAATATGTGCCTTGATATCCTAAGCTTGCTTGAGCAAAAATACCTGCGATTTTTTTTGTAGTATCAAATGTCTGAGCATTTGGAGGGGTTGAGTTTGAATTTGACACGGTATATAATCCCGGAACATATAATCCTCCTGATGTTGATTGGGAATTGCTGTAAAAATTAATTACATTCAAATTAGTTCCTAATAATGCATTAAGATTTAGCCCATTATCAAAATCTTTTTTATAATTCGCTAAAAAATCATAATTCGTCTCCCTTTGTTTAATTTGCATGACAGCAAAACCAGAAGGCTGCTCAACTGTTGTTAAACCAAATCCCATAAGCTCAGAAATAGACCCAACAGCTTTTTTGTCTTCCATTCTCTGAGTATAACCATCTGTACCTACTCTTGCTAATAAATTAAAATTTTTCGTCACATCATAGCTAAGTGAGAAGTTCCCTGCGAACCTTTCTCTCGTATCAAATACAGCATTCTGATAAACCTGAAAGTACGGGTTATTCCAGAATTGAGGAGTTAGATTATTGGGATTCGTAATATTCCAGCTGTAATTGTATCCTGAATTTGTATAAAAATTTTGCTGGTCTTTTACATCAACATTCACGGGCCACCATTGTCTGAAACCAGAAAGTAAATTCCCATTATATCCGGTAGAATTTCTTCCTTTAACATTTTGCGCTACATAGGTAGCACCGATAGTTGCCATTAAATTATCCATTAACTTATATGATGCGTTTCCTGTAATGGTATTTTTATTTAATGAAGTATTTGGCATAATATCTGATCCGTTCTGATTGTTAAATGATAACCTGAACGATCCTATATCATTACCTTTCCCAAAGGAAACTCCATTATTATACATAATTCCTGTCTGGAAAAATTTAGATGGATCATTTTTAGCCGCTACCCAAGGCGTAGCTTTTCCAAATGTAGAAGATCCTGGAGTAAATGCCCCATATTGATAAACCAACAAATTCGGATTAAAAGCTGCCCCATAAGAGGCATCTTCAGTTGTCGGAGCCATAGGCATTCCGTTATATTCTGCAAACTGGGAATCTTCATTAGGCCCATAATAATATCCATACCCTTGGCCATATTGCTTTTGGTAAGTAGGAAATGTTTCCTTATTCATAAAAGCAACGCTTATTGATGAATTTAATTCAATTCCTATACTTTTATTATTCTTTCCTTTTTTGGTTGTTATAATAATTGCTCCATTTTGAGCCCTCGACCCGTATAAAGCCGTTGCTGCAGCACCTTTCAGAACATTCATCTCCTCAATATCATTTGGATTAATATCAGATATTGTATTTCCGAAATCATACCCTGGTCTTCCCTGCAATGCCTGAGCAGATGTATTATTATTGGCATTAATCATAGGAACCCCGTCAATTACAAACAATGGCTGGTTATTTCCTGTAATAGATTTATATCCTCTCAATACAATATCTACAGAGCCTCCAAAATTTGAAACTGATTTAACTTGTAAGCCAGAAACTTTTCCAGATAAATTACTTGTAAAATTACTTGTTGGTGATTTTGCTAAATCACTTGCGGAAACGCTTTGTGTGGAATAACCTAAAGCTTTCTTTTCTCTTTTAATACCTAAAGCCGTAACTACTACGCCTTCGATATCCTGCATTCTTATTGTGTCTTTCTTTTTTTGTTGTGCATTAGCAATAGCTAATGAGGAAGACAATACCAAAATAAGAACACCCGAAGTCATTTTTTTCATTCTGTGTTATTTTTTGTGTAGTGGCAAATTTGAAAAACTTTGTTAAAAAACACAAGAAATAACGACGTAAAATTAACAAATATTAACTAAAAAGACATTTTAAAAGATTTTAAATTAAATAAAAACGTTAATTATTATATTTTTAATAAAAATTTTAAACATTTTTAACTTACCAAAAAAATAAAAAAACCGCCCTGAGGCGGTTTAAAAATATATTAAAATTTTTGCTGTTAATTTTTATCCCAGAAGATTTTTGTGTTTAATTTATCACCACCAATAGCTGCTCCGGCTGCTGCCCAGTTTGCACCATTCGTAGTTGATTCACTAATAGGATACATCATTCTTACAGGAACCGTTGTAATCGGTGAAGCTGCAGGAGGTGCTAATAAAGCAGGATAATCCAGTCTTCTCCAGAAATTCCAAGAAGTTAGCGGTTGATTATACATTGCTACCCAAGCTTGCTCACCCACTGATTGCTTCCAGTTTGCTGCATTATAAGGATGTGCAGCAATATAAGTTGTTGCATCACCTGATGTTAATCCCCATTCTGTAAAAGATGCTGTAATTGCATTTGCATAATTTACGGCAGGTGAACCACCAATACCCCATCTTGCGCTTGCTTCTGTTAAATAGAATGCTACTTCAGTATAGTTTAGTAAAACTCCTGGTGTCGTAGGGGTGTAGGCAAAATTACCCGGTGCAGAAAAATTAGAAAATGAAGCAGGAGATCCAATTGTCTGCCCAATATAATTACCCGTACTTCCTACAGGCTTATAATATTTGGCAATTCTTGGGTCACTATTTGTATTCATATAATCTACTAATGTCTTTCCTCCAACAAAGTCATTTCTATTATTTGCTTTTACATTCTCGTAAATCGGGCTCCAGTTTGGAGAACTTCCTAAGTATTGCAATACACAATTATCGGCAGGAGAAGTCATTACTCCGTACCCCAAAGCTTGTGTAACAGTAGATTGAGCTAACGTAGGGTTAGCATCGGCTAATGCAATTCCCAATTTTAACAATAAAGAACTTCCAAATGTTTTCCATTTTCCCACGTCTCCATTATAATATAAATCAGTATCGCCAAACTCTAAAGAATTTGCGGCATCCAGGCTCGTAATATCCTGATTCAGACGAGATATTAAATCAGTATATATAGAAGCGGCATCGTCATAAACAGGTGTTGCATTGGTTGCCAACTGATTAGATTGGCTGTATGGTACATTTCCAAATGTATCTACCAAATTTTGATATGTATACACCTGCATAATATCAATAATGGCCAATTGATTTTTCTTTACTCCAGGCCATGTAGTTGCTTCCGTTGCTACAGGAACATAAGCATTAATAATTTCTTTTGCTTTTGTTAAATTATTCAAGACATTAACATAGTTGTCAATAAATATCGTATTGGAAACATTTCTGTTTGTAAAGTCATAGATACTTTCGTTAATATAAGTTGTTTCCTGCCAATACTGCATTGTTAATCTAAAGTTGTTTTCATTGACACTACATGTATTTACATAGTCACTTAATTCTTTTTGCGAATAAGTAAGTAATGTAGATGGAATAGTTGTATATGCAGCATTTGGATCATTATTAATGTCATCCCTCGTACATCCGACGAAAAGAAAACCAATAAGTACGGGTATTATATATTTTTTCATTGTTTAAATTTTAAAAATTAACTTTTACGTTAAATGAGATATTTCTTGTAGTCGGCATTACACCAGTTTGATATCCTTGCAGGTTACCAGAAGATAATCCGGCTTCAGGATCTGCATAAGGTAGATTTTTATGAATAATCCATAAGTTACCTCCGATCAAACTAAATGACATTCCTTGAATAAATTTAGAACCTAACGCCTCTTTTGAAAGGTTATAAGTTATCGAAGCTTCTCTTAATTTAACATAACTTGCATCATAAACATATGCTGCTGCAGGTAAATCAGTTCCTAATACCTGGCTAGACATTGATTTGTCTAATCTTACGTTGTTCGCAATAAAATGTCCTGGATTACTCGGATCTGGAATAGCTCCCTGCTGGATAATTCCACCTCCGTTATCTAATGTATTTCTAATAGGGTTTCCTAAATCATTAAGGCCTACTGAATCAGGATATAAACCTGTTCCGTATCCGTAAGACTGGTCTAAAGAATATACACTTCCTCCTTGCTTCACATCAATTAAAAAGGCTAAAGAGACATTTTTATACGTAAATGTATTTCTTACACCTCCGAACCATTTTGCCTGATAACTACCCAAGTTATTATTTGTTGTTGTAGTTACTAAATAAGCTCCTGTATCAGGATTGATCACTTTTTGCCCGTCTGGAGCATATACGAAATCTGATCCCCAAATCTGTCCATACAATTCACCCAAAGGAGCATTAATGGTCACCCCACCGCTTGAAGTATTAGTTTGCAGTGCTATATTCGTTAAACCTTCTTTAAGTTTAGTAACTTTTGTCACAGGATTTGACCAGTTAGCAGATAAATTCCATGTGAAATTCTGAGACTTTATTGGAGTTAATCTTAATGAAATCTCAAAAGCATCCGTTCTTAAATTACCTATGTTTTGTCTTTGAAGTAAAGAACCTGAAGCAGTAGAAACGCTGACATTAGAAATAAGATCACGCGAATCATTTCTATACCATGTCACATCTAAGCCAGCTCTGTTTTTCAAGAAAGAGGTTTCTAAACCAAATTCGATACTTTTAAGTCTTTCAGCAACCAGATCAGGATTTTTCTTTAATGTATTAAAGAAATAAGTTGGCTGTTCTCCAAAAGCCTGTCCTACAGTATAAACATCCGCAAGCTGGTTGGCAGCAGTATCATTTCCTACCTCAGAGTAATTGGCTCTGATCTTACCAAAGCTTAACCAGCTTTGTTTTATTAGATTCGAGAAAACTAAACTCCCTGAAACAGATGGATACCAATAAACATCATGCCCAGGTGCTAATGCAGTCGTTTGATCTCTTCTAATAGTACCTTCTAAATAGTACGTATTTTTATATCCTAAACTCGCCTGTGCAAATACCCCAATTACCTGTTTGCTTGTATCTGTAATTAAAGAAGGAAATGCAGGACCTTTTGAGTTAGAAATAGTAAATAAATTCGGAATAAGCAATCCTCCGGAAGTAGACTGCTGTATAGAATAATTTGTTTCATATCTTACATTGGTACCCACTAATCCGTTAACATTAAAGTCCTCTGTAATATCTTTTTTGTAAGTTGCTAAGAAATCAAAGTTTCTTTCTGCAAATTTAAAAAGATTTGTTGCATACCCCGAAGGCTGTTCTGTATTAATACTCTGTCCGAAAATTACAGGTACAGAACCAGCAGCTAGCCTCTCTTCTGTAGTCATTGTATAGCTATCAGTAGTTAATCTTGCTAATAAATTAATATCAGGAGTAACATCATAACTTAAGCTAAAATTACCATTGAATCTATCTCTAGTGTCATTCTGGTAATTCTGATATCTCTGAAAATAAACATTATCCCAATACTGGGGTGTCAAATTATCTGTATCTGTAATATTCCATGAAGCATTTTGTTGCTGTAGACCATACAGATGCTGTTGCTCTTTAATATCAACATTTGTAGGCCACCACTGTCTGAAATTACCCATGATATTACCATTATACCCAGTTCCATTTCTTCCGACTGTTTTTTGGGTAATGTAGTTGGCAAATAAGCTTGCTGTTAATTTATCTGATAATTTATAGGAAGCATTACCTCCAAAATTATTTTTTATCAGCTCACTGTTTGGCATGATATCAGTAGCATCCATATTACTGTAACTCAAACGGTAAGTAGCAGTTTCATTTCCTCCACTAAAAGAGATACTGTTGGTATAGTTTGTTCCTTTGTTAAAAAATGAAAGAGGTCCATTTTTAGCAGCTGTCCACGGAGTTGTTTTTCCAAAATTAGGTGATCCAGGAATAAATGCATCATATTGATACACCTGTAAATTAGGATCATATCTAGGACCATATGAGGCATCACTTGCAAATCCTGCTGCAAGCCCTCCGTTATAACTTCCCCATTCATCTTCCCCAACATATCCCTGCCCGTATTCTTTCTGATATTCCGGGAATGTTTTTTTGTCTATTGTAGAAACCGTGATGGAGCTTGAAAATTCTATCCCGATTCCCTTATTCTTTTTACTTCCTTTTTTTGTTGTAATGATAATTGCACCATTCGCTGCACGGGAGCCGTATAAAGTGGCAGCTGTTGCTCCTTTCAATACATTTATCGTCTCAATATCATTAGGGTTAATATCTGATGCCGCGTTTCCATAATCATACCCATATCTTCCTGTAGTTTGGCTTGAAGTGTTTACGTTACCGTTAATGATTGGCACTCCATCCACTACAAATAAAGGCTGGTTAGTTTGTGAAAAAGATTTAAATCCTCTTAAAACAACGTTAATAGATCCGCCGAAGTTTGTACTTTGTTTAACATCCAGACCAGCGACCTGTCCGGATAAGTTGTTTAAGAAGTTGGGCGTAGGATTTTTATTTACATCCTCACCTTTTACTTCTTGGGTAGCGTACCCTAGAGATTTTTTTTCTCTTTTGATACCTAAAGCCGTTACTACAACGCCTTCAATGTCTTGTGTTCTTACTGTATCATTCTTCGTCTGCTGGGCGTTAGCCACAGCTAGGGATGAAGATAGTACTAGGATAAGCACACCTGCTGTTATTTTCTTCATATCAAATTAATTTTGCTACTACAAATTTGTAAAACTTTCTTAAGAAGACAAAACAAAATCTTAAAAAATTGTTATTTTTATCATAGTTCTTATAAATTTATTAATTTTACAGTTTCAAATGTGTTAAATTTTATGGAATTATTAAAAAAATGGTCAAATATTTACATCGAAGCAGGATGTGATGAAGTAGGAAGAGGGTGTTTAAGTGGACCAGTTGTTGCCGCAACCGTTATTTTGGATGAAAATTTTAACCAAAATTTAGTTAATGACTCCAAAAAGTTAAGTTTTAAGACCAGAATGGGTCTTGACGAATATATTAAAAATAATGTTAAAGAATTTGCTATTGCAGAACTTCCCGCAGAATTCATAGATCAACATAATATATTGAATGCCAGCATCCATGCAATGCATCGGGCTTTAGATAAATTAACAATAAGACCAGAACTTATTTTAGTTGACGGAAATAAATTTCATCCTTATAATTACATACCACATCAATGTATCATTAAAGGAGATTCAAAAATTTTATCTATCGCTGCAGCATCTATTTTAGCAAAAAATTACAGGGATAAATTAATGATTCAACTGCATAATGAGCATCCTGAGTATGGCTGGGACACCAATTTCGGCTATGCCACTAAAAAGCATCAGGAAGCCCTGATAAAGCACGGTCCCACGAAATACCACAGGCGATCTTTCAGATTAAAATATGATTAAAATCTACAATGAGTGAATTATAAAATATGTAAAGTGCTAAAGCGTAATTTAAATTTCATCTAAATAAAAAAGAGAAGCAATATTTGCTTCTCTTTTGTGTTATAGTAAGTTATTTACTTCTTTTTCTTTTGTTGCTCAACAGTTTTTTGTTGTTCCTGAGCTTTTTCCATCATTTCTCTCATACGCTTCTGGAATTTACCTTCCGTTTTCGGCTTTTCTTTATTGGCCTGAATCTGCGCATGGATTTTCTTTTCATCCAAAATCACATATTTAATGACCAGGATAATCAAGATATTGATTGCATTTGATACAAAATAATACCAAGAAAGACCAGATGCTGAAGTATTCAGGAAGAATAAGAATGTCACAGGGAAAATATACATTAACACTTTCATGTTTGGCATTCCTTCCTGTTGAGGCTGTTGCATATTTCCTGAGGTCATGATCGTATAAATTAAGATCACAATCGTACACGCAAGCGCGAAGACACTTAAATGATCTCCTAAGAAAGGAACTTTAAATGGTAATTTAATCAAATCATCATAAGCCGTTAAATCTTTTGCAAACCAGAAACCTTTACCTCTCAAATCAATAAAGTTCGGGAAGAAACGGAACAACGCATAGAAAATCGGGATCTGCACCAACGCCGGAAGACATCCCGCCATTTGATTTACGCCCGCCTTTCGGTAGATTTCCATGGTAGCCTGTTGCTTTTTCATTGGATCTGCATCCTTTAATTTAGCGTTTGCTTCATCAATTTCAGGACGAATTACTCTCATCATCGCACTCAATTTATGCTGCTTGTACATAATCGGTGATAAGATCAATTTAACGATAATTGTCATTAGGAAAATTACCCAACCAGCTGTTAATCCCCATCCTGCAATGATATTGTACATCGGCATGAAGAAATAACGATTCATTCCTCCGATGAAAGCCCAGCCTAAAGGCAGAATTTCGTCAAAGTTTTTATCGTAAGATTTTAATAATTTCAAATCTAAAGGCATGAAGTACCAAGTAAAATCCTGATTTAATTCACTTCCCTGCATTTGAACAAAACCTTCAAAATTAAGTTTCTTCAAATATTCGCCTTCTTCTACACTTTCCTGATTTCCTTTGCTTTGTGTAAATCCTGTCTTAGATTCAATCACAGAAGAGAAAAACTGCTGTTTTACACCGATCCAGTTAAGCGTTTCTTTTTCTTCTTCCATTGTAGTTCTTCCGTCATAATCATATTTCTTATAATTATCGAAAGCATAAGAAAATTCTGAGTGAGACTGCTCCTGAGCTCTACCCTTTTCTAAGTTTCTTACATTATAATTCCATATGAAATCTGCTTTGTTATCGGAAGTAACTTTTGCTAAACCTTGCGTTCTTACCTTAAAATCTAATGTATATTTATCCAATAAAGTATAAATAAACTGGATAACGGCTCCATTATAATTGGCCGTCATTGTTGCAGCGTTTCCATTAACAGTTGGAGAGAAAACCAAATCTTTAGTATTGATAATCTTTCCGGTTTTATCTTTAAACTGGAAACCGTAATTTGAATTATTTTTAGTGATCAGATAAAGCGGAAGATCTGCCTTATCCGATTTATGGTCGTATGCTTTGTATTCTGCAAGTTCCACTTTAGAAACCTGCCCTCCTAAACTTGAGAACTCAATTTTCAATTCTTTGTTTGCCAAATTTGCAGTCTGAATTGCATTAGGAGTTACATTTGGATTGATATTGCTTGCCTGAGTTTGTTTTACAGCATTTTTTACCTGTTCAGTCTTTTGTTGCTGAGCTTTTACCTCTTCTTCCTTCGATTGCTTGTTTTGAAAATAAAACATGAAACCAAAAAGAACCAAACATAAAACCGCAAAACTAATCATTTGACTTTTATCGAGTCCGTTGTTCTGTTGCATTTTATTTTAATTAAAATTTTTTACCTATTTATATATAGAACAATATTCTATATTTCGAGTCGACAAAAATACTGTTTTTTTATCAAAACTCTATGCTATAATATATTACTATATAATAAACTCAGGCTGATAAAAGTCAACCTGAGTTTATTATATGACGTTTGTAACTAAATAATTACTTTATTTCTTCTCACAAGCCTTAATAAAAGCTCTGAACAAAGGATGCGGTGTTGCCACTGTGCTCTTATACTCAGGGTGATACTGTACCCCAACATAGAACGGGTGATCAGGCATTTCTAATGCTTCAACCAATCCTGTTTCCGGGTTTGTACCTGTAGCAAGGAAACCGTTTTTCTCGAACTCGTGTAAATAATCACTGTTGAATTCATATCTGTGACGGTGTCTTTCTGAAATATTTTTACTTCCATAGATATCAGATAATTTAGAACCGTTTTTTACAGAACATTTCCAGGCTCCAAGACGCATTGTACCTCCTTTATCCACAACATTTTTCTGTTCTTCCATAATTGAAATAACAGGATCCGGTGTAGAAGTATCAAATTCCATTGAGTTTGCTTTTGAATGTCCCAGAACGTTTCTTGCAAATTCGATGGTCATAATCTGCATTCCTAAACAAATTCCCAACATTGGAATTTTATTTTCTCTTGCATATTGAGCGGTAAGCACTTTCCCTTCAATTCCTCTGTCGCCAAAACCTGGAGCAACAAGGATTCCGTCTACGCCTTTTAAAGTATCTTTAATATTTTCAGCAGTAATTTCTCCACTGTAAACCCATCTGATCTTCACTTCAGTTTCAACATCTGCACCTGCATGCTTGAAAGCTTCAGCAATTGAAATATATGAATCCTGAAGAGAAACATATTTCCCGACTAAAGCAACTTCAATTGTTTTCTTAGGATTTTGGAATTTTTTAAGGAAACTCTTCCAGTCTTTAAGATCGGCTTCTTTATCACTTTTAAGATCTAATTCTTTTAAAATTACATCATCAAAGTTTTGTTTTTGAAGATACATAGGAACTTCATAGATTGTTTCCAAATCTTTACATTCAATAACGTTATCTAAAGGCACGTTACAGAATTGAGCCAGTTTTGCTCTCTGATCTTTTGGAATTTTATGTTCCGTTCTGCAAACCAAAACGTCAGCCATAATTCCGCTTTCCATCAATTGACGAACGGAGTGCTGGGAAGGTTTTGTTTTTAATTCTCCACTTGAAGCCAAATACGGCAATAAAGTCAGGTGAATTACCATAGAATTTTTCTCACCTAATTCCCATTTCAACTGGCGAACAGTTTCGATGTAAGGCAAAGATTCAATATCTCCAACAGTACCCCCGATCTCAGTAATGATAATATCGTAGTTCTGTTTTGATAAAATTTTAATTCTGCGTTTGATTTCGTTCGTAATATGAGGAATTACCTGAACTGTTTTTCCAAGGAAATCTCCTTTTCTTTCTTTTTCGATTACAGTCTGGTAGATTTTTCCTGTCGTAACGTTGTTATTTTGGGAAGTTGGAGCATCCAAATAACGCTCATAGTGACCTAAATCCAGATCCGTCTCCGCACCATCTTCGGTTACATAGCATTCTCCGTGTTCATAAGGATTCAGTGTTCCTGGGTCGATATTGATATAAGGATCTAATTTTTGGATCGTTACATTAAAGCCGCGTGATTTTAGTAGAAGTCCCAGAGAAGCAGAAACGATTCCTTTCCCCAAAGATGAAGTTACACCTCCTGTCACAAAGATGTACTTTGTATTCTTTTTACTCATTAGATTAGGTTTGTGCAAAGTTAGGGGAAAAA
>Ga0157375_10000240_pt1 | contig 50436 bp, 45 predicted proteins | sample M35metaG_FD_115311 | JGI IMG/M metagenome (GOLD analysis project Ga0157375, IMG submission 115311) | Miscanthus rhizosphere microbial communities from Kellogg Biological Station, Michigan, USA - M3-5 metaG | ecosystem: Host-associated > Plants > Roots > Rhizosphere > Soil | place: USA: Michigan...
CCTTTAGGGGTGACGGCAAACCCGAACCCGAATAATCCCGCGCCAGCCGCGAATGCTCCGCCTCCGGGCGTGGTGGCCCCCGGTCAATTGCCGCCCGCCATAGGCGGGATAAATCCGCTGACTCAGCCTGTAGGCGCACCCACTGTTGGCGCAGCCGCTCCGGCGGTAGGCTTTCCGCTGGCGACGCCTACCCCACAACAGCCCACTGGTCCGGGAACTGTGGGTGGTGCGACGCCTAACGGCGCGACGCCTGGAGTGGTTGCGACGCCCGGCCAGATCCCGAGGTGACGAAGGACGTCGCCGTTAACCGTCAGGCCTTTCATAACTATGAGATTCTTGAAAGGCTTGAGGCGGGGATCGTTCTCACCGGAACCGAGATCAAATCCGCTCGGGACGGACACGTGAATCTTAAAGATGCGTACGGCCTGGTCAAGAGCGGTGAAGTCTGGCTCCTGAACTGCCACATCAGTCCATATTCCCACGGGAACTTTGCTAATCACGATCCGCTCCGCACCCGCAAACTTCTGCTGAACCGCAGCGAGATTCGCAAGTTGATCGGGAGAACGACTGAAAAGGGACTCACCCTGGTACCGTTACGCCTCTATCTGAAGAGCGGACGGCTAAAATGTGAACTCGCCCTAGGCAGAGGGCGCAAGCTTCATGACAAGAGAGAAGTCTCTCGTATGAAGACCCTCGATAAGGAAGCACGCCAGGCTGTGAGCCAAAGGAAGTAGGGGAGTAGCTCTATGCCGGAGGACCTTCCGATCTATTCCGAAACACCCCTTCGCACGGGATTGCAATTCGCCGAACTGGAGCGTTTGAAGGGAGGCGATATCTCCGTCGTTTTTCCGCGCGTGGACGCCTCGCTCTCCGCATTCGAAGGAGCGACCGGAGTGGCCGCTGCACGCGAAAGCCTGACCACTGTGAGCAAGGATAGCCTTCTACGTATCCACGCGCTGCTTTTTCGAGATCGCCCCGAAGCGGGACGCTGGAGACTTACCCCTTTGAAACCTCTCTATCGCGGCCAGGACTGCGCACCGCCGGAATTCATCGAACGTTCCGTGGAGAATCTCATGACCTGGCTTACCGCTGAGAGCTTCACCCAGATTCACCCGATCGAGCAGTGCGCGCTGGTGATGACGCGCATCATTGACGTCTGGCCGTTTGAATTTGGAAATATGACGGTTGCCGTCGTCTTTGGCAATCTTCCCCTTCGCACTGCCGGTCTCACGCCATTCTTTGTGTTGCCCGAGCATCGCGCCGAGTTTGAAAAGGCCGTGGGCCATGCGATGACCATTGACATGCAGCCCTTGATCAATGCGATTTATCGGACTGTTAGGAAGGAGATGGAAGCGCTTGCAAAACGATGAACGCTACTCGCGGCAGATCCGTTTTGCGCCGATCGGTGCAGAAGGGCAGGGCCGGATCTCGGCGTCGCGTGTAGCTGTGATTGGTGCGGGCGCTTTGGGAACCGTCGCGGCAGAACTTCTCGCGCGAGCCGGCGTGGCCTACCTGCGCCTTGTCGACAGAGACTTTGTTGAGTCCTCGAATCTGCAGCGACAATCGCTGTACGACGAAGAAGATGTCCGGCAAAATCTTCCCAAGGCCGAAGCGGCGGCAGCGAAACTTCGCCGGATTAACTCCGGAGTCCAAATTGAATCCTTTGTCGACGATGTGAATCCCTCGAACGTCGAGGACTATACGCATAATGTCGATATCGTGCTCGATGCCCTGGACAATTTTGAGACTCGCTTCGTTCTCAATGACGCCTGCGCTAAACAATCCGTACCGTGGATCTATGCGGCCGCCGTCGGGAGCTATGGCCTCGTGATGCCGATCATGCCGGGTAAGTCGCCCTGCCTACGATGTATGCTCGGGAGCCTTCCAGCGCCAGGAACATCGCCGACCTGCGACACGGCTGGAGTGATCGGCTCGATCACTCACATTATCGCGTCGATCCAGGTTGCGGAGGCATTAAAGCTGATCTGCCGTTCAATGGAGCCCTCCTCGTTCCGGCTGACAACCTACGATGTATGGACCCATAACTTTAGGAGCATGGAATTGGGAACCGAAACTATGGCGACATGCCCCGTGTGTTCCGAAGGCCGTTTCGAATACCTCAATGGAACGCCGCTGCGCACTGTTACTCTATGCGGCCGCAACGCCGTCCAGCTTATCCCTTCCGTTAAGACAGACTTGAATTTCGACCAGGTGGCGAAATCGATCCCGGTAAAAGGCGAGGTCCAGTTCAACGACTTCCTCTTGCGATGTTTCGCCCCTCCCTATGAAGTCACAGTCTTTCGAGATGGCCGCGCCATCATTCGCGGAACCGAGGACCCGGCCCTCGCGCGATCTGTCTACTCAAAGCTCATCGGAGCGTGACGTCGGCGCACTAACGCTTTACTTGCAACAATCCTGATTTTTTTTCGTGTTATGTTCTTCCGTTACCTGTGATGAAGAAGAACCCGGTGCGCGTCGCGCTCATACAAGCATCTGTCTCGACCGATCTCGAAGCGAACCTCAAGAAGACCATTCGCAGGATTCGCGACGCGGCGCGCAAGGCCGCGCGAGTGATCTGCCTGCAGGAACTCTTTCGTACTCGTTACTTTCCTGTCGACGAGAAAATCGATGCATCGCATTTCGCTGAAACAGTTCCCGGAGAGTCCACGAAAGTTCTTTCAGCGCTGGCGAAGGAACTCGAACTCGTTATCATTGTGCCCATCTTCGAGGCCTCGGCCGACGGACGCTACTTCAATACTGCAGCCGTCATCGACGCGGACGGCACGATTCTCGGGATCTACCGCAAGCTTCATATCCCGCACGATCCCTTCTTCTACGAGAAGAGCTACTTCGAAGAGGGAGATCTCGGGTACAAAGTTTTTCAGACTCGATATCTGCGCCTTGCCGTCCTCATCTGTTATGACCAATGGTTTCCTGAGGCGGCGCGGGCGGCTGCGCTCACCGGCGCCGAGGCTGTCTTCTACCCCACAGCAATCGGCTACCTCAGGAATGACCCGCTGCCTTACACGGATTGGCTCAACGCCTGGATTACGATTCAGCGAGGCCATGCCATCGCGAATGCCGTTCATGTTGCGGCCGTAAACCGCGTCGGCACGGAAGGTGAAGTTACTTTCTGGGGCAATTCATTTATCTGTAACGCATTTGGAAAGTTTCTGAAGAAGGCAGGCACCCGGGAGCAGATTCTCGTCGCTGACCTGGATATCAGTCAGAACGCACGCATCCGGGAAGGCTGGCGGTTCAGCAAGAATCGACGCCCGGACACATATTCGTCTCTTATCGAACCTGTCCGCCCTGACCTGCCTGCTCGCGATGGGTACCGGATGCCCGCGGAATGGGAAGAGCACGACGCGATGTGGCTGGCATGGCCTGAGGATCGCATCACATTCCCCAAAAACATCGATCGTGTTCGGAAGCGATTCGTCGAGATCATGGCTCAACTCGCACCCGGCGAGGAAGTGCATCTCGCTGTCCGGGACAGCGGTAGCCGGTCTCGCGTGCGGGAACTTCTCAAGAAGGCCGACGTGCACCCCGGTCGGGTGCATTTTCATGTCTGGGACTATGCGGATGTCTGGTTTCGCGACTACGGGCCAACCTTTGTTGTCAATCGCGACCTGCAAAAAATTGCGATTGTTCAGTGGCGGTTCAATGCATGGGGAGGAAAATATCCCTCACTTCTGAAAGACGGCAACGTTCCCTATTTCATGAGCGAAAGGCTGGGCGTCGGACTCTTCATGCCTGGAATCATTCTCGAGGGCGGAGCAATCGACGTGAACGGCCGCGGCACTGTCCTGACCACGGAGCAATGCCTGTTGAATCCGAACAGGAATCCTGGTCTTCTCAAGCACGACATGGAAAGCTATCTCGCGGATTTTCTCGGCGCGCGGCATGTAATCTGGCTCAAGTGCGGTCTTGCCGGCGATCACACCGATGGCCACATTGACAACCTCGCTCGATTTGTTGATCCGACTACGGTTGTGTGCGCATTCGAAAAGGATACGGGTGACGAGAACTACTCTACCCTGAAACAGAACTATGACGCGTTAAAGCAGTCGGTGGATCAGAACGGACAGCTGTTACACGTTATCAGACTCCCGATGCCTCCCGCTATTCACGCCACCATCGAGGGCAAGAAGCAACGGGTGGCTGCGAGCTACACAAATTTTCTTATCGCGAATCAGGTGGTGCTGGTTCCCACTTTTGGTCATCCGAATGACCAAAAGGCACAGGCGATTTTACGGGAATTCTTTCCGGACCGGGCCGTTGTGGGGATCGACTGCTCGGAGATCATTTATGGTGGGGGGACTCTCCATTGTATTTCTCAACAACAGCCCTCCACCTGAGAGCCATTTTCGGCTAAGCTAGAGCGTTTCTATGGCCAAAATCGAAGACGCAGTGTGGACGACTGAAGATTCCGAAAACCTGTACCGAGTGAAGTTGTGGGGCGATAACTACTTCGCTGTTAATGACGAAGGAAACCTCAGCGTTCGTCCCATTCTCGGCGATCCGATCAGCATCGACCTCTTCAAGGTCGTTCAGGACCTGAAGTCTCAACGCATCGAGTTCCCATTGCTCATCAGATTTCAGGATCTTCTCCGATCCCGGGTGACGGAACTCAACAACGCGTTCAAAAAAGCAATCGAGGAATCGGGCTATCAGAACGCCTACGTCAGCGTATATCCCATCAAGGTAAATCAGCTTCACGAAGTCGTTCAGGAGATTCTCGAAGCAGGACGACCTTTCGGCTTCGGCCTTGAATGCGGGTCCAAGGCGGAACTGGTTGCCGCGCTGCCGCATCTCGAGGATGACCGTACACTGCTGATCTGCAACGGCTATAAAGACGCCGTGATGATTCGTCTTTTGCTGACGGGCCAACAACTCGGAAAGAATGTGATCCCGATTCTAGAAAAGTACTCCGAAATCCGTCCGTTGATCGCACACTCGAAAGAACTCGGGATCTGTCCCAGCTTCGGCGTGCGCGTGAAGGTTTCTGCGACGGGTTCGGGAAAGTGGGCGGCATCCGGCGGCGACGCGTCGAAGTTCGGCATATCCATCCAGGAACTGGTGAAACTGCTGGAAGAGGTTGCCGCTGCCGGAATGATCTCCGGATTCAAGCTACTTCACTTTCACCTCGGCAGCCAGATTCTGGACATTCAGAATCTGAAGCAGGCCGTGAAGGAAATCGCGCGTGTCTACGCGAGGTTGCGGCACCGCGGAGTGGATATCCAGTACATCAATGTCGGCGGCGGTCTGGGAGTGAATTATGAAGCCGGCGAAGTGACCGCGCCTCACGGCATCAACTACACGCTGGAGGAATACACGAACGCGGTGGTGTATTCGGTGAAGGAAATCTGCGACGCAGAAAAGGTCCCGCACCCCATTCTGGTGTCTGAAAATGGACGTGCGCTGACCGCGCATCACTCCGTGCTTATCGTCGAGGCCATTGCCGCCCATACGCGGGACACTCATGAGGAGTTTCCCACGATTGAGGAAGAAGAGAGTCCGCCCGTCAAGGAACTGGCCAGGCTTCTCGCTTCGGTTGGAGACAAGGCGCGAAGGCGATCCGTTGCATTTCTGCTCGAAGTGTTTCACGACGCCGTTGAAAAACGGCAGGAAGTCAGTCTGCTGTTCGAACTCGGATATCTGACTCTCGAACAGAAAGCACTGGCCGAAAGGCTTTATTGGTCCACGTGCACGGCAATCAACCGTGTATTGCAAAAGCGTAATTCGGAGGCCTTGCCGAAGGACCTCGTCGAGATGCGGGAACAGCTGACGGACCAGTATTTGTGTGACTTCTCGGTGTTCCAGTCGATCCTGGACTATTGGGCGATCGGGCAGTTGTTCCCAATCATGCCTGTTCACCGTTTGAAGGAACAGCCTACCCGCCTCGCTACACTCGTTGATCTGACCTGCGACTCAGACGGGAAAGTGGACCGATTTGTTTCTCCGCTGGGGACAAAGAGCGGGCTCGAACTGCACAAACTCAACGAAGGCGAACCCTACTACATCGGGTTCTTCCTTATGGGCGCCTATCAGGACATCCTCGGCGACATTCACAATCTTTTCGGCCGCGTTACCGAGGTTCATGTTTACGCCGACGATGACGAGCCGGACGGCTATTTCGTGGAGAAGGTCATCAAGGGCACTACTGTCCAGGAGATTCTTGCGTTTGTGCAGTACTTCCCCAACGATCTCCAACGACGCATGGAGCAGCTCATTCAGCAGAAGGTAAAAGACGGGTTGATCAGGCCGAAGGTAGGCGTACAGCTGCTCGAGCAATACAGCAAGGCATTTCACGAATACACGTATCTGGACATGCGATCGAATCCGGGTTCGACCGGTTGATCTCGTCCAATCGATTTTGACGAGTAATTAAAACAGCAATCCTGGAGAAGAGAATGGCAAGACGAAAGGTTTCGATTATAGGCGCGGGCAACGTCGGGGCGACTGCTGCTCAGCGTATTGTGGACAAGCAACTCGCGGATGTTGTTCTGGTGGATATCGTACCCGGTGTCCCGCAGGGCAAAGCGCTGGATCTGGCGGAATCCGGGCCGATCGAGGGTTACGATTCTCAGATCACCGGCACTAACGAGTACAAGGAAACGGCGAATTCGGACATCGTTGTAATCACGGCGGGAATTCCGAGAAAGCCGGGAATGAGCCGTGATGACCTGCTTCGGACGAACTACGACATCGTCAAAGGTGTCACCGAACAGGTCGTGAAGAACTCTCCGAACACCATCCTTATCGTGGTCAGCAATCCGCTGGATGCGATGGTCCAGACGGCCTATCGCGTTAGCAAATTCCCCAAGGGACGCGTCATCGGCATGGCGGGAGTACTGGACTCCGCGAGGTTCCGCACATTTATCAGCATGGAGTTGAAAGTTTCCGTGGACAACGTTCACGCCTTTGTTCTCGGAGGACATGGCGACACGATGGTTCCGCTGCCGCGATATGCCACGGTTTCGGGAATTCCTATAACCGAGCTGCTGCCCAAGGAGACTATCGATCAGATGGCGGATCGAGCTCGCAACGGGGGCGCTGAAATCGTGAAGCTTCTCAATACAAGCGCCTGGTACGCGCCCTCTTCTTCGATCGTGGAAATGGTCGATGTCATTCTGAACGACAGGAAGAAGATTCTGCCTTGCGCAGCCTTTCTGGAAGGCGAGTACGGCATCAATGGACTTTACGTCGGTGTGCCGGTCAAGCTGGGCGGCAATGGGATCGAAAAGGTTATCGAAATCTCGCTTACTAATGAAGAGCGTAGCGCATTACACAAGTCTGCGGCTGCGGTAAAGGAACTGACCGATATTATCGGGGTGTAGGGGATTCGGGTTCAGAGTCGAGGGGAGCTTTGTGATGGATTAATTGTGAATTGATTCACAATTAATCCATCACAAAGCCCCCCTTGAGTCTCATCCCTACTGCACGAGGTTCGAGATCTCCGACAAGGCTCTGTCGTTAATCCTTATCGAACCATCCGTGGTCATCTTCTTCTGTACTTCATCGATATACGCGGTGAAATATCGCTCCTTTTTGGCCGGCAGTATCGTCTGCCGCAGATCCGGCAGCGCCTTCTTCATTTCTTCGGGATTGACCTCGTCGCGGCTCTTGACTGCATAGACGAGCGTTTTCCCGGAGAATGTTGCGGGTAATGCTGCCTTTCCGACCGGCATGCTGAACATCTCCTGGTCACGTTCCGCGAGCGATCCATATTCGGGCAGAGAACCGCCGCGGGTCAGCTTCATGCTGGTCTTGATTTCGGCGCCGCCAGCGACCTGAGCAAGCGCGGCGAGGTCGGTCTTGCCGGCCTCCACCTGTTGCCGGATTTTGCTTGTCGCGTCTGTCACCATCTCCCGCGCCTTCTCGGCCTTTGCGTCGGCCAGGACTTTTGCTCGCGCTTCCGCGAAGGAGGCAGGATGTCCGGCTTCGATCTGAACGAGCTGTGGTACGGCATATCCGTTCTGCACTTCGATCGCAGTGCCAATCTGATCCTGGGACAGAGAAAAAACCTTCGCCAAATACGCGGCCGAAGTTTTGGCCAGTTCCGGAATGGTCGCGCTTTGCTCGATGAGGTCCGTCTCCCTTACCGTGGCGCCGTTTTTTGCCGCGACGGCATTGAGGTCCTTGTTTGTGACCGCATCCAGAGCGATCTGTTCGGCAATTCCCTTGGCCTTTTCGCCCGCCCTTTCGAAGAGGAGGCGCGGACGGATCGCTTCCTTAATTTCGTCAAATGATCGAAGGCGCGAATCCTGTCTCGAATTCACCTTGATAATGTGAAAACCGAATTGAGTCGTCACCAGATCGCTGATAGCGCCCGGGCCAAGCGTGAAGGCGACCTGTTCGAACTCGGGAACCATACGACCGCGGCCGAACGTTCCCAGATTTCCTCCCTCTTTAGCCGACGCATCCTCCGAAAACTCCTTTGCCAGCTTTGAGAAATCCTCTCCCTTTTTGGCGCGGTTGAGGACATCGGTCGCTTTCTTCCGAATCGCTTCGATTTGCTCGGGAGTCTTGCCGTCGGTTTTGAAGAGGATGTGCTGAGCCGTCACTTCTTCCGGAAGCCGGTATTCTTCGGAGTGTTCGCCGTAAAAGTTGCGAAGTTCGTCATCATCTACTTTGAGTTCGGTGCGAATCTTCACCGTGTCCACGAACGCGTATTTTGATTTCCGCTTTTCCGGAACGTTGTACCGGACCTTATTTTTGTCAAAGTAGGTTTGCAGGTCCTGGTCGCTGGGAGTGGCAACCTTGGTTTCCATCTTTGCCGGATCCAGGACGAAGTAGGTGAGTGTGACCTTCTCGTTCCTGTTCCGGTATTCGTCCTCGACTTCCTTGTCGCTCACCGTTACACCCGCAGTTACGAAGCTCTGAACCTTGCCGACCAGCAATTCGTCCCGGACGACGGACTCAAAGCGTTCCATCGTCAGGTCGTTTGCCTGAAGCAGGGCCTGGTAGCGGTCGCGACCGATGAAGCTTCCCCCGGCCTGAAAGCTGGGATTGGTCATGATGCGGTTCGCCAATTCTTCTTCTGTTACGTCGAACCCCAGCCGTTTGGCTTCCGCCAGCTTGATCTTTTGCTCGACGAGGGCATTCAATACCTGCCGGTCAAAACCGAACGCCTTAAGAATTTCCGGTGACAATTCCTGTCTTTGTTGCATGCTCCGCAAGTAGTTACGGTAGGAGGTTTCGAACTCCGTTGCGGATACAGTTTCATTGCCGACCCGGGCGACATCACTCGACCTCGATGCTGACAGACGGTTCCCATCGCCGACGCCAGGTATGAAGCTGATCACCATACCGCCACCCAAAACGACAATCACGAGCACCAGCACCCATTTCAACTTCGAGCGCTGTCTCCGCATGAAATCCAACATGGAACCAATCCTCCTCAGGCCCGCTGACACATGTCCGGGCTCAAACCAAATAACGCCGTATCGTAACAGAAAAACGATTTGTTGGACGCTACGTGTGTCTTTTCCGTATCATCGACTTTTTTTGTCAATTGTTTCAGCAAGGAGTCTCAGCAATTCATGAATCTCAGCCGCCTGTTTAGCCTCTTCTCCAGCGATCTCGCCATTGATCTCGGAACCGCCAATACCCTCGTGTACGCCAAAGGCCGGGGGATCGTCGTCAACGAGCCATCGATTGTGGCCATTAACAAAATCACCAACCAGGTAGAAGCCGTCGGTAAAGAGGCTAAGGACATGCTTGGCAGGACTCCTGGAAACATCGTCGCGATTCGCCCGATGAAGGATGGAGTTATCGCCGATTTCACGGTTACGGAGAAGATGCTGACCGATCTGATCCGCAAGGCTCATAGCCGTAAGGTCCTGGTTCATCCTCGCATTGTCATCGGGGTTCCTTCCGGTATTACCCAGGTCGAGAAACGTGCCGTGCAGGACTCTGCTTATCGCGCCAAGGCCAGCGAGACCTTCCTCGTTGAACAGGCGATGGCCGCGGCGATCGGCGCCGGCCTACCGGTCACCGAACCGTCGGGCAACATGATCGTCGACATCGGCGGGGGAACGACCGAAATCGCTGTCATCTCTCTTTCAGGCATTGTCCATGCACGATCTGAAAAGGTGGCGGGGAATGAGATGGACGAGGCGATTACGCAATATATCAAGCGAAAGTACAATCTTCTGATAGGCGAACGCACCTCCGAGCAGGTGAAGATCGAAGTCGGCTCTGCCTTTCCGCTCGAACAGCCACGAACGATGGAGATCAAAGGCCGCGACCTTATGGAAGGCGTTCCCAAAAGCGTCATCATCTCCGATGAAGAAATTCGGGAAGCCCTCGACGAGTGCATCAACATCATCATCAATGCGATTCGCGTGGTTCTCGAACGGACTCCACCCGAACTCTCCGCCGATATCGCTGATCGCGGTATCGTTCTTGCAGGCGGGGGAGCGCTTATCAAGAATCTGGATAAACGCATCCGTGACGAAACGGGGTTACCCGTGACACTCGCCGAGAATCCGCTCTCGTGTGTGGTGCTTGGAACCGGCAAGATGCTTACTGACTTCAATTTGCTGAGAAAGATTTCCGTTAACTAAACTGGCTTCATGGTTTCCATTGCGAAAAGACCGGGCTGGATCGCCCTCGTGAGCGTTCTGGTCTTTAACCTTTTGCTTCTTTCGCTTCAGACGAATCAGCGCGGCAGCCCTGGAGTCATGCGGAAATGGCTCCTGAACATTATGGTTCCCGCGGAGAAGCTCGTTGACACCGGGATTCGAGGGATTTGGAGCGTCTGGGACGGGTACTTCGCACTTATTGGCGTTCGCAGTGAAAACGACAAGCTGCATACCGAAAATGATCAGCTGCGCATGCAAATTCAGGGACAGGACGAAGAGATCCGTGAGGCGGCTCGACTTCGGTCTTTCCTGGGAATGGCGGACGCCGGTATTGGAAAAACAGTGGCGGCCCGCGTCATTGGGCGAAACCCCACTCGTTTCTTGCAAACAGTGACGATTGATCGCGGTCAATCGGACGGAGTTAAGACCAACGATTCCGTCATCACGCCAGACGGCGTGGTGGGCCGCGTTCTCAGTGTTGCGAGCGGTTCCGCCGTCGTTCAGTTGATTACAGACGCCCAGAGCGAAATCGCCGGCGTGTTCCAGGAGTCGCGCGTCCAGGCTTTATTCAGGGGAACCGGAGGCCGAGAATTGGAACTGAGCTACATCGACGATGATTACGGCATTGAAGTGGGTGCAGAGGTGATCACGTCGGGCCTGGATCAGATCCATCCCAAGGGAGTGCCTCTTGCGACTATAAGTTCTGTCGGGGAAAAGAAAGAGCACTTCAAAGTCATGTTTGCTCGTCCCCGAGTCGACCTTTCCCGTCTTGAGAACGTTCTTGTCGTTATCGAACACGCTCGACCGAAAGGGGATGCTCCCGAACCCCAAAATCACCCCGAGCCGAACCCGGCTTCGCCTGCGGTACACACCTCTCCCCGTACGGACGGATGAACCGCGGTCGAAAGCTCGGCAATATCGCAATGACGGTGTTTACAGTCATTGCCATTGTTGTAGTCGAGGGAATCCTCAAGTATCGCCTTGGGATCTTCTTTAAACCGTTTGACTTAGCCCTGATCTATTGCGTTTATTACGGATTCAATTTCAGCAAGCCTGTCTCGTCCGTTTTCCTGGGGGCTGGACTTGGCCTGCTCCAGGACAGCCTTTCCGGCGCACCCCTCGGTACGAATGGATTCAGCAAGGCTCTGATCTGTTTCGCCGCAGCCTCCACCAGCTTGAAATTCAATGTAGATCAGCCCATTACCCGCATTTTTGCGCTATTTTTGTTTACCCTTGCGGATGGTCTCCTCGTTAGTATCCTTGAGCTGACCATGGGCACAGGCGGGTTAACCGTTTCAAGCGGGCGGCTGATGGACCTGGTTCTGGCCGGGGTGTTTAATACACTTTTGGGACTCATGATATTCGGATTCCGTGACAGGTACAGGCATGCGACGTGAAGAACTAACCGTACTGCGTTCGCGCGTGAACGTGGGTGTATACATCGTCGCTGCAGCCCTGGTTTTTCTTGTCGGCGGATTCTGGCATTTTCAAATCGCTCAATCGGGACGTTTCGTCGAACTCGCCGACAAGAATCGCTTCAAGCAAATCCAGATCATCGCGCAACGTGGAAGAATTCTCGATCGCGAAAACCGCGTTCTCGTAGACAATCGTCCTTCCTACAACGTGGTGTACGTGCGCGAAGGCGCCCATCATTCTCTGGAGGAGCTTGCGGCTGTTCTCGGGCCCGGCCTCGGGATGACCCTCGAGGATATGAAGGAGCGTGTCGAGAAGAGTAAGAATGAGCCCAAGTTCCGGCCGATCATCCTGAAGGAAGACGTCGACGTCGCTGACATTGCGTTCATAAATGCGCGCAAACTGGAGCTTCGCGATGAAGTTTTCGTGGAATACCAGCCTCGCCGAAAGTACCTCGAAGGGGACCTCGCCGTGCACGCTATCGGCTATACGGGTGAGATAACGCCTGACGAGCTGAAGAACCGGGATCCCAAGATTTACAAAGCTGGAGATCAAATCGGAAAGTTCGGCCTCGAGCAGCGTTATGACTCCGTACTGCGAGGAAGGGATGGTTATCGACTCGTGATTGTGGATAACCGTCAGAGGGAAGTGGAACAGTTTGGCCGCGAGGATCCTGTCGGCGGCAATGATCTGCGCACAACGATCGATCTCGATCTGCAACGCGCAGCCGAAGCCGCTTTGGGCGATCAGGTTGGAGCTGCTGTTGCACTCGATCCCTCGACCGGGGAAGTTCTCGTCATGGCGAGCAAGCCAGGATTTGATCCGAATTTATTCGCAACGAGAATTTCTGCGTCGGCCTATCAGGAGCTGAACCGCGATCCTCGAAAGGTCTTTCGAAATCGTGTCATTCAGGATCACTATGCACCGGGATCGGTGTTCAAGGTCTTCATGGCTGCGGCGGGGCTTGAGGCCGGGGTACTGGATCCATTGGACCACGTGAACTGTACGGGAAGTGTGACGATCGATGGGGTGACCAAGGCATGCTGGAAAGCCGGAGGACATGGATCGGTGGGGCTCTACGAGGCGCTCGTCAACTCCTGCAATGTCTTCTTCTACAATGTCGGGAAGAAACTGGACATCAACAGAATTGCGCATTATGCGATGGAAATGGGGCTTGGCCGAAAGACAAATATCGACCTTTATGGTGAAGATGCTGGTCTAATCCCCACCCCCGAGTGGAAGGCATCCGCGTACCGCACCAGAAACAAAGCCGACCAGAAATGGTACGGTAGTGAGACTCTAGACGTGTCCATTGGCCAGGGCGCTGTGTCACTGACAGTTCTGCAGGCGGCGTGGGCAATGGGAGGGCTCGCCTCGGGCGGGCGCCTCGTTCAACCGCACCTCGTGGACCCACAAACTCTCGCCAAGGATGGTTTCGTCGGCGAGAAGCTGGAGACTGCGCAGTATGCGATTCGCGCCTCCACTGTGGATGTCGTCAGCCGCGGGATGTGGGGCGTTGTTAATGAAGGCGGAACGGGAACGCGCGCAAGCGTTGATGGATTTGACGTTGCCGGCAAGACGGGAACTGCCCAGGTTGTCGGAAAGAAGTCTTATGGCAAAGATGAGGAGTTCGAAGACAACGCGTGGTTCGTCGGCTTTGCCCCTTACCGGAATCCTGAAATCGTTGTTGCCGCATTCGTCGAACATGGTGGCCACGGCGGGACTGCAGCTGCCCCGGTAGCCCATGCCATTTTCGATACATACTATCGGAAGAAAACCGGCCAGTTTGGAACTCAGAGCAGCGGCCCTATCGCTCAAGTGAAGCCCTGAAATGCCCGTTAATTTCGAAGATCGCAGGATTGGAAAAGACTTTGATTGGGCTCTCTTCGCCGCCGCGCTGGCGCTTGCTCTGATCGGCCTTACGGAGATCTATAGCGCGACCATGAGCCTTCCGGGTGATGTCGCGTTCATGAAGCAGGCGATTTTCATCGGCGCGGGCATCGCATTGATGTTTGTGGTGGCTTCCGTCGACTACCACTCCATCTCCGAACACATCCCATGGCTGTACCTCGGGAGCCTGGCTGTCCTTATTTATACACCGCTGGCGGCGCGCCGGATCGCGGGCGCGAAAAGCTGGATTGATCTGGGCCCTGTTAGCGTCCAGCCCTCAGAGATCATCAAGATGGTCATTGTTGTTGCCATGGCGCGGTACCTGTCAGACCTTCACATGAAGGGTTATCTCAGCTTTAATCAGATTCTCAAGGCGGCCATGATCTGCGCTGTTCCGATGGGTTTGATTCTTTTGCAACCCGACATGGGAACCGCGTTGTCCTATTTGCCAATACTTGGCGTCGGGTTGCTTGTTCGTGGATTGCGGCCAGCCGTCATCGTTTCCGTAGTTCTTATCGTCGTCCTAATCGTTCCAGTTTCTGCGTTTGTTCTGGGTGATTATCTGAAGGCCCATCAAAAGGAGCGGCTTCTGACATTCATCGATCCATCGCGCGATCCGCAGGGAAAGGGCTTTCAGGTGCAGCAGTCGAAGATCGCGATCGGTTCCGGCGGTGTGCTCGGGAAGGGCATTTTCAAGGGAAGCCAGAACCAGCTGGGGTTTCTTCCTGCGCGACACACGGACTTTATATTCTCGGTCGTCGGGGAGGAGATGGGGTTCGTTGGGGTCCTCGGGACGCTAGGCCTGCTCGGGTTCATTTTGTTTCGGTCGCTTCACAATGCTCAAACTGCCCGAGATAGTCTTGGCTTGTTCATTATCATGGGTGTCGTTGGGGTTTATTTCTTTCACCTCCTCGTGAATGTGGCGATGGTTATCGGTTTTTTCCCGGTTGTCGGGATTCCGCTGCCGTTTCTGAGTTACGGCGGATCATCGATCCTGACGGCCTTTATTGGTCTCGGTCTGATCATTAACGTTCGGCGCCGGCGCTACGTGAATTAAGTTTGTCGTGTTATAGTGCCCGCTGGCGCAGCTATTAATGTACCCGGGTCAATTACCCGTGGTCGGCCAAACGTAGCAATTGGCCTGATTCGCCAAATTTTTGATGTTTGATTGCCCGTAGGCGCTGAGGCGCGAGTTGAGCAAGAGTTGCTCCTCGCGGGCACAGGAGTTCCATGACAATTCGTAATGACGTGACGTCGGACGCGACTGTCTGGGGACCTGTCTGTGCGCACCCGGCCCGGGCAGAGGAGTCTCGATGCACAAAGAATTGATCATCACCACAACAACACAGGAAACCAAACTCGCCATTCTCGAAAACGACGAACTCGTCGAGTACATGATTGAGCGGCGTCGTTCTGAAGCTGTTGTCGGCAACATTTACAAGGGGAGAGTGACGAAGGTCCTGCCCGGAATGCAGTCGGCCTTCGTCGATATTGGTCTGGAACGCGACGCGTTTCTCTATGTGTCCGACTTTTTCGAGGATGCTGAGGAATACGACAAGATTGTGTCCACCGCTGAAGATGAAGTTGTGGCAAGTCTCCAGGAAGGTGGAACGCAACGCCCGCCTTCCCAAACGCGGCCCGCTCCTGCCCCAGCGCCGTTGGAGGACAAGGAGCCTGAGACCGAGGCTGTCGCGCCGCCGCAACAGCAACCTCAACCCGCACCCCAACCTCAAGGCACGTCCGATTTGCTCGAAGGTGAAGTCCGGACACGCCCGCCAATGTCTGTCGAAGGCGCAGGTGCTGAAGCGGCCGCGCCCGCGCCCGCGGCGGATCATCGCGACGCACGGCGCGACAGAGAGCGCGACAGAGACCGCGATAGAGACCGGGGGCGGGATCGTGGACGGGATCGCGGCCGTGACCGGCGAGGAAAGACCCCGAAGATTCCTTCGTTTGAAGCCCGTACCTACGAGCCTCGCGAAGATTCCGCACCGGGATCCTACGCGCCAATCGAAGTCATTCCGGGAGAAGTCCTCAGCAAATACAAGAACCGCCCGCAGGGACCCGCTCCTGAGCCGGAAACGGCCGGTCCCTCAGAGCCTGTAAGCGAAAGCGAAATCCGGGAAACGATTGCCGAAGAGCAGGCGTCACTGCTGCAACCGGAGCCGAAACACGAAGCGGAAAAGAACGAACCTGCCCAATCGGATGAAGAGCCTAATCCGAATGTTCGCATGCGGGATCAGTCTGACAATGCGTTCATGGCGCACCGGCCACAGCAGCGACGCGGTCGCCGCCGCGGCGGCGGCCCGGGTGACCGCGGAGATCGGGGTGATAGAGGCGATCGAGGCGGCCCACCGGCGAAGCCGGAGGAGCAGCGGTCCAACGGGCATCATCCGAAAGCAGGTTTGATTGCCGATTTGCTTCGCGAAGGCCAGGAAATCCTGGTGCAGGTTTCGAAAGAGCCGCTCGGAAAGAAGGGAGCGCGTATCACGTCGCACATCGCACTCCCCGGACGCTACCTGGTTTACATGCCAACCGTGGATCATGTGGGGGTGTCCCGAAAGATTTCGTCCGATGAAGAGCGGCAGCGTCTGAAGCGCGTTATCAACGAGCATCGGGCCGGATTGCCGGGCGGATTTATCGTGCGGACAGCAGCCGAAGGACGGTCCGAATCCGAGTTCATCAATGATATTCGTTTCCTTGGCAATCTCTGGTCGGATATTCGGATGCGATCCGAGAAAAAATCCGCCCCGGCGTTGATCCATAGCGATCTGAATCTCGTACAGCGTACGCTTCGTGACCAGCTGACGGAAGAATTCACCGCAATCCGGATCGATAATGAACAGGAATTCGCAACGGTTCTCGATTTTGTGAACAAGTTCCAGCCCGCGCTCGTGAACCGTGTGAAGCTGCACGTCAAGGACACACCCATTTTCGAAGAGTTTGGGCTGAATGCTGAAATCGACAAGGCTCTCAAATCAAAGGTGTGGCTGAAGTCGGGAGGTTATATCGTCATCAATCAGACAGAGGCGCTGGTCGCGATCGATATCAACACCGGCAAATATGTCGGTAAGTCTAACCGGCTGGAAGACACGATCACGCGCACCAACGTCGATGCGGTGCACGAGATCGTGCGGCAGATTCGATTGAGAAATTTGGGCGGCATCATCGTCGTCGATTTTATCGACATGGAAGAGCGGAAGAACCGGCAGAAGGTTATGGCCGCGCTCGAGGAAGAACTGCGCTCGGACCGTGTACCCTCGAAGATTCTTCAGTTCAACGATTTTGGCCTCGTGGCGATCACGCGCAAGCGGACGCAGCCATCCCTTGAACGCACGGTCTGCGCACCCTGCAGTCATTGCACGGGCTCGGGATGGGTCAAGTCTCCGGAAACGGTGTGCTATGAGATCCAGTCGGAGCTCCGAAAAATGGCCCACCTTTTGGAGGGCAAGGAAGTTACGGTTCGGGTGAACCCCGAGGTTGCAAAGGTTCTCAAGGGAGGCGAATTCGTCTCGCTGATTGAAATGGAAGAGTGGTTGAAGAAGGATATTGTGGTGAAGTCAGATGCTCTGCTTCACGAAGAACACTTTGACATCTTCTAGGTGCTTCGATGAGCGCTCAACCTCCGTTTGACGTCGCGATCATTGGCGCAGGTCCTGGCGGGTACGTAGCTGCCATCCGCGCCGGGCAGCTGGGGCTGAAGGCTGTCGTAATCGAGCGGGACTCGCGTTTTGGAGGAACATGCACCCTCCGCGGTTGTATCCCGACGAAAGCCCTGCTTCGCGACGCCCACCTTCTTCATGAAGTGAAGAAGGCCGTCCAGCAGGGTCTCTTCAAGACGAACGCCATCGAGTTCGACTTCGAGAAGATCCAGTCACGCAAGAACGACATCATCGGGAAATCCAACAAGGGCATCGACTACCTCTTTCGAAAGAACAAGGTCACCGTGGTTCGTGGCTCGGCCACCGTGATATCACCGAACAAGGTCGCGGTTAAGGGCGATACGACTTCAGAGATAGAAGCTCGAACTATCATCATCGCCACGGGTTCGGAGGCGAAACCGCTTCCGGGGTATACCGTGGACGAGCAGCGCATCATTACGAATGTCGGCGCGCTGGATATGACCGCCGTTCCGCAGTCGCTCGTTGTCGTGGGTGCGGGAGCGGTCGGCGTGGAATTCGCCTCGATCTATAACGCGTTCGGAACGAAGGTCACGTTGCTCGAGGCGCTGCCCCAGCTGGTTCCCCTGGAAGACGAAGAGGTGGCGAAGGAGCTCCGTCGAGCGTTTACGCGCAAGGGAATCGATTGTTACACAAGTGCGAGGCTGGAGTCGGCAAAGACTACTGACGCCGGTGTTGAAGCAGTCTTCGTGGCTGACAATGGCGAGCGCAAGACAGTCCTAGCCGATAAACTCTTAATGGCGACGGGCCGCGCGCCCAATACATCTGGCATTGGGCTCGAAGCATTGGGCGTCGCCATGGAGCGCGGTTACATCAAAGTCGATCGCTACATGCAGACAAACGTGCCTGGCATTTTTGCGATCGGCGACGTGGTTCCCACTCCCCAACTCGCCCACGTTGCTTTTCAGGAAGGAATCGTTGCGGTGGAGAAGATTGCAGGCAAAAATCCACCGGCAATCAATTATCTGCATGTGCCCAACTGCACCTATTGCGATCCCCAGATTGCCAGCGTCGGTCTGACAGAGGCAAAGGCAGTCGCGGCAGGGAATAAAGTCAAGACGGGGAAGTTCCCATTCACTGCCGTTGCCAAGGCGCGTATTGAAGACGCCACCGACGGCTTCGTGAAGATTGTCGCGAACGAGGCGGACGGCGAGATCCTTGGCGTCCACATGATTGGATCGGGCGTGACAGAACTGATTGGCGAAGGCGTCACGGCGATGGGTCTTGAGGGTGCCGTCGCCGATATGGCTCAACTGATTCACGCGCACCCAACATTGTCCGAAAGCGTTCACGAAGCCCTCGAAGCCGTTTTCGGCGCGGCTATCCATATTTAAGCCTCTTCAGTACTCTTCGACCAACCTGCCGCTCCACAAATCGAAGTCTTTAAAAGCCCAGTTCAGGCATATCGACTGATTTTGAAAGAATCCGTTTTTGCCGGGCCTGACACTGAGATTCAATGGATATAGCGGCGTGGAGGCAACCAAAGAAGTGAATATCGTAAGGCAGGCAATTTCATTCTGTGTAAGCTTTGGAGCTTTCAATGCCCGGGGAAGGAATGACTGAGATGTCCACGGTAGCGTTCCAGCAGTGCGAATGCGGTATCGAACTGAAGATCACAAAAATGTTCAATGAATGTAAACAGGTCTACACGTGTGAATGCCGGAGGGAAGTAAAGATCTCTGGAACGATACTGGACCTGTATTACCGCAAAGGCGGTACTGAAAAGGATCAGGACTGGATTAAGGCCGAATCGTGGAGGGTTCGAGGATAACAAGAGTGTCTTCGGTCAACGTCCCCGCAACTCTAGCCGCCGTGGATCGCTTTCTTGAGTTCCTCTGCGATGTCGAGGTCGAAGGGTTCGTTGGGGATCATGGCGGCGTCGGCATGGGCTTTGGCGTTGGCGATAAACTGATCGAGTTCCATCCGACTGGGGTTTTCTTTTAACGTCCAGTGGCCATCACGCCGAAGGTCAGCGATTGGTTTTGTGATTTCATCGACCTCGTCCTTGGATATCTTCTTTTCATACACACCGCGGGCTACGCGTTGAAGAGCAAGAATCGCGTCGGCTTTTTCCTTCTCGGTCATGTCGGACGGTTCGATGTATTTGTGACGCGCGACCTGGACACCCGCCAGCGGGATCAGGGGGCTTTGTCCAATTGTTTTCGCCACTCGGCTTAATTCTTGAGTGCTGATCTTGCCTGTCTTGTAGTCGTCAGCGAGTTGTTGGATTTCGGCGAGTATCGCTTTCCTCTGATCGTCAGGCAGGCCAGAATCCTTGATCACCTCTTGCGCGGCCAGCTTGGCGTAGTCCGCTGCCCATTCCTTCATGTGGATGGCGATATAGATGCCGCCAAGGACAACGCACAAAAAAAGGACTCCAAAGATGATCAGGAGTACCTTGACTACTGCACCGCGATTGCCGCTCAACCTCGCCATACCGTCTCCTGCTTTCTACCTTGAGGACGAACTCTACACCAGACATGTATAGTAGACACGATGGAAAAACGTCCGGATTGGCTGAAAGTCCGCATCCCCAGCGGGGATACCTTCTTCGAAGTGCGGCGCATTCTTCAGTCCCATAAACTGAATACAATCTGCGAAGACGCGATGTGTCCCAATATTGCGGAGTGTTGGGGCACACACCGGACTGCTACGTTCATGATCCTTGGCGATGTATGCACCAGGGCCTGCGCTTTTTGCGCGGTGACAAGCGGCAGGCCAACGGAACTGGATCTTGCCGAACCTGCACGGGTGGCCGCAGCCATTGCAGATCTGAAGTTGCGGCACGCCGTCATTACATCTGTGGATCGGGACGACCTCGCTGATGGTGGGGCGACTGTCTTCGCGGATCTCGTGCACCAGATTCGGCGTCGCGATCCCGAAGTGAAGATCGAACTGCTTACTCCGGACTTTCAGGGCTCGCTTGACGCGGTCCGTGTGATTGCAGACGCGGGACCGGACATCTTTTCGCACAACATTGAAACGGCGCGGCGCTTATATCCGACGATTCGATTCAAGTCGGACTACGACAGATCTTTCGGTCTGCTGAAATCGGCGAAACAGATGAATCCGGCGATGTTTATCAAGACAGGAATCATGGTGGGCCTCGGCGAAGTTACCGACGAAGTTCACCAGGTAATGCGCGATGCACTGAATGCCGGAGTTGATATTTTCACTATTGGCCAGTATTTGCGCCCCTCACCAAAACATGCCGAAATTGCGAAGTATTATCATCCCGATGAATTTATGAGATTTCGTGAATATGGACAGCGATTGGGTTTGCGATGGGTGTTTGCCGGCCCGCTTGTCCGTAGTTCTTATCACGCCGAAGACGTCTTCAGCCACGCGGCCGCGATCCTTTAGAAATATCGTGGCAAGCAACGTGCTTTCTCGTGCTTGTGAGCCTGTAGCTTGAGGTCAAAGGCTCATTAAGCCTTAAAGTTCCTTCAGGAGGGTTGCTTCATGCTGGGAAAGAACACCGCTGTGTTTGGCATTTATCCCACATACGAAAGCCTCGAAGGCGCCGTGGATGCCCTGCGCAGTTCGGGCTTTCGTAACACGGATGTTTCGTTTCTCATGGCAGAAAATGTGGGCTCCAAAGACCTTGGTCACAGAAAAGCGAGCAAGGCTCCCGAGGGTGTCGTCGCCGGCGCCAGTTCCGGAGTCGTTCTGGGAGGCGCACTGGGCTGGCTGATCGGCGTGGGCGCTTTGATCATTCCTGGTTTCGGACCGCTGATCGCTGCCGGGCCTGTTGTGGCGGCGCTGGCTGGCGCAGGCGCACTGGGGACGGCCGCAGGCATTCTCGGTGGGCTCATCGGTATCGGCATTCCTGAATATGAAGCGCGGAGATATGAAGGTCGAGTGCGAGACGGTGGAAACCTGCTCTCCGTCCATTGCGACAACACTGAGTGGGCCAACCTTGCGAAGGAAATTCTGGGCCGCACTGGAGCGAGAGACATTTCCTCTACTGAAGAATCGAAAGCCGACTTTGCTCGCACACGGAAACCCATTCCCCGCACTGGCGCCATTGACGAACAGAAACTATCGGAAAAACGCGACGTCTAGCCACTGATTCTGCGCGGCCTCAGATTGTGCTCAGTGTCTGTGACTGAGACAGGCCGCGCGGCCATCTTCTGGTCTTCCACCATACCGAACTCAACGTAACTCTATGTGTCCTCACGCCTGCCCACACCCGGGCAGACCAATTGCACCATGGGCTGTCGATAGAGGAAAGGAGCCTTCCCATGCCAAAGATCTTGTTTGCGACTGCGATCTGTATTTTGGTTGCTGCAACAACGGCTGCTGCGCAAAAGCCTGAGATTTTCGTCGGCTATACAAACCTTCAGGCCGAAGGTCTGCCGAATCGAAACGACCCGAACTGGATTTTCAACACCGACTTTTTTAGATCTCGAGCCACGTTGCATGGCGTGAACGGGTCCGTTACGGCATACAACGAAGTCGGTATCGGAATCACGGGCGACTTCTCCTGGGCGCGACGTAGCAGCGGCCAGGACTTCGCAGGTGGCAGGGCTGACCAGGACACCGATGTTTATTACGTTCTTGGCGGGCCCACGGTGAAATTTAACCGCAACCATCGTGCGCAGCCCTTTGCTCGGATTATGGCCGGCATCGGTTATACCCGGTTCAAGGTAAGCACGGAGACGGTGAATCCAATCGGAGTAGGATCGACGAGCAACTCGTTTGTGATTGGTGGGACCGATTTCTCGGCTTCTGTGGGCGGGGGGCTCGACGTGCGCGTGAATGACCGCATGAAGATTCGAGTCTTTCAAATGGATTGGGCGCCAGTCTTTCTGAAGGATCGAACCGTGAATGTGCTGGGTTCGAGCGGGATCATCGAACCAACCACGCTCGATGGGCAACGCCAGGATAACTTCCGATTTTCAGTCGGAGTCGCTTTTTAAAGGAGGAAACATGGCAGCGGAATTGACACCTTCCCGATGTCCCGGATGCGGTTTGCCATTAGAGGAATGGCCTGAAAGAGGCATCGCCCATGCGGGTCTGCAGTACTGCTGCGAAGAATGCGCAGAAGGCTATAAATGTTCCTGCGCGGATAAGCATCTTGGAGCAATAAGCGCCTGAGAGGCTGCATCGGCATTATTGGGAACAGCCCGTCCCGCGGGCCAGGCCCGGAATGTCGATGCAGTTAGCGCACGCGAACTGTCTCATTTTTAGTCAGGTGTTTTCATTGCGAACAGTTTCGCGCCCGGGGCATAGAGCAAAAATAATGCTCGACGGGCGCGAATTATCCGGTACGAGCCTCTGGGTCCTCATCCTCGACTTCTTCGAGCAGGCGGTAAAGGGTGGCGCGGCTAATGCCGAGCGCTTCTGCCGTCTTTACCTTGTTCCCGCGCATGCGCTTCAGGGTAGACCGCGCGTGCTGTCGCTCAAGGTCAGCCAGAGGCACGATGTTCTCTCCGTCCTCAGCTGCTGCTGGCGTGGGAGGATTCTTGATGGTTTCGCGGAGGTCGCGAACGTCGATCATGGAGTCCTGGGCCATCATGCATGCAGCCCCCAGAACGTTCTCAAGCTCGCGGACGTTGCCCGGCCACCAATAGCGCGAAAGGGTTGCCTGAGCTCGCGGGGTCAGGCCGCGAATATTTTTCCCGTACTGTTCGTTGAAATATTCGAGAAAGTGTCGGACAAGCAGGGATACGTCTTCCTTACGCTCTGCCAGGCGAGGAACTTTGAGCTCAACCATCGAGAGCCGATAGTACAGGTCATCGCGGAAGGTGCCTTCGGTAATCATCTTCGGTAAATTTCTGTTCGTCGCGGCAATGACCCGAACGTTCACCTTATGAGCCACGGGCGATCCCACTCTGCGGATTTCCTGGTTCTGAAGAGCCCGCAGCAGTTTGCTTTGCATGTTGAGCGGCGTATCCCCGAGTTCGTCGAGAAACAGGACGCCGTTGTTGGCGTGTTCGAACAGCCCCATACGGTCGCTCTGCGCCCCGGTGAACGCGCCCTTCACATAGCCGAACAATTCGCTTTCGAAGAGCGACTCGACAACTGCCGAACAATTGAAGTCTACAAAACGACCGGATGATACCGGACTCAGCCGATGCAACGCGCGAGCCACAAGTTCTTTTCCCGTTCCTGTCGCGCCGGTGATCAGCGCAGTCCGGAAGTGTGGAGCGATACGACGTATTCGTGCGAAAAGATCACGCATGAGCGGACTTTGTCCCACCATCCCCTCGAATCGGTGGGTGCTGAACATCTCACTGTCCAGTTTCAGCGCTTCATGGCGGCGTTTTGCTTCTGCAGCCAAACGGCTGATGCGCAGCCTGAAATCCGCTATAGATATCGGTTTGGTCAAATAGTCGCAGGCGCCTTTCTGGATGGCTTCAAGAGCCGAGTCGGTCGAATAGTGACCCGTCAAAAGAATCACTTCGGTGCCGGGACTCTTCTGAACGATCGCTTCCAATAGCTGCATGCCGTCACGGCCGGGCAAAACCAGATCCAGGACGGCAATGTCGGCTTGCTTCTGGAGGATGAGGTCTACAGCTTCATCCGGATCGGTCGTTGTGTGGATCTGCAGATCCATGCCTTCAAGGCCTTCGAGGGCTTCTTTTATGAGTTCGAGAGTGGCGGAATCATCGTCGACAGCCACCAGCGTTACTTGTTGTTCTTTCATCTCTTCAGTAATGACTCAATTTGCGTCCGCAGTGCGGCGATATTGATAGGTTTGGCAAAGTAGCCGTCAAAACCAGCTTCAAATGCTTTCTGCCGATCATCCAGCATCGCAAAAGCGGTGATGGCAACGACAGGAACCCGCCTGCAGGAAGGATGCGCACGAATTTGACGCAAAGTTTCGTACCCATCCATCTCAGGCATCTGGATATCCATCAGAATCAGGTCCGGCAGAACCTGTCGGATTTGTGAAATAGCATCCTGGCCATCTGCAGCCTCTTCTATTTGATATTCAGGTTCCCGCTCTAAGGCGAACCTCACGAGCTCTCGGCTGCTTGGGTTATCATCGACAACCAGTATACGTTTCACACCAAGTATTACACCGGTCCGGTAGCCGCGCTAGTCGGACCGGCCGGTTTCCGATTATGACGGGATGCACGCAGAATGCCAATGTGAGGGGTTGAGAGTTGGCCTTTGGTTCACGAAATGCACAAGACTCGGCGGTGAAAAGTTCTCAATACAAGGCCGCTGTCTCCTGGGGCGGTGCGGCGGCTATCGCTGTCCTCGCGGTGGGATTTCGTTTGCGCCTGCAAGACAGTCTCGGATTTGACTTCCATTACGGTGCACTCCTCGCTGCCGTTGTAATCACGGCTGCGGCATGTGGTCTGTGGCAGGCCATAGCCGTCACCGTTGCGGGAAGTCTGGCACTGGACCTGGCTGTCCGAGGTCACATCCCATCAAGTCATGATGAGGTCGCAGGTCTCCTTTTATTTATAGGAGAGGGTCTTATTGTGACTGCGGTTGTCGAGAGTGAACGTCGTATTCAGCGGCGGATGCGGCGAAGTGAGACTCGCGCGAACGAGTTACTTGCGGCATATGAGCAGGAACTCGCGGAGCGCAAGCGTATCAGCGGTGCCGAGCGTCGCCACGCGCTTTGGCTCGAAGTGATTCTTTCCAGTATTGGAGACGGTCTGCTCGTTACCGACGAACTTGGAGCCGTGACCTACATCAATGCTGCGGCAGAAAAGATTTTGCGAGTTCCTGCAGAGAAGGCGCGTGGGCAGGGTGTCGACGAGTTGCTTCCTCTCGTCGATGAGACAACCGGCGAGTCGCTCCCATCCGCTATCTACGCCGCCCTTGATCTTCCTTCACGTCCTAATCCGGAAAGCACAGTCCTTGTCACGCCGAACGGAGACCGGATTCCCGTTATCGTCAGTTCCGCAACCATGCGCGAGGATTCTGCCGGGAGCATCGGCGCTGTGTTTCTGATTCACGATATTACCAATGTCCGCGAGATCGAGGCACGCCGCGCCGACAGTGAGCAGCGATTCACAGCTCTTGCCGACGCCGTTCCGGCTCTCATCTGGACGGCCGGTGTGGATGGTGGCTGGGAGTATTTCAACGCCGCCTGGCCGGAATTGACCGGATTGTCCACCGACGAAATGCGAGGTTATGGCTGGATGAAGGGGGTCCACCCCGAAGACGTGGCGCGCTGCACAACTGTGTATGACACTTCTGTGAAGGAACACGTGCCTTTTGTCATGGAGCATCGGATACTCGACAGTAATGGTAAATACCATTGGGTCGTCAATCGTGGTACCCCGCGCGTCAGCAAAGAGGGACGGTTCCTTGGGTTCATTGGATCGTGCGTCGATGTAACCAAACACAAGGAAGCGGAAGAAGCGTTTCGTCTTGGGGAGGAGCGGTTCCGCCGACTTAACGCCGAGCTTGAACACTTCAGCGGCGAGCTCGCGCGCGCCAATGTCGAGCTTGAACTGCAGAACCGTGCCACACAACGAGCGAATCAGCAGAAGACACGGTTCCTCGCAACCATGAGTCATGAATTGCGAACGCCTATGAATGCCGTCATTGGTTTTGTAGACCTGCTGTCGGAAGAGAGTAGCGGTAACCTGAATGACAGGCAGAAACGATTCCTCAACCACGTTCGCACAGCAGGCAAACATCTTTTGAGAATCGTCGAGAATATCCTTGATTTTTCGCGCATCGAAGCGGGCCGGCTTCAGCTGGAACTTCACGAATTCGAAGCCCGTCCTGTGGTGCAGGAGGTTCTCGCCGGCATTTCTCAAATCGAACGCGACAAACCGGTCCACCTGCAGGTCGATGTTCCTCCCGGATTCACCGTTCGTGCAGATAGACAACGCTTCCAGCAAATCCTTTACAATCTCGCCAGCAATGCGTTGAAATTTACGCCCCGTGGTGGGCAGGTAACCATTTCCGCAAAACGAGATGCTTCCTTCGCTTATGTTTCGGTGCGGGATACTGGCGTTGGGATTCCGGCGGATCAACTCGAACCCGTGTTCGAGGAATTCCATCAGGCACGTTCCGCGGAGAGAAATCAGGGCGCCGGCCTGGGCCTTGCGATAACGCAGCGCCTCGTGCAGGCGCACGGGGGCTCAATATCCGTTGAAAGCGAACTCGGCGAGGGAAGCTGTTTTACGTTTTCGCTGCCTTTTGCTCCTCAACCAGACCGGACTGCCCCGGAACTCCAGAAGCAGGAACGCTAGAAATCAGACAGACAAGTGCACAGTTGTCTCAAAAAAACACATGAGCGCATTCATCAAGGGCTCAGGACATTTGCCGATATTTCTTTGAATCTCTTGCGTCAAGCGGTTTCGGGCGCCTCAGGAAAACCACGTGCAGCCGTGGAGCTGGAGGTGTGCAATGAAATTTAAGGCATTCCGTACGGCCCGTTGGCTGTTTGTGCTAGCAGCCATTGCCGTAGTGCCCTTAGCCTGCGCGCCCAAACCCGAGACTAAAGACAAGACAGCCGCTCCTGCGGCTGCTGAGAAGCATGCCCTTGTGAGGTTCGTTAATGCGACGACGTATACCGAACCGGTAGATGTCTACCTCGACGAAGCGAAGGTCTTGCCTGCAGTCGGTCGTGACAAGGTCACAGACTATTCGGAATGGGCCGCAAAGCGGCACGAGGTTGAACTGCGTGTGGTCGGTAATGTATCGTCCTCGGCCAAAGATTCTGAGAACTTAAATGCGGAGGAACATTATACCGTTGTCGGATATAGCAAAGCCGACGGCACTCCAGCTGTAGAGGTATTCCACGATAAGGATTCGCAGCCTGAGGCCGGCAAAGCCAGAATCCGACTGATTCACGTCGCGGATGGCGCCAAGGAGTTAGGTATTTTCCCGGCAGGCGGGAAGGATTCGGTTCTCAATGGTGTCAATTATAGCGATGAAAGCTCAGCGGACGTCGATCCTGGAATCCGTATGCTGGAAGTTCGAAAACAAGGAGAGAAAGTTGTTGCTGTAAAAATTCCTGAACTGTCCCTGCAGGCCGGAAAAACCTACACGATCATTATCGCTGCGGATCAGGACCGCAAACTGCGCGCAATCCAGCTCGAGAACACAGGTCTTCAGCAGGGCTCGATTCGATAGACATTTTTAGTCTATCCACTCGCTAGCGGGAACTCCAAGCTGTGAGGTACCTCCAAACTACTTTGGCAGTTAGGAAGAGTCCCGCTGGCCCCACCTTGAACAGAAAGAGGAACTGCCTATGTCTTCACTGAAGACAAAGAGAATCGCGATTCTCGTAACTGATGGATTTGAGCAGGTCGAACTGACGGAACCTCGCAGGGCGCTTGAACGGGCCGGTGGAGAAACCCACATAGTGTCGCCTTCCCGGGACAATGTCCGGGGATGGCACTACAAGAAATGGGGGAAGCAATTCACCGTCGATCGTCCTCTCGAAGACGTCAACCCTCAGGACTATGACGCGCTGTTGCTACCCGGCGGGGTGATGAACCCCGACAGGCTCAGGATGAATAAGCAAGCCGTAACTTTCGTCCGCCATTTCGTCGAGAACCACAAACCAATCGCTGCCATCTGTCATGGCCCATGGACCTTGATTGAAGCCAACGCGGTTTCAGGGCGAACTTTGACATCGTGGCCTTCGCTGAAAACGGATATTCAAAACGCGGGCGGAAACTGGGTCGATCAGGAGGTCGTCATCGATGGCGGTCTTATCACAAGCAGAAAGCCTGAGGATCTTCCCAAATTCAATTCGGCAATGGTCGCAGAATTCGCGAAGGCTACCGATGAGACCAGTCAGCAGGCGTTAAGAATCGCGTGAATTTGTCTTTCTGCTGATAAAGAGGGCTGTGGCAATGGTCTAGACGAAACAGTTTCAATCAGAGTCAGGAGCCATGACTATGCGACCCAATCCTTCTGCGTCACGCAGGAAGTGGCGACGACTCACAATGTGGATCGTATCCACTATTCTTCTGCTCATCGGTCTTGCCGCGATACTGATTGATACGGATCCGGTTCAGCAGTACCTCTTGCGCCGAGTCGAGGATATGGCTCGTTCGGCCGGTTATCCATTCACTGCAAAGCATCTTCGCTTCAGCCTTGCCCATCTGGAATTTTCCGTGTCCGGATTTGTGTACGACAATCAGGGCGTCCGCATTGAAGCCGACGAACTGACGGTGGATGTACCCTGGGACATCTACAAAGCCGAGGGCCTAAGGCTGAACTCGCTTGCCGCCGATGGCCTCCGCATTCGGATCACCTCGCCGGAGCCCGTTATTCCGGAACCATCCGGAGCGACCTCACGGAGTCCCCGCGTTGTTGTGGACCAGCTATCAGTGCGTAATGCCAGTTTTTCCTATGCCAACCAGGCTACTCACGTCGAGGTCCCGTCATTCGAAGTAGAGGTTGCAAGAGGTAAGGGCACGCTTCGGTTATCGGCGCCGGCGACTATCTCACCTGACGCCACGGTCCGTATCCCGGAGGTCGGCCTGCAACTCTCGCCTGACGGCCTGGTGTTCGGGCCCGTTCAATGGTCGGCTTCGTACGGGCAACAGATGGGGCGCGGGTCCGCGGGTGGCGCCTTGCATTGGTCTCCCTCTATCGGTGTCACCGTTAGCTTCGAAACAGAACCACTGACGATCGACAAGTGGAATGGTATCGTCGCTCAGGGCATTGTCCGTTACGAGGACGGTGCGCTGAACATCGAGGGTTTTCGAGCGGTTCGCAGTGATGGGCAGCTCACGGGTTCTGCCAAAATCACAGATCAGAACAAGTCCGCAATTCTGGACTGGAACGGATTACGAATCGATCCATCCGGCTTCCGCGGCAAAACGGATGGGCACCTCGAACTTCAGTGGCAGGCATCCGACTTCAGTGATGTTACCGGCAAAGGGCGTGTCGCCCTTGCGACCCGCGATTATGGCAACGCCACTGCTACTCTACAAATCAACGACGGGCGCGCACGACTAGGAGTACGCGCTGATTCTCTGGGTACCGACATTCGCGCAACGATTAATACCGGGCTCGATCAGAGATTGAGCGGAACATTTCAAGCGGCGTATCGAAAGTTTGGACTCGTCACGGCTGAAGGCAGGGTTTTCGGAAAGTTATCTTCCCCACTTGTTGACGCTCGAATCACAGCTGCAGGCGTGAACTACAACGGTATCGGTCCCGTCAGCGGTACCGCTCGCGCTACATATCGACAGAGCGTTCTCGACGTGGCGGGAATCATGGCGCAGCTCAAGCGCTCCCTTATTCCAGACGGTCACTTCCAGATCAACCTGAACGCGAAGACAATCGAGGGAACGATACCTTCGATCATCGCGGAGCTTGGAGACTTCGTGACGGATGCTGATGGTGCAATCGAGGCAACTGCGCAGGTTTCCGGCACGCTGAATAGTCCGAGGGCTGCTTTGACCGCCTCATCTGCCGGACTCGACATCGGCGGTACGCACATTGACACCATCGAAACCGAAGCGTACTTCGCTGACGATTTGTTGCAATTGAAACGGCTTTCAGCTTCCCAAAAAGAGGGCACGCTCGAAGCTTCTGGTGCGGTGAACCTCGCAACGGAACAAATGGAAGGGCAGGCTAAAGTTTCCAATCTTCAAATCACTGAGATCCGAAATTTCTCGGCAAAGGTCGACATGGATGCGAATGTTTCCGGCTCCTTTCGAGAGCTCTCGGCAAACCTGAAAGGCGAACTGGCGAACATTATTTATGAAGGCCAGGAACACGGGTCGGTGCGAGTGGAGGGCACGGCGAATCGGCAGTCGGTCGAGTTCAGACTCGAGAGCCCCAAATACAAGGCCACTATCGATGGCGCTTTGGCGACGATGGCTCCTTATGCCTTCACGGCAACGTTGGACGCCCGGCGGAGTCCTCTTCAATATGACGATTACAACTTCATTGCGGATGGTCGTCTTCAGGCGTCAGGTGCATTGAGTCCTCGGAACGTCGATTCGCTTCGTTTCGATGATTTTACGTTTGCTGGTGAGGGTATCAATCTCAAAGCGAGCGGGTCACTCGATAGTGGAGTCGACGTCGAGTTAGGAACCGATCTATCGCAGCTGCCCGTGGAAGGTATGGAGCTGACCGGAAATGCTCAAGTGGTGGCCAAGATCCGAGGTCCTATCGATAATCCGACGATTGACGGTGGTGTGAAGACATTTAATGCGACCGTCAAGACGATGGATATGTCCGAGCCGGCAACCGTGGAAACAGATGTCGCGTTCACTCGAGACCGGTTCGTCATTCGAGAGATGCACGCCCAATACGCGGATGCTCGGGTTGCGATTGGCGGGGAGGGTACGCTTAAAGGAACGGGAGAATTCTCTTTCGAAGCAGCGAACATCCGGCCGGAACGACTGCTGCCCGACCGGCAGATCACCGGCGTTGTGGGAGTCGAAGGGCGTGTCAAAGTAAATGCTCCGCGCGTGGATGCGATTGAAGGACACGCGACCGTCACTCAGTTCGAATTGAACGCGCGTGGCGTTCAGGTCCAGCAAACGCAACAAGGCGAGCTTACAGTCGAGAACCAAATAGCGACGGTGCGGAACTTCAATTTGGAAGGGCCGGAAACGATCGCATCCGCCGGAGGCACGGCGAACCTTGCAACGGGGGAACTTCATTTCGATGTGCTGGCGAATACCGATCTTCGCCTCCTTGAGAGTTTGATTCCTCGATCGAGCGCTTTTGGCCGCATCGACTCGGAGGTTGCTATTCGCGGGACCACGAGTCAACCCGACATGAAAGGATTTGTGAATCTGGATGATGCGCAGATTCAGATCGATGAACCGCCTCTGCTGATCTCTGAAGTGACTGCGCGGCTGAATCTTGCCGGAAACCGTCTTCAGATCCAGCGAGCCGAGGGGAATCTGAACGGCGGTGCCTTTGAGATTACCGGGGGTACGGACCTGTCGTCCTCGGGCCTGCAAAACGCAGGTATCCAGGTGCATTTGAACGATACGACACTGGAGTATCCGAAGGGGCTTGAAACCGGAGTTGCGGCGACACTCACGTTAAACGGTAGTTCCCCGAATCTGGTTCTAAATGGACAAGTCAATATCGTGGACGCGATCTATCGCGAGAACCTTAACCTCGGCGCGCAAGTTTTTAAGCAGTTAACGCCTGAGGCGGACGTCGCACCTAAATCCGCTCCAATGTTGGGTGCTGCGAGCGACATCAATGTGGATGTCACGGTCGAAACGACGGGGCCTGTCACGGTCGCTAATAACGTGGCAAAGTTGGACCTCTATGGGACCTTTCGTGTTCGCGGCACCTTGAGCGATCCTGTTGTCCTGGGGCGCGCGGATGTTCTTGAGGGAGGCGAAGTTTACTTTGGTCCTTCCGCCGGCGGTGAGGCGACTGCACTGCGCGAACGTCGCGACAAATACGTCATCGAGCGCGGCACCGTCGAGTTCACCAATTCGCTTCACACGGAACCGACGATCGATTTCGAAGCAACACACGATCTCCAGGTTAAGGACGAACGCTATGCCATCCTTCTCAAAGCAACAGGAACACCCACAGACCTCCGAACAGAACTGACATCCGATCCCTTTTTATCCGAGCCCGACATTATCGCCATGCTTCTTACCGGCAGAACGTATGCCGATTTGCAGGGGGCGCAGGTTGCAGTAGCTCGGGAACAGTTGCTGGATTATGTTTCCGGGCAGCTCACCAGTCGCTTCTTTCAGGGCGCTGGAGCCGTCCTCGGCCTGGATACGGTCACGATCGAGCCGGCAACAGGGGCCGCCGAAGACGATGTCAGCGCGAGATTGACGGTCGCAAAAGATATCCGTAATGACTTGAGCTTGATCTACGGTCAGAATCTCTCCGGGCCGCGAAATCAATCGTGGATTATCAATTATGCTGCAATGAAGAATCTCGTCATCCGCGGAATCAACCGCCCGGATGAGGGCGAAGTTCGAATGGAGCTGCGTCATGGCCTGGAATTTGGAGGAGGACCGCCACTGCCACGGCGGGTCGCTCCACGGTTCGAACCCCAACTCGACGGCGTAACGTTCAGCCAGACGAGTTTCTCCATAGAAGAACTCGCGAAGCACGTCGCAAAGCTGGGAAGTCCTTACAGCGTGAACAAGATGAACGATGACGTCCGGTCGCTGCACGATTTCTTCGCTGCGAACGGTTTCGCGGACGCGAAAATCCGGACAACGCGACAATCTGCTGGAACGAAGATCGACGTGCACTTCACCATCGAAGAGGGCCCAAAGGTTGCTTTCGAATATCGTGGAATGGAGCTGCCGAAATCTGTCCAAAAGGATATTCTGCAGATCTTCATTGACAGTCGAGCGGAGACGGCCTCACTTCAACACGCCACTGCCCGCGTACTGCGCTACCTTCGTGATGAGGGCTATCTCGAATCGCGAGTCTCCGCCGCAAACGAATCCACGAATCCGGACGAACGCCTCTACGTTTTTAGAATCGAACCAGGCCCGAAGTTTCATGATCCAAAATGGACATTCGAAGGGATAGAACCGCTCGACATTACCCGCAGTGCGGGAACCATCCTGGAGAATCCGGAAGCCATCCGTGAAGAAATCGAATCCCAATTGCGAGGCAAGGGTTTCTTAGACGCCAAGGCATCAACTCCGGCGCTACGAACGGAGCCCGCGCCTCGCTTTGTTGTTTCCGTCGATCGGGGCGTGCAATACGTTGTGAGTGCCTTGAATTACGATGGGAACGTTGCCTTTACCGCGCCTCATTTAACTCAAGTCGTGATGGTGGGACCGACTCTCATCTTTCCGCCCGATGAGCCTGGAGCCACTCGCCCAGCGGATAAGGAAGAACCGCTAAAACCGTTTCCGTACACGTCGGACTGGGTAAGTATCGCCCGGCGCAGAATCATGACGGAATACTGGCAGCAGGGCTTCAATGACGTCCAGATCGGCGCGACCACACACTACGTACCCAGCAGCGGCAAGATCGAGGTGAATTTCGATATCCGTGAAGGCGAGCGTCAACAGATCGCCAGCGTGCGGATCATGGGTGACGAGAAAACTTTACGCTCACATGTGCAACGCTATTTGCGGATTTCGGAAGGAGACCCCGTCGATTTTTCGCGGATCAGCTTGACGCGGAAACGTCTCTACGACACCGGCCTCTTCAAGCGAGTTGATATCCAGGTGTTAAAGGAAGGGCAGGGCAATGTAGCGGAGATCAATCTCAATGAGCGCGCTCCATGGAGCGTGAAGTACGGATTTACCGTGACTGATCACCGGGAAACCCAGGTGCGCGATCGTGACTTTGGAGTGAGCACGGAGCTGACGTACCGAAACCTCCTTGGGAAGGGAATTACGGCAGGTTTTAGCGGAAAGGTTGATCGGAGTTTCCGGGAAGCACGGTTGTTCAGCTCGTTTCCAGTATTCCTGAACCGCGATGTTGCCAGCACCGTCAGTCTGTTCCGTACTCGCGAAACGCTTAACGACGTGACTTCAAACACGTGGGGAATTACTCTGAAACAACAATGGAGGCTGCACGACTTTTACCTCCTGTCTTACGACTATTCGTACCGCCGCGTCGGCACGCTTGAACGGGACCTGACCGACGATAATCCGAACATCGTAGACGGCGTGCTTCCCGTTGCTCGTTTCAACGTGACGCTGACACGCGACACACGTGATGACTTCTTTAACGCAACCCGCGGGAACTTCTTCTCCAACAGTTTTGACCTGGCTCCGCCGGGAATCGGCTCCGCCGTAAAGTACATTCGCAACTACACGCAATACATGCGATTCAGGGAGGTCCGACCCAGGATGATCTGGGCAAGCGCTTACCGGTTCGGAGTGGCGCGAGGATTCGGCGGCACGAATCTGGTTCCGACCGATCAATTCAGCGCAGGCGGTTCGACGTCACTTCGCGCATTTGCGCAGGACAGCGAAACTCTGCGCCCGGGGAACGCGCTATTTATTACTAACCAGGAATTGCGGTTTCCATTGTTGTGGCGATTTGGCGGCGTCACCTTCTTCGATATCGGAAACGTCTACGAACGTGTTGGTGCGGCAAATCCTTTTCGGCAGAGATACTCGCCGGGCTTTGGTATCCGCATCGACACACCTTTTGTTCTCCTAAGAGTGGATCTTGGATTGAATCTCTGGGCACGCACCGGAGAGGACCGGCGACGAATTTCCTTCGGAATTGGGCAGGCTTTCTAAGTGTCAGGCTACTCGGTCCGGAAGCTCGAGCGGGTATCCAGGGCCCGAGTAGCCCGGAATTATGCAGCGTCGATTTCGACTTTCCTGGCGGTTTCTTCTTTGGCCAACGGTGCCTGAATCTTCAATATGCCGTTCTTATATTCGGCCTTTACAGCATCAGATTTGACTTTTTTTGGAAAATGAATGGATCGGAACATCGAACCACACATGAACTCACAAGAATGAACGGCGCCTTCCTCTTCTGAGTGGTCGTGCCGGATGTCGGCCTTGATCACGATGTCATCAGGTGTGGCCTCGATCTGGATATCTTTAGGATCCACTCCGGGTACGGCAACCTTCAACAGCAGCTGGTTTTCGGCTTCCCGGAGTTCGATTGCTGGTCTCCAGACGATTTCATTTTCAGCCGCAAGCCAGTTGTCGAGGTCGGAGCCACCTCGACTCTCGAAAATCTCACGAGCACGTTGCATGATGCGTTCGTTTATTCGAGCAATGTCGTTTGCTACGGATTGCTGCTGGCGTATGCGAACTGCTTCGGCTCTAGACATTTTTTAACTCCATTCTCAGTCAAACAAGTTTGCAGTGTCACGCCGCGGGGCGCTCGAGCAGGTATCTCTGAATACCACGTCTTGTGAGCGCACCCTGGGAGTGTAGATACAGGATTTCGCTTTCCTTGAGTTCAACGCGGTCTACGATATACGCGTTTTCCCCCGACCTGTTGGCCTTGCTCAGAAAAGCGATGCCCTCAATAGCAAGGGCAGAAAGCGCGTCATTCAACGCTTTTGGGCCGATCGCATGGGAGGAGGACTCAATTCCGGATTTGATGGCCTCGGCGATTACTGCGCCGTCTCGATCTTCGCCGGAAAAGCGGCGTTCCCAGTGGGATTTCTGAGGCCCCTTCACCTCGACGTCCCACGCATTGTTGCGGGGGTCGGGCCGGATGGACACCATCCAGTCTCCTTTGGTGGCTGAAAGGGATCTCCGGATCTTGCCGGCGACATTCTCTCGGGCTGTGTGGGGGAGTTCTTTTGTCATTATTGTTACGGCCATCTTTGCGCCTCCTGCTGGATTGAATCGCCGTTTCAGCATGCACACGGCGTACCGAAATCTTAATCGTCCCGGCCGATCAATTTTAGTCGTTCGGTGTTTTCGGAAGTGTTTCGTTACGAGACAGGGGAGACATCGTGTGGATTTGCTCGTATATAACTTTTAACAACTCTAACAGCATTGTCATCCGGCTGAATTCCAGGGCCACGGTATCTCGCATACACTTGTGTGAATTCACCGCAAAGAAGGAAGATTTGGGCGGAGTAATAGATCCAGAGTAAGAAAATCACGAGCGAACCTGCAGCTCCGAACGGAGTTGCCGCCGAGCTTCGTGCCAGATAAATGCCGATGAGGATTCTTCCGAGCGCAAAAAGCAGAGCCGCGACTCCGGCTCCTATCCAGACGTCAGTCCACGCGATCTTCACATCGGGCAAGACCTTATAGATCACACCGAACGCAAGTGTGAGGATCCCAATCCACAGAACAGAGTCGGCAACGACCAGCGAATGACCAACGCTTGGAAGCGAAGACCTGCTGGCGAATTCGCGCAATGCCGCAATCAATGTGCTGATCAGAAAGGACAATAGGAGGATCAAACCAAGGCCGAGAATCATGACGAACGAAAGAAGCCTCTTTCGAAAGAATGGCCACACCCGTCCAGGTTTCGTCGCAACTCCCCAGATGGAATTCAATGCATCCTGGAGGTTGACGAACACTGCGGTTGCTCCGAAGCCCAGTCCCAGGAGACCAACAATAGTTACTGCGGCGGACCTTGCGCGGGCCGCATCAAGAGCAGTCACGATGGTCTGCACGTCACCCGATCCGATAAGCCATTGAAACCGGTCGACAATGCCCGTGCGCGCGGTGTCCTCGCCATATAGGGCTCCGACGATCGCGAGCAAGATCATGAGGGTCGGTACGAGTGAGAAAAGCGTATAGAAGGCTAGACTTGCGGCGAACTTGGAGACATCTCCGTCCATCCACTCATTAAAAGTTCCGCAGATGAGTTTCCAACCCGTACGGAAGACCATCGTAAGTTCTCACGCAATGCTGATGCCGACATGAGCTTTATGCGGCAAGAGCTTTGCGAGCTTCAGCCAAATCGTCGACAAGCCGTTGCATCCCGATGCGCCGGGCTGTCTCGTCGGGGGCGCGCAGTAACGATGAGGGATGAACTGTAGCGAGAACGAGCGGGCCAACGGACGAAGGGATGAGCCGTCCTTTGGACTCTGTGACCCGAAAATTCGGGCCGAGTATCGCATGGGCTGCTGTTGCTCCCAGGCACACAAGAACTTTCGGCCGGACTGCCTCTATCTCGGCCTCCAGCCAGGGCCGGCAAGCCCGTATCTCTTCGGTGTTTGGCTTCTTGTGTATACGGCGCTTGCCGCGTGGCTCAAATTTGAAATGCTTTACAGCGTTGGTGACATAGACCATTTTGCGATCGATGTCGGCTTGTTGGAGTGCGACATTCAAAATACGCCCGGCGGGTCCTACAAACGGATGCCCGTTGAGATCCTCCTGGTCGCCGGGTTGTTCACCCACAAGGATGACCCTCGAGCCCTGAGGTCCTTCCCCGAAGACAGTCTGCGTTGCGCGCTCCCACAAATGGCAACCCCTGCATCCTGCAGCAGCTGATTGAAGGTGAGCGATGGAACGGTTTTGCGGAACGTAGGGAGCCGCAGTCGGAATTGATTTCTTTGTCGACATCGCGGTACGTCCCTAAGCGTGGGCGTACGGCGTACGCCCACCGAAACGCCTTTTTAAACGGGAGTACGACCCTGAATAACGCGGATCAGGACCGTCGCGATCGCAAGAATCAATAGAATGTGGATGAACCCACCTAGGGTGTACGACGTAGCCATTCCCAGTAACCACATGACCAGCAGGATGACGAAGATCGTCCAAAGCATCGTGACCTCCTTCGAGTGAAGTTGTTCAGCTCGGACGAGTGCAATCCGTCCGCCAAATCTAACGGACCCAAAATCAGTCTGTTGGACCTCCCCCGTATCAGTGGGAAGCAATGTGTTGTTGTGTCTGTCTCGATTCAATACATATACAGCGCGCTGAAAGGGAAAGGAGTTCCTTTGGGGCCGTTTTGTCGCATCTGGAAACGCGCGTGCACCGTTTCCTGCGGATCATGCGGACGTATGGCTCTCAGAGCCTTCGCAAACTTTTAATTACTTGGAGGTGTATATGTCTATAAGAGCTTTCGACACGGAAGATACTTCTGGCACCAATGCCATTGGTCAAACCGCCTCGCGCGCTGCATCGATGATCGGCGATGGAGTACAACGTGGTGCAGATGCCGTCGTGAACGCGGCGCATCAAACTGCACAACAGGTCGGCAGGGCATCCGATTACGTTTGGAAGAAAAGCGGACGAATCCGAGAAAAGGCGGCCGGCGTTGCCGACGTGGCCAGTCGCCATCCGGTCTATTCCTGGATGGCGCTAGGTCTGGTCGCCTTCGGGCTCGGGTATTTCCTGCGCGGCAGTCGCGCGGGCAGAAGGTAGCAAAAACATAACGGTAACCTGCCCGGCGCGCGTTGTGCCGGGCTCTCAACTGGAGTTTAAATGAAAGCGACGAATCCGACAGACAAGCAAAAGCAGCCGACGACGGCTGTCGCGGAAATTCGGAAACACGCTCGCGCCAATGTCGAAAACGGCGCGATTACCGAAGGATATCGAGCTGACCGTGAAACGGTACTCCGGCTCTTGAACGAATCGCTCGCGACCGAGATAGTCTGCGTGCTTCGTTACAAGCGCCATTACTACATGGCGTCGGGAATCCATGCGCAGACCGCTGCGACGGAATTCCTCGAGCACGCAACGGTGGAGCAGACCCATGCGGATCGCATCTCTGAGCGGATCATTCAGCTTGGCGGTGCGCCGGATCTGAATCCGGACACGCTGTCGGCAAGGAGCCATGCGGAATACGTGGAAGGCTCTACGCTTGCCGAGATGCTTCGGGAAAATCTCGTCGCGGAACGGATTGCGATCGAATCGTATACCGAATTCATTCGCTATCTGGGCGACGCCGATCCCACAACGCGACGCCTGATTGAAGAGATACTGGCAAATGAAGAGGAGCATGCCGACGATCTGAAGACGCTGATGGAACGTTTTCGCGAACCATAAAACACGCGGCAGCTCCGGAAGGGGGCTTTATGCATGAACCTATGAAGGGTTTGAAGGCTGCCGGCATTGGACTGCTGCTGATGGTTGCGATCGCCCTTGGCGACGGAACGAGGATCACAGCGCCGAAAAACGATTACAAACCTGCTGACGACGTCAAAGTCGGAAGAGAAGCTGCGGCACAGATCAGACGTGAGCTGCCCCTGTTGCCGGAGGATGGGGAAGTCGATGCCTACGTTGAGCGCGTTGGAAACACGCTAACGGCAGCAATACCGCCCGAATTTACGCATTCAGAGTTTCGGTATGAATTTAGCGTCGTTAATGCGAAGGATATTAACGCGTTCGCTCTTCCGGGCGGACCCATGTTCGTTAACCGAGGAATGATCGAAGCGGCACACTCGGAAGGCGAAATGGCTGGCGTGATGGCGCACGAAATCAGCCACGTCGCGCTGCGTCACGGCACGGCCCAGGCGACGAAATCCCAGAGTGCCGGTATCCAATTAGGTGCGCTGGGCGCCGCCATTCTTGGCGCCGTCATTGGTGGGGATGCCGGCGACATTGTGGCGCAAGGCACTCAGATTGGGCTCGGGACTTATCTGCTGAAGTTCAGCCGGGAATATGAGACGCAGGCTGACGTTCTCGGAGCTCAGATACTGGCAAGGGCCGGCTACGATCCGATGGACCTGGCTAAAATGTTCCAAACGATTGAACAGCAGGGCGGATCTTCGGGACCCGAATGGTTGAGCAGTCATCCTAATCCTGGCAACCGATCTCAACGTATCAATGAAGAAAGCCGGAAGCTTACCGTCGCGCGACCGCCGAGAAGTGCGTCCGCCGAATTTACTCACGTCCAGGCCGCGTTGAAGCGGATGGCGCCCGCGGCATCATCCGACGAAATCGCCAAGTCCCGCAAGCCGGACAACCCAACGCGTTATCCTGACGACGCGAAAGTAGGCGGGTCCGTTGAACGGCCATCCACTCAGTATCGATCCATCGCCGTGGATGGTGCGTTTCAGGTTTCCGTTCCGACCAACTGGAAGCAGTTCCGCGACGGTTCGTCTATAACTGTGGCGCCAGATGGTGCATTTGGGAATATGCAGGGACAATCCGTATTCACGCACGGCGCAATCGTCGGCGTAGCCCCTGCGGCGTCGCGGGATCTGATGCGGGAGTCCGACCAGTTAATCTCTGGCGTTCTCGACGGCAACGCTTACCTGAGCGTGAACGGGCGGTATCAACGTCTCCGCATAGACGGGCGTGATGCTCAGAAAATGCGGCTTACGGGAACGTCTCCGATTACTAATCGACGGGAGATGGTCGATGTTTACACGGTGCTGAGCGGGAGTGACCAGTTGGCCTACGTGATCCAGGTGGTCCCGGCCAATGATCAGCCGTACTACCGAGCGGCATTCGATGAAATGATTCGAACCGCGAGAATCGCGAACTGAGGAATACCGATGAAACGCGCAATGAGAACTTTGGGACTCGCCGCTATTGCGGCGGGTCTGATTCTTGGTCTTCGTCGTTTCTGCTTTGGAAAACGAAGGGCCCCGGCGAACGATCTGGTCGAGGAAGCCTCGCGGGAATCGTTTCCAGCTAGTGATCCGCCAGCCTGGAACGCACGGTAGCAGGTCGAGGGACTAGCGATTCGGGATCTGCGCTAACGTACGTGCGCCGGCGGTAACTGTTTGATGTTTTGGCTTATCTGATTGGTGGAGCGTCCCTACACTTCTCCTTCCATGTGTAAAGACTGTTTCAAGATTGTACAGGGGAGGACCCTGCGCTATCCCGCGAGTCCCCCCTGAAATCTAGGCAGGATGATGCTGGACGGGATGCCCAGTTGCTCGGGGCGTCGCGGCATTAACCGTAAGGACGCGACCCGACAAACGCTGGCCGTTCAGACGTTCTACTGTAGCCTTCAGGTCCCATGCATCCTGGAGTTCAACAAAGCCGAACCCTCTAGAGTGACCCGTCACGCGATCGCGTATCACCTGCGCGAACGTGACAGAATGGCCCTGATCCTCGAACCACTGCCGTAGTTCTACCTCGCCGCACGCGTGCGGGATATTTCCAACAAACAATCTCAACATCGTGTTAATTCTCCTCTCCTGACAATTTCAAACTGATGGTTCGGCTCCTATGCAAAGGGCGATTCGCTTACGGGAGAATCCCGCTGCCCTCACGTTATGTATGTCCGCACAGCAGGCGGTCCCTCGTCCACTGCGTTGTCATGGCGTTTACCTGAGCACGAATGATGCCAAGATCTGTTGGGTTTACGCAGTTTATGCGGCCTGAGGCTCGTCATAGACATACTCCACTTTTTCCGTTTCAAAAATGGAAATGGCGGCTCGCCGTTTGGCGGGGTCGTCCGTATGTACAGCGATCAAAATCTCACCTTTGGACACCCCCTGGTTTATTCGGCTCGCGACTGCTTCCGGCAAACCAACCCTGCCCAGCGCCCCGGATCCTCCAGCGAGCCCGCCGACTGCTCCCCCGGCAGCGGCTCCGGTCAATGCGGCGAGCAACGGCCCAATGATCAAAGCCTCTCCGATACCCGGCAAGGTCAGCGCGATTAGAGCGCCTACAATTGTTCCGATCTTTACCCCACGGACCGCGTTCTCCTTGAGCGACATGTCGCGACTCTCTGCCTGATCCCCGATCAGGACGGAAATCTCGCTGCTGAAACCAGCGCTGCGAAGAGCTGTCAGAATCGCGTTTGCTCGGTGTTCATCCGGCGTCATGCAATAAACTCCAGTGGCCATTGGAGACTCCTTTCGTAATTTGTACGCAACGGCACATTGCCCATCAGGCAGTGCATGTTAGTCGCCGAAATTCTCATCCGCTTGATCGCTACACCTTCGCCATGTCCAGAATTCCGACATCGTGATCAGATCCGCGTGACCCTATACGTTCCCGGTGGAAGCAGAAGTTGTTCGGCAGGCAGAAGATTGGAGGGATGGTTCGCGTCGTGCCTCCCTGTTGTCAGGCCTTCCGTATCAACGACGGGCGGCTGGACCTTAGTATCAGGAGGATTTCACATGAAACCAAGGAACCTGTTTTTCGTGGTTGCCTGGGTGATTGTCATGGGCGCGTGCTTAGTGCTCATGGGTCAGGGACTGACAGACGGTGTGAGAATAAACCTTCCATATGCCGTTACGGTGGGCGACGTTGTCCTGGATCCGGGGGAGTACGAAGTTCGAATGCCTTCGCAGACGAACGAACAAATACTGCGCTTCTTCAGTAACGATAAGCTCCGCTATCAAACCGTTGCGCAGACGATACCCACGGAAGACGAAAAGACGCCGGAACAGACGAAGGTGCTCCTGCACCATATCGGAGACCAATATTATTTCGACAAGATTTGGATGGAGGGTCGGAACTACGGTTTTGAATTTCCACTGCCGGACAAGGCCCGTGCTCTTCAACGAGAGCTCGCGGTAACGTTGCCAGCGAAGGTAGAGAGTGTTCAAGAGACGAACGGTGCAGCGGTGGGGTCCCAGCCGGCCGCGCTAACGACCGAACCGAACGCGCAAACTGCCGCAGCCACTGCCGAACGTGAATCCTCAGTGAAAAGTTTTCAAACGCCTGCTCCATCCGAGCAAGCAGACTCCACCCAGAATGTAGCGGCGCTTCAGCGCGAGCAGCCCGAAAACAGAACGCCTCCCGCGGCGGTAGAGACTCGGCAGGACAGCCAGGTGACCGCTCCCAGCGATCAACTGCCGGCGACGGCGTCCAATTGGTTCGCGTATCTGCTCAGTGGCGTCGTGCTGCTTGCGCTTGCCGGTCTATGCTTCAAAGCCAGGGCACAGGAGTAATGGGTGGTTCGCCGGAGCCAGCTTTCCTGGTTGCTGGCTACCGCAGGAGCTCTCCTTCTAGCGAAGGGGAGCTTCGCGGTGTACCCCTTCGTCTTCCCCTCGAGCCAGGTCACTGAGATTTCCATTACGCCGGCTGTTTCTCATGTCGCGCTGCGTTTCAAGACCGGTTCGCCACTTTTCAATCTGTCTTTTCCACGTCAGGGGGCTGAATTCACGGTGGTGGAAGGCACAACAGATGCGGCTCTTCGCGAGGGCCCCGGACATCTCGTCGGCAGCCCTTTGCCAGGCGAGGACGGTAATGCTGTGATCGCGGGCCATCGGGACACACACTTTCGAGTTCTGAAAGAAGTTCTCATTGGCGACGAATTGCGCGTTGATTTCGGCGAGAGGGACTATTCGTATCGAATCGTTGATATCCGAATTGTTTCACCAAACGATACGAGCGTTCTTCAGCCTCAGTCGGGACGCACCATTACTCTCATCACCTGTTATCCGTTTCGGTTCCTGGGATCCGCACCCGAGCGGTACGTATTGCGTGCAAGCCTCTTCGACAACGACAATCCGCAAGGCCGTTAGCGTCGGGGAGATCTGTCCCCAGATCTCCGCTTACAGCTCTCTACGACCTTCGATGGCTTTAGCCATCGTTACTTCATCGGCGTATTCAAGATCTCCGCCGACAGGAAGCCCAAGAGCGAGACGAGTTACCCGGATACCGAGAGGCTTGATGAGGCGCGACAGGTAAAGAGCCGTCGTTTCTCCCTCAACATTCGGATTTGTCGCGATGATAACCTCTTCGATGATTTGTGACTGGAGCCGTTGTAGCAGCGATGTGATAGCGAGCTGGTCAGGTGTGACTCCCTTCAAGGGAGAAAGCGAGCCCATGAGGACGTGGTAGCGGCCGTTGAAGGTGTGAGTCTTTTCAACGGGCAGAATATTGTTGGATTCCTCGACAATGCAAAGCATCTTGTCCGAACGGGTGGGCGCCATGCAGAACTGACAGGGATCTATGTCGGTCAGGTTATTGCACGTCGAACATCTGCGGATCGATCGTTTGACTTCCAGTATCGATTCTGCGAGCTGACCTGCGTCTGCGGCGTCCATCTTCAGGACGAAGAAGGCGAGGCGTTGCGCCGACTTTGTTCCGATTCCCGGGAGTTTCTTGAACTGTTCGATCAGCCGATTGACGGGTTCTGCAACGTCCATGCGTCAGAACAGCCCGGGAATCTTGAGGCCACCCGTGAGGTTTCCCATCTGACTGTTCATGGTCTCTTCGATTTTTCGAACGCCTTCGTTAACGGCCGCAACGATCAGGTCCTGCAACATTTCCTTGTCTCCTCCGGCAAAGACTTCGGAATCGACCTGGATGGAAAGCAGTTGCTTGTTACCGTTCATCTTTACGGAAACCATCCCGCCTCCTGCAGTGGCTTCCACAACGGTCGCTTCCATCTGTTTATGCAGCTGTTCCTGCATCTTCTGCGCCTGTTTCATCAGTTGCTGCATGTTCATGGTGTTTCTCCCTTGGGTGGTTTGACCTGAGCGATGTCCCCTCGGAAAACTTCGAGAAAGCTTTTAACGAGGGGTTCCTCTTTTGCTGAACTTAATGCGCCATCGTCCACTCTACGAGCAGAAGGCGCCGGACGTGCCTCACGAACTTCCGCAGATACCTTCGGTTCAGGCTTTTCGATCTTTGGAACGGTTGGCGCGGCAGCCGACGGCGTCGGGCCCGCTGACTTGACCGATGCTATCGACGGCAGGACGATCGCCGCAGCTTTTGCTTCCGATCGAGGTGTAGTCGTCGCTGGCGGTGTCAACGGCCGCGCGGGTATTGGATTCGACGATGGCCGGCCCGAAGGCAACTGCGGAATTGGTTGCGATGGAGACTCTTGCCTCAGATCCCTGAGAACTTCTTCGATGTCACGCATGTGGCCGGCTTTGGCGAGTTTCACAAGCCCGACCTCCAAATGGAAGCGCGGCTGAGAGGTGTACTTGAGGTCGGTTTCCAGTCGCAGGAGCAGATCGAAATACCGGATGAGGTCCTGCTCGGAAAAGGCTTCGGCGCGGCGTCGCAACTCAGTCCTTTCGTCTTCGCTGCCCAGAACTTTATCGGCGAGTCCCAGCTTCATCATGAGCAGGTCGCGCATTCGGCCGATTAACTCGCGGACGAACTGGTGAAGCCCGAGGCCCTGATCCACGACGATGGCAACCGTCTCAATGAGCTCCTGCGAATTGCTTGCGACAATCGAGTCCATGGTCCGATCGAGGATTTCATTCGGAATGAACCCCAGCACGTCGCGGACGTCTTCGCTGCCGACATTCTGTCCGCCAAACGAGATGATTTGATCCAGCAGAGACTGCGCGTCTCGCATGCTTCCCTCGGAAGCCTTCACGATGTAACTGAGCCCGCTGTCGTCGATCGTAGCGCCTTCCCGTTCGACGATTTTTTTCAAGTGTGCCTGGATTTCTGCTGGGGCGATTGTCCGAAAGACAAACTGCTGGCATCGCGAAAGAATCGTCGCCGGAAGCTTTTGGCGTTCCGTTGTTGCCATGATGAAGATCACGTGCGGAGGCGGCTCCTCCAGAATCTTCAGCAATGCGTTGAAAGCCGAAGTCGAGAGCATGTGCACTTCGTCGATGATGAAGATCTTGTTGCGGTCTCGCGAGGGCGCATAACGAGCGCTGTCACGCAGCTCGCGGACGCTGTCGACGCCCGTGTTGGACGCCGCGTCGATCTCCAGCACATCCATGGACTGCCCTGCGGCAATCTCCTTGCATGACGGGCACTGGTTGCAGGGCTCAATCGTCGGTCCTTGCGCGCAATTCAAACCTTTCGCCAGAATGCGGGCCATCGTCGTTTTCCCCACGCCGCGAGGGCCGCAAAACAGGTAAGCGTGCCCCATACGATCGAGTTTGATGGCATTTTGCAGTGTCTGGACAATCGGCTTCTGGCCCACAACTTCGCCAAAAACCTGGGGACGGAACTTCCGAGCTATAACCTGATATTTCATTGTTGGGTCAGGCACGGGGGATACTGCGTCACATTGGATGACCTGCTACCGTTGCTTCCTTCCGGACCTGGCGGGGTTTGCGGGGTCCAATTGCACAGCCCCCCTTTGCCTGATAAGCGGAGTGTTTCTCCGGTCGTTGAGTCTAGCAGAAAGAGAGCGGAGAGAGTGGGATTCGAACCCACGGTGGAGTTTCCCCCACACACGCTTTCCAAGCGTGCTCCTTAAACCACTCGGACATCTCTCCAAAACCCTTCGACTCTACCACAAAGGAATGTCATTGCAATCGAGCGATACGGAGTGTGCGCGGCGGTTCTTCGGGTATGCCGGAGAGGAGTTTTGTGAGGTCGCGTATAAAGCTTTCGATGTCCAATCCTGTCTGCGCCGCGTTTCCAGCCTGCAGGTTTCGGATCGACTTTCCGAGTTGGCTACGGGCTCCCGTTTCGTTCCGACGGCCGAGATGGTGCATGCCGACGGCTGCCTGGATCAACCCCTGGTAGCACGTCTTGAGCGAGGGATCGGTAGTCGCGCGCCACAGATCTTCCCAGACCTCATGGGCGTCATAAAACCGTCCTTCGTTAAACAGCAAGAGGCCTTCACTCAGCAGGTCAGACACGAGCATAAATCTAACTGATGTGGGCAGTCTTTCCTTGCATTAATGACCCCTGTCCGTAATATTTGATGGGTCACCTTAATCCCGATAGTCGGTGGGCCTTTCTTTGATCCGTCCTTCCACCCACGGACTTTAATAATCCAAGGAGGTTCTAATGCAGCCGATTGCGTTCTGCAATAGGTGCCAAGGAATAAAGGTAGGGTGGAATAGACGGTATTTGGGCCACTGTCTTCTTTGTCGGCAATGGTTTGCCAAATCTTTTAAAACAACGGTTTTAACGAGTCTTTTCTCGTCTTTCGTCCTTGTATTTCCCGTGCCGACCGCAGTGGCGCCCGTACCTGCCGCTGCAATCACACCTGCAGTTGCCGCTCGGCGGGCTGAAAGCGCCGCGGCCGTTGAGAAAATGCTGTTACGGCACTCTGCTCATAAAGACCGGCTTACCCGAATCGTCCGGGCAATCGTGTCCAGCAGTTCACGCCATGGCATTGATCCCCGGCTCGTCGCAAGCATCGTCATTGTCGAGAGCGCCGCCGACCCCTATGCGGTGTCTGAAGCGGATGCCGTCGGACTCATGCAGATCCACCTCGGTACTTGGGGGGCGATCGCCGATAAAGAAAACATCAACCTCTTCAGGGTCGAGGACAATGTCGACTTCGGCGTCCGGATCCTCCGGGATTACATTCGGGCAAGCGATACCTGGGAAGGCGTCGCGCGCTATAGAGGTAAGACCGAAGCGCCGCAGTCTCAGCAAACCGCGCTGGAATATGTTCAGAAGGTGCAGCGCATCTACGGTTTTACTCCCAAGACCTAGCCTGCTTTTTCCTCACAACGTCTCTAACTAGTTTAATTACAACAAGAAAGATGACGTATGAGTGTGTTCGGCAAAAATCTGACATTATCACTATAAGATCATATTGACATTAAGGCACTCATACCTTATATTGACCTTCGTCTCCGGAGGGACTTAATTCATGAGCAAGATCATCGGAATCGATTTAGGCACGACCAATTCTGTCGTCGCCGTTATGGAAGGTGGCGAGCCTGTGGTCATCGCCAATCAGGAAGGTGGTCGTACGACCCCTTCCGTCGTTGCTTTTACTAAGGGTGGGGAGCGTCTTGTCGGACAAGTCGCAAAACGCCAGGCTGTGACCAATGCAGAGAACACGGTTTATTCCATCAAGCGGTTTATGGGTCGGCGCTACGACGAAGTGAATGAAGAAATGAAGATGGTTCCGTACAAGGTGATCAAGTCCTCCAATGGGGACGCTCGCGTCGAAGCCATCAGCAAGGAATTCTCTCCGCCGGAGGTTTCCGCAATGATTTTGCAGAAGCTGAAATCCGCTGCGGAAGACTATACGGGTCAGAAGGTCGAAAAAGCGGTTATCACGGTCCCTGCGTACTTCAATGACGCCCAACGACAGGCGACAAAGGATGCCGGCCGGATTGCCGGCCTTGAGGTGCTTCGCATCATCAACGAGCCAACGGCCGCAGCTCTTGCCTATGGCCTCGACAAGAAGAAGGACGAAACGATCGCCGTGTACGACTTCGGCGGCGGCACGTTCGATATCTCGATTCTTGAAGTCGGCGAAGGTGTTGTGGAAGTGAAGGCCACCAATGGCGATACCCATCTGGGTGGCGACAACATCGACCAGCGAATCATCGACTGGATTATCGACGAGTTCAAGAAGGACCAGGGGATCGACCTCTCCAAAGACAAGATGGCCCTGCAACGCTTGAAGGAAGCTGCCGAGAAGGCCAAGTGCGAGCTCTCGACTGTTCAGGAAACCGAAATTACGCTTCCGTTTATCACGGCAGACGCTTCGGGGCCGAAGCACCTGAACCTGAAGTTGACGCGATCCAAATTCGAAGTTCTTGTGGACGACATTCTTCAGAAGACCGCCGGTCCTTGCAAGCAGGCACTGGCGGACGCGGGATTGAAACCGGGCGACATCGACGAAGTGGTTCTTGTCGGCGGCAGCACCCGAATTCCAAAGGTTCAACAGATCGTAAAGGACCTGTTTGGCAAAGAGCCTCATAAGGGAGTGAATCCTGACGAAGTGGTGGCTGTGGGCGCCGCAGTGCAGGCGGGTGTTCTTGGCGGAGAAGTCAAAGACGTTCTGCTGCTTGACGTCACGCCGCTCTCACTCGGAATCGAAACGCTGGGTGGCGTTTTCACCAAGCTGATCGAGCGCAATACCACGATTCCCACGCGGAAGAGTGAAACGTTCTCGACGGCTGCGGACAGTCAAACGTCGGTGGAGATTCACGTTCTTCAGGGTGAACGGCCGATGGCGCGGGACAACCGCACGCTGGGGAAATTCCATCTGGTTGGGATACCGCCAGCCCCGCGAGGTGTTCCGCAGATCGAGGTGACCTTCGATATTGACGCAAACGGCATCGTCAACGTGTCGGCGAAGGACATGGGTACGGGAAAGGAACAGAAGATCACCATTACGTCTTCGAGCGGTCTTAACAAAGAGGACATCGACAAGATGGTCCGGGAGGCCGAATCTCATGCCGACGAGGATCGTCGCAAGCGAGAAGAAATCGAGGCGCGGAACAAAGCCGACTCGATGGTTTATCAAATTGAGAAGGCCTTGAATGAGAATCGAAGCAAGCTGCCGGAATCCGATGTGAAGGCTGTAGAGGCCGCTCTGGCGGACGCGAGAAAGGCTCTTGAGGAAGGTGGCGCCGATCGAATCAACAAGGCGGCGGAAGCGCTGAATCAGGTCTCCAACAAGGCGTTCGAATCGATGTACCGTTCCGCAGGACAACCCGGTGGCGGCCCCAATCCTGGCGGCGCCAATCCTTCAGGCGGAGATGGAAAGCCCGACGGCGATGTCATCGACGCAGAATATGTCGATGGCGATGAGAAGAAGTAAGACAGGGAGTCTGCAAGGAGAACTGTGAGCAGTCTGAATGATCTGTATGTCGTCCTGGAAGTCGTTCGTTCTGCGACCGAAGACGACATCAAGAAAGCGTTTCGAAAGCTGGCCCGCCGGTATCACCCGGACATCAACCCGGGTGATACCCTGGCGGAGGAACATTTCAAACGTATTTCGGAAGCTTACGAAATTCTGAGCGACCCTCTGAAGCGCGAGTTCTACGACCAAAATGGGTTTTACACGGAGGGGGCTCTTGAACAAAACGAACCGCAGGTGACCTGGGGTTTTAGTTTCAAGAGTTTCGATTTCACGGGTTCCGCACCCCCGAAAGGGGAAATGTTTTCGCAGTTCTTTTCACGGCGTGCAGCTCGGCGGGAGCCCGCTCGTGGGCAGGATCTGGAATATCAGCTCGCAATTCCATTTGCGGACTCGATAACGGGAACAAAAACGCACATCACCGTTCAGAGGCGGCATGTGTGTACAGGCTGTAACGGAACAGGCCTGACGCCTGCAAAAAACGGAAATGCGTGTGCCAGCTGTGCAGGTACCGGCAACGTCACGCGCGCCCGTGGGCGCTTGCGTTTTCTCTCCCCATGTCCGGATTGTTCGGGAACCGGGCATGCAATTACGGACTGTGTGGAATGTGGCGGGGAAAGCCGAGTCGTGCGCACGGACACTGTGGAACTTGAGATTCCAAGAGGAGTTAGCGCCGGTTCGCGCGTGCGGTACTCCGGCAGTGGTGATGCAGGCCGATACGGCGGGCCGGCGGGCGATCTTTATGTCATCACGAACGTCGCTCCGCATGCATTCTTCGCGCGCGCGGGGGATAACCTGCAGTGCGTTGTCCCCGTTACGTTTGCCGAAGCGGCACTGGGTGCAAAAATCGAGGTCCCGACCGTGGATGGAAAGGCCATCGTTCGTATTCCCCCCGGGACACAGAACGGCCAGTTGCTCAGGCTGCGCGGATTGGGAGCTCCGTCGCTGGTTCAACCAGGCATGCGCGGGGATCAGTTCGTCGAAATTCGGATAGTGGTGCCGCGGATCGCCGATGAGCGATCCAAGCAAATCCTCAGGGAGTTTGCTGGTCTCAACCCCGAGGACGTACGCCGGGATTTGTGGGGATTCGAACGGGCCTCCAACAGGGAAGCCGAAAAGAAGGTGTAATCATGGAGCGCTCCAAAAAGAAGGGTAAAGCGGCGTACATGATCAGTGCCGTAGCCGAAAGTTACGGAATTCATCCGCAGACTTTGCGGCTTTATGAACGC